>Ga0209751_10004972_pt1 | contig 12621 bp, 10 predicted proteins | sample RifCSP13_1_FD_184019 | JGI IMG/M metagenome (GOLD analysis project Ga0209751, IMG submission 184019) | Soil microbial communities from Rifle, Colorado - Rifle CSP2_sed 13_1 (SPAdes) (version 2) | ecosystem: Environmental > Terrestrial > Deep subsurface > Rock core/Sediment | place: Rifle... | reverse complement strand
CCATCGGTGTCTCCTTCGTGATCCTTGGTCGGAACACGCTGAGAATCACACCGGTGGCCCCTGACTGTCCGGCGCAGCCGGCGTCAGGAGCCTCGCTCAATTCCCACCACTCGGGGGGACACTCCTTCGCCGACGACGCGAGAGCTTCTGATGATGCCGTTGTCGAGGAGTGCCTGACGGGCTCGACCGAACGCCCTCAGCAGCGGTAGCGCGCTCGTGACTGCCGCGGGGAACGATGTGTGCCTCGTGCATGGAAGGACCCGGAGTAGCGATTCGTTGACGGATCTTGTGCCCTTGGGCAGATCCTCGTGATCGACTTCGATCACCTCGACAGGCTCGTACAGCGATGAGAGCCGAACGCAGACCAGTATCTCGAAGCCGGACTTGAGACCGACGAGCGACACCGCCGCATGCCGATTGGCATTGGCGATGGACTTGACTTGATAACGTTTGCCGTCTTTCGTGGCATCGATCGTGGCCGTGTTGCGGCCTTCGAGCGCGAGTCCCAATGTGCGCGCCGCGACGAACTCCCCGATGTCTCCAGTGAAGCTATCGGATCGAGTGATGCCTGCGTCGAAGAGCGCATCCGAGGCCTGCGCAAAGACCTCCAGTAGATGGGCTCGGCCTACGCTGCTGCCCACTGCTCCGACAGGACCTCTGCCTGCTCGAGCACGGTTCGAGTCGCCTTCTCCTGCTTGTCGGGTGGGTAGCCGTGCTTGCGGAGGATGCGCTTGACCAGGACCCGCAGCTGCGCCCGGACGTTGTCGCGGATCGTCCAGTCGATGGTCACGTTCGCCCGCACGGAAGAGGCCAACTCGCGGGCGATGGCCAGCAGCTCTGGCTCGCCCAGGATCTTCACGGCGCTGTCGTTCGTCTCCAGCGCGTCGTAGAAGGCCAGCTCGTCCTCGGTGAGGCCCAGCTCGACGCCGCGCGCATTCGCGGCACGCATGTCCTTCGCCAGGGCGATCAGCTCCTCGATGACCTGCGCCGTCTCGATCGCCCGGTTCTGGTAGCGGCGCAAGGATTGCTCCAAGAGGTCCGCGAAGGAGCGTGCCTGGACGACGTTCCGGCGCGAGCGCGACCGGATCTCGCCGGCGAGCAGCTTGCGCAGCAACTCCACGGCGAGGTTGCGCTGCGGCATCCCGCGCACCTCGGCGAGGAACTCGTCGGAGAGGATCGAGATGTCTGGCTTCCGGAGACCTGCCGCAGCGAAGATGTCGATGACCTCGCCGGAGGCGACCGCTCTCGACACGATCTGGCGGATCGCGTGGTCCAGCTCCTCGTCGGTCCGGCGCTCGCCCGGCGTGCTCTTGGCGAGGACGGCGCGTACGGCCTGGAAGAAGCCGACGTCGTCCCGGATCTCCAGGGCCGCTTCGTGCGGCACCGCGAGCGCGAACGCCTGCGAGAGCTCGGTGACCGCTCGCAAGAGCCGCGCCTTGCCGTCCTCCTGGGCGAGGATGTGCTCCTGCGCCGCGGGCAGCACGGACAGCCGCTCCCCAGCCGTGCCTGCGACCCAGCGCGACCAGTCGAAGCGGTGGAAGAGACCCAGGCAGACCTCGTACTTGCCGAGCATGAGCGCCACGGCCTCGGCCTGATCGATCGCCGTCCGGCCGGTGCCGCCGCTCTCGGTGTAGGTCGCCAGTGCTGCCTTGAGCTCCTCGGCGAGGCCGAGGTAGTCGACCACCAGCCCGCCGGGCTTGTCCCGGAAGACGCGGTTCACCCGGGCGATCGTCTGCATCAGGCCGTGTCCGCGCATCGGCTTGTCCACGTACATCGTGTGGAGGCTCGGCGCGTCGAAGCCGGTCAGCCACATGTCCCGGACGATGACGATCCGGAACGGGTCGGCGGGATCGCGGAAGCGGCCGGCGAGGGCCTTGCGCCGTGCCTTGTTGCGGACGTGCGGCTGCCAGAAAAGTGGATCGGAGGCGGAGCCCGTCATGACGACCTTGATGGTGCCCGCCTCATCTGCGCCGTCATGCCATCTGGGGCAGAGCGTGATCAACTCCTGGTAGAGCTCGACGGCGATGCGTCGGCTCATGCACACGACCATCGCCTTGCCGTCCATCGCCGCCAGGCGGTTCTCGAAGTGGTCCACGGGGTCGCGGGCGACGAGCGCCAGGCGGTTCTCCGAGCCGACGACCGCCTCGAGCTGGGCCCACTTGCTCTTGAGCTGCTCCTTGCGCTCGACCTCCTCGCCCTCGGTGACCTCTTCGAACTCGGGGTCGATCGTGGGTCGCTCGGACTCCCGCAGCTCGAGCTTCGCGAGCCGGCTTTCGTAGTAGATCGGCACGGTGGCCCCGTCGACGACCGCGCGCTGGATGTCGTAGACGCTGATGTAATCGCCGAAGACGGCCCGCGTGCTCGCGTCGGCCTTCTCGATCGGCGTCCCGGTGAAGCCGATGAACGAGGCGTGCGGTAGCGCGTCGCGCATGTGCCGGGCGAAGCCGTCGATGAAGTCGTACTGGCTGCGGTGGGCCTCGTCGGCGATCACGACGATGTTCCGACGCTCCGAAAGGACCGGATGGCGGTCACCCTTCTCCTCGGGGAAGAACTTCTGGATCGTCGTGAAGACGACGCCGCCTGAGCCGACGCGGAGCTTCTCGCGCAGGTCGGACCGATCGGCGGCCTGGACGGGTGCCTGCCGGAGGAGGTCCTGACAGCGAGCGAACGTCCCGAAGAGCTGGTCGTCGAGGTCGTTGCGGTCGGTCAGGACGACGATCGTCGGGTTGGCCATCGAGGGTTCGAGGATCACCCGGCCCGCGTAGAAGGCTATGGTCAGGCTCTTGCCCGAGCCCTGGGTGTGCCAGACGACGCCGACCCGCCGATCGCCGGGGTCGCCGCCGGGGTTCGTGCCCGCCTCGTAGCGACCCGGCCCCTCCGCGACTCGCTCGACCGCGGCCGCCTGCGCCGCACGGAGCGTCTCCTCCAGCGCGACGTTGACCGCGTGGAACTGGTGATAGCCGGCGATCTTCTTCGAGAGGACGCCACCGCCGAGGTCCTCGAAGACGACGAAGAAGCGGAGGAGATCGAGGAACCGGCGCCGCTCGAAGACCCCCTCGAGGATGACCTCCAGCTCGGGAAGGTCCGCCGCCGCGTCCTCCCGGCCGCCGATCGTGCGCCACGGCTTGAACCACTCGCGCCCCGCGCCGAGCGCGCCGATCCGCGCCTGCACCCCGTCCGAGACGATGAGCGCCGCGTTGTACGTGAACAGGGCCGGGATCTGCGCCTCGTAGGTCTCGAGCTGCGCCAAGGCCGACCAGATCGTCGCGTTCTCGTCGGCCGGGTTCTTCAGCTCGATGACCGCGAGCGGCAGCCCGTTGACGAAGAGGACCACGTCCGGACGGCGGGTGTGCTGACCCTCGACAACCGTGAACTGGTTGACGGCCAGCCAGTCGTTGTGTCCGGCGTATCGAAGTCGAGAACGACCGCCTGGTCGCCGGCGATCGAGCCGTCCGCGCGCCGGTACTCGACCGTCACGCCGTCGACAAGCATCCGGTGGACGGCTCGGTTGCGCTCGATGAGCGACGGCGCGTCGGCCCGAGTAAGCCTGCGGAAGGCGTCCTCGAGCGCCTCGGCCGGGAGCTCGGGGTTCAGCCGGACGAGCGCCTGGCGCAGGCGGCGGTCGAGGATGACGTCGCGGTACCCCGGGTCCGTGCGCTCGGCGCCCGGCATCCCGACCGCGATCTCTGGGCCATGGAGGACGGTGTAGCCAAGTCCGTCGAGCCAGCCGAGGGCAGCGTCCTCGACGACGGACTCGGCGAAGCGGTCCGTCATGCGCCGTCGTCCCCGAGCAGGTTGAGGATCACCCGGATCACGAGCTGCTTGTGGCCCGGGTCGCTCTCGGCGATGAGCAGGACCAGCGCGACCAGGGCGTTGTCGGCGAAGCGTAGCGTGGAGTCGGAGCGCAGGAGCACGCCATTCAGCCGCTGGTACTCGAGAAAGAGCAGGCTGCCGATCCGCTTGTTCCCGTCGACGAAGGGGTGGTCCTTGATGACGAAGTACAGGAGGTGCGCGGCGCGCGCCTCGACGCTCGGGTAGAGGGGCTCGCCGTCGAAGGTCTGCTCGATCGACCGCAGGATCCCCGCGAGCTGCTCACCGCGTTCCTGGCCGAAGAGCCCGGTCACTTCCCCCCGGGCCGCGAGGGCATCGCGCATCTGGACGATCGCACGGCGGGCGGCGTCAAGGGTGAGGTCGGCCGTCGGCGGGCTCGGGCGGGCAGGGGTCTCCGGGAGCCGGTCCTCGTCGTACTCCAGCAGGAGTCGCCAGGAGCGGGCGTACTGCTGCACCACGTCCAGCACCGCCCGGCCCTCGTCCGTTATGAGCGCGTGATGGTCGAGCGTGCGGGCCAGCAGCGCGACCGCCTGCTCGATCTCGTCCAGCCCCTTCTCGCGCAGCCGACGCTCGTTGAGCGAGTAGCCCTGCAGCACGTGATCCCGGAGCGTGCGGGTTGCCCAGATGCGGAACTGCGTGCCGCGCTTCGAGTTGACGCGGTAGCCGACGGACAGGATGGCGTCGAGGTTGTAGTGGTCCACCTCGCGGGTGACGGTTCGACCGCCCTCCGTTTGAACTTGTGCAAGTTTTGCACTGGTTCCCTCGACGGCCAGCTCACCCTCGGCATAGACATTGCGGAGGTGCTTGGTGATGACCGAGCGCTCTCGGCCGAATAACTCGGCCATCTGCGCCTGGGAGAGCCAGACCGTCTCCCGCTCGAGCCGCACGTCAAGGCGGACTTGCCCATCGGGAGCCTCGTAGAGGACGATCTCGTCGCTGGGCAGCAGCGGCAGGGCGACTTCGAGGAGCTTGCGCTTCGGCGTGGTCACGACTGTCCTCGCCCGGCTTGGCGGCGAGATCGAGCGGGAACACCCGGAAACTTCCGTCCGGGGCCGTACTCGATATTTGGTCCGCGCTGCTGCGTCGACGTCTTGACGAGGACTTCTCGGTCGACCAAATCCTTGATGATCCCGGTTGCCTGGTAGACATCCACCTCGAAGATGTTCCGAATCGTCTTGTTCGTGATTCGGCTGTACTCATTGACGTGGTCGATGACCTTGCGATCGATGTCGTCGACCGTCCTTCGTTGATATCGAACCGCCGGGCCGAGGGCGCGAAGCGCGTCGCCCCGCAGCCGGTAGGCCGGATGAGCGCGGCGCAGGGTCCCCCTGGTCGGCTCGAGGATCCCAGGCGGGTCCGCGCTCAGGCGGCGGAGTACTGCCTCGGCCTCCTCGCCGCCCTTCTGGAGGAGGGGCGCAAGGGCCTGGGCGTTCGTCGTGCGACGCGTGCACAGCGTGAACAGGACGAGCATCGTGTCCGTGTCGCTTCGCTCATCCTCGGGGAGTTGCGCCACGTAGCGGGCGATCCGCGTGTTCTGGCTTCCGCCTACGAGAGACACTCGGACGCCGTCGATCCCGTCCTCGATCAAGGGGAGATCGCGCCCCGCACGGATCATTTCCCGGTACATGCGGTCGACACCGCGTCCGGTCTCCTCCGCCAAGCCCAAGACGCGGAATGCCGCCGTCAGGACCAGGTTCCTTGGCTTGGATGGGTGGGTCAGGATGTTATCTGGGGTCACGCCGGCGACGAGCGGGCCGGGCGAGGAGACCGCGAGCACCGTCTTGGAGTGGTCGACGAGGACAGGTCCAGCCAGGCGGTGGTCTCGGTGGAGCACCCCGTTCGCGACAGCCTCACGGACCGCCAGGTCCGGGAAGTCCGCAACGTGGATCTGCTGCCCGTCTGGCAGCGTGATCGGCACCGTGTTTCGCCGGGCATCCACCAGCTCCAGGACCCGTTGGAATGCCAAGATCAGCGGACTGCTGATCCGCTCCACTGCGGCCGGCTCGCCGCCTGGCGTTGGCCGGTACTGATAGAGGACGGTTGGAGAGGCCCCGGCCAGGGGATCGCAGAACAAGACCTCGCCAGCCTTGAGGAGTCCGCCACCAGCGTCGACCACACCGAGGCCTCGCAGGAGGTCCCGGTCTGACAGGCGCGCGAGATCCTGTCGCTTGTCGGGGAGTGCCGCGAGTCGGGCCCGAGCCGCTGCGATCGCGAGGGCTGACATATCCGCGCTGGCACGTTCGGATGCCTGAGCCGACCAGTCGAATCCCGTCCGCTCGTCTCGCAAGCGGGCCTGGTCGGCGGCAGACATCGTGATGCAACGCTGAGCGTCAACGCGTCTGTACGCACGTCCCTGAGTGTCCTGGTGGACCTCGATCCCCTCCGGAACGACGATCACCAGCAGACGGGCGCCGAACCTCTCATCGACGCGGACGTCGAGTGTCATCGGCGGCGCCGTACGTTCGTGGATGAGCCGACGGACACGGTCGGGTTCTGTCGTCGTTCCGACGAGAGCCACAGGCCCGGACGCCTTGTCATCGACACCGACCACGATGGTTCCGCCGACGGCATTCGCGAAGCAGACGGCGGCCTCGGCGAGCGATCGACCCATCTCGCGAGCATCGGGGACCTCCTGCTTGAAGTCGAGCGTCCGCGACTCGAGATCGGCGGCTGTTCGACCGGCCAGCACTGCCGCGATGGCGTCGCCGTATTCATAGAGGTTTGTCACTGGGCACCGTGGTTTGCGCGATAGTTTCCTTGAGGCACCACAATATCACTCAGTAAAACTCTTGGCAAACTCGCGCCCCTAGGGCGACCGGCTTGTCTGAAGGCGCAACGTGCAAGTCTGCCCCCAGAAGCCGGCATTCCCGATGACCGTCACGAGCATCCGCTCACAGAGGTCGGTGACGGTCCGGTCGTAGTCCCCCGCGCTGACCATCGTCAGATTCCCAGGACCGACTCGCGGAAGACCTGCGCCTGCTCCTTGCCACGGCGCGGATCCCTCAGGGAATCGAGGTAGATCCGCGTGTCCGCGGCCAGCCAGATTCCGTCGACCTCGCGGCGGAATCGCAGCTCCGCGTCATCCGCGCCCTGGACGATCACCAGGTTGGAGCCCTCTTCCGCCTGCCGAGCCTCCAGGGCTTTCAGCGCCTCGCTCGCCGGGATGGCGGCCGTCACGCGGACCTGGGTGACGGGAACCGACGTGAATACGGGAGCCAGGATCGCCCCGGCTGCGATCCCCGTGATCGCGTGCGTGATCCCGGCCCCACCCAATCGCTCGGAGAGCAGCGCAGCGGTTCGGGTGCCGGGCCGGGTGAGCACAAAGGCCGCCGTGAGCCGAGCGCCCCGCTCCCTCTCCTCGTCGGCCCAGAGGTCAAGGAGCGCGGCGGGGTTCGTGACGCGGCGAACCTTGCGGGGGCCACGGCCCTCCGCAGCCATGATCCCGGCGCTCTCCAGGCGGGCGAGCACTCGATGGGCCATCCCGGTGGACACGCCGGCCTTGGCGGCGATGTCCGCAATGCGCCACGAACGGTCACGATCGAGCAGGAGCGCCTGCGCTACGAGGCCCGCCTTGCCGGCCAGCCGCGCCCGGACCGGCGTCTGATCAACGATGACCGCCCCGCCTGAGAACGATCCCGTTCGGACGAACACGCCAGGAAGTCGGATCGACGCGTTCCCGAGGCCGTCCACGTACGCAACGCCGTTCGCCTCGAGGATCTCCCGCGCTCCCTGGCTCGTGCGCTCGGCGACGAGGATGAAGTCGCGGCCGGCGGGGGTGCGGCGGGCAAGTGCCACCACCGCGTGGGCATTCGCGGCGTCGACGCGCCGCTTCGCCTCCACGACGATCGGCCGCGCCCGGTCCTCGATGCGGATTTCCGCGTCAGGGCTCCACGCCGAATCGAAGCCGGGCTGAGCGTGGATGACGCCCAGCGCCCACGCGTCGAGCGGGGCCTCAATCTTCACTGCATATTCGTTCTTCACAGCAGTAGTGAAGATAGTGGTTCGAGTGAAGATGTCAAGCCCCCGGGCGACCGCAGGTCCAGTTTCTGCAGCGGTTGCCAGGCCTGCTCGGCACACATCCAGGCCGGCTTGGATACTCGAAGCATGGGCTGCCATTTGTCAAAGTAATCTGCCGATTGTTTGAACAAGGTCGTGCTCATCTGCTCGATGGACTGGAGAATGCCTCCGGCGTCGGGCGCTGCGACCGGGACTATCGGCGCGTAAGGCCTGCTGCTCGTGGCACGATAGCTCGCGGCGATGGCCGACAAGATTGCAGGCGAGGAGCGGGGTGGCGAACGAGATCGCACTGCGACAGCGCTGGAAGCTCGGGGCTCGGATCGGCGATCCGTCAGGCTTCGGCGCGATCTACCTCGCAACCGCTGAGGACGGCACCTCCGGCGTCGTCAAGCTCATCCCGAAGCGACCGGGCGCCGAGCGCGAGATGCTCTTCGAGGACCTCGCGGGCGTGCCCAACGTCGTACCGATCATCGACAGCGGCGAGACGCCTGACGCCTGGGTCATCGCCATGCCGCGCGCCGAGCGCTCGCTTCGAGCAGAGCTTGAAGCTGCCGGCGATCAACTGACGGTCGAGACGGCTCTTCCCATCCTCATCGACATCGCGCGGGCGCTCGCCGAACTCGACGGGCGGGTCGTCCACCGCGACCTGAAGCCCGAGAACGTGCTGCGCCTCGATGGCGCCTGGTGTTTGGCCGACTTCGGCATCGCCCGGTACGCCGAGGCATCCACGGCCCCCGAGACCTGGAAGGGGGCCTTCTCCGCCCCGTACGCGGCGCCCGAGCGGTGGCGCTTCGAGCGAGCCACCTCGGCCGCGGATGTCTACTCCCTCGGCGTGATCGCCTACGAGCTTCTGATGGGCGCGTGGCCATTCCCCGGACCGACGTTCGACGACTTCCGTGAACAGCACCTCCACCACGACGCCCCCGACGTCACTGGCGCGGCGCCGGCCTTCGCGGGCCTTGTGGCGGAGTGCCTGTTCAAGCCGGCCGGGTCGCGCCCGGCTCCGAAGAACCTGCTCGCCCGACTCGAACGGGTGTCGCCGCCGCCCTCGCCAGGCGCCGCCCTTCTTCAAGCCGCGAACGCCGCGGTGCTGGCGGCGCAGGCTGAAGAACACGCGCGGGCCTCGGCCGCGATGTCCGAGGGTGAGCGGCGACAGGCTCTCTTCGGTACGGCCACTCGGACCCTGAAATCGATCAGCGCCCAGGTCCGCCAGGCCGTGCTCGACAACGCCGAGGCGGCCACGCCGGCGGGACAGACGGAGTTCGACGACTGGGCCCTTGCGCTCGGTCCGGCCGTGATCGGCATGGATCCGGCGACGCACCCGAAGCCCGAGCCGTGGGGCGCCTGGAAGCCGAAGATCGACGTGATCGCGTACGGCACGATCGGCGTCATCATCCCAGCGGATCGCTTCGGCTACCGGGGCCGGGTCCACGCGCTCTGGTACTGCGACGCTCAGACCGAGGGTGTCTACCGCTGGTATGAGACCGGGTTCATGGTGGCAGCCATGATCCCGAAGCGGAGCGCGTTCTACCCCTTCGCCTTCGACCCGGACGAGAACGCGGGCAAGGCCCTCTCCAACGCCTTGACCGAGTGGCAGGTCGCTTGGCCCTTCACGCCGATCGACCAGGGTGAGGAGGGTCCGTTCATCGAGCGGTGGCTCGACTGGTTCGGGCAAGGCGCTCAGGGACAGCTGGTCATGCCGTCCAGCATGCCCGAGCGGCCGGTCGGATCGTGGCGGCGGTGACGGCTCCTTTGGCGGTCGTACAAGTGATATGGATGTCAGGATCTTGCCCGCGCAAGAATCTCTGACGGAGCCTTCGCACACGCCACGAGATCCGCGCTCGAACTGACTCTGGCTCGGGCTTCACGCCGACCACAAGCGCGATGTTCTCTGGCTGCGCCAGCCACGGCCTGAAGTCGGCGGCCTCGCCCAGCCACGCTTCCCGCAGCTCCAAGCGCTCGCGGCGACCGAGCAGGGGCTTCGGCGAACCGATCACAACAACCGTGCCCCCGCGACGCGCCGAGCGTCCGCTACTCGCAATTCGCCGGAAATCAGCTTTGGCAGCAGCGTGTCGCGCAACGTGGTGACGGTACTGGACTCGATCAGAGCAGAGCGGAGTCGCTCCAACGTGGCGCGCACCGTGTCCTCAAACGCCTCGATCAGGGCAGTTGACGGCAAAGCGACCGAAACGCCCGCGAGCGTGTCGCGCGTGATCGTGTCAAACACGGAACCATGGGCGTGCTGCTGAAGGCTGCCCACCAGTTCTCGCGCAGCGAAGTACGTGAAGAACCCGTGCGCCCCCGCCTTGCCCAGGACTCCGTAGCAGGACTGGTTCATGGCCATGGGAACGCCTACCAGCGCGACTCTGCCGACCGTCCCCCGAGCCGAGATGATCGTCGTACCCACTGGAAGAACCCGAGTCGATGACTTCTCGACCCCTTCGCCGGTGATCTTCTTCTCTGTGTTCACGACCCAAACGTCCGATCTAGTCGGAGCGTCCACAACAGAGAACCAAGGGATGTCGCCGTTCCAGTACTCCGCCACCGAAGTCTTCGGCGTACCGCCGCCGATGATCTCGATGGTAGCTGAGAACGGCTGCACCTCCCACCCCTGCGGGACCTCACCCAGTTCCGAGTCCACGAACGAATCTGGGAACAGGTCGGCGATGTGTGGCGGTAGGCCGGGGTCGCGCTCTTCGGACTTGGCGCGGACGGGGTCGAAGTCGACGAACCAGGACTTGAAGAGGGTTCGAGCGATGGCCTCCAGGGTCTCGTTCGTCCGCCGGTTCAGCTCGATCTTGTCGTCGAGAGCGCCGAGGATGCGGGCGATTTCGTGTTGTTCGGGGAGCGGGCGCCAGCGAACGCGAAGCGTCGAGAGGTCGCTTCCGCGGATACCGGATGCACCCGCGCCTTGCTCGACGATGCTTCGAATTGCGGCACGACCATGAGGCGAAAGCAGGTAGTAGAAATAGAAGAGCGGCTCCGCTTGGCGCGGGTTCAGTCTCACGCGCGTGACGTGAGACTCAAAGGTCACCGGCTCATCATCGCCGAGGAAGATCGAGCACTTCCCCGCTCCCTCAAGGACCAACGACTGCCTGGCGAAGAGCAGATCGCCTGGGCGCAACAGAAACCGCTCGGCCTCAGGATCGCCAAGCGGGACTCGATCCATCGCGGCATCACGGAGCCTCGGATGAGCGAAGAGCTCGCCCATGTTCACCATCTTGGTTCCTGCGCCGCGGACGGACATCGGTCGAGTCAGTCCGTTCCGCGGCGGCCCCGCGAAGAGCTCTCCGAACAGGCGAGTGTCAACCGCCATACCCAAGCTCCTGCAGGTTGGCGGCGATTGCGGCGTCGAGGCCCGCGCCCTCGGCCTGCTGCTCGCGCAGCGTGGCGGTGAGCCGGCGCATCTTCTCGTCGAACGGCTCGGCGTCCTCCTCGGCGGCTGCGGCGCCCACGTAGCGCCCCGGCGTGAGCACGTGGCCGTGCTTGCGGATCACGTCGAGCCGCGCGGCCCGGCAGAAGCCCGGCACGTCGGCGTACTCGCCCCCGCCCTCATCCCCGCGCCAGGCGTGGTAGGTGCCGGCGATCTTGGCGACATCCTCGTCGGTCAGCTCCCGGTGCGTCCGATCCACCAGCGTGCCCATCTTCCGGGCGTCGATGAAGAGCGTCTCGCCACGCCGGTCGCGGAAACGGCCGTTGCGCCGGTCGCGGGCGAGGAACCAGAGGCAGACCGGGGATCTGGGTCGAGTAGAAGAGCTGGCCGGGCAGGGCGACCATGCAGTCGATCAGGTCCGCCTCAATGATCGCCTTGCGGATCTCGCCCTCGCCCGACTGGTTCGTCGACATCGAGCCGTTGGCGAGGACGAAACCGGCGATCCCGGTCGGTGCCAGGTGGTGGATGAAGTGCTGGACCCAGGCGAAGTTCGCGTTGCCCGCCGGCGGCACGCCGTGGGCCCAGCGCTTGTCGTCCTTGAGCAGTTCGCCCCGCCAGTCGCTGTCGTTGAAGGGCGGATTGGCCAGGACCCAATCGGCCTTGAGGTCCGGATGGCGGTCGTTGTGGAAGGTGTCGCCGTGGGCGATCTGGGCGTCGATGCCGCGGATCGCGAGGTTCATCTTGGCCAGGCGCCAGGTGGTGTAGTTGGACTCCTGCCCGTAGATCGAGATGTCGCCGAGCCTGCCGCTGTGGGCCTCGATGAACTTCTCGCTGCTGACGAACATGCCGCCCGAGCCGCAGCACGGGTCGTAGACGCGGCCCCGATACGGCGCCAGCATCTCGACGAGGATCCGGACGACGTGGGACGGCGTGTAGAACTGGCCGCCCTTCTTGCCCTCGGCGCTCGCGAACTGGGCGAGGAAGTACTCGTAGACGCGGCCGAGCGTGTCCTTCGCGCGGTCGGCGGGGGCCCCGAGCGCGATGTCGCTGACGAGGTTGATGAGCTGGCCCAGGCGCTGCTTGTCGAGGCCGGGCCGGGCGTAGTCCTTGGGCAGCACGCCCTTGAGGGTCGGGTTGTCCCGCTCGATGGCGGTCATCGCGTCGTCGACGAGCGTGCCGATCGTGGGCTGAGGGGCGCTGGCCCTGAGGTGCGACCAGCGGGCCTCCTTCGGCACCCAGAAGATGCTCGCTGCGCGGTACTCGTCGGCGTCCTCGGCGTCGGCGCCCAGGGCGCGCTCGGCCTCGAGCTCGGCGTGCTTCGCTTCGAAGGCGTCGGAGATGTACTTGAGGAAGATCAGGCCGAGGACGACATGCTTGTACTCGGCCGCGTCCATGTTGTT
>Ga0209751_10004971_pt1 | contig 12624 bp, 14 predicted proteins | sample RifCSP13_1_FD_184019 | JGI IMG/M metagenome (GOLD analysis project Ga0209751, IMG submission 184019) | Soil microbial communities from Rifle, Colorado - Rifle CSP2_sed 13_1 (SPAdes) (version 2) | ecosystem: Environmental > Terrestrial > Deep subsurface > Rock core/Sediment | place: Rifle... | reverse complement strand
CTATAAGAAGCCAAAAACGAGGTAAATGTTATAAGTAATAAACCTAAATGATTAATCAAATATCTTCTCCACGAAAATCTAAATCAAATAATAACACCATGATTATGATTTGGGTAGTAGTTTTAATTATGCATGTGTACATTTTTTAAAACAAATCATCCTACTAGCTGACACTCCTGGCAATTCTAAGTTACATTTAGTTCTCAGAGCTTTATCGCTTAAAAATTAAGTTTCTTGACAATTATTCATTCCTTGTGAGAGAATCATAAAATATTTCCTGACGGGGAAATTTATGATATGCCATTTTTGTAAGGAGGAAGGATAATGCTAAAAGAGTTCAAAGAGTTTGCCATGCGGGGTAGTATGGCTGATATGGCCTGTGGAATTATAATTGGTGCAGCCTTTGGAACTATTGTGAAGTCGCTTGTATCGGATATTATTATGCCACCTATTGGTCTAGCCCTAGGCCACGTTGATTTCTCAAACCTCTTTATAGTTTTAAAAGAGGGAGCAACGACAGGACCGTATCCTTCAATTGCCGATGCACAAAAAGCAGGCGCTGTAACAATTAACTATGGTTTATTTGTCAATACGATCATTAGCTTTCTTATAGTTGCTTTTGCTGTGTTTCTTCTTGTGCGTAGTATGAGCAAGCTAGAGCGCCAGGAAGAAGCTCCACCCCCTGCTCCTGCAACTAAGGAGTGCTCATACTGTTTCTCAACAATTTCTATTAAGGCTACACGCTGCCCACACTGCACTTCTGAGTTGAAGGGAGTGTGGGGTTGATATTACTCATGAAATAAGAGAACGATGCTCGATTAAGGGAGATACTTAGATTTAGATTCGAACCATATGATAGGAAAAAGTAAGTATGGAAGCTTATTGATCTTGGTAGTGTGTTGTTGTCAAATGGAATTCAGTGGAAGCTATTTACCTATATAATGACGATTTAGGGTTATCTCCATATAATCTTGATGCTTATATCGGACTTGTTCAAGCCTTATTCAAAAATGTGGAGCACTCAAATCTCTCCAACTTATAGAAAACGCTATAAAAATTGACCCTTCAAGCGAGTAAGATAGGTCTTTATCTAGAAAAGTAAAGGAGTGTTACAGACTCAGAATATTAGATAAGCGTGTCTAATCCTTATACCTGATGTATTAAGCTTTGCCATTGATTTTTTAATACTATCCAAATCAAAAGCTCTTGACTTAGAATTTAAAATGAGGTATGAATCATAGCACTAAGGAATAGAAAATAGTTCCAGTTTAGGAGGTTGTATTTATGAAAATGCGAAGTGCGCTGATAGCGCTGTTATCCCTACTAGTTGTTTCTGTTTACTTAGGCGGATGTGCACAACCGGATGAAGAGCTTGCCAATGCTGAAGCTGCTTTACAGGCTGCTAGAGACGCAGGAGCTCCTGAGCTAGCACCTGCCGAGTATCAAGCCGCAGAGGATCTTATTGCAAGGGCAAAACAACTAATGGCAGCGGGAAGAAGGCAAGAGGCGCGTGAACTCCTAGAAGAGGCAAGGTATAAGGCGATTGATGCAAAAGGGAAAGCGATGATTGCAAAATCCGAGGGGGGAATGACTGAGGAGGAAAGGATGTCAAGAGAAGAAGAACTACGGAAACTTAAAGAAGGCGGCCTTTCAAGGGGAATTAATATTGGACTTCAAGATATATTCTTTGACTATGATAGAGCTGATATTAAACCAGATGCAAGGCCAGTCCTAAGGGAAAATTCTGAAATCATACAGAACAATCCTGGTGTACTTGTAGTAGTTGAGGGATACTGTGATATACGTGGCACGGAGGAATATAACTTAGCTTTGGGTCAGAGGAGAGCTGACTCTACTAAGGCTTATCTCGTGGGACTTGGCGTTTCACCTTCAAAAACCGAGGCTGTAAGCAAGGGAGAAACTGAGCAGTGGGCTGTGGGGGCAACAGAGGCGGCGTATCAGGAGAACAGAAGAGCTCATTTTGTCCCAACATCACTACCACCACAAGCTTCTTTAGATAATTAAATTGAGACTAAGGTCTGTTTTCTCTTTATTTTTTGTTATGTTGCTTGGATGTGTTGCCACTAATGAGGAGGTAAGGGGGTTATATGCGAGACAAGCTAGACTTGAAGCGAGAACGGAACAGATGTCACAGGATGTTGAAGCACTCAAGACACAGGCCCAAGATTCTAACGGCAAGGAGATTAACGCTCAAATCACTCAGCTTGAAAAACAGATGAAGAGCATGCAACAATCGTATTCGGAACTAAGGGAAAATGTTGATGAGCTTATGAAGAGTGAGACAACCTCTGTTTACCCTCCTCCATCCCGTTCTGTAACACCTCAGGGAAGCGGTACAACTACAACCATAATAGAATCAGAGACCTCTGTGTATAGTGAAGGATATAGCAATCTAAGCCAAGGAAAGTACAAGGATGCAAGAGAGCAATTTGGATTATTTATCAGCAATTATCCAAACTCCTCTAAGGCTCCTGATGCCCAGTATTGGATTGCTGAAACTTATTATAGAGAGGGGAATTTTGAGGAAGCAATATTAGAATTTCAAGGGTTTATAGAGGCTTATCCACGGGATAGCAAGGTTCCCCTAGCTTACTTAAAACAGGGGCTTTCTCTTATTAACATTGGAAGAAAAGAGGAGGCTAGAATTTTCCTTCAGACTCTTATTGATAAATATCCACAATCTGAAGAGGCAAAGGTAGCACAGGAAAAGTTAAAGGGGCTTGCAGGGAAACGTTAATATGAGTATAATATTGCCAACAATTATCTTAAAGGAGGTGCAGTAGGATGAGAAAGAAAGACGTATTTGCTATTTTGTTACCAGTAGTTATTGTTGCATTGCTTTATCTTATAAGCTGTGCAACACCCCCTCCAACAAAGGAGCTTGCAGATGCTGAGGCAGCAGTTGCAGCGGCTACAAATCAATGCAGCATGTGTAAAGGGGACTGGTGTCAAAACGTGGGAAAGCCGGACGTAGAGTATTGCGGATACCCATGTGGAGATGCTGAGCTAGCAGCCGCCCAAGCTGCGTTGGCTAAAGGGAAGGTTCTTGCTGGTGAGTTCTGTCATGAGCTAGAAGCCCGAAGGATGCTCGTTGATGCAAAGGCAAAGGCGGATGAGGCTAGGTTTAAGTGCCTTGCTAAAAAAGAGGCTCCTCCACCACCACCTATGGTTGAGGAAGAATTTGGGCTAAAGGATATATTCTTTGATTTTGATAAATATGACATTAGGCCTGATGCGGAGCCTGTGCTTCAAGAGAATGCAGATGTCTTGAAGAATAACCCAAATGTCACTATGGTTATTGAGGGATATGCTGATATAAGGGGTACACCGGCATATAACCTTAGGCTTGCGCAAAGAAGAGCTGATGCAGCAAAGGCTTATCTGGTCAGGCAGGGAGTTGGCCCATCGAGAATTACAACTGCAAGCGGTGGTGAAACCACACAGTTTGCCGCTGGGACATCAGAAGATTCTTTTCAGCTAAACAGAAGAGCTCATTTTATTCCCACACAACCATCAGCATCGGCGCCTGGAGCAAGGATTTACTTTAAATTTAACGACGAAAGTAAGCCTGCTCTATAAAGTAGAGAATAGTTTACAAAAATTAAAGAGGAAAGATGCCATTAGGCTTCTTTCCTCTTTAAAATTGAATAGATTTAATTAGTATCAATCTAGGTATGACCTTGTCAGGTATCCTTATATTCTAATTTACCTATACTAAAATCTTATAACCAACCTAGAATATATGGAGTTAAAACTTAATAATTCGAAAAGATTATATAAGATCGCAGAACGTCTTATGCCCGGTGGAGTAAATAGTCCTGTTCGCTCCTTCAAGGCTGTTGACGGTACGCCGGTTTTTATATCAAGTGCGAAAGGACCCTGGATATATGATGAAGATGGAAACAAATACATAGATTATATAGCATCGTGGGGTCCGCTTATTCTAGGGCACACTCACAATGATGTTGTAAGGGCAGTAAAAAAGGCTGCAGAAAATGGTACAAGCTACGGCGCTCCTTGTGTAGACGAGATAAATCTTGCAAGCCTTATTGTTAAGTCGTTTCCTTCAATTGATATGTTACGAATGACTAGTTCTGGCACTGAGGCAACTATGAGCGCTGTTCGTCTCTCACGGGCATATACAAAGCGTGATTTTATTATTAAATTTGAGGGATGCTATCACGGACATGCCGATTATCTACTAGTCAAAGCAGGCTCTGGAGCAACTACATTTGGAACCCCTAGCAGCCCTGGTGTTCCTAAGGGATTCACAAATAACACCCTTCTAGCTAGGTACAATGATATTCGTTCTGTAGAAAGGCTTTTTTCTAAATATGAAAATCAAATTGCCTGTGTTTTAATTGAACCCGTTGCCGCAAACATGGGCGTCGTTCCACCGAAGAACGGGTTCCTTGAGGGATTAAGAAAGCTGGCGCAAGATTCTGGAACACTTCTCATATTCGATGAGGTTATAACCGGTTTTAGGTTGGGCTTAGGTGGTGCACAGAAAACCTATAATATAAAGCCAGACCTTACGTGCTTAGGTAAGATAATAGGTGGTGGCTTTCCCGTTGGGGCATATGGTGGGAGAAAGGAAATAATGAGTATGATCGCTCCTATTGGGCCAGTGTATCATGCTGGCACACTCTCAGGAAATCCTGTTGCTATGGCGGCAGGGGTTGCAACGATAAATAAACTCAGGGAAAAGGGAACATACAAAAGACTGAATGAATTAACTCAGAGTCTTATAGAAGGTTTGCACAAGATCCTGAAGAAACTTGGTATTAAAGCCCAAATTAACTCTGTAGGCTCCATGTTTACTATATTTTTCACAGATCGCGAGGTGTTTGATTATGAATCCGCTCTTAGCTCAGACACAAAAATGTATTCCAGGTTCTTTAAAAACTTATTAAGTGCAGGTATTATGTTTCCGCCTTCTCAGTTTGAAGCAGTTTTTGTTTCACTTGCGCACACTGAGAGGGAAATTGATATTACTCTTAGAGCCGTTTATAAGGCGCTTAAAGAAACAGCGAGTCGCGGTTAGTGAATCGTGTACCGAATCGTTCGACTGAGGCTTCGGCCTAGGCTAGGCGCCCATAACGAGGTCACGAACCACCAGTCATTAGCCACGATTCATATGGAGGAGAGCTCAGGTTAAGGAAGAAAAAAATCTTGGGTGGCTAAGATACTTTGCTATTGGTACTGAATTAGCATTCTCGGTTGTTGCAGGGCTTATCGCGGGTCATTATGTTGATAAATGGATTGGGACAAAAACACCTTGGTTTACGTTCATAGGTCTTATAGCGGGAGTAGTAACCGGGTTCAGCTTACTTATAAGGATGACAAAAAGAAAACATGACAACAGAAATAATGAAGATAACAAGACCAATAACGTTTAGTAGAGTTGAAAAGCATGGATTAATCGTTACTGGAATACTTGTAGCAATAAATGCTCTTGTTGGCTCGCGTGAGCTTGCTCTCGGAGCTGGGGTAGGGGGTGGGTTGGTACTTGTGAATTTTTTAGCAATTCGCTTAGTAGTAGGCGCTCTTATTGGAGGCGCTCATTCTAAGGGTTTTAGTGTGTTTGTTCTTATGATTAAAATGGCTGTTCTTATTGGTTTGGTAATTTCTCTTTTTTTATTAACAAAGATAAACATCTATGGGTTTCTAATTGGAATGGTAGGTGTAGTAATAGTTATTATTGGAGAAGCTCTTAGAGGAAAGAAAGATGGAGCACTTTAGTTGGTTTACCTTATTTGGGTTAGGCAAATATGATCCCATATTGGGAGCTATTTTAGTGGTTCTCTTTTTAATCTTTGCTGGTTATAAAATTAAGAAGAATCTCTCAAAAGAGAATTCTATACTTCCTGAGGAGAAATTTACACTAAGAACTATTTTTGAAATTCTTACAATTGATTTTCTGCTAGATCTCATTACAAGTATGATGGGTTCTCGTGAAAAGGCAAAGAGGTATTTTCCTCTACTAGGAACGAGCTTCATGTTCATTCTCATTTCAAATCTACTCGGTTTAATTCCCGGATTTCTTTCACCTACTGGGAATTTTAATACTACAGTAGCCTGCGCACTTGTAATATTTGTTATGTATAACTTCTATGGATTTAAGGAAAATGGGGTCGCTTACTTAAAACACTTTGCTGGACCCATAATCTACATCGCACCGCTAATGATTGTGATTGAAATTATAAGCCATCTTGTCCGTCCCTTATCTCTCTCTTTGAGGCTTTTCTGGAATATGACAGGAGACCATCTGGTTCTTGGAATTTTTACTAACCTTACTCACTTTGTAGTCCCTGCGCTTTTTATCGCCCTTGGTATTTTTATCTCATTTCTACAGGCGTTTATTTTTACTGTTCTTTCGGCAATATATATTTCACTTTCAACAGCACATGAACATTAAAAGGGATAATTAATTTTAATCAAAACTTTAATAACAAAGACTAAACAAGGGGGTGAAAAAATGAAACGGTTTCTCTTTTCGGTTGGTATGATCGGATTTGCTATTCTGGGAGCTTTCGTTCCTGAGGTGTTAGCACAAGAGGAGGCTCCGGTTAAAGAGCTAGGGGATTTAGTAAAATTTGGTCTCGCCATTGGAAGCGGTTTGGGAATTGGAATAGCGGCCGGTATTGCAGGTTTGGGTCAGGGACGCGCTACAGCGGCTGCACTAAGCGGAATTGCAAGAAATCCAGGGGCTGCGGTAAGGATTCAAACCCCGATGATCATCGGTCTTGCTCTTATAGAGTCTCTGGTAATCTATGCCCTCGCTATCACGTTTTTGCTTCAGGCAAAGATTTAATTAAACAAACAAGTAGGGGCAATCCTTGTGAATGCCCCCGATGAATTCTTCGGGGGCGAACACGAGATTTCCCCCTACTTTTCTAGGTTTTTATAGACTTTCCTCAAAAACTATAATATCATTTCCATTAAAGTGAGAAAGATCATTAAGTATCTAGTATTTTTACCAATCTTCGTGCTAGGCTGCTATGCCACAGGATCGGTGGAGAAAAAACAACAACTACTTCAGGAAACAGCTTCAAGCTATTATAACCTATTTATGTGGAAGTCGTACGAAAGGGCCTCTCTTTTTATAGATGAGGAAAAAAAGGGTAAATTTGAAAGCTTTCTCCTAAATTCAAAGGACGATCTTAACATAACAAATTACGAAATAAGAGAAGCGACATTTAACTCAGTTGAGAATAAGGGTTTAGTTAGGGTTCTTATAAGTTATTATAAATACCCATCGGTTTCTGAGAAAACCATCCTACTTCAGGACCCCTGGATTTTAAGAGGAAAAGGGTGGTATCTCTACTCGGATTTCAACGAGGAGATATATAAGTAGCGTAATACCTCTAAATTTTAATAAGGTTGTTTCATAGTATTAATGGTACTTGGCTCTGTGCTACCGTGAAGTCTGGAGTCTTTCTGGGGTTGTGGCAACGAGCAAGGCTGGTTGTTAAAATTCGTCGGGATTCAATTTATCAAGAGCAGAAACCCTATTTTAAAAATGTGTTTGCAGCATCTTTATATGGGTGCAGTAATTAAAGAAACGCTCTCTTAAATCGGAAACCTTTCGAGCACGAACTTCTTTGCTTCTTCTTTATCTTTCACATTTCCCTCAAGCTGAGCCTCTTCTAGGGATTCAAGAATCTCTGAGAAAATGGGTCCGGGGGTATATCCCATTTCAATAAGGTCGTAGCCAGTTAAAATAGGCTTTGGTTTTATCTCTTCTTCTTTAAACTCTTCGAGCTTTTTCTTTACAAAATCGTAGGCCTCGGTGGAACCATGACTTGCAAGACAGTCTGCTAGATGAAGTGTAAGATGGTCTTCAAAATAGGGCATACCAAGAAAACGCTTTAGTGTACTTTCTTTCATATTGAAAACGTCTTTGAATCTTAAGTGTTCGCTAACTAGAGCCTCTATTCTTTCTATATCTTTATTTGAAAACCTGAGCCTTTTACATATCTTTTCAGCCATTTCTGCTCCAATAATATCATGAGCATTAAACCTAATTCTGTCTTCGAAGGTAATTGTAACGGGTTTTCCAACATCGTGGAGAAGAGCTCCTACGGAGAGTTCAAGGGATGGGTCCCCTTCCGTAATTTCAAAGACTTTGTCAAGAACAAGACAGGAATGAGTAAAAACATCGCCTTCGGGATGAAATTCGGGAGGCTGAGGCACTCCATACATTTTGTCAACCTCGGGAAGTATATGGGACAAAAGTCCAGTTTGTCTTAAAAGCTCAAGACCGAAACCGGGATTTTTCTGAGTGATAATTTTTACAATTTCTTCTCTTACTCTCTCAGCGCTTACATCGGAAATTCTATACGCAAGCTTTCTTATCGCATGAAGAGTTTCCTCTTCTATTTCGTAGTTAAACCTTGCTCCGAACCGTATGGCTCTTATCATTCGGAGTTTATCTTCATTAAATCTCTCATATGGGCTTCCGATTGTTCGTATAATCCCACTTTTTATATCATCAAGGCCACCTACGTAATCAATTACCTCTTCCGTTATAGGATCATAGAGCATACCGTTTATAGTAAAATCCCTTCTTGTTACATCGTCGCGTTCAGAAGAGGTGTAGATTACCCTATCTGGATGCCTTCCATCTGAGTAGCTTTCATCCTGTCTGAATGTTGCTACCTCAAATTTGTATTCACCTTCAAGGATTAAAATAACGCCGAAGCTTGCTCCTATAGGTACTGTGTTTGAAAAAATGCGCATAATCTCTTCTGGGCTAGCGCTCGTGGTAATATCGTATTCCTTAGGTGGACTCCCCATCACAGTATCTCTAACACATCCGCCTACAAGGAATGCCTTGTGGCCTGATGCTCTTAGATGCTCGACCATCATGCGTGCAGTGTTGAATAATTCGCTACGAAATGGTTTAAGTTTAAAACTACCGTTCATTGTGTTATTTTGAGCATTTATTGTATACTACGATTTATTTTGACTAAAGCGACTAGTAGAATTAAACATGAATGATGAAAGAACTATACCTGAGATGATGACAAACCGTATCAAGAGATACGGAGGAAAGATTCTTTTTCAACACAAAGTTGGTTGGAGCTGGAAACAGATAACATGGCTCGACTTTGAAAAAACAATAAAGGATATTGCTTCATTTCTTCTGGGTTTAGGCTTTGCACCAGGTACAGCCGCTATAATTGTCTCGGGAAGTCGAACGGAGTCCCTTTTTGCTGAATTTGGTATTTATCTTCTTGGCGGAATTACAATACCCATTGATGATAATGATGATCTAGAAAAAATAATAAAGATTGCAAGAGATTCAAAAAGTAGATTCATGTTTGTAGCAAAGGAATCTACTTTGAAGGAACTCAGCAATAAGATCCACGAGGTTCCTTCTTTACATAAAATAGTAACTTTTACTGATACTGGTATCGGAGAGGACGAAAGAGTCATTCCATTTAAGGGTCTTCTTAAATTCGGTTCAATGAAAAGAAAGATGCTCGAAGATGAGTTGGCTAGAAAAGCCGAAGGTGTTTTGCCAGATTCAACGGCTGCTGTTTTTTACAACTTTGATTCAGATTTAAAGAAAGAACGAAAAGAAATAACACATAAAGACTTAATCAAAGCTCTCAAGGGCGCGTCGGAGAAGCTTTTATCCATTACAGAAGAGGATCAAGCCTTTTCTCATCTGTCTTATGTCAGCCCATATGAAAGGTTTGTGAATTACCTTGGTATCTACATGGGAAACCGAATTTCTATTGCAGAAACCAGGGATAATTTTTTTGATGATATTCTTGAAGTAAAACCTACTGTTATTTATGAAACACAAAAGGGAATCGAAAACTTATGCTCAAAAGCCTTATCCAATCTAGGAAGGGGCACAATAAGCAAAAGACTAAAAAACGCTCTTGGCGGCAGAGCTAAACATATTCTCGTAGATTTTTTGCCTAGAAGAGAAATAATAAATCTTCTTTCCAGTTCTGATATATCTTTAACGGAAGTGCCTGAACTAGCCGGGCTTTGATTTTCGTAATAGTTTCTACAAAGGATAGGGCGGTTACATATTTTCTTTTTGCGTATGGTTTTTTGGTTTTTTAAACAGGCTGGACAGAAAGTTTACAGTGCAGATTTCCTCAAGGAAAGAAGGCGAAACCCCACAGGTAATTATCTTTGCATAAAACACAATTAACAATCCCATGTTTACAAAACTTTAAAAATAATATAATATATGATAGTATACTATAAGGTAATATATAGGAGCTTATTAATGTCAAAAGATTCAACAAGGATTTCCTTTATAACACCGGCAGGCAAACGCAAACGCCTGGGTCATATAGCCGAAGCCTTCGGGAAAAACCTGAGCGCCGTTATCAACGAGGCGCTTGACCAGTACATCGAGCTTCACGAATGGCAACTGACCCATATTCGGAAAGGAGTGAAAGCCGCTCGCAGTGGAGATTTCGCCACGGAAGCCGAGGTAAAGGCTTTTTTTGATAAATACGGCCGGCCCTCATGAAACTGAGATGGATACGCATTGCCCTGCAGGACTTGCGTCGCTTGCATGAGTATATCGCAGAGGACAATCCTTTAGCAGCAAGCCGCATGGTTGCGCGCATTCAGGACGCAACACAGCGTTTAAAAAAGCATCCTCAAATGGGAAGGCCGGGGCCGGTGCAAGGAACACGGGAACTCGTTATAGCAGGGTCACCCTACATTATGGCTTACATTTTGGGTGATTCTGAAATCCAGATTGTGGCCGTTATTCATAGTGCCGTGCGTTGGCCCGACACTTTCCGTTCGGAAGACATCTGAAACATAATTGCCGATTCTGGGTAAGAACAAGCTTTCTTCTAATGGTTCGCCCACTGTGTGATAACAGACGGTATGGAAAATAAGATTTGAAAACTTATGATTTCAGTTTATCCTTTCCGTTACTATTTATAGCTAGAATTAACGAGTCCTACGGTGAGCGTCTCGGACGAAATCAAAAGGCGCCGGCACGAAGAACTCAACGAGTGTTTCAATGTTGTCGATACATGCTTGGCGTCATACTATGGCGGAGCCACGCATATGTACCGCCCTATCGCCGGGCAACTGCGAATTCTACTCTGCGACAAGCCTCCGTTGCTTTCTAGAGTCTTCCCTGATCTAAAGCTGGGTGCCTTGCGTCTAATAGAATGGTTGGAGCCATCTAGGGTAAGTTTGTTCGACGGTACCAATGCGCAGTTGGCCGTTAAGCATCCACCAAATCAAGAATTCCGCCTCGCACGAATGCCGTTTCTTATCACCACATACAGTAATGGGCTCCAGGTGGCGGATCTAGAGTTTGATTCGGGAGGGCAGATGCTGCCACTTGATGAATGGATTGATCAATCGGTAACAGACTATCCTTTAGTTCTTTCACTCCGCGAGCCCATTAGATCCATTGCCGACAAGGGTGGCGGCGCACATATAGATGACAGGGTAAATGAGGCTCTGCGGCAGATGCAGAGGACAGGCCCATCTGGGGTAGGAGTTCATGTGCTTTTCACTATCGCTGTAGGGCGCTGTGTGCAGAAGATCGGACTCTATTACGCCCAGTTTCGCGAGCGCTTTGGCTATACTGGGAGGCTCGAAGATATTTCATTTGATCCAGAACACCCGACTGTTAAAGCCTGCGCAAAAGTGAGCGAGGAGCTTGAGAAAGGTGCGCGCAGCCAGATTGCTCTTACAGTTCTGAAGCGAATCCAGTGACTGATGCTCTCGCCGCCGAAGCAGTGATTAACTATCAGAGTAAAGGCAACCATGAAGTGGTAAAGCCGGTGTGGACAAATGAAAAGCTCTATATCAACAAAGAAAGCTGCTTTGAACCTGTACCACAAAATATCTGGCAATTCACGGTTGGTGGCTATCAGGTACTGGAAAGATACATGAAGTACCGCAAAGGACATGAACTCTCCCTGCCGGAGATCGAAAACATAGAAAAAGTCATCATGGTTTTAGCCTTCACGACCACGCAAATGGATAAGATTGATCAGATCAGCTTTTCGTAACGAATACTGTGCAGCTCTTTAGAGCAAGAAATCACGGATTCCTTAAAGCAGATAGGAAATACCTTCTTTAATCCAGCCGTAATGGTTATAATTATTTGAGACAGGGGGTTCCCATTGGGTTTTTTTATTCTTGACAAATATGGTTCTCATTGGGTACTATTATAAGTGATAACGATCATTGAAACACAGCAGTTCACAGGTAAGGCCGACAAGATTATGAGTGCGGCTGAGAAAGATGAGCTGTTTGATTTCATTGCCAGAAACCCGAAGGAAGGTGACGTTATTTCCGGCACCGGCGGCGTTAGAAAGCTGCGGTTTGCCATACAGGGAAAAGGAAAAAGGGGTGGGGTCAGGGTTATTTATTATTACTACTATGATGACCGGAACCCAGTGCTGCTTTTCGCTGTGTTTGGAAAAAACGAAAAATCGGATTTAACGAAGAAAGAGAAAAATATCCTGTATGAAATCGTTCAGGACATTAAGAAGGAGATGAAACCATGAGCAAACCAGGAAAAGAAATTATTACAGGTGCGCAGCAGGCTCTAGCTTATCTCAAAGGAGATAAAACCAAAGGGCGCGCCTA
>Ga0209751_10004970_pt1 | contig 12624 bp, 21 predicted proteins | sample RifCSP13_1_FD_184019 | JGI IMG/M metagenome (GOLD analysis project Ga0209751, IMG submission 184019) | Soil microbial communities from Rifle, Colorado - Rifle CSP2_sed 13_1 (SPAdes) (version 2) | ecosystem: Environmental > Terrestrial > Deep subsurface > Rock core/Sediment | place: Rifle... | reverse complement strand
TGGTGCACGGCGTGCCGTTGGTCAGCGTCTTCTGCACGTAGACATTGTTGGCCCCGTACCGTACGGCCGCCATGCCCTGGAACGCGCACACGCCGTTTTCGTCCGCGCACCGTGTCCAGACCGAGGGCAGCGTGGTCGTCGGTGGAGGCGGCGGAGGTGGCGGAGGTGGCGGAGGTGGCGGAGGTGGCGGAGGTGGCGGAGGTGGAAGCGGCGCGCCAACCGGCAGCACCTTGACACCGTTGACGTAGATGTCGAGCCCCGGCGGGATCGCGATGGTGTAGTCCAGCCGTGTGGCGGAGGTGACCACGTCGATCGTGATGCGCTGGTTGGGTGGCGGCGCTTGCGCGCCCGCGATGCCAGCCACGAGCAAGGACAACACTCCCCATGTCAGGCAAAGCCCACCTGAGAGGCCAACACGACGCGGCGACTCCTTCCCACGACGGAGGAACGGTGGTCGTCCAGTTCGTTGGTGGAGTGACTGAAAGAGCAGCATGGGGAGTTACCCTCCTGTCGTCATACGAACTCGTGCGGCCTCGTATTGGAGCCAGCGAAGCGCGTGATGACACGCAAGCAATAGAGCGTCCGACCGGGTGCCCATATCTACGGGGCCGATCGCGGTATGCTGGTGACCCCGCCAGCGCACCCGCACGCGCCACTGCGTCATGAGGTTCGTGGGCGTGAGCCGCCCGTGCCAGCGGATCTGCACGTATCCGCCCTCGCTGAGATCCGTGAGCGCGAGCATCGTCCACGCGAACTGGTTCTCGAAGATCGCGCCCTCGACCGGCAGCGGTGCGGTCACGCTCATTGGTTAGCCCGCCGTCCAGGTGGCAGGTTGCACGTGATCATGGTCCCCTTCCCGGATAAGCTTGAGCCCCAGTCGCCGCGCGCGCTCCATCGTGAGCGGCAACGCCTGCGGCGTGTCGTAGACGACATCCACCGCGAGGCCGAAGAGATGCGCGGAGTACTTCACGCCACCCACGGCCGTATTGTGGCGCAGCGTCCGCGTCCAGGAGGTCACGCTGCCTCCCGTGAGAGCGCAAAAGGTCGCGGCGGCTTCGGCAAATTCCGCGCGGGTCATCGGTAGAGTGCCTGAAGATAAGAGACGATCTCTTGCCACCACGACAAGCGAGAGGCCAACTTGCCTGCATACTTGCCTCTCGACCCGCCGCGAATATCGTACTCGGCGCGCATCTCGGCCACCCGTTCCATCGGCAAAGAATGATCTTCTACCGTGAAGGGTTTGCCGCACTCAGAGCACACGAAGTGCCAGTAGTCAATGTTCCAGAGCGGCGCATCGTGAAAACACATATGGTGGCCGTAGTCGTAGATCGCATAGTCGCCGGTGTGCTCGACGCCACAGCGGCAAAGATAGACAGGTTCAGTCTTACCCTCAGCGGTGAGTCTGTAGTTTGAGATCATCGCGTCGGGGTCATTGTCGGCGGCGCAATGGAAAAATTCGGCGTCAGCAGAATCGGCACTCCCACGCGGGACGCCATATCCTCGACGGTCAGCCCATCATTCGTGCAGGACATCTTGCCGCCCTGGATGCCCGTGCCGGCAAGGCGGACCATGGCCAGACCGCCATACGACGCTGTGTAGCAATACGACCGCTCGCTCTTGCCGAGCTGCTCCAGCAGCTTATCGGACGGGGCGAGGGAGCAGCCGGCCAGCCCCACGACGAGGGCGAGCATCCCGATCAGACGGAGACGCATACACTCCTCCTTATTCGTTGACCCATGGGCACTCTTGCTTGAATGCCCCCGGCGTATAGCGATCACGAAAGCGATCCCGCCGCTCGGCGGTCATTGTCAGAATGCAGGAGGTCCGGTCCTGCGCCCGCTGAAGTACGCTATGTTCAGTCCCCGCAATCAGTTGAATGGACACCACGCTCTGCACGATCTTGTCCACGGCCTTTTCCGTTCGAATGCTGGAGGCCTCCACGGCCTTCTGCGTCTGCCAGCCCGAGTAAAACGTGATACTGCCCAGTGCCAGGACCGCGAGCGCGATAAAGACACTGATGCCCCTGATGGACAGCGTGGCTTCCTTGTAGCCGACGCGCAGCGTGGGCTCGTCGGCCCGGAACTCGCGACCCTCGAACTCGGGCGGATCATCGGCGCGGCGGGAGGCCATCTACGCCCCCGCCAGCTCCCGCACCGCGCCTTCCGCCTGCGCTTTGAGACTCGCCAGCCGGGCCTCAAGAGCGGCGACCTGGCGCTGCTTGTCGGCGAGCTGCGCCGCCAGAGTGGCTTCGGCCTGCTCGTGCGCGAGCCCCAACGCGCGGCCAGCCTCGCCGGCCCGCTGCCGCGCGGCGGCCATGTCCGTCTCCGCCTGCTGCCGGACCCGAGCCACTTCCGCAGCGATCGCGTCCTGCTCCTGCTTCGCCGCCGCCACGATCCGGGCTGACTCCTCGGTGGCCCCATCCGCGCGAAGTCGGGCCTGCGCCACGGCCTCCAGCAGATGGGCGTGCTCGGCCGTCAAGACGGCGACGCGTTGCTCCACTGCGAGCAGGCCAGCCGTCGCCTCGGCGGCGGCGTCCAGGATCTCTTCCAGGCGCAGCAACGGGCGGGCAAACTTGTTCACCACCGCGCGCGTGAGATCCAGCGCCGTGGAGACATCCATCGGTGTGTCAGCCATCATCGCCTCCCTTACTTCGTACTGTTGAGGATGAGCCACACATCCACGGCCGTGACCCCGGCGCCGATCGTCGGGCGCAGGAGATAGGCCTGTTCCAGCACCGCCTCCACAGTGCTGGTGGTCTTCCCGCTGATTGCATTGCCCTGCGGATCGGTGAGCGTCACGTAGGGCGCGGCCCCGTCCGGATCGGGTGACCCTTCCGCGCCCATGTTGCCGCCGAAGGCCCCGGATTTGAGGAAGTAGAGCGTCTTGTCGCTGTACGCGGCGACCAGGGCGGGCTCCGCGGTGTCATCGGCATTGAGGCTCGCCCATTTGAGCAGGCGCACGGTCCGCTTGCCGAGCGGATGCTGGACCTCCGTGGGACTGACTGTGGCCATGCGTGCTCCTTCTGCGGCGGCCCAGGTCGCCCCGAGCCGCCGCCCAGAGATGCCGTGAAAGACTTAGATGCCGCCCGGCCGCCCGATCTGCACCACCAGGATGATCCGACCCGTGAAGGTCTGATCATTGCAGGCGATGAGGATGTCGGTCTCGCTCGTGGCCTCATACCCGATGCCTTCCTGTCCGAGCGTGCCCATGACGTTGAAGCGCCCCGTGCCGCTGTTGCTGCCTTCCGGGGACACCGATCCGCCCTTGGCCTTGCTGACCACCGTCGGGCATACGGTCATGAAGCGATTGGTCAGGTCGGTGGTCCCGACCGTGATCGCGGTGTTCGCGCCCATCGCCTCCCAGTACACCTCGCCACCGTGCACGACATCGCCCGGCGTGAGGCGCACCATCTTGATGAGCGCCCCGGCCGCCAGCGAGGCGGCGGTATACGTCGCGAACTTGTTCGGCCCGCCGAACAGTGCCGAACTCGGCAACCGGGCGGGTGTGCTGTCGAGTAGCGTGATCTCCCGACTCTTGACGGTGCTGCTGCCTGATGCCATTCCCTGGCCCCCCTTTCAAAGGGACGACGACGTGACGAGGGTCGCCCCTCGGTTAGCTCTCGGTGATGTCACACTGCACGACACCCTCTTCCATCACGCGCGTGGACCCCGCCGACAGGAGCGCGTTGGCTTGCCAGGCGTTGTTGAGGTCGTCGCGCTGGGTGATGTGCACTTCCAGCTCCATCGGGATCACGAGGCCCAGCGCGGCCTTGTGCCACGCGATGCAGGAGCGGGTCGTGGAGACCTTGGCGAGCTGCGTGGTCTCGATCCAGGTGAACCCCAGGAACGGGCCCTGCAAGGTGCCCGACTTGAGGGCCATGAGTTGCGTGAAGTCGGACGAGGTGACTTCCGTCTCGGACAGCAGATCCTCCAGCCCCTGGGGACTGATCGCGAAGTACCGGTCCGCCTTGGGCACGTTGTTCTCGTTGAGAATCCGCGCGGCTTGCAACACCTTCTCGAAGGTGAGGCCGACGCCACCGGCTGCGATCTGCTGCCCAGCGCCGATGGCCACGGAACTCGTGGTGTCGTCGGCGATGACCGCGGTGGACGAACCCAGCGCGGCCGTGAAGACCTGGCTGTTGATAAACCGCGCCCAGGCGTGCGCGTGGTTGACCGCGTAGTCGTTCTTCGGCTGGATGAGCATCTTGACGTCATCGTGGCGGTCGAGGACATAGGCCCCGCCCTTGTCGCTGAAGGTGACGCGCCGCCTGGAATGCGTCGCGTTCATGATGTGCGTCGGCTGGTGCCGACTGGTGATGGACGCGAAATCCGCGTCGTCCGCCAGCCGCTCGAAGTGGTACGTCTTGCCCTTGACGCCGGACTTCACCCGGACGGCCTGCCGCACCTTGTCGTCGATGGCGGCATACTGGCGGGTGATCTCGGCGGTGTAGGCGTGGGCGTGCGCAATGTCCACCGTCTCGGCCATGGTTCCTGTCTCCTCGTACTCTCAGTGCAAACGGCCCCTGCGGTTCGAGGAGGAATCCGGCCGATCCGGGCCCCTCTCACGCCTGACGCGGCGTGTCCCTCGCTGGGTCTTTCCCCAGCGCCACCGGGCGCCTTGCGGCGGAATCCGGTGCTGTGCTGCCGATCCTTACGCGGTGGGGACGGCCCCCCCTGCCTTCAACACGCGGCGGATGGCCGCGAGGTAGCGTTCACTGAGCGCGTCGTCGCCGGGTTTCGTCTCCATCTCGCTGCGGAGCTTCGTCACCTCGGCCTGCATCGCCTCAATGGACTGGCCGGGCGGGACTTCGGCGGTGATCTCGCCGTGCTCCATCATCCGCTCCCCGATCTTGACCAAGCCCTTCATGAGCGCCAGATTGTTGCCGCGCCCTTCGACGGCCTCGGCCAGGTCAGGGTCGTCGCTGAAGAGATCCCGCACCGTCTGCCGCGCGAGGGCCACGTTCCGCCCGTACTGCGCGCCCCACTCCTGCTTGAGGCTCGTTTCGGCCTGCTTCCGCGCCTCCGCGATGAACTGCGTGATGCGATCCCCTTCGCTGACCGTGTAGCCGCCGTACCAGTCCAGGATGGCCTGCGCCTGCGTGTCGGTGATCCCGGCACTGTGCGCGGCGCCGAGGAAGCCCTTGAAGCCCTCTTCATCCAGCGTGATGCCGGAGTCCTCCGGGAAGGCCGGCGGGCGGGCCGTGTACTTGTCCACGCTCGCGGGTCGGCCCAGCGCCGTGTAGAAGGCATTGACTTCCTCGGGCGTCGCGCCCTCCTTCGGCACCTTGAGGGAGCCGCCCACCATCTTCTTGGTGTCGATGAACCGCTTGGCGAGCGTCGGCACGTCGGGCACGTCCTTGAAGGACGGCTCGGCGCGCAGCTCCTCAGGCAGGCTCTCGCGCCAGTCGGGCGTGGTGACGGCTGGCGTGTCAGTCGTGGTCGGCGCGTCAGTGGTCGTGGGCTCAGCCATTCGTCACCTCGTGGGGTGTGAGCATGTTCCCCGCCGTATCGGCCGCGCGGATGATGTGGGCCACCATGTCGAGGCGGCCACAGCGCACGGCAGCCTCGTTGGCGCGGTCGGCATAGGCGAGCATCTCCTGGAGGACATCGCCCCATCCGCTCGTCTGCACGAGCATCCGGTAGGCCCCGGCCCGGCGGTCCATGATCTCCTTCACCTTGGTCTTGGTCTCTTCGGGGGTCACGCCGCCGCCTCTTGCGGCTGCTGCTGGGCCGCGCTGTCACTGAGCGTCTTGAGCATGGGCGCTGCCTTGCCTGCCGCGCCGGCCGCCTGCTCAGCCATCGCGAGCTGCTGCGCGATCGCTTCCTTCTGCATTCGCTGGGCCCGGATCTGATCGCGCTGCTCCGTGTCGGTGAGCCATTCCGACGGCGCCCCGGAGGTCAGGAGCACGTCCCGGATCATGGCGTCCAAGTCGAGATTCTCCTTGGTCTTCGCCATGACTTCCGGGTCGGGGAGCAGGGGCGCCAGGAGCTGAATGGACTGCTCCAGCGCCGACAGCCGGGAGGACTTCTGGCTCCGCGCCAGGGGGCCCTCGTATTCGATGTCCAGATCCTGCCCGGCCAGTTCCGGCGGCGGCTGGGTGAAGGCCCCCCGGCGCAGCATCATGGCGAAGGTGAGCCCGATGATCTTGTTGAGGAACTCCGATTCGAGGCGCCCGAGGGTCGGCCCCAGGATGCGGCGCATGGTGTCCCAGCGGCGCTCCACTTCGGTGGCCGTCATGGTCTTCCCGGTCGGAAGCTGGAGCTGCTCCCAGAAGAAGATGCGGCGCACCCGCTGGCGGCGGTCCTCGTTGAGGATCTGCGCCACATCGAACTTGGCGCCGAGGTTCATGGGCTGGATCGCGTTCGGGATTTCGATCACGGTGTACCCACCCGGGGTCTCGTCGATCTCGCCCAGGACGCCATCGGCCAGGATCGTTTTGGGCGGCCGGATCGCCATGGCGCCCGCATCCAGCACCATCTCGTCGGCCCGGTTGAGCGACCGGATGTCCGGGAGCGCCAGCATCCCCGGGCCCCGGCCGTAGACCTCGCCGGAGGTCTTCTCCCAGCGGGGGACCACGTACCGGAAGTCCTTGAAGCCCCCCTCGTCGAGGATCCGCTTCCGGGCCAGGTCCACATAACAGGAGGCCCAGGCCATGTGTGTGGCAGCGTACTTCCTCGCGTCGGCATCCGTGCGCGGGTAGACCGCATGCAGGATCGTCACCAAGTCGTCAGGCTTCGTCTCGGCCAGGCCTTGCAGCACCTCGCCGAGCTGGCCCGGCCAGAGGATGGCGCAGGCGCGCGCCGTCATCTGCTCCTCGCGCATGATCGTATCGACGACACCATCCGGCCCTTCGGCGATCACGTAGGCGCCGACCGGATGCGCTCGGAACAGGAAGCCGCCGAAGGGCTCCGCGGGATCCTCCGGCTCCTTCTCGCCCACAAACATGCAGCCCGTGCCGAAGGCTGCCAGGTCCAAGTACACCTCATTGACTTCGGCGTAGTAGTTCGACTGGCGATACGCCAAGTACAGGCGCTGCTCCGTGTCCTCCAGCCAGTCCATCACGCGCTTGATCTTGTTGAGCCGATCGTCACGGGTCTTCAGATGGAACCAGGGCGCCGCTTGCGAGGTCAGCGAGCCGCCCATGTTCGCGGCGAGGTTGTGCGCGGACTCGGCCCCCGTGGCATCAAAGAGCCGCGTCGTCTGCCGCTGCCCCGGCGTGATGGCGTTCTGCTCGCGGTTCAAGATGGAGCCGCGATGCGGCACGATGAACTCCGCGCACTCGTCCCAGAGCGTGATGAAGTTCTCACGTCGGGTCTTGAGCGTGTCGTATCGCTTGACGATCGCGGAGGCGTCGGCAGGCACTAGGTCAATGCTCCGGTTAGGAGGGTAGGCTCAACAACGTATTGGGTGTCGCCTTTACGATTGCGAGAAGAATCTCTGTACCTATGCGTATTCATCCACACGAGGTGGTGAAGCAGACTCGATCGGTTATCAACATACGGAGCCACAGTGAGCGCCAACATTGTGGCCTGTACAATCGGTGTTAGCCTCGGGGGCCAGCGAAACCATTCTCCATTCTGCCGCCACCGACGGAACTTCTCATGAAGGAGACTCTCGATCCGGGGAGGATTGGCGACCTCAACGTAACTGTAAAGCTCAATAGGCACAGGTGACGGAACTTGGATGTCTCTCATCCGTCGTGACAAACCGCTTTGAGTCATGCCGATCTTCCACACGTCGCCAAGATCGCAACGCAACAGGTAGACGGCGCGCAACGGTAAAGACATCGCCGAGGCATCCAGGGGCACTAGGACGCCTCCGGCCCCTCGGCGATGACGATGGCGACGGGATCAGCGGGCATTAGGCACCAGGACAGTTGTTGTCTTTTCCGTGGGCATAAAGGCGCCCGGTTTCTCCTGCTTGGGCGACAGTTCGCCCACACGCACGGCAATAGCCCCACCGCCGCAGCCTCGGGCGAACCAACATTTGGCACAAATCCATTTGCCTGTCACGTGATCGAGATTGACCTCCCGCTGTTGCCTCAGTCCCAGCCAACCGCAGAACTCGCATTTCACAGGCGCCCCAACAACACAAGGAACACAAGCAAACAGAAACCCATCCGCCAGGTCCACCGATCAAGCCAGCCACCCTCTTGCATCAACCCGCCTTCGGCCCTTCCCCACGCAGCCGCTTGCCATCCGGCAGGACGACCGTGAGCCCCGGCTGGATCTGCTCGTAGACGATCACGTGCGCGCCACACTTCTCGCACGCCCCGGCCACGCTCGGCATGCGCTTGGTCGCGGCGTACCGCTGCTTGGGCGGCCAGAGCTTCACCTTGACGAGATGGCCGTCCTTGCTGTCCTCACAGATGCGCGGGTTGTGGGACTCGCGCCCGGTCACCTTGAACTCGGGCGGATCGGCCAGGGGGTTGTCGGCGATTGCCGCCTTGCTCTCAGCCATCATGTCCCTCCAAAGGTGCGGCGCCCGGTGAGACTGCCTCCGGTGCCGGTTTGCTCCGTGCCGCCGGCCAGGATGGTCGAGGCCCGACCTCGCCGCTTCTTGAGTGCGGCTGCCGCCTTCGCCGCCGCAGCCTGCGCTTCCGTGTTGTCCACGGGCGGCGGCGGGGGCGGAGGAGGCGGGGACGGACTGCTGCCGCCACCGAAGAACATCAGCGACCTCCCTTCTTGCGCACGCCCGGCATTTGTGGGGTCACGCGCTCCGGCTTGCCCCGCATCGAGCCCGAGGCGTAATCGTGCATCTGCTTCTTGCTCATGGACTTGCGGAGCGCCTTGGCCTTGGGGAAAGTGGCCCCGTGCTCGGCGGCCATCATGAGGCGCTGCTGGGACTTCGACATAGCGGGCATCAGTCGCCCTCCTTGACAGGCCACCATCTGTGGCCCCGCGGATGCGCCCACGCTTCGATGCGCGGCGAGATGCCGATGAGGAAGGGCAGGTGCCCTTGGTGTGGCCAGGCTTGCTGATCGCGGAGCCAGGTGCAGACGCGCGTATAACCTTCCACCAAGCAGAACGGCCCGTGCAGCGTGCGGCCGACGGCGATGGGTCGCTCCATCGTGGTCTCGAAGCCGCGGAACTCCGGCTCTGTCCGCGCGGGGTCGCGGTCCCCCGCGAGGTCTACCAGCGTCTGGCTCGGCCACTTCGCCTGCCACTCTGGCAGGTTGAAGAAGCGGAGCGCGCAGACGCGATCCAAATCCACGTCATGCTCATACCAGTGCAACTCCAGATGCAGCAGGCTCGACACGAGCTGCCCGCGCATGGCAATAGTCACGTCTTCCACACTGGCCCAGCCATCCGGTGAGATCGCGTCGAACGCCTGCGCGCGAAGCAGGCTGAGCAGATCGACCGACACGAGCCCCGCCTGGAGCGCCTGGTCTCCCCGCGGTGACCGCAACTCCGCCACGCCCCATGCGCGCAGCATCTGACTCGCGGTCGTGGGCACCCACTGGCCCGCCGGCATGAGCTTGGCTTCGTGCTGGAGATCCTCCGGCTCCCAACTCCCAAAGGGCTTCCAGACGCACGGCCGCCCAGCTACGAGGCATTCCCGTTCGATCTTCGGGCCGCTCACCGGGTTGTGCGTGTGGGTCACGATGCGGAGCGTCGGCTGGACCTCGGGATGCGCGATCAGCCAGAGCGTCACGTCTCGGCCAGACCCGGGGCGGCCCAAGTCATGGTCGAGATGCAACGTCTCGTAGGCCCGCGCCTGCAAGTGGGCGATGGCCACATCGGGGTCGTCCGTCCAGTCGATCTGGTCCTTCCCGTAGTGGTCGAAGAACCAGTCGCGGCGGAGCGGGGTATCTTCGACGAGCAGCAGCCTATCCAACATGGAGGAGTCTCCCAAGGGCGCGCACGGCGACGAGGAGAATGATGGTCAGCGTAATGGCCGAGAACACGAGCAAACCCACGCAACTCAGGGCCACCACCCAGTCGGGCCATTCGCCATCCTCAGGTCTCTCTGGCGGCGTGACGAGGCGGACACGATGGAGCACAGGCTTCATAGCAGGCGTGGCTCCAGCTTTTCCAGAATCTCAAGCACGCGCACCTTCCACGGATCTTGTTCGTTGTTGAGCTGGGTTTGGCGGTGGATGACGCCGTTCCTGAAGTCAAAGGCGCCGAGACAGACCATCGCCACCTCGGCCGCCACCAGGATGCCCCCGCCGATGGCGAGCGCCTCCCACCAGGGCAGCGTGCCAAGATTGCGATAGCCTGAGAGAAAGGCCCCGCCCATGGCGATCTTGATCCAGGGCTCGATGGTCTGCACGGTATCCCGCCCCCGGGTGCGCCAGGCGTAGTAGGTGCCCAGCCACCGCCAGCGACGCGCGAGGGAGTCGCCCATCAGCCTGGATGCCTGAAGCGACGGAAGGCCGCTGCCATCTTGATCATGAGACTCTGCACTACGGCCTGGCTCAAGTCGGGTGCAGGGTACGCGCTTGATCCGCCTGTGTCGGATACCTGGATACTTCCCCCTGGCCGGCCCTGGATTGAACGGAAAACGGAGCGTGCCATCCGCCAGGAGTGCCTTATGTCCTGTGCCCACTCACAGCCTCCGAAAGATCACTTCGAAGCGTCCTGAGCCGCCCCAGAAGGCACCTGGCGTGTCCGGCGTGTTCACCACGATCGTGCTGATGGGGTTGCCCCCCGAGCGACCTTCACCCGCCGCCGTCAGATTGGGCGTCAGCGTCTTGGATGTCGGGCTCTCGGCGGTGACCGTGCACTTCTTGCGAATGACCATGGCTTACTCCCCCTTGTCCGCGCGTGCGGCGCGCCGGGCGTGCACGTCAGCGACCGGATTGTCTTCCCCACACGCGAGGCAGACGGTGCCGCCCAGTCGTGTCTTCACCACCCACGCGGTCGGATGAGGACACGGCGTGGGGATCATCACGTCCGCACGAACGGCCGACGCTCCCGACCATGGTCCAGAATATTGTACGTCTGCTTGACGGCGAGGCGCCGGGGCGGCAGTGTGTGATCCCGCGTGGGCGCCATGCCTTCGATCAGGTAGCAGAAGGCATCCCCGTAGTCCTCATGGGGATGATTCGGCTTCTTCGGGAGATCGCGGCTCACAGCCCCACTCGGGCCCGTCGGGTAGTACCAGCCGCCGTTGAGCGCCTTGATCAGCCCGACGCACTCTTCCGGGTCAAGTTGGAGCACCGCGGTCCCGAGCGACAAACGGTTGAACACGCCGAGCATGGGCTGGCGACGCCCTTCCCATGATGTCGGCCCCGGCCGGTACACGCCCGGCAGCATGGCGCGCATGACCCGGAGCGCGTTGGCTTCGATACTCGTCTGCTCGTCCGTGTCGAGCGCGGGATCGTAGTGAACACGGATCGCCTCGTGGTCCCGCCCACGCCCCAGCGCCCACGGCGCGTGCTGCGCCAGCCAGGGCAGGAGCGTGCCGTCGAGATGCTCGCGGATACCCGCCCGCTCGCTCACGAGGGCCGCAAGAATGACGAGCCGCCCGCGTTGTCTTTGGCCGATGACAGACGCACACGTATGATCGGCGTCTTGCCCAATCCACAAAGGGCCAGCAGTCGCGTCCGGGTGTAGACGTGTGCCGTATGCCACATGCGCATCCGCATTGAAGCCCACCGCCACTTGCGCGCCGAGCAGGATGGTCCCAGGTTGTCCTTGAAGCAACCTCCGCAGCATGTCCGGCCGATCGGCCAGTGCTGTCGCCCACTCGGCCCGCTGCTCCGGCGTGGCCCGCTCCCCCGGCGGGATGCGGAAGTACGCGGACCCCGGATGCTGCCGGACCACGAAGCGTTGCCACGTCCAATGGTCCTCGTCCGGGTAGTTGAGCGTCATGATCGCCGGGTGGCAGTGGGACGGCAGGCGCAAGGAGGTCATGCCGAGCCCCCAGGCCGAGCTACTGAGTCCAGACGACTGCACCAGCATTGAGGCAGGGGCGGGTTCCTCGAACCAGAGCCCGTGGGACTCCGCGCGCAGCCGGTCCATCCCGGACTGGTCCTCCACGCCAAAGAGGCGAAGAGACACAAGGACCGTGCCGTCCAAGACGAACTCGGCGGTATGCCCTTCGCCGCGGACGACCCAGAGTCCGGCCCAGCCTGGATCGCGCAAGCTGTCGTGGGTCTTGTTCTTGTGGGAGGCGAAGGTGTCGGCCACGCCGAGCCATTTGCACGGCAGCGGGTAGCCGGCTGCATGATGGAGCTTGGCGTGCGCGACCATGGCGCCCACGGCCCCCCAGGTCTTCCCGTCTCCGCGAGTGCCGAAGGCCGCGACCTCATGCGCCGTTCTCAGATCCGCCGGGCAGCGGCAGTCGAGCCCTGTTGCCGCCGTCTGGATGAAGTCGTAGACCGTCTGTCCGAAGCGGAGATCCAGGGTCGGCGGGCTCGACGTCGTGGCCATTTACCGCCACCTGGGCTGAACCCATGACGCCGATGAGGACCTGAATGGGCCGAAGCGTATCGACGTGATCCCCGATCCGTGCAATGGGGAACCGACGCTCAAGGAAAAAGAACGCGACCTTGAGCCGCGTCTCGCGTGGGGTTTTCTTGGCGCGAGCGATCCTGAGCGCCAAGCGCAGCATCTCGTCGCTGTAGTCGTCGAGGTTGAGCGTGCTGGGCACCCGTGGCTAACTCCCGCGCAGGTG
>Ga0209751_10004966_pt1 | contig 12629 bp, 11 predicted proteins | sample RifCSP13_1_FD_184019 | JGI IMG/M metagenome (GOLD analysis project Ga0209751, IMG submission 184019) | Soil microbial communities from Rifle, Colorado - Rifle CSP2_sed 13_1 (SPAdes) (version 2) | ecosystem: Environmental > Terrestrial > Deep subsurface > Rock core/Sediment | place: Rifle... | reverse complement strand
CGGCTTTGGGAGGCTTGGGCCAAGGGGTACGTGACGATCAAGCAGGTTGTACCTCCCGGAGAGACCCAACCCATCGGGTTCCAGGTATCGAACTCGGCGAACGTCTCCGTGGTCATTGACGAGTACCCCATGCTGCTCAGCCCCAACCCGGTGGCGGGGCCTTTCGGGGCGCCAGAAACCACGCAGGATGGAGCCCTGGATCACGCCGCGATTCCGGCGGGGTCGACCTACGTGTACTGGTATGCCAATGTGGTTCTCGACGGGACTCGTCCGGGACAACCAATCTGGTTCTGCACCGAGGAGTATGAGTACGTCCATGAGGAGATCGTGGTGAACCTGGCTGGCGAGATTCTTCCGTTCGACTACGAGACAGCGTTCACCAACCCCTATTTCACCGACTACGGCCCTCAGCCCCCGAGGGAATACGGCCACAACTCGCAGGAGGACATCTGGGTGGGCCTCAAGGAGAATGCGACAGTGGTCGTCGGCAAGACACCCCTGGTCCGCTCGATCACGAACCAGGCGGGGCAGAGCCTCCTCATGCGCCTGTCGGCCACGAACATCTCGCCGCGAGACGACGACGACACCATCCCGGGCAGCCCGGACGCGAACGGAGCCGTAGTGGTCGACACCATCCCCGCAAACTGGGGCTACGGTGGGTTCTCCCTCTCACCTAACTCGGACACCGCCAACGCAGATGGCACGCACACGCTAAAGTGGATCGTGAACCTCCCCGCCGCGAATGTCACGGGTCGTGACAAGCAGGACCCCACGCCCTACCATAACGTCCAGATCACGTACAACCTGGTCACTCCGAACGGCCTCTCTGGCGGGCGGATGTACCTGCCCCGCGCCCAAGTGGACACAGATGGGGACGGAGACCTCGACGCGCACTCCGCGGAGCCCCTCCTGGAGATCACCCAGGTCAACCGCCCGCCGACCGTGACCCTCGCCGCCGCCTCGGCCTTCGAGGGAGCCGAGATGACGTTCACCGCCACCGCCAGCGACCCGGACGGGGATCCCCTGACGTACTCCTTCGACTTCGACAACGACGGCGTGTTCGACGTGGTCAACTCCTCCAGCAACGTGGCGAAGCACACCTGGTGGGACGACCATGTCGGCCAGGCTCGCGTCCGCGTGAGCGACGGGAAGGCGACCGCGGAGGCCACGACGTCCGTCCTCGTGACGAACAAGATCCCCGCCCTCACGCTCACCGTGGCCATCAGCGCGGACGAGGGGCAGGCGGTCACCCTCTCCTACCACATCGACGACCCCGGGAGCGACGACGAGTACGCCACGGTGGACTGGGCAGATGGATCGAGCGACTCGCGGACCTACCTCCTCGGGCCCTTCCCCGACCCGCCGGAGAGCAACGACCAGCCCGACCCGCGGTCCATCTCGGACTCGATCTCCCACGTCTACGGCGACGACGCGCTCCTTGGCGGGACGCTCACCGTGCAGGACGACGACGGGGGGAGCTTCGCAACGGGATTCACCGTCACCATCAACAACCTCGCCCCGTCCATCACGATGGTCCTGGTGAACAGCGGCGACGAAGGCGCCCCGGTCCCGTTCACCGCCACCGCCTCGGACCCGGGCAGCGACGACCTCGAGTTCTTCTGGTCCTGGGACGACGGGCTGAGCGAGTCGCGGCGGTACTTCAACGACGGGACTGGCCCGGACCCCTATCCCTCCACGGGCGGCACGTTCCCCTTCACCGCCACGGACTCCGGGGCGCACGTCTGGGGCGACAACGCCGTCTACACGGTGGCCCTCACGGTGACGGACGACGACGGGGGTTCGGCCACCGTCACCCAGACGGTGCAGATCGCCAACGTCGCCCCCACGGTGTCCTTGTCCCTCGACGCCGCCGTGTACCTCGAGGACGACCCGACATCGGCTTCCGCGGACTTCACGGACGCGGGGAGCGACGACGTCATCCTCTCCTGGTCCTGGGCGTACGGGCCCACCGCGACGCACACCTTCTTCAACGACGGCGCCGGCCCCGACCCCCCGAAGTCCCCCTGGGGCATGTACCCCTTCTCCGGGAGCGACGCGATGGCGCACACCTACGGGGATGACGGGACGTTCCTCCTCTCCGTGCAGGCGTGCGACGACGACGGCGGTTGCAGCGTCGCTGCGGTGGATGTCGTCATGCTGAACGTCGCTCCCGCGGTCTCTCTCCGCACGATCCCCACGGGACCCGAGGGGATCGCGGCCCTGCTCTTCCAGGCCGACGCCATGGACCCGGGGAGCGACGACCTCACGTTCTCCTGGTGGGGCCAGTGCAGCGGCTGGACCGCGCCCACGGTGTACCTCAACGACCCGACCGTGGGCCCGGACCCGGACCCCTCCCCCGACGTGAACCCGCGGGACGTCACGGATTCGCAGTCCGTGGTCTGCGGGGACAACGGCCTGTTTGCCTGGAACCTGGAGGTGCAGGACGACGATGGCGGGGTGACGACGCTCACCGGCGTCTTCACCGTGGACAACGTCCCGCCCTCCCTGGCCGTCGCGCCGCCGCAGCAGGTGGCGGTGGACGAGGCGAACGCGGTCACCCTCGCCGCCACCGCGGCGGACCCCGGCTCCGACGACCTCACGTTCACCTGGCAGTGGGACTACGGACCCATGGAGACGCGGACCTACTTCAACGACGGCGTCGGGCCGGACCCGCCGCAGTCCCCCGACGGGACGTTCCCCTTCACCGCGTCGGACTCCTCGACGCACACCTACGGGGACGACTGCCTCTGCCGTGTCGGCCTCACCGTCCAGGACGATGACGGCGGCGTGATCACCTACGAGACGACGGTGCAGGTCCTCAACGTCGCCCCGGCCCTCGACGTGCAGGCCTACGTGGTCGCCAACGTCACCCTCCGCGTCGCGGGGGAGAAGTGGCACGACGTGCGCCTCGACTTCGTGCTCGACGGGGACGTGACGGCGACGATGCGCATCGTCCGCTACCCCGGCTCTCCGGACCGACAGTCCGGGACGATCACAGGGCACATCGACCTCCTCCACGACTTCAAGATCGTGGTCTACTACACGCCGGACGACGACCCGATCAACGGGCAGCGGAACGGCGACAACCCCGCTTGGGTGATCCTCACCCTGCCGAGCGGCCGCGTCGTCCGCCTGTTCCACAACTTCAACGTCCAGCACCCAGGGACCTGGGTGTGGACGCTGGACGACTTCCGCCCCCAGATCCTCGGGGAGAGGATCACCTTCGACCTCACCGGGACCGACGTCGGCAGCGACGATCTCACGTTCGACCTCGAGTACGGCGACGGCGCCTTGTGGTCGGCCATCGCCTACAACGACGGCGTCGGTCCCGACCCCTACCCGAGCCCCGACGTGAGCCCGATTACCGCCGCGGCGAGCACGATGCACGCCTACACGGTGGCGGGGTCGTACGTCCTCCTGGCGAAGGTGACGGACGACGACGGGGGTTCGGTCTGGCAGGCGTTCCTCATCGCGGTGGGCTAGGCCCCTGTTCTCCGCGCTGAGAATCACCGACAGCGACTCCCCTGAGGGCTTCGCGGGACATTATCGGCAAGCGGACGCGCGCCGATAGGATTTAGCGGGAGGACGCCAAGTCGGACGCGGTGCTCCAGCTTCGCCGCCCGCTCACCGTCAACGAGCGCATCCTCCTCCACCTCGCGGACGCCGGGTATCAGGGTGGCCCCAACGCCCCCTTCGAGGTCTCCCAGCACGGCCTCGCCGAGGCCCTCCACCTCCGCCTCTCCCACACCTCGCGCGCCCTGAAGACCCTGATCGGGGACGGGCTCATCGTCGAGCTCGTCGGCCGCGTCCCCGGCGAGGTCCGCCGCCGCAAGGTGTACGCCCTGACCCCCGGCGGGCTCGCCCTGGCCCAGAGCCTCGGAAGCCAGGTGGGCGAGCAGGTCGTCCTCATCGTAGGGAACGAGGGGAGCACGGAGATGACACTCCTGGAAGCGACGCGCCTCCCCGGCGGACCGCACAGCCTCGCGCGCCTCCTCACGGTCCTCCGCAGCGACGGCGCCCTGCACATCGCCGACCTCGTGAAGGGCGAGGAGCGCGCCGGCCCCGTCGCGTTCGCCCGCGGGCGGCCCCCCGTGGCCCTCCTCCTCGGTCGCACCGCGGAGGAGCGCACCGCGTCGCACTGGGTCTCCGCGGGGACCTCCGTCCTCGCGATCACCGGCCCGGACGGCATCGGGAAGACCGCGTTCGCCTCGTCGATCCTCCGGTCCTTCCACCAGCCCCCGCACTCCTTCTGGTACTCCTTCCGTGGCTACGACGACCGAACGGACCTCCTCTCGTCCCTGGGCGGCTTCCTCGGCGCCCTCGGCAAGTCCGAGCTCGCGGCCCGCGGGGACATCACGGACCGCAGCCTCGAGAGCCTGCTCGCCCGGGACCTGCGCGACGAGAACGTCCTCTTCGTGTTCGACGACCTCGACCGTGTCCCGCGGCTCCAGGAGACCCTGGCCGCCACGGTGCGCGGCGCCACCGCGGCGAGGACCCGTGTCATCGCGACCGCGCGGGAGCCCCCGCCCTGGTTCCAGGAGTACCTCCCGGACGAGGGCCTCGAGCTGGCGCTCCCCGGGCTCGCCCTCGAGGATTCCCTCCGCCTCGTCCCGGCGGGGACGAACCCCGAGGAGGCCCGTTGCCTCGCCGAGCTCGCCCGCGGGAACCCCCGCGTCCTCAGCCTCGCCGCCACGGCCCCGGACGACGGCCTCGAGGACCTCGATCCCCCGTCCCGGGCGCTCACGAAGCTCCTCCGCGCCCGGCAGCGCGCGGGAGGAACCTGGTAAGCCGCATGGAAGCTTCCCGCGGACCTTGAAGTACTCCCAGCCTCCTACTCCCGGACAGCAAGGTCACGGGGGACCGGGCCTTGGGGTTGGGAACCGGGTTATCGCGGGTGGGGAAAGGGGGCCTCACCCGCATTCTTCTTTTCAGACTTCGAGGAGCTCGCGCGTCGCCGTCGTCAGGAGCCGCGGGCGCCCCCCGGTGACGACGAGGTCGTCCTCGATCCGCACGCCGCCGTACCCGCGCACGTAGATCCCCGGCTCGTTCGTGAAGACCATGCCGCGGCGGAGGACCACGTCACTCGCCTGGTTCAGCCCGCCGCCGTCGTGGACTGCGAGCCCGATCGTGTGGCCGAGGCCATGGATGAAACGGCCCTTCCAGGGGGAGGCGTCAATCACAGAGCGTGCCGCGGTGTCCACCTCCTTCCCGATCCGCCCCTCGCGGAGCGCCGCGGTCGCGGCGTCCTGGGCGTGCCGGACGGTCTCGTGGATCTCCTTCTGCCGTGCCGAGGCGCGGCCCACGGCGATCGTGCGCGTGATGTCGCTCACGTACATGCGGTAGGCGGCGCCGAAGTCGATCACGACGAGGTCCCCGCGGCGCAGCTTCCGGGATCCCGCGGTGTAGTGAGGCTCGGCGCCGTTCGGCCCGGAGCCGACGATGGTGCGGAACGAAGGCCCTGAGGCGCCGCGGCGCTGCATTGCGCGCACCAGGTCGGCGGCGACCTCGGACTCCCGCGTCCCCGCGCGGATCTCCGGGGCGACCTCCTCGAAGGCCTCGCTGGCGATGACACAGGCCCGCCGGATGAGCCGGACCTCGCCTTCGTCCTTGACCATCCGGGCTCGCGTGATGGCCTCGCTGACGTCCACGAACTTCGCGCGCCTCGGCGCGAGGCGGCGCAGCTCGGAGAAGGCGCGGTGGGTGATCTCGCTGGCGTTCACGCCGACGGTCCGCGCCCCCGCGAGGGCCTTCCGCATGAGATCCTGCCGCTGGTCGCGCCTGCGGAACACGCGGACGGGATCCCGCCCCTTCCGCGCGCTCTCCTCCTCGAGGGCCGAGGAGAGGACCAGGGACCGCCCGTCGCGGCGAAGGAAGGCCGAGCAGCCCTCGAAGAGGCCGTCGGTCAGGCCCGTCGCGTAGAAGAAGGACAGGTCGATGTGGGGCTCCGTGGAGTTCGAGAGGGCGACGACGCTCACAGGCTTCTTCATCGCGCGGAAGATGGCCTGGACGCGGGCGCGCATCGGCGGCGCATCGCGGAGGCGGTCTTAAGGCTGTGCGGCGGGGAAGCGTTATCTACCGCGGCGGCGGTGGGCCCGCGGCTTGCCGAGACGCCACAAGGGGCACGAGCGGCAGATCGCCCGCGAGCGCATCGACACGCTCGGCGCCCTCGCCGCCCAGATGGCCCTCGCGGGGGACCTCGCCCACGCGGACCGCTACATCCAGCTCGCCCGTCGCCTCGGCATGCGGTACAACGTGCGGCTGCCGCGGGACCTCCGGGTGCGGCTCTGCGGGAACTGCCTCCGGTACCTGCTCCCCGGCGTCACCTGCACGGTGCGCGTTCACCGCGGCCGGATTCGGACGACCTGCCGCCACTGCGGGCACGTGGCCCGTCACCCCTACGTGCGCGAGAGGCGTCAGTAAGCCGTCGTCATGTCGATCTTCCCCGCGCGGCGCGCGAGGTACTCCCCGAGCCGGAAGAGGACCACGGACAGGAAGTAGAAAGCCAGCGTGGAGACCAGGAGCAGCGCGAGGATGTAGAGGTTGTCCCCGAGGATGTTCGTCGTCACGTGGTTCCATGTGTCGGCGGGGAGCAGGATCCTGCGCTCGAGGTCGAGCCAGTAAGTGATGGGGATGGCCCGCCCGATGTTCTGGCCCCACTCGGGCAGCACGGAGATCGGGAAGAGGACGCCGCAGAAGAGGAAGAAGAGCCCGGGGATGCCCTCGGCGAGGCCGTGGACGTGCCGCGCGGTGATGAAGGACACCGCGGCGAGGCACACGCCGATGGCGACGAGGCAGAGCAACCCGAGGAACATGGAAACGACGAAGAGCGGGATGTCCCCGACGGCGAGGGAGACGCGCACCCCGAGGAAGAGGATGCCGAAGGCGAGCGTGATCGCCGCGGCGAACGCGGCCACGCCGACCTTGCTCGCCGCCCGGCCGATGATGTACGTGTAGAACGAGATCGGGGAGATGTAGACGTACCGGATCGTCTGGTACCACTCGCGGTCCGCCTGGATCACCTGGAACGTGCCGAAGAGCGTCGCGGCGACGAAGATGAAGAACGTGTTCCCCACGTAGACGAAGCTGAAGCGCGCCTGGTTCGCTGCCTGGACCGCGGGGTCCGCCGAGCCCGGCTGGATGACCGTGAAGGCCACGAACATGAGGACGAGGATGAACGCCCCCGCCACGGGCTTCACGATGGAGTACACCACGAAGAGCAGGGGCTCCGTCCAGTTCGAGTCCATCTCCCACCCGAGCCAGGCAGCCAGCTTGAACGTCCGCAGGTGGGACGCTACTGATGCCGTGAGGTCAGCCTCCCTTCGCGCTTCGCGAGGCGTTCAAGGTAGGCGAGGCTAAGCCTCGCGAGGATGAGGAACACCACCGCGAGCACGACGAGCACGAGGAGCTCCGTCACGGGGTCCGCCACCCAGAGCCCGCCGAGCGAGGACGGGGGGAAGAGGAGCTGCCGCAGAGCGTCTAGGCCCAGGGTCGCTGGGATGATCGCGGCCCCCACCGCGATGGTCTGGCCGAGGGCCTTCACGGGGAAGTAGAACCCCGAGACGAGGAAGATCGGCTCCTCCATGAGCGCGGAAAGGTGCCACGCCTCCCGACCGTAGAGGAGGTAGAGCGAGGCGAACATCATCCCCATGCCGTAGAGGGCGACGAGGGTCACGAAGAACACCGCGAGGATGAGCAGGGGGTTGCTCACCACGAGGACGACGCCAAAGAAGTAGATTCCCACGGCAAGCGTCACGATGGCCCGCGTCCCCGTCATGAACACGCCACCCACAGCCATGCCGCCGAGGAGGGCCATGCGGGACATCGGCGCCATCATGTAGAGCTGGAGGTTCCCCACCTCCTTCTCCCAGTACAGCTGGGAGGCCATGGACCACAGCACGTTCAGCCAGAAGGCGATCATCGTGCCCCCGAGGACGACGAAGCCGACCAACGCGTTGAGGCGCTCCAGCGCGGCGGTGCGGAGGACGGCGTCGTCGCTCTTGATCGCGTCCACGAAGAATCCGTGGTAGATGAACACGTACGCGGCGATGCCGAGCAGCGGGAGGATCGTCTCGAAGAAGACCCAAGACGGCTCGCGGTTCGCCCCGATGATCCGCGGGTAGGACCGGCCGACGAGCGCGCGCAGGTTCAGCGTGACGCGGTTCACCGTCGCGGTCATTCGAGCCCCGTCCCGCACATGGCCACGAAGACGTCCTCCAGCGTGGGGTCCGACTTCTGCAGGGAGTGGATGCGCGACCCCTGGCCCATGATCGCGCTCATGATGTCGGAGACGGCGGCCTCATCGCTGAGGATGAAGGTGAGCTTCGTCCGGTTGCGCGCGATGTCGTTCGAAACGCTGAAGTTCCGCACCCCGGCAATCCCCGAGAAGCCGTCCGTCTGCTTCAGGGTGTCCACCTCGAGGCGGAACGTGGAGTCCTGGTGGATGCGCTTCTTCAGGTTCGCCGGGGTGTCGCAGGCGAGAATCTGACCCTTGTGGATGATCGCGATGCGGTCGCACATCTGGTCCGCCTCCATCATGTAGTGCGTGGTCAGGAGGACGGTCTTGTGTTCGCGCTTCTTCACCCAGTCCATCACGTACTCCCGGATCACCCGCGACGCGTTCACGTCGAGGCCGAGCGTGGGCTCGTCGAGGAAGAGGATGGAGGGCTCCGTGACGAAGCCGCGGACCATGTTCATCTTCTGCCGCTGCCCCGTGCTGATCGCGCGCACCTTCTCATCCCGCTTGTCCCAGAGCCCGAAGATCTTGAGGAGCTCGTCGATGTGCTCCTTCGCCCGCTTACTGGGGACGCCGTAGAACTGGGAGAACATCCAGATGTTCTCGCGGACCGTGAGGAGACCGTACCCCGAGGTCTCCCCCCCGGAGACCATGTTGATCCGCTGGCGGATGGGGAAGACGTCCTTCGCGACGTCGTGGCCCGCCACGAGGGCCTGCCCCGAGGTGGGGAGGAGGAGGGTGGCGAGGATCTTGATCAGCGTGGTCTTCCCCGCGCCGTTCGGCCCGAGGAGCCCGAAGAGCTCGCCCTCCGGGATCTGGAGGCTCACGCGGTCCAGGGCAAGGACATCCCCGCCGTCGTCCGCCTTTTCGCGCTTCCCGAAAAGCGGCTTGCGCTTCTTGAACAGGCGCGTGAGGTCCTTTGTCTCGATGGCGAGGGTCAACCGGAGCCCCCCCGCGCACTCCCGGAAATCCACCGCCCACCGGCGAGAGCCGGGGGATCAGGCCTCGTGGATCTTGCGGTACGTCGTGACGTACCCGGCAATCTTGTTCCGCATCTGGGGGTAGCGCACATCGGTAAGCTCCTGGACAGCCTTCTTGTTGTGCTCGAAGTCCGCCGTGAAACGGTCCGGGAAGCGCTTCACCAGCTCGATCGCCACCCTCTTGATGTAGGTCGGCCGGATGTTTCCCAAAGGACCACTCCGTGGCGGCGGGCCGCCTACCAGGGAGGGGTAGATAAACGTTCCTCCCTGGGGAGGACGCGTGCGAGGCATGCCCTTCCCTGACCGGGAAGACCCGGCGGGGATCGCGGCCCGCACGGAATGTGGGAAGTACCTTTAAGTAGGGAACCCGAATACCGCGAAATCGCACAGGGGGAAAAACCCTGGAAGAAGCGCTCTGCTCCATGGAAGTCGTCAAGGAGGGGAAGGTCTACATCGCTCGCATCCAGAGCGAGCTCGGCGGGCAGCGCGAGCTCCGGGACCAGACCCTGGAGGGCCTCCTCGAGCAGGTCATCGAGGACCTCCGCGAAGAGTTCGAGGCGATCGAGGGCGGCCCCCGCTAGTCACTCGCCCTTGAACTCCGGCTTCCGCTTCTCCACGAACGCGCGCATCCCCTCCTCCTTGTCCTTCGTGCCGGCAATCTGGCCGAAGGCCTCGCGCTCGTATTGAAGGCCGGCTCCGAGGCCGACCTCGTCGGCGCGGTTCATGGCCTCCTTCGCGACGCGCACGGAGATCGGCCCGCGGGCGAGGATCGCCTCCGCGAGCTTCTTGACCTCCTCCATGAGGTTCTCCGAGGGGACGACCTTGTTCACGAGGCCGATGCGCTCCGCCTCGATCGCGTCGACGCGCTCCCCGGTGAAGATGAGTTCCGCGGCCTTCCCACGGCCCACGAGGCGGGGCAGACGCTGCGTCCCGCCGAAGCCGGGGAAGATGCCGAGGGAGACCTCGGGGAGCCCGATCTGGGCCTCGTCGGAGGCGATGCGGATGTCGCAGGCGAGGGCGAGCTCGCAGCCGCCCCCGAGCGCGTACCCGTTGATCGCCGCGATGGTGACCTTCGACATCGCCTGGAGGAGGTTGGTGACCTCCTGCCCCAGGCGGGAGAACTCCCGCATCCCCGTGGTCGTCAGGGCGAGCATCTCCTGGATGTCCGCTCCCGCGATGAACGCCTTGTCCCCGGCGCCCGTGAGGACGACGACGCGCACGGTGCGGTCCTGGGCGAGCTGGCGCAGCGCCTTCCGCATCTCCTCGAGCACGGCGATGCTCAGGGAGTTCAGGACCCGGGGCCGGTTCACCGTGAGGATGGCGAGCCCACCTTCAACGTGGAGGGTGAGGAAGTCCTCCCCCTCGGCCATCACGGCGTCTCCCGCGCGTAGTCGTAGACGCCGCGGCCCGCCTTCCGCCCCAGCCGGCCCGCCCGGACGTACTTCCGGAGGAGGGGCGAGGGGCGGAACTTCGGATCCCCAGTCTCGCGAAACAGGGTCTCCATGGTGTCTAGGCCGATGTCCAGGCCGGTGAAGTCCGCCAGCTCGAAGGGGCCCATGGGCATGTTCGTCCCCAGTTTCATCGCCTTGTCGATGTCCGCCGCCGAGGCCACGCCCTCCTGGAGGAGGTTGAAGGCCTCGTTCATCATGGGAACGAGGATGCGGTTCACGACGAAGCCCGGCGACTCCCGGACCTCCACGGCGTCCTTCCCCAGGCGCACGCAGACCTCCCGGGCCAGCTGCACGGTCGCGTCGCTCGTCTCGCTTCCGCGGATCACTTCGACGAGCTTCATCACGGGGGCCGGGTTGAAGAAGTGCATCCCCACGAAGCGGTCCGCGCGCCTCGTCACGTTCGCCATCTCGGTGATGCTCAGGGAGGAGGTGTTCGAGGCGAAGACGACCTCGGGTGGGCAGAGGCGGTCGACGTCGACGAGGACCTCCTTCTTGAGGTCCATCTTCTCCGGCACGGCCTCGACGACGAGCTGCGCGTTCTTCACCGCCTCGGCCAGGCCGACGGTGCCGTGGATGCGCGCGAGGATGGCCTCGACCTCCTCCTTCGTCATCTTCCCCTTGTCCACACGACGCTGGAGGGGGTCGCGGATGCGTTTGAACCCCGCGTCGACGAACCGCTGTTCGATGTCCCGCATGGTCACGTGGAAGCCCGCCTGCGAGAACGTCTGGGCGATCCCCGCGCCCATCGCACCCGCCCCGAGGACGGCCACGTGAGTGATCTCCGAGGCCTGCATCGGTCCTGCCCCCGTCGGCGAATCCGGGGGCCGCTATAACTACCTTCCCGCAGGGTTTTTCCCGGGCGACGCCATCCCCCTCCGAGGTCCTCATGAGGCGCGCCGCCGCCGTGGTCGCCGCCGTCCTGCTGATCACCGCCGTGCTCCCCCGCCCCGCGTCGGCCGCGGGGGACAGGCCCTCGTGGAACGTCGGGGACTTCTGGCGGTACGAGGGGTACACGATCGTCATCGCCCAACTGGACTTGGCGCGGCGCTTCGAGGTCGCCGCCCTCGAGGGCCTCACCCAGGCCGGGGTGACGTATTCCACCGTCAAGGCGGTCCAGACCGACACGACGACAGTCCCCTTCATCGGCGCGACCACCGTCGTCTCGAACGCCTGGCTGCGGACGACCGACCTCGCCTTCCTCAAGACGGAGGTGGCGGCCGCCCAGACCACGACCGCCTACGACCCGCCCGCGGGCCTCTACCAGTTCCCCCTCGTGAACGGGCGCGCGTGGAGCGTGAGCACGACGCGGACGATCACGATCGGGGCCGGCTCGTCGTCGGGGCAGGTCACCTTCGACCTGTCCGTGACCTCGGAGACCGATCTCACGGTGCAGGTCGTCCAGAACGGGCAGTCCGTGACGAAGGCCTTCCACACCTTCGTCGTGCGGCAGGAAGACGAGTCGGGGAGCGGTTTCTGGCTCTTTTCCTACGCCGACGAGGTCGGGTACTTCCTGAAGCAGGAGCACTGGGCGAACGCGAACACGAAGAACACGGAGCTCACGCTGAAGGAGTTCAAGTACACGCCGCCGACGAACTTCGTCCTCCTCGTCCTCATCCTCGCGGTCTTCCTCGTCGCCGTGATCGTCGCCGCGCTGCTCCTGCGGCGGAAGCCCCCGACGCCGCAGCCCGTGGCCCAGTACCAGGTCCAGCCCGCGCGGTGACACGCTTATCCGCCGCGGCCCGATGGGGTCGGGGATGCGGGCGGCCCCCTACGCCACGATCGCGGTGGCCATCCTCGCCGTCTCCTGCGCGACGCTTTTCATCAAGTACACGGAGTCGCCGACCCTCGTCGTCGCCTTCTACCGCATGGGCCTCGCTACGCTCCTCGTCCTCCCGTTCGCGCTGCGCGCCCCGGACCTCCGGACGCTCTCGCCGCGTGACCACGGGCTCCTCGTCCTGACGGGCG
>Ga0209751_10004965_pt1 | contig 12630 bp, 15 predicted proteins | sample RifCSP13_1_FD_184019 | JGI IMG/M metagenome (GOLD analysis project Ga0209751, IMG submission 184019) | Soil microbial communities from Rifle, Colorado - Rifle CSP2_sed 13_1 (SPAdes) (version 2) | ecosystem: Environmental > Terrestrial > Deep subsurface > Rock core/Sediment | place: Rifle... | reverse complement strand
CACCGCGCAGTCTCGAGAGATTGATATGCGATGCAGCGCACCAACAGTCCCACCAACGCGTCGGCGGACGAGCACGGTGAGGGGTTGCGGGTTGTCGTAGTCGGGTGTGGGCGTATAGGAAGTGAACTCGCCTGTGCGTTCGCTGACGGAGGCCTCGCCGTTTCTGTTATCGATATCGCGCCCGGAGCCTTCAGCCGCCTCGGCCCAACGTTCAAAGGGACGATGCACGAGGGATCGGGCTACGACCTGGAGGTGATGCGAGACGCAGGAGTTGAGGCAGCCAGTGCACTGATTGCTGCCACGGACTGCGACAATGTCAACGCTATCACCGTACATGTGGCCAAACAGGTGTTCGGAGTTCCAGTAACGATTGCTCTTCTGAACGACATGAAACACAGGAGCACTTACCGGGCTCTCGCCATAGACTACGTGGCGGCTCCCACCGTTCTGTCGGAAGCCATCCACGCACATGTTGCCTCAAGATGGCGCTGACTCGTGGGGCCGAGCATTCATATCCCAGGCTCAACGCCCTCCTGGCGCTGGTCCGCCAGATCGCCGACAACCGCGGTTACGTGGACGAATCGGTGTGGTCCGCCGCCCTCGACGCAGGCTGGACCACTGAGGAGATCCTCGATGCCTATGCCGAAGTGGTTCGGACCATACTGACCAACTACTTCAATCACCTAGTGGGCACCGAACTCGATCTTGCGCCGGCGCCGGAGCTCAGCTGACGCCAGTGCGCGAGCACCGCCGTGAAGAGGGCAACCAGGTCCCCTTCGAGGCGGTGTGTGCGGAACTCCATTCTCGCGTCTGGAGGCTGTCCAAAGCCAGGACGCGATCAGCGGAAAACCAGTGCAAGCTGTTGACTATTGCTGAACACGCGAACTCCCAGGTCAAAGGCCTCTTCTTCGCGTTTCTCAGGTCAGCAAGCCGGGCTGAAACCGACTGTAATCCGTAGGTTGTGAGTTCGAGTCTCACCCCGGAGCTATTGAAACCCTTGCACAGCGCATTCGGCGCATCGGCCTGGGGTTTGTTTCGCGCCGCGTTCAACCGGCTGGACCTCCGATCAGCTACCGTCCCACCGGGCCTGACCACCGTTCCGGCATCGTGGGCGCTGAGGTCTGGGCGGACTATTCGGAGGTGCTGTTCTCCCCGGCGATCCGACCGAAGACAGTTCCGGCGGTCAATCCGGACCCGCCCGGGTAATTGTGATAGAAGAGCCCGCCGACGAGCTCGCCGGCCGCATAGAGTCCTGGGATCGGTGCACCTCCGTGGGCGATCACCTGTGCCTGCTCGTCGATCCGCAGCCCACCAAAAGTGAACGTGATACCGCAGGTTACGGCGTAGGCGGAGTACGGAGGGGTGTCGAGTTTGGTGGCCCAGTTGGACTTGGGGACCTCGAGCCCTGTGGTGCCTTTGCCGTCCTTGATGTTGGGATTGAACGCGAGGTCGTCGTCTCCATGCCGCGGCCGTTCTGATTGGAACTCCCCATCCGACCAGTTGAGCATCGACCGTCCAGATCAGCCTCCGACGGTCGGTCAGATCTGCCATGATCGGGTTGCAGATCGAAGGAGGAGCTATTTCAGTACGAGGTGGGCTGCCCGAGAAACCCCCGAGAATCACCGCTTCCGGTCTCGGCTTCGCCACAGCCGACCCGGCTGTGGTGCGGGCCCTCATCCGCGGCGGGCAGATCACCGGTTCGACGGCCGGCATGTGCATGGATTTCCAACAGGCCAATCTGGTGGTAGTGCCTTCCTCCTACGCAGACGACTTCGAGGTATTCAGCCTCAGGAACACCCGCGCCTGCCCGCTTCTGGAACGATCGAGTCCCGGCTCTCCCTGTGTACAGATAGCCAGCGGCGCGGATATTCGTACGGACGTGTCGCGCTATCGCGTCTTCGAGTATGGAGAGGTGAAGCACGAGCCGCACGACGTCCGCTCCTATTGGCGCGATGACTCGGTCGCTTTTCTTCTTGGCTGTAGCTTCGGTTTCGAACAGGCCCTGGCCGGGGCTGGGATCCCGCTCCGGCATTTGGAAGCTGGGAGAGTGGTGCCGATGTACGTCACCAGCATCGACTGCACGCCTGCGGGCGTTTTTGCCGGGCCGCTCGTCGTCACCCTAAGGCCGATCCCGGAGCCACTGGTGGCCAAAGCCGTCGAGCTGACCGGCGAACTTCCGTGGAGCCACGGCGCCCCGGTTCATGTCGGTAACGAAACAGCGATCGGGATAAAGGACCTCGGTCGGCCGGACTTCGGGGATCCACCGGTCTTCGTTCGGGGTGATGTGCCGGTCTTTTGGGCTTGCGGGGTGACACCGGCGCTTGCCCTGGCTGTGGCGCGGCCGCCGTATGCCATTACCCATTACCCCGGCCACATGTTTATCACCGACCTGCCGGTCGAATTCGACGCTCTCGTCGTGTCTGATGAGAGCGACAATCGTTGAGTTCGCCGCCGACGATCGGAGAAAGCGATCTGTGATGCATAAGGACTTCAACCCAGTTCGCCTGGAGGTGGTCAAGAACGCCTTGCTGGCCGTCACGGATGAGATGAGCGGAGCGCTGCGGCGCTCGGCCTACTCGACGAACATCAAGACACGCGGGGACTTCTCATGCGCCCTGTTGGACGCGAACTGCCAGGTCGTCGCTCAAAGCTTCTCACAACCGACCCACCTCGGCTCGTTGGTGCACAGCGTCCCGAGCGCCCTTCGAGAGTTTGGAGCCGACCGCCTGGCCCCGGGCGACGGGATCATCATGAACGACGCCCATCGCTCGGCGGTGCATCTGAACGACATCGCTCTCATTTCGCCCATCGACGTGGGCGGTCAACGGGTGGGATATGCGGCGAACGTGGCACACCATGTGGATGTCGGCGGGTCGACGCCCGGTAGTCTCGGCATCAACACCGAGATCTACCAGGAGGGTCTGGTGTTGCCTCCGATCCGACTTGTCCGTGCCGGTGAGATCGATCAGGACATCGCCCGCCTCGTTGCAGCCAACATCCGATCACCGCGGGAGAGCATGGGGGATTTCCGCGCCCAGGTCGCCGCGAACCAGCTTGCCAACCGGCGCCTCGGCGAGTTGTGCGGGCGGTACGGCGTTACCGAGGTGGAGCGGTACATGGACGTCCTCATAGAGTACAGCGACCGTCGGGTGGCCGCGGCTCTCCGCGAGTTCCCCGATGGGACCTTCTCGGCAGAGGACTACCTCGACGACGATGGAGTCACTATCGACCCGATTCGGATTGCCGTTACGGTCACGCTAAGCCAAGGTCGGGTCGAATTCGATCTCACCGGGTGCGACCCCCAGGTCCGGGGACCCATGAACGCTACGGCGCCTATGGCCTACTCGGGCATCGCCTTCGTTCTCAGGGCGCTGCTGCGGGCGGACATCCCGGTCAACGGGGGGTTCTACCGGCACGTGCATATCGCCTCCACACCGGGGACGGTGGTCGATGCGCAGCACCCGGCGGCCGTGGCTGGAGGATGGGAGGTCGCTTTCCGGGTGGCCGAGACTGCGTTTCTGGCACTGTCGCCGGCCTTTCCAGATCTGATTCCCGCCGCAACGAAAGGCATCATCTGCAATGTTTCCTTTGGTGGCCGTAATCCGGCCGACGGCGAGTATTACGCCTTCTACGAAACGATTGCAGGGGGCTACGGGGCACACCGGGTTCAGGATGGGATGGACGGCGTCCAGCCGCATATCCACAACACCGAGAACGCTCCCATCGAAGAGACTGAACTGCATTACCCGGTTCGCTTCAAACGTTTCGCCCTCATCCCGGATTCCGGCGGTGCCGGCCGCTATAGAGGTGGTCTCGGCGTTCGGCGCGACTACTGGTTCGACGGACACGAAGCGACGTTCTCCATCATCTCGGACCGAGCCAAGTACGCGCCCTGGGGGGTGGACGGCGGAGGGTCCGGCCGGAAGGCGCACTATATCGTCGATCCCGATGGGTCCGCCCGGCCTCTCGGGTCGAAAGCCACCGTTCGCCTCAGGCCAGGTGAGGTGATCTCAGTCCAGACTCCCGGCGGCGGCGGGTACGGTGATCCTCTCGCCCGCGATCCCGAACTCGTGGCGCGCGATGTCCGTTTGGGGAAAGTGTCGCCGGAAGCGGCAGAATCGCAATACGGCGTCATCGTGGACACCGATGGGGCTCTCAATCCGGAGGCCACCGCGCGGCGGCGAGGCGGAGATCGATGAGCGCCGATCGGGACCGTGCCGGGCAAGTCCGGCTCGGTGTAGACATAGGTGGAACGTTCACCGACGCCGTCGCCGTCGACCAACGCGGTGGAGTCACTGCCTACAAGGTGCCCACGACCCCGGCGAAACTCAGCGCCGGGTTCATGGCGGCTGTTGACATTGCGATCGACGACCGATGCGAGGCGCCCTGGGAGGTGCATTCGATCGCCCACGCGACGACGGCCGCGACAAACGCCATTATCGAGGGTACGGGTGCACGGGTGGCGCTCGTCGTGACCGAAGGATTCCGCGACATCCTCGAGATCGCCCGCCAGATTCGTCCGGACCTCTTCGACTTGCTGCGCCGTAAGCCTCCTCCGTTGGTGTCGCGAGACCGCGTATTCGAGGTCGCGGAGCGCGTCGGTCCAACCGGCGAAGTACTCCGGCCGCTCGACACCGGAGGTCTCGACGCGTTGACCAAGCGGATCATACGATCGGAGGTCGAGGCCGTCGTGGTCTGCCTCCTACACTCCTACATCAACTCGGAGCACGAGATGCGGGTCGCAGAGCACCTTCGAGAGAAGATGCCCGCCGTCGACGTGTCGATATCGGCCGAGATATGGCCGGAGTTTCGCGAGTACTTCCGGGCGTGCACCACCGTCATCAACGCCATGGTCCGGCCAATCATCCGCTCCTATCTCAGCGAGGTGCGAGAGGAGATGACCGCGCGGGAGATCCATCGGCCCCTGTGGGTGATGCAATCCAGTGGTGGTGTGCTGTCGGAACAGGCAGCCACAGAGGTGCCGGTCAAGCTGATCGAATCCGGACCGGCAGCAGGACTCACATACGCTGCGCATCTGGGACGCCTACTGGGACATCCGAATCTGGTGTCGTTTGAGGTGGGCGGCACCACCGCCAAGACCGGCCTGATCGTCGACGGCCTCCCGGCGATGACGTCCGAGTTCGAGGTGGGTACCACGACGGGCTCGTCAGTAGGCAGAGGCAGGGCCAGCGGGTACCCGGTCAAGACGCCGGTATTCGACCTCGTCGAAATCGGAGCGGGGGGCGGCAGCCTTGCGTGGATCGACTCGGGAGGGGCGTTGCGGGTGGGGCCCCGTAGTGCCGGCGCCGATCCCGGTCCGGCGTGCTACGGGTCCGGGGGTGATCGCCCGACACTCACAGATGCGAACCTAGCGCTGGGCCGTATCGATCCCGACCGGTTCCTGGGCGGCCAGATGCCGCTGTCCGTCGAGGCCGCTGTCAAGGCTATCGAGCGCCATTGCGCTACACCCTTGGGTCTCACGGTCGCCGAGGCAGCACGCGGAATAGTCGAAATTGCCACTGCAAGCATGGCTCGTGCGTTGCGGCTGGTAACCGTTGAACGCGGCCACGATCCTAGGGATTTTGTTCTACTCGCCTTCGGCGGCGCGGGACCTCTCCACGCAGCCGCGCTCGCTGGAGAGATGGGGTTTTCTGAGGTCGTCGTGCCGCAACTTCCAGGAGTACTGTCCGCCGCGGGGCTGCTGGTCGCGCCGGTGCAGGTCGTCGAGACCCGCACCGCGCTCGTGCCGTTGGCTGAAGTCGACGAGCGCAGCATGGTGCAGCGCTTCGGCCCACTCATCGATAAGGCAATCGGTGCGGTGGCCGATCAGGGGGTCGACCCCCACGAAGTGGGAATCGCTCGCGCCGTTGACCTTCGTTATCGCGGCCAGTCGTATGAACTGACGATCATGGTCGGCGACCTTAGAGGCGTGGATTTCGCGGCGGGCGTCGCCGGGCACTTTCATCGGGCGCATGAGCGGACATACGGCCACTCGGCACCGGATGAGCCGATCGAGGTTGTCAACTGGCGCGTGACCGCAACACAAAAAACACAGTTGGAGTTCGGCCTGCCCGAATTGGCGGACACCAAGGGGTCCGGGCCGAAGCCCGTAGCTCGGCGCCGCTCTTCCTCTGCGAGGACGGAGATCCCCGTTTTCGAGCGGACGGACCTGCGGGCCGGGGACGGGTTGACCGGACCAGCGGTGATTGCCGAGCCGTATTCGACGACATACGTGCCCGAAGGGCACCGGGTGCGCGTCGACTCCAGCGGCAACCTATCCATCCGATTGGGTCGTTAGCGCATGGGTGCAATCCATCAAGGTATCGAACTGCATGGGCGCACGGATATTTGATCCATTCGTTCCTGTCGCCATTCGCCAACAGGCGCATCGATACCGCGGCGGCCTGGAAAACCGAATGCGCTTCGGGCTGGAAGTATTCGAGGCGGTGCGCGCCGTTTGGCCAGACGACAAGCCGATCGGATACCGCGTGTCAGCGACCGACTGGATCGACGGCGGGTGGACGGGCGAGGAAACCGTATCGTTCACTAGGCAACTGGACGGTATGGGCTGCGACTTCATCGACGTTTCCAGCGGCGGTCGCGACCCGCGGCAGGATATCGAGACCGATCCCGGCTATCAGGACCGTCCTTGCCGCCGCCGTAAAGGCGGCCGTGAAGATGAAGGCGGTGACGGCGGGGCAGATCACCTCGGCCCATCAGGCAGAATCGATCCTGCGAGCCGGCCTGGCGGACATGATCAGCGTTGCCCGCATCATGCTCGACAACCCGCACTGGCCAAGGCAGGTGGCCCACGAGTTGGGCGTCGATATCCTCTATCCACATCAGTACGAGCGCGCCAATCCCCAGCGTTGGTCTTCATCGGCGGTGTCCTGTCCCCGCAATCAACTAGAGGGGCACGCGCCCAAGAGGGGAACTACGGGCACCTGATCGACCCGGCGAGAGCGCTTGGTGGATCGCGGCGACGATGAAATCTTGGGTGGTGCGGGCACGGCGCTCCGCAAAACGCGTTCGTCTGCAGACACTATCGACCGTGCAAATTGACTGTGCTCCCACACCACGGCATGCTCTCTGGCTTGGAGAAGGCGATCACCGCACACGATGTGGAACTGCTGAAGCGGTCGCCCGATCCATTCCCAGCGCACGAGTCCGACCTCGAAGATGGGTTCGCGTTGAATCTGCCCGAGACAGTGCTCGATGACCATATCAATCGCCATTCCGTTGTGCGCACTCCCACGATATTCGGGATCATCGGTGGGAAAAGGTGGGAGCCCGGACGATATATGATGAATGAGACCTGATCGAGATGCTCGGAGCCGTCACTCCCAAGGAGAGAGATGATCATTGAGGAGTCGTTCGCGGTCCCTGCAAGTAGAGAGGTCATGGCCCGGTATATCCTCGATGTGGAGCAGTTGAGCCGGTGTGTTCCCGGTGTGGACGACGTAAAGAAGATCACCGAAGGGCGTTATGAAGCTGTCTTGCGGATTCAACTGGGTCCAATTCGATCACAGTTCACGGGCGAGGTTGAACTCGACTCTTCGGCAGCGCCGGCCAGAATTACGGCAGTCGGGCGCGGACACGATCAGTCCACGGGTAGTCAAGCCCAGGTGACCGTTGACGCAACTCTCGAAGAGCAGTCGGACGGCCAGACCCTGGTGGCCTTCACAGCCGATGTCACCATCCGTGGTCGTCTCGGCCAGTTCGGGACTGGCGTGATCACCAGCACCGCAAAGAGCCTGGTACGTGAGTTCGCTCAATGTGCTTCCGTGGTGCTTTCAGAAGCCGAGTCAGGAGTCGAAAGCGGGATGGCGGCAGGAAAACCCCCTGCGCCTAGGATGGGCAGAGTGATTCGAAAGGGCCTGCTTCTTTACATCGCGAGCGTGATTTCACGGCTTCGTGACTTTTTTGGCGGCTGGCGCGCCGGCCGGCAGGGATGATGCGAAAGGAGCGGTGGTGACACGGTTCGTCGAGCCGCTTACGATTGAGGAGGCTTGTTCAGCACTGGCGGCAGATCCCTGGGGAGCGAAAGCCTTGGCCGGCGGCACGGCTTTGGTGCTCATGATGCGGCAGGGGTTGGTCAACCCCAAGACGCTTGTCAGCCTGGGTGCCCTGCAGCATCTTCGCGGCATAGAAGCCGAAGATGGTTTCATCCGCATCGGTGCCAGGACCACCCTTAACGAGGTCGCGGTGTCGCCAATCGTGAGTGCGCTGTCGCCCAGTCTGGCTGCGGCGTGTTCGCTCGTCGGCAACATCCGGATCCGAAACCTGGCAACTCTGGGCGGCAACCTCGCAGAGGCTGATTATGCATCCGATCCGCCGAGCGTCCTCGTGGGGATGGATGCCACCTGCATTGTCCAGGGATCATCCGCCCAGAGGATCGTGCCCGTTGGAGAGCTCATCACCGGCTTCTACTCCACATCGCTGGCGCCGGACGAGATCATCACGGCCGTGCTTCTGCCCGTTGCGGGGGACGCCCATCGGCGATCGTCCTACAAGAAGTATGTCAGCAGATCGTCGGAAGATCGCCCGTGCGTGGGAGTCGCGGTAATGGCCGACTTCAACGCCGGGGTGGTGGCGCATCTCAGCGTCGTGGTTGGAGCCGTGGCCGAGGTGCCGCAGCGTTTCGACGAGCTCGTGACTCCGGCGATCGGTCGCCCGCTCGACCAGCAGACTGTTTCGGAGATAGCGGGCGCCTACGCAGCAGCCATCGACCCGATGGAAGACGCTCGCGGCTCCGCTTGGTACCGCAGGCAGGTTACCGAGGTTTTCATTCGCAGAGCCCTCGAGGAGGTAGCGTCTCCGTGACAAGCATCAACATGACGCCCCAGCCGACTGGTGCCGTCGGCGTGGATCACCCGATGCAAGACGCTGTCGATCGGGTGGTTGGGTCGATCCGCTTCACGATTGACCACGAAGTCGGCGGCATGGCCCATGCGCGAGTGATCCGAAGCCCTTTCCCACATGCCAGGCTGACCGGTATCGACGTGAAGGGGGCCTTGGCCCTGCCCGGTGTACTCGCAGTGCTGACTGGTGAAGACATCGTGGGTGACGAGCGAATACCCAACCCGTGTTTCGGCGTCGCCAGGCGTGATCAATGGCCACTGGCGGTAGGCAAGGTCCGTTATGCGGGTGATCCCGTCGCTCTGGTGGTCGCGGATACCGAGAGACATGCGGACGCAGCAGCCATAGCCGTCCGAGTGGACTATGACGAGCTTCCCTACGTTGTCGACGCCGCAGAAGCGGCTCGCGAGGGCGCTCCGGTTATCCACGAGGAGTGGCCTCGAAACGAGTGTGGGTCGTGGGCTCTCCATCACGGGGACGTCGAAGAAGGGTTCGCGCAAGCGGACCGCATAGTCGAGTCCGTGTACACGTCCCCCTCTGCGAACCCCGTTCCGTTGGAACCACATGTTGCCGTCGCTCAATGGAACGATCAGCTCCTCCAGGTCTGGTCGTCGACACAGTGGCCGTCGATCGTCCGGCGGGAGCTCGCTCATATGTTCGGGCTGGCTGAGCACCTGGTCGAGGTGCGGACCTATCCCCTCGGTGGCGGGTTCGGAGCGAAGGGACAGGTCAAGATCGAGCCGTTGGTGGCATCGGCGGCGCGGATTGTGGGTGTACCCGTTCGCCTGGAACTCGACCGGGATGAGGTGTTTCTGACCGTCGCTAAACACCCGGCCACGATCAGGGTGAAGAGCGGTGTCAAACGAGATGGTACGTTCGTAGCTCGGGATATGGAACTGGTCTACGCCGCCGGTGCATATGCCGTCACAAGCCCAAGTGGAACCGGCAACGCACTCGTTCGAGCTCCCGGTCCATACAGGATTCCCAACATTCGTATCACCTCGCAAGCGTATTACACGAATACCGTGCCGGGGGGCAGCTTCCGGGGAGCATTCACCAACCAGGTCGCGTTTGCCTATGAGTCCCATGTGGACGAGATCGCCTCAGAATTGGGCATGGATCCGATGATGCTACGAATGAAGAACCTGCTGCGTGACGGTGATACTTACGCCACGGGCGAGGCCATGCATGATGTCCATTTCGAGGAGCTCGTCGTCAACGTGGCAGAGGGTATCGGTTGGGACGAGGCCCAGCCACCGATGGCACCGGGTCGGTTGCGCGCCAAGGGGCTTGCAGTCATTCTCAAGAGCACCCCGACTCCCTCGCGCTCGGAAGCCCGCGTGGAGATAGGTGGCGATGGGCACGTTACCGTTTACTCAAGCGCTGTTGACATGGGTCAGGGGGCGAGTTCGACTCTGGCTCAGCTTGCTGCCGAGTTTCTTGGGGTCCGCTACGCGGATGTTCGGGTGGTGGATCCCGATACTTCCACTACGCCGTTCGACACCATGACGGCCGGCAGCAGGACCACCTTCTCGAGCGGATCCGCGATTCGGCAGGCGTGTGCGGCTCTCATCGAGGCGATCGGCGAGTTGGGCGCCGATCAGCTCGGCCTGAGCCCCGCTGAGCTGGCGCATGACGAGGGTCACGTGGTCGCGGCCATGGACGGGTCGCACCGGCGGTCGTATGGCGAGGTCATCGTCGCCGCCGGCCTCTCCTCCTTGTCGCGGGAGGGCGTCTTCCAGAGTGAAAGCGGTGGCGCCTTCAAGGATCCCTTGGACGTTAAGGGTATGGCCTCGATCCACTGGCACCAGGGCGCGGCCGCGGTCGAGATTGAGGTCGATATCGAAACGGGTCGCGTGATTGTGCTTCGATGCCATGGAGCATCATGGGCTGGCAGAATCGTTAATCCGACCCGCGTGCGTCAGCAGAACGAGGGCAACATCATCTTCGGGATCGGTCCGGCCCTCTTCGAACAACTCGAGATGGAATCGGGCCAAGTCATCAACCCCAACATGTCGGATTACATGATCCCATCGATACTGGACGTCCCCGAACACATGACTAGTACGGCGCTGGTCTCCTCAGAGGCCGACGCGGAGCTCCACGGCGTGGGTGAGATGACGATCCCGGCGGTCGCCCCCGCCATTGCCAACGCCGTGTTTCGGGCAACCGGCGTGAGGATTCGCGACCTCCCGCTTACCGCCGAACGAGTGCTCCGAGGCCTTCGTTCAGTCGAGGGAAAGGACCGATGACTGTGGATGATTCCCAGGACTCCCCGGTGGCCCACATGCGGCTGAGCGTCAATGGCGTGCACCGCGACATCGAAGTGCCCGACGACGAAGCCCTGGTCACCTCGCTGCGCAAACTTGGCTTCACCAGCGTCCGCGCAGCGTGCGGAATCGGCATGTGTGGCACCTGCACGGTTCAGGTGGATGGGATGGTGGCGAGCTCGTGCCTTCTCCTCACCCGCCAGGTGTCAGGCTGTGAGCTGGTCACGTCGGAAGGCCTGGTCGAGGACGGGGCACTCTCGGAGGTCCAGCAGGCCTTTCTGGATCATCGGGCCTATCAATGTTCGTTCTGTATTCCCGGCATGGTGCTCACCGTCGACGCTTGCCTCCGATCTCACCCGTCCGCGACCGTCAGCGACGTGAGGGAATACCTGTCCGGGAATCTCTGTCGGTGCGGGACCTATCCCAGCATCCTCGAAGCCGTTCATGCCCTCGTGGCTGCGAGAACCGCTGGGGGTGACGTTCGCTGAGAGTCGGCCGCGCCGCCGGCGGCGCTGGGGGGTCAGTCAGGCCTTGGAAGCCGGCTTGGCGAGGCCAGGTTTGCCGAGCTTTTGGCTGAGTTGTTCTACCGTGAGAACCCAGGCGATCGATCGGGACATCACCTCGAGCGCCATCGAGTGACTGTCTCGGCCCCGGGAGCTGGCGACGCAATCGGAGACGACGATCGTCTTGAGGCCCCGGTTGGCCGCCGAGAACGCCGCCGAGTAGACGCAGGTGTCGGTGTTGATCCCGGTGAGGATAACGGTGTCCACTTTGTAGACCCGTTGGAGCAATAGGTCGAGTTCGGTGTACTGGAACGGATCCATGGTCCGTTTTGTGGTGAGGTGGAGATCGTCGGGATGGACCAGGGACTCGACTAGGTTGCTCTGTGGGGACCCTTCGAGGCGATCCGGGAGATCCGACACTCCGGCGTGGGGGAGCTGTGACACCTTCCGGCTGATCCCGGCTTGCATGAGTGCAACGCCGGCCATGAAGAAACCTCGGTCGATCTCGACCTTCCGGCGGACGGTGTAGACATGGATCACCGGGATCGAGTAGGAACGGACTAGTCGCAGCATATCTTCTGCGGAGGAGACCACGTGGGCGGCGTCCTCTGCGAGCACCGGCAGGGCCCCAATGGCGGGGTCGAGGTAGTTGCGCTGCATATCGATCGTCACTACCGCAGTGCTTGCCGGATCGATAGTGAGGACGTCGTACATCCGCTGCTTGTATTCGCTGCGATCCTGGATCTCGATCTCATCCCACGATGCTTGAAACACCGCTTCCTCCTTTGGTTGCCGCAGCATACAATCGGCGAGGATCTCTCGTGGCGTGTGGCGATGACCGGCGGCGGGCTTTGTCAGGTTCGAGACATCATTTTTTGGCGGAATGAGGCTGTTCCGCGGCAGGGGACTGTGCACGCCGCCCGACCGAAAGGGCGAGGAGGTCGAGACGCCCCCCTATCTGCTCAAGAGCCGCGTCGTCTTCTGGGATCTGGAGACAC
>Ga0209751_10004963_pt1 | contig 12633 bp, 11 predicted proteins | sample RifCSP13_1_FD_184019 | JGI IMG/M metagenome (GOLD analysis project Ga0209751, IMG submission 184019) | Soil microbial communities from Rifle, Colorado - Rifle CSP2_sed 13_1 (SPAdes) (version 2) | ecosystem: Environmental > Terrestrial > Deep subsurface > Rock core/Sediment | place: Rifle... | reverse complement strand
GCGTACACCTGCTGCCACACGTTGTCATGCGGCTCGCCGTAGGCAAAGTCCAGAATCTGGAACTGCTGATCGGGATTGGCTTTGGACGCCGCCGAAGTCGCCTCGCCCAGCAGGAAGCCGACCGTCACGATCAGGTCGCAGTCCGAGGCGAGGAACTCGTTGATGTTCTTCTCGTAGTCCGTCTGCTGTTTGGACTCAAGGTAAGTGGGTTCCCAACCCAGGGTTTTGGCCGCTTCCTGTGCCCCGACCCACGCCGTCTGGTTGAACGATTTGTCGTCCACCCCCCCCGTGTCAGTCACCTCGCACACCTTGCCTTTAGCCGCCGGGGGTTGGGTGGGCGCCGCCGCAGTCGGCGGGGGCTGGGTCGGCTGCGGGGGTGGGGTCGTCGCCGCGCCGCCGCAGGCCGTCACGAGCAGCGAGGCCAGCATGATCGCGGACAGCAATTTGAAGAGGTTCTTCTTCATTCTTTCTCCTCCTAAGAGAAAATCGTAAGGGTTACACGAACCGAGTGATCCAGGGGAATACGGAGTGAGTCGCAGTGAGTGAACCACCTCCTTTATCGGCACATCTGGCAATGCAAGACAGTGACAGCGTTGAGGCAGTCAAGAGAGTGCGGCGTATTGAGACAAAGCGGATTATACCGGAAAGCGATAAGCTGCGACAAGTAACCCGACTTGGTGCTTAGTTTTTCTCACTGTGTCCGGGGATATCGGCACATTGAGCGACTATGCTACGCGGTTGCCTCTGGGGGGTCTAAGTTCCGCCACGTTCTGCCTCGTACTCGCTCAAGCTCTTCGCTTGTCCACTTCATCACCTCACGCAAAAAAGTTCCAGACAGCATGACCGTCAGTCTTGCACGCAACTTGGCCGTGGTTGCGTCACGAGCAGTCAGGTCCTTGTCTTCGCTGACCAGGTAATCAACCCTGGCGTGGATAGCCGCCAGCGCCACAGGCACGTCGGTTTCGTCACGCACGAGACCGCGATTCCGGGCGACCAGGGAAGGCGCAGGGTCGGGCGCCTCTTCGTAGCTCAACAATCGCAGCAGGGCCTCAAACCGGTCAACCTCGGCCGGGAAGCGCGCTGCGATCCTATCGCGTACCTGGTCAATCACTGCTGGCAAAAGGACTAACTGAAAGTCCCCCTGGATGGCATGTTGGATCACTTCGTAAGGCCAGCGGGGCCAAAGGGCGGCGGCAAAGAGGATATTGGCATCCACCATCACCCGCGGCTTACCGCCTGGCTCTGCCATAGCGTTCCTTGTATACCCGGCGCTTGCTCTCTTCCAGCTCCTGTATGAGCTGATCTTCGGTCAGGCCCTGCCGTTCGGCCTCCCGCCCCAGAGCGCGCACCAGATCGCGGTGCAAGGCCAGGGCGCGCTCGCGCATCAGTTGTTCGTATTCTGCATATGACATCATCACTGCGACCGGGTAGCCGTCGCGCTCCACGACGAGGTGCTCTTTGCCTACGGCCACTCGTCTCAAAACCTTCCCGGAGGCGCGCTGCAACTCCGAAGCTTTGACAACCGCCGTTTTCGCCATCGCCGCTGCACTCCTCAATCTGACGTTAGTTGTACTGATACAGAGCCATACATATAGCCACTAGAGTTTAGCATTTTGAGGGACGGCCGTCAAGCAGCCTCATTTGCGCGCATGCTTACTTTTATGGAAGCATCTAACCGCGAACTAACTCAAAGAGGAGGCGAGTTGGCATATTTGACAGCAGTCTCACTGGCCCGGCCACACATAGCGCCCGATCTTGCAGTATTCTCGAAACCCTACTTGTAGTATTTCAGTCATCGTCGGACCTCCCCATCATCGCCTCCACCTCTTTCCGGTAGGCCAGCGCCGGGATGACGCCCAACCTGGTGCAGGCCAGCGCGCCCGCACAAGCGGCAAAGCGCACGGCGTCATTGAGCGCGCGGCCCTCGGCCAGCGCCACGCCGAGCGCGCAGGTGAAGGCGTCGCCCGCGCCGGTCGTGTCCACCACGTTCACCTTCTGGCCGGGCACCTGCTCCACCGAGCCGTCGGCGGTCACAATCAATGCGCCCTCGCCGCCGCGCGTGACGACCAGCTGCCGCACGCCGCGTTTTTGCAGGCGGTGCGCGAGTTCGAGCGTCTCGGTCGAGTCGTCGGGCGCGAGGCCAAGGAGGATGCGGAGTTCGCTCTCATTCGGGGTCAGCACATCCACATGCGCGAGGAGCGAATCGTCCAGCGGCTGCGCGGGGGCCGGGTTCAAAATCGAGATCGCGCCGTGCCTGCGGGCCAACGCCATTCCGCGGGCTGCGGTCGCCGGGCTAATCTCCAGCACGCTCAACACCACGTCGCTCGACGCGATTAACGGCTCGGCGCGGTCCACGTCCTCAGGCGAGAAGAGATGATTCGCTCCCATATCCAAGACGATGTGATTGTCGCCCTCGGCGTTGAGGGTGATGAAGCCAACGCCCGTGTTGCGCTCCGACGCCCGGCGCAGATATTCCGTGCCCACGCCTTCTTGCTTATACAGGTTCACGGCAATGTCGCCAAAAATATCAGCGCCGATAACGGCGATCAGGTGACTCTCCGCGCCCAGGCGGGCCGCGCCCACCGCCTGATTGGAGCCTTTGCCGCCCGGCCCCATATTGAAATCGGAGCCGATGAGGGTCTCGCCCTTCACCGGGAAACGCGGCGCGCGCAGCGTGAGGCCGACGGCGAAACTGCCGACGACGGTGATCCGGGGACGACTTCCGCGCATAGTTTCAGTTCCCTCAGTTCCCTGAGTTCCTTGAATTCCAGCAACTGAAGGAACTCAAGGAACTCAGGGAACTCAATTTATCGCGACCATTGTCTAAAAATATACTCGTAGAACTGCTCCAGGTCCACCTGGTCCAGCGCCATGATCTTGCGCCCGCCAGGCTGCACGAGGGTGCGCCCCTGGCTCGGCCCTTCAGTGACGATGACCGTCTCCCACTCGCGCAGCTGGAACATCTCTGGCCTGCCGAGATACGCCGTGGTGAGCACGTCCCAGGCGAAGTAATCCTGATGCGTGACGAGCGCATAGCACATCCCGGCGAGGTCGGAGAGCGGATAGCGGCGCTGGCGGCACAGCTTCATCACGAATTCGGACGTGATCGGCACGTGGTTGGTGATGTCCAGCGGGCAGAGGACGATGGGGATGGATGTGCGCCAGATGCGGTCGGCGGCGAAGGGGTCCCAATAGACGTTCCACTCGGCGGAGGCGTCCTGCCCCCCCTCGATGATCTTGTCAATGTTCCCCGGCGCGTTGAGCGCGCCGCCCATCCAGACGAGGCGCTTGATTTTGGACTCGATGCTCGGATCCAAATCGAGCGCCTCGGCGACGGTGGTGAGTGGCCCTGTTTCGAGGAGGGTGACAGGTTCCGGAGCCTCGCGCAGGAGGCGGGCGATGAACTTCTGCCCCGGCTCGGAGGCGAGCGGCGTACGAATCTCGGGGTGTTCGTTCAAAATGGGGAAGTGATCCACCGAGAAGGCGTCGCGCCGGAAGATGCGCGGGAAGGGGTTGACGCCGCGCACCGTGCTCTCGGCCACGGGCACGTCCGAGCGGCCCATCAACTCCAGGATTTTGCGCGTCGCGCTCACCGCCGGTTTGATATAGCAGTCCGCGGGGGTGACGCTGACGCCGATCACCTGACTGTGATCCATCGTCATGAGCAGGATGACGGACAAGTAATCGTCCACGCCGCCGTCGTGGCTCATCAATACGAGTTCTTTGGTCATGGCTCCTCCTTATCGGATGGGCGGAGATTATACCTTTGGAGATTAGAGATTAGAAATTGGAGATTAGGACGTTGGGACGGTGATGCTCAACGCCAAGTGGAGTATAATGCGAAAACTCTGCCCCCTGAGTCCATGTTGAGGAGGGAACAACTATGTCTTCTGATTTCTCCCCCGCCGAGTTTGGCGCGGCCTGGCAAAAGTTCATCGAGTATGTCAACGCGCAGGTTCCCCCGCCCGAGTCGCCCACGCCGCCGCTGGCGGACAAACTCACCGCCTTCATGGGCGCGGACCCTACGTCGATGACGATCCTCAAGGAGACTTTTCTAGAGCGCGACCTGCCTAACCTGCAGCTGGCCTTCAACCACTTTTTGACCGGCCCGGAGCGGTCGGCGGAGTTGATCGGCTACAGCGTCGAGCACGACCACCCCAACTTCGGGCTGTCCATGATTCTCTCGATGCGCCGCTGGCAGGTCGTCTCGGAAGGCCCGGTGCAGTACCGCTCGGTGGAGCTGGCCGACGGCGAGCGGCTGCAATGCGTGCAGAAGGGGCTGTTTCTCATCCACGACCACGGGCGCAGGGCGGTGGCTTTCATCCGGGGCGGCGATCAGTATTGGGGAACCCAGAACGTCATCGTCGAAATTCTGTGCCCGGAAGCCGACCGCGCCGAGGCCATCCTGTCCGAAATTCGCCGGCTGGCGCACGAGCACAACGTCTATCGCGGGCAAGTCATCTCGCTCGGCGCGTCCGGCCCGGACGACGTCCGCTTCCACGCGCTCCCGCCGATCGAGCGCGAGGCTATCATCCTGCCTCCGCGCCTGCTGGAAACTATCGAGCGCAACACGCTGGGCTTCGCCGAGCACGCGCCGCGCCTGCGCGCCGCCGGACGGCACATCAAGCGCGGCCTGCTCTTCCACGGCCCGCCCGGCACCGGCAAGACGCTCACCATCATGTTCCTGATCTCTCAAATGAGGGGCCGGACGGCGATCCTGCTGACCGGGCGCATCTTGGGGTTGATCACCCAATCGTGCCAATTGGCCCGCCTGCTGGCCCCCTCGGTCGTGGTGCTCGAAGACGTGGACCTTGTGGCGCGCGAGCGCGACGAGGAACACACCGGCCCCTTGCTGTTTGAACTGCTCAACGAGATGGACGGCCTGGCGGCGGACGCGGACGTTTTATTCGTCCTCAGCACCAACCGCCCGGACCTGCTGGAAACGGCGCTCGTCGCGCGCCCTGGCCGGATTGACCAGGCCATCGAAATCCCGCTGCCCGACGCGGACTGCCGCCGGCGGCTGCTCACGCTCTACGGGCAGGGCTTGAACCTGCAAACGGAGGACATCGAAGCCATGGTGCGCCGCACCGAGGGCGTGAGCGCAGCCTTCATCCGCGAACTGCTGCGGAAAGCCGCCCTCATCGCCGCCGACCAGAGCCGCGGCGAGTCCGGCCCGCTCGTGGTGACCGACGCGCGCCTGCGCGAGGCCCTGCACGCGATCGTCGTCGAAGGCGGGGAATTGACGAAGAGGCTGCTGGGCGTTGCGCCGGAGGCGCTGGAGAGCGAGTGAGGCGAGGCCGGGGAGGAGGTGGGGTCACGGCACGGCCGCCAATTGATGCACCGCCCCGCCGCGGTGGTTGAGGAGATACAGTTCCCCGGCTTCGTCTTCGCCAAAGGAGCTGACGGTGAAGGAGGCATTAAGGAACGTCGTCATCTGCCAGCCGGAGGCCGCGCGATAGAGCGCCCAGATTTGCCCCGAACAATAGTCGCCGAACAGGTAAATGCCATTGAGCGCGGGCAGGCTGGGGCCGCGATAGACGTAGCCGCCCGTCACCGCGCAGTGGTTCCGGCGGGCATATTCGGCGATGGGCGCGACGAGGCCCGCAGGCGCGTTCCCTTCGTAGGGGTGATTGCCCTCCATGAAATTCCAGCCGTAGTTCTCTCCCCCTCGGCTGCTCGCCGGTTGAAAATCAATTTCCTCGTAAGCGTTCTGCCCTACATCGCCCATGTATAAATCGCCGGTCGCGCGGTCGAAAGAAAAGCGCCACGGGTTACGCAAGCCGTAGGCCCAGATTTCGGGGAGCGCGTCCGGGCGATCCATGAATGGGTTATCAGGCGGGATAGCGTAGGCCGACTGATTCACGTCAATCCGCAGCAGCTTGCCGAGGAGCGTGGTCAGCTTCTGCCCGTTGCCTTGTGGGTCGCCCGCCCCGCCGCCGTCGCCCATGCCGATGTAGAGGTAGCCATCCGGCCCGAACGCCAAGTCGCCGCCGTTGTGGTTGACGAACGGCTGGGCGATGTGCAGCAGGGTGAGCGCGCTGGCCGGGTCGGCGTGGTCGGAATCGGAGGCAACTGAGTAGCGTGCGATGACGGTGTCGCCGTTCACGTCGGTGTAATTGACGAAGAAATAACCATTCGCCTCATAAGCGGGATGAAAGGCGAGGCCGAGGAGGCCCTGCTCATTCGCCTCGTCGCCGACGAGATCACGGATGTCGAGAAACGGCTCCGGGAGCAAAGCGCCATCTTTCAGGAGGCGAATGCGGCCTGGCTGTTCTACGATGAACAGGCGGCCCGAGCCGTCCCCGGCATGGGCCAGGTCGGTGGGCCTCTCGAGGCCGCTCGCGATCGCGCGGAGGGTATAGGCATTCGGATCGGGAGGTACGGGGAAGATTGCAGAGGGGCTGGGGAGCGGGGGAGCAGGGGTGGGGGTGGCTGGGAGATCAGAGGTTGGAGGTTGGGGATTGGTCGGGCTGAGAACGATACTGGGAGTTTCAGTAGACGGCGCAGGCGAGGTCGAGGAGGGCGCGGGGATCGTCGGCGAAGGGGGAGCGACGGTCGGCGCACAGGCAGACAGGGAAAGAATTAGAGCCAGGGCGATGAGGCACAGGGGAGCAGGCGAGCAGGGAGGCAGGGGTGTGGATTTCATAAGATATTCCGGCGGCGGAGGATGAGGAGCATGAGCATGGCCTCGACGGTGAAGGCGAGGGAGTTGGCGAGGGCGAGCGCAGCGAAGTTTAGCATGGGCGCGAGGGCGAGGCCAAGCGCGATGTACAAACCCAGGGTGAGCACGGCGAGGCGTAGAGGCGTGCGCGCGTCCTGATGCGCGTAGAAGGCGCGCGCGGCGGTTTCGACGAGCGAGTGGCCGACGAGGCCGAGCAGGAACATGCGCGCGGACAGGATGACCAGCTCGGAATTCGCGGCCGTGAAGGCTTGGCCTTCAAAGACGAGTTTGACGGCGGGGCGCACGAGGACGAGGCTGAGGAGCGTGACCGGGGCGGTAAGCGCGAGGAGGACGACAACAGCCCGACGCAGAAGGCGTTTTATCTCGGCGGCCCTGTGCTGCGCGGCCAACTCCGAAAGTGTGGGCAGGAGGGCCGTGCCAATGGCTGTGCCGATGACGGTCTCCGGGAGTTGCAGGATGAGCCAGCCGTAGGTGAGGGCCGAGACCGCGCCCACGATACCGAGGCGCGAGGCAAGGTTGTCGTTGGCGATGAAGATGAGGTTCAGGCAGGCCAGGGTGAGGATGCGCGGCCCCATGAGGCGGAGGACGCGCCGCACCCCGTCGTGCGCGAGGGTGAACCTCGGCGTCCACCTGAACTCGTAGCGGATGAGGCCGGGGACTTGGATGGCGAGGTGCAGCGCCGCGCCGAGGATGACGCCGTAGGCGAGGCCGTGGATGCCGAGCGCGGGTTTGAGCAAAGTGACGCCGGCGATCTGCCCGACGTTGTAGAGGATGGGCGCGAGGGCCGGGAGCAGAAAGTGCTGGTTGGCCTGGAGCGCACCCATCACCAGCCCGCTGAGGGAGAAGATGAGCGTGGCGATGAGGTTGAGGCGCATCAGGTCGGCGACGAGCATTTGCTGCGCGAGCGGGAAGCCGGGGGTGATGACGCGCTTCGCCAGCGTGAGCGGGAACAGCGCGATGAGCGCGGCGAGGGCGGCGGTGACGACGAAGGCCAGATTGGCGACGAGCGAGAAGAGCCGCCACCCCCCGGCGCGGCCCTCACGCTCCAGCGTCTCGGTGAGCACCGGGATGAAGGCGATGGTGAGCGCGCCGCCGGAGATGAGCGCGAAGAGCGTATCGGGCAGGTTGTTGGAGGCATTGTAGGCGTCGAGCACGGGGTCGAGGCCGAAGGCGCGGGCGACGATCACCTGCCGGGCGAGCGCGACGAGTTTGTCCACGCCGAAGAAAAAGGCGACGAGGAGGGAGGCGTTTACAAGGCGATTTTTCATGTAGGGGAGTGTGGAGGTATGGGAGTTGTCTCATACTCCCATACCCCCATACTCGATTACGGCGTCTCCCCTAGCGCCTCCAGCGCTTTCATCGCCTCTTCATCGCCCGGATGCCACTTGAGCGTTTCGCGGTAATCGGCGATCGCCTGGTCGCGGAGGCCGAGCGTTTCTTCGGCCTGGCCGCGCCAGGAGTAGGCCTCCTCGAGGCCGGGGACGTTGGCGCTCTCAATCGCGAAGGTGGCGAGGTCAATCACGTCCTGGTAGCGCGCCATCTGGTAGTAGGAACGATAAGGGCCGAACTGATACCACAACATGCGATAGGGCAGGCCGATGCGCCGGGCCTGATCGTAAGCCGCCGCCGCGCCCGCGTAATCCCTGAGATAGGAAAGGTTCGTGCCGACGTTGAACCACGCGAAGGCGGCGTCCTGCCCGGTGAGCGTGAGGGCCTCGTACTGGGCGCGGGCGAGGGCATCGCGGTAATTCTGGTCGAGGTCCGCCGCCGGGCCGAGCAGGGAAACGACCTGGGCGTCCCGCTCCGCTCCGGCCGGGAAGGCGACGACGTAGAGGAAGTTGAACGCGCGCCAGTGCGTCGCTAACTCGTCGTAGGAGAGTCTGATGTCCGGGCCGCGATAGGTGTCCTGCAGGATGAACACGCGCCGCGCGTCATCATAGCCCGCGAACACAGAGTAGTGCCCGAACCAGTCCTTGCACCGCTCGGTGTTCTCGCAGACAAAGCCCTTCTCCACCAGCACGGGGTAGCCCGCGGCGATGAAACGCTTGAGCGTGTCCACGTCGCCGTTCACGCGGATGTAGGCGTCGAAACCCTGCGTGAGCAGGTACTCGTAAAGTTCGCGCGGCGAGACATTTTTGTCGTCCTGATTCGGTTTAAGTACGGGGGCGGCAATCTTTTGGTTCCCGTCCCAGCCCCAGTAACTCAGGTTAACCGCGAGCGAGGCTGGGCCGCAGTTGTTGTAGAGTTGATATTCGTGCTTGAAGCCCGTGAGGATGACTGTGGAGGGCGGGGTCGCCGTGGGAGTGCGGACGACGAGCGTTGCGGCGGCGGGGGGAGTGATGTCAGAAGACGCCGCCAGCGGAGTCGCCGTCGCCATCGGCTGCGGGGAGGGAGTCGCCGAAGGGAAGGTCAAAGCCGGGGCCGCCGCCGCCCCTGCGGGTGTCGGGACGATATCTGGGTGCGGGGCAATCACGTCGCGCGCCTGCCCCCACCACGTCTGCACGCGAAAGCGCACGCTGGGGATGTCCTCGTAGGCCCACCAGCCTCCCAGCCCCACCGCAAGCATCAACGCACCCAAGCTGAGGAGCGCCAGCGGCCAGGCAGCGCGGGCGCGGCTCACACGGCGCGCCATGACACGGGAACGCATGGGGCGGATTATACCAGCGGAGGAAAGGGCAAATTTCAAATTCAGGCGGCTTGACCGCCGCACGGCGGCGAGGTAATATATCATCACATTTTGATATATTGATATATCGGGTTTGCCGCCATGCTGATGACTGCTAAAGTTCAATCCATTGATCTTCGCGCCAAACTTTTCCGTGGCTTTAGCGACCCTTCGCGCCTGAGCATTCTCGAAGCCCTGCGCGACGGGCCGCTCACCGTGACCGAGATCGTGGAGGCCACCGGCCTCTCGCAACCTAACGCCTCCAACCACCTCAGCTGCCTGAGGGATTGCGGCCTGTTGAGCGCCGAGCCACACGGGCGGTTTGTCTATTACCAGCTGAGCGACAAGCGCGTGGCGCAACTGCTGCGCCTCGCCGACGAACTGCTGGCCGATGTGGCGAAGGGCGTGTATGAATGCACCCGCTATACTCCCCCTAAGGAGGCAAAACGTGGCTCACGCTCAGACGATTGAAGTCCCCGTGCGCGGGATGGACTGCGCCGAGTGCACGCAGCATGTGCAGCACGCGATTGCGGCTCTGCCCGGCGTCGAGGCGGTGGATGTTTTTCTGGCCTCGGAGAAGGCGGTGATCCAGCTCGACCCGGCCCGCGTGGACCTGCCCACGATTCGCAAAGCGGTGGAAGGCGCGGGATATTCTGTGGCCGACTTGGCAGCGCATCTTGAGCGGAGCGGCGAAGCCGCACAGTCGAAGGACGCGCCAGCCGACCTCGGCGATTTCACCCATCGCATCCTGACTCTCTTCGGCCTCGTCTTCGGCGCGGTGCTGTTCGTCGTCGTCATCGGCGAGTGGTTCGGATTGTTTGAAATGGTCACTGAGCGCGTGCCGTGGCCGATGGGACTGGCGATGGTGTTGGTCGCGGGCTATCCCGTGTTTCGCAACGTCATCCGCGCAGCGCTCAAAGGGCAGGTCATCGCGCACACGCTGATGAGCGCCGGCGTGCTGGCTGCGCTGGTCGTGGGCGAGTGGGCCACGGCCGCCGTCGTCGTGTTCTTCATGCGCGTGGGCGACTACGCCGAGCACTTCACCACCGAGCGCGCCCGCCGCGCCGTGAAGGACCTGACCGCGCTCGCCCCGCAAATGGCGCGCGTCGAACGCGCTGGCGTAGAGCAGGAAGTCCCCATCGCCGAAGTCCGAGTCGGAGAAACGGCGATTGTGCGGCCCGGCGAGAAAATCCCGGTGGACGGCGAAGTGATGGCGGGGCAGGCCACGGTGGATCAGGCGGCGATTACCGGCGAGTCTATGCCCATCGAGGTCGGGCCGGGCGCGAAAGTTTTCGCGGCGACCTTTGCCAGGTTGGGGAGCCTGCGGGTGCGCGCCACGCATGTGGGCGCGGAGACTACCTTCGGGCGCGTGATTAAACTCGTCGAGGAGGCCGAAGCGCATCGCGCCGGCGTCCAGCGCCTCGCAGACAGGTTCTCAGGCTACTACCTGCCGGTCGTCGCGGGCATCGCCGCGTTGACCTTTCTGATTCGCCGTGACCCGCTCGCGACGGCGGCGGTGCTGGTCGTGGCCTGCTCGTGCTCGTTTGCGCTCGCCACGCCGATCGCGATGCTGGCCTCGATTGGCGCGGGCGCGAAACGCGGCCTGCTCATCAAGGGCGGCAAGTATCTGGAGGCGCTCGCCCGCGCGGATGTGCTGTTGATTGACAAGACCGGGACGCTGACGCTGGGGCGACCGCAGATCACGGATATGGCTGATTTTAGATTGCTGATTGCCGATAGGCTTGAGACCGCAACGGCTCAATCAACCATCAACCCTCCACCCTCACAAATCCTCCAACTGGCCGCCTCCGCCGAGCGGTATTCCGAGCATCCGCTGGCCGAGGCGGTGCGCGCCGCCGCGCGCGAGCGAGGCCTCTCCCTGCTGGAGCCGCAGGCCTTCGAGGCGATTCCCGGCCTGGGAGTGCGGGCAAGAGTTGACGGCTGCACGGTGACCGTCGGCAGTCGTCGCATGGTAGGGCAAGATGGCATCTTGCCCCGCGCTGCCGAACTGGAGGCGCAAGGGAAAACCGTGTTATATGTGAGCCGGGACGATCAACTCATCGGCCTGCTCGCCGCCGCCGACACCCCCCGCCCCGAAGCGCCCGAGGCCCTCGCCGCCGTGCGCGCGCTCGGCGTACAGCGGATTGAACTGCTCACAGGCGACAACGAGCGGACGGCGGCCGCGCTCGCGGAGCGCCTCGGCGTGCAATACCGCGCCAACCTCCTGCCAGAGGAGAAAATCGCCATCGTGAGAGACTATCAGGCCAAAGGCCACACGGTCATCATGGTCGGCGACGGCGTGAACGACGCGCCCGCGCTGGCGCAGGCGGACGTGGGCATTGCGATGGGCGCGGCGGGGACCGACGTGGCGCTGGAGGCCGCGCACATCGCGCTCATGCGCGAGGATTGGCGGCTGGTGCCCGACGTGCTCCGCATCGCCCGGCGGACGATGCGCGTGGTGAAGATGAACATCGCCTTCACCGCCGTTTACAACCTCGCGGGATTGTCGCTGGCCGCGCTGGGTTTTCTGCCGCCCATCTTCGCCGCCGCCGCGCAATCCCTGCCGGATATCGGCATCCTCGCAAATTCCTCCCGGCTTTTGCGGCAGAGGTAAATCGCCGCGAATTGCACGAATTCCCGCGAATTGTTTTTTCGTTCAATTCGTGTAATTCGTGGCAAGAATCGCGCAGTATAATCGCCAAACGATGCCCCGCCTGCTCACTTATTCCAGCCAGGAGCTTCCCCCCGAACTCAAGTGCCAGATACTCTCCTTCCTCCGTATCACCTGGCCGGAAGGATTCAGGGGCGAGAATCAGCTGAGGGACTGGATATCGCCTGCTGAGGAGCACCCTGTCCACTGTGTCCTCGTGGAACAGGGCATCCTCATCAGCCATACTGAAGTGAAGTGGATATACCTCGACCATGCAGGCGAAACATACAAAGCCTACGGGTTGTCCGGCGTTTTCACTTATCCTGCTTTTCGTGGGCAGGGCTATGGCGCACAGATCGTCCAGGCGGGGACGGACCTCATCCGGCAGAGCGACGCGGATGTCGGAGTGTTTTGGTGTGATCCCCGGCTTGATGGGTTTTACGCCCGAAACGGTTGGCTGCCCATGCGAACCGCCGTGACCCTGATTCTGCACGAGGATGGCAGTTGGTTGCCTGCTACCGAAGAACTGCTCATGATGCTGTTTGTTTCCAGGAAAGGGGAGCGAGGCCGGGGTGCGTTCGAGCGCAAACCGGTTCACTGGAGGGGAGATACCTGGTGACCGTCCCCTCCCCTTCA
>Ga0209751_10004962_pt1 | contig 12634 bp, 10 predicted proteins | sample RifCSP13_1_FD_184019 | JGI IMG/M metagenome (GOLD analysis project Ga0209751, IMG submission 184019) | Soil microbial communities from Rifle, Colorado - Rifle CSP2_sed 13_1 (SPAdes) (version 2) | ecosystem: Environmental > Terrestrial > Deep subsurface > Rock core/Sediment | place: Rifle... | reverse complement strand
AACTATCTAAAGGTCAACAGCCTTTCGCAATAATCTTTGGGTGTGTTGACTCAAGAGTGCCGCCAGAGCTCGTTTTTGACCGTGGGTTGGGCGATTTGTTTGTCATCAGAACAGCAGGACAAGCCCTGGACGGCGCCGCTCTTTGTAGCATTGAATTTGGAGTCGAAAAGTTTAATATACCACTTGTGATGGTACTAGGACATGAAAAATGTGGCGCAGTATCCGCTACTATTGAAGTTGTTGAAAAAAAGGCTGTCGCTCATGGCCAAATCAACACCCTAGTTGAAATCATAAAGCCAGCAGTAGATAAAGTTATGGGACAGCCAGGTGATTTCCTTGAAAATTCTGTTAGGGCAAACATACAACTTACTGTTGACAAATTAAAGGCCTCGCCATTTCTATCGAAATACCTATACAAAGGCAAAATCAAGATCGTTGGGGCACGTTACGATCTGAATACCGGAGTGGTAGATATTATTATGCCGTGATACAAGGCAACGACGCAGAGGGATATCGTTTTTTTAATAAATATTTTAAGGATTCTAAGAACTCACTCATTTATCATGTTAACTTGATATGCGTTATTTTTCCTCTTTAGTAAATTCTTGAACCATCTTTTCAAACGATTTAATCCCCCTTGTCATTCTAGCAATACTAGAAATAATGTTGTTAATTTTAATGGGCAATTTTGTTTCTAAACGTTTTTTTTCTAATTTAGAAGCGGTCTTAAAACTAGTTTTTATTTTTCTTACAATATCCCCTAACATCAAGTCAAGGTTAAGTGGTGCTATCCATTTGCCAGAGATTTCGTACTCAAAGCGGTTAAGTGCTTCAATTCTTGACCTCAGGTTTTTCAATGATGCTCTTATACTCGGAGAAATCCCCATGCATTCTGTACAATGCTCACCCGACGAAGATGCTTTAATAAGAAGACTTAGAAACGCTTTTCCATCAATGAGCTCAAGTGGTTTACCTATGACAAACTTTACCGAGTCTTCTGTAAAGTTACTCGTTGTAATAACATATCCACTCTCTGCATTATCGGAAAGAACAAGATCATAAAACTTCTTTACCTCTTCTAAATCCACAGGTTTATTTTCCTTTCTACATTCAAACAAACTCCAAGACTTAACATGCCATCTGTGTTTTTCTGCTTTATGAGACTCGAGTAAGAAACTGTTAGATTTCTCAGGGCTTACTTTGTCGGACTCGAACACATCGTACCCGTGTTCTTCTAACACTTGTATTACCAAATCCTTAAAATCCTCTTTATTCATAGACCTTATGTAATCCAAAGATAAAAGGTATGGTTCAATTCTAATGTATTCACTTCGACAAAGAGAGCAGCGAGCAAATTTTATAGCAGATTTATCCGACATATTTCTTACTATAAATTAAAAAACGTGTTATAGAAAATCATAATTTATTTCTTGTTAAATCTAAAAGGCGATTAAAATCCTGTGTTTTAGTTAGTTCTGTTTAGAATATAAGGCTAAAAGAATGTTAACTGGAACATATAATGTCATACATTCTACGCTGGCCAGTATATTGGTCTGAAGTGACTTTGTACCAGAAGTAAACTTAATGGTTGGGCTTTTGTAATTTTTTTTGAAAGTATACTTGAGTATAATTTAAGTTTCTAAAAGTTAACAAAAAATACTATTGAATAAAGCATACAATGAACTATTTTGGAAACACGACGACCATTTAAATGCCTTTGGAAATCTTATTTTTGGGCTTGCGTCAGCAGAAGTAATTAAGAACTATTTAGATGCTTCAGCTATAGACAGGTAAATAATGTTTCACACTGTCATCTACATCCTGGCTTTTCTTTTGATCATGTCAAAGAGAAAACCGATCTCTTCAACCTTAAGAAGTTTTGCAATTGTAAAATAAAGTGCTACTGAAACTAAAACCGAGGCGAGAAATACTCCAATTTTTTCTAGGGAAATTCCGCTCTGAGACCAATCGTAGAAAGCTGAAATCTTCCAAGCTGAAACACCCATAATTAGTGATGCCAATGTTATTTTAAGAACTTGCATTAACGTCTTTTTTACTTCTATCTCTCCCATGCGTCTACTTAGGGCAAAAAAGAGAAGAAAAAAATTAAAAGTCGAAGAGATCGAGCTTGCAAGCGCAAGCCCTGTGTGCTTAAGCCCGAAAGTAAATCCTAGTATATATCCGAAGAAGGCGTTTACGATAAACGCTAGGAAGGCAATCTTTACAGGGCTCTTGGTATCTTGAATAGCATAAAAAGTAGGGGCGGTTATCCTTACTCCACCTACAGCCCAAAGCCCGACGGCATACCCAAGAAGTGCTTGTGATGTAAGAATAGTTGCTTCATACGAAAATTCACCTCTTTGATAAAGCAGATTGCAAATAGGAACTCTAAGTGATATTAGACCTGTAAGTGCAGGGACCATCACAAAGAGCATAAGCCTTAGAGCAAATGAATAACTTGCTCTAAATCTCTCAAGCTCTCCTTTCGATGCTTGGGAAGAAAGATTAGGAAGTAGTGCAGTCGCAATTGATACTGCTACAATTCCTAGAGGGAACTCTATCAGCCTTTCTGAATAGTAAAGATAAGAGACAGTTCCTTCTGGAAGATTCGATGCGTACTGTGTACTTACAAGGATGTTTAAGTTATAAACAGCAACTCCAAAAAGCTGGGGAGCCATAAGAAGCGCTATTTGTTTTACTGCCGGGTGACGAAGATTTTTTCTAAATTGGTAAAGAAAACCTCTATTCCTTAGGAAAGGGATCTGAAAAAGAATTTGTATAATACCACCTATTATTACTCCTATTGCAAGTGAGAAAATCGGAAGATCAAAGTTTTGCTGAATAAGTAATACTGTGCCAATGACCACAATATTAAAAATTACAGGTGAAAAAGCAGGTGCGAAAAAATGCTTTAGCGAGTTTAAAATCCCCATTGAAAGCGCAGTAAGAGAGGCAAAAAGGATATAAGGAAACATTATCCGGTTGAGATTTACGGCGAGATTAAAGATTTCACCTTTAAAACCTGAAGCAAAAAGTTTAATTATAAAGGGAGAAAGCAAAACCCCTACGAGTGAGACTAGAATTAGAACTATAAAAAGAAGTGTAAAAGTAATATCAGAAATTTTTTTAGCTTCCTCTTTACCTTTTTTCTCTAAATTTTCTGTAAATATTGGGATGAAGGAAACTGTGAGTGAGCCTTCGGCTAGGAGCCTTCTGAGAAGATTTGGAATTCTAAACGCAACATAAAATGCATCTGTCTCAGCTCTTGCGCCAAAGAAATAAGCTACCACCATATCCCTTGCATAGCCCATTATGCGGCTAAGAAGTGTAATAACCCCTACAATCCCGGCAGAACGAGTTATTTCCTCTTGATGTCTCATTGAGGCGTGTAGTTTATATCAAGACTAAAATCAATCAAGAAAAGAGGAGCTATGTCTTTTGGAATTAAAATTAGTAATATGAAGCACTGTAAGCATTAAAATTAATCAGGTAAGTTTCTAAACTTGTATCAGCAGAAAAACGATAAGGGGTATTTGTTTATGAGATATAGTCTCAGAGAAGAGTTGCCCGGTCTCTGGTTTTTGGACCTAAAAGTGGGTGGAGAAGAACAATATATTGGATCCTACATTATCGCATCTGGGAATGAGGTTGCTCTAGTGGAAGTGGGACCTTCAAGCACGGCTCTAAATGTAATCCACGCATTGGATGAAATAGGATTTCATCCTACGGATGTAAAATACCTCTTACCTACACACGTGCATCTTGATCACGCAGGTGCGTCCGGAACACTACTCAAGCACTTTCCAAATGCTTCTGTAATTGCTCATAAGAGAGGGGTCGTGCATCTAGCTGACCCTGAAGCAACTCTTTGGAAGGCATCAAAAGCGGTCCTGGGCTTTGTTGCGGATATCTACGGCAAACCCGAACCCGTACCAAATGAAAAAATAATTCCGGTTGAAGACAAAATGAGTCTTACTCTCGGAAAACTCACTTTTGAGATTATTCCAACACCAGGGCATGCAAGTCACCACGTCTGCTTTTTCTTTAATCCAGGAAAGGTAGTTTTTACAGGAGACGCTGTAGGGGCTTATCTTCCGAGTCTTGATATTACACTTCCTCAAACGCCACCCCCGTTTAGACTCGAAGCCACACTTAAGTCGATCGAGACCTTGATTTCACTCGAACCAAGAATAGGTGCTTATACCCATTTTGGTGTTTCACCAGAAGCAAAAAGAAGTTTTAAAAATCATTATAATCAACTTTTAATTTGGTATGAATGCGTAACTGAAGCTCTAAATAAAGGGATGGCAAAAGATAGTATCCTAGATTTATTATCAATAAGAGATAGAGATCTAAATAATTTTCTGATTAACTCGGAAAAACTAGAAGGTTTAAAAAGAGGAGTTGAATTAAGCCTTAGGGGATTTATAGAGCTAGCTCTCGCCGAGAGAACTAAAACTTAAATTTTTATCTCCTCAAACTCAATTTCTTCTTTAAGATATCTCAAGACTTCTCTCACTTCATTAATTAAGTCATCTGTAGAGATAATCGTAATTATGCCCTCCTTAGCGTTTTCGGTTGTAGTCCATGCAAGATGAGAATAAGTGCCCATTATTGACTGAAAGTATACAGTGTTACTCGGATCTTTAAGTTTTACATATATAATCATTACATTTTCATAATAGAACAAGCATCAAGCAACTACTTTAAATCATCCCTTTTTCTAGTTTGTTATTGTCAGCAATCTTATTTATAAACATTAATCTTATTAAAAATTTTAAAGTAACTAATGTGATTCCCTATCCAGTTAAGAAATCACTATGAATAAACACGATCGTATATACAATCTTGTATCTACCCGGAACACATTTCCATACCTAATATTATGTAAGCAAAAAATAAATTGTGTAATAAACTAATTAGATACAATACATTTCGAAGATATCCATAAATATAACAGTAATCACAGCTTATAAATTTAATTTAAAGCCATTTCCATTAGTCATTTATGTTCATCATATATCTTTTAAGGAATCATAACAATCATTCCGAGAAACATTATTTTTAAGCGGTAAGCCGCTATCACCAACAACTAGTTTAAAAATATAAATGTTGAAGTACCTTAGCTCTAATTTGTAAAGTTTAATATGATTTGTATACTGTACTTACTTGAAATCACAGCCTAAATTGTTGACGAAGCCTATTGTAACTTTCCTCAAACATTAAAAAATTCAAAAATTTCAAAAACTTACTTGACAAACTTTATATGTTTTTATATAGTGGTTTAAAGTGGCATAAAGTGGCATAATTGATTATCACATGTTTAGAGGAAGATACGAACATACGATGACTGATAAGGGGCGCATAAGCGTACCTGCGAAGTTTAGAGATGTTCTAAACGATAAATATGGAGAAGAATCCCTTATCATAACGAATTTTGATAGATGCCTAATAGTTTACCCATTAAAAGAATGGAATGAAATAGAAAGAAGGGCTGCTGAGCTCCCACAATTCAAGCAGGAAGTAATTTCTTTTCTTAGGCACCTTATAGGAAATGCGGATGACTCTCCCATTGATGGCCAAGGAAGAATTCTTTTACCTCAATCACTTAGAAACCATGCCCAGATAAAACGTGACGTGGTAATGATTGGAATGCTTACCAAGTTTGAAATCTGGGCAAAAGAGATATGGGACGAAGAAGAATCAAAAAGGGCATACGAGGAGTTTAAGAGAAGCAGAGAAATACTATCGGCGCAAGGGTTATAAATGGAAATAGCATTAGACATGAAATATCCAATTCATAAACCTGTTATGGTAAGAGAGGCAATGAAATTCTTAAGGCCTCACTCTAACGGTATCTATGTAGATGCCACTCTCGGCCTGGGAGGCCACACCGAGGCTATCTTAGAGTATGCAAATTCGCATGCGAAGGTTATTGCACTTGATATCGATGATGAAGCGATTTCCGTTTCAAAAAACTACCTTTCAAGGTTCGAAACACAAATTAAATTTATAAATAAAAATTTCTCTCAAATTGATAAAGTCCTAGAATCTCTCTCTATTAACGAGGTAGACGGAATAGTCGCTGATTTAGGAATCTCATCATTTCAACTTGAGTCTAGCGGAAGGGGGTTTAGTTTTCAGAGGGATGAAAGGCTTGATATGCGTATGGATCCAGGACTTAGATTTACTGCGCACGATCTTGTCAATGAAATGGATGAAGAGGAGATCTCAAAGGTATTAAAAAACTATGGTGAAGAGAGATGGGCAAAAAAGATTGCGATAGAAATCTCAAAATCTCGCAGTAAAAAACCCATAGAGACAACCCTTGAGCTTGCTAATATAGTTTTAAATGCAATTCCAAAAAAATTCTATCCTCATGGACGCCATCCCGCTACCAAAACCTTTCAGGCACTCCGCATAGCTGTCAATAACGAGCTTGAGAATCTAGAAATATTCCTAAAAAAAGCCCCTTTATTTCTTAAGCCCGGTGGAAGAATAGTCATAATCTCTTTTCACTCACTAGAGGATAGATTAGTTAAAAATACGTTCAAGGGTCTTTCATCAGCATGCATATGCCCCCCAGAGTTGCCAAGATGTGGATGTGGTCGAAAGAGCATTCTTAAAAACCTTACACACTCGCCGCTGACCCCGAGTTTGGAAGAGATTAACGAAAATCCAAGAGCAAGAAGTGCAAAACTAAGAGCAGGAGAAAGGATTAGCTATGACTGAGAGTGGAAACATTAGAATAAAAGGAAAACCCAATTCCGATAAGACCTTTTTTTCACTTAGGCTATTCTTCCTTTGTCTTCTCGTAATTTGTATTGCCCTTTTGTATATACGCATTAAAGTCGAAACTATAAAATTCGGCTACGAGATTTCTGAAAACACAAAGAATGAACAACATTTGTTAAGAGGGAATCTTCTTCTCCAAGCTGAATGTATGGAACTAAAATCACCAGCAAGGATCGAAGGCATTGCTCGTGAGTCTGGTTTTAGATTTCCGACCCAAGATGACGTTATATTCGTTAAGGAGAAGACAGTCATAGGGGAGATAAGGTGAAAAAAACAAAAAACTCAAAGAGAATCTCCCTTGTAAGAGGTTTAGAGAAACCGGTATGGAAGGTTAGGTTAATAGGTGGATTAATCCTTATCCTTTTTGCTGCCGTCTCTCTTAAAGCCCTCGAACTCCAGGTGCTTAACAGAGATAAGGCGCTCGATCTTGCAAGGAAACAACACTGGAAAAAGCTCACGCTTCTTCCTCGACGAGGTAAAATACTCGATTCAAAGAAAAAAGAACTAGCGGTAAACATAGAGGCTGAGTCAATCTACGTTCGTCCAAGGAATATCTTGGACCTTCCTGATTTTTCTAATAAGCTCTCCAAGCACCTTAATATGCCTCAAAAACAGATTTTAGCAATGCTGCTTACCGGAAAACCATTTATTTGGGTTAAAAGGGTTGCTAAACCTGAAGTAGTTGCTGAGATAAAAAAAGCAAACTTCGAGGGGGTAGGTTTTATAGAAGAGCCCAAGCGGGTTTATCCAAACAGTTATCTTGCCGGGCAAATTCTCGGATTTACCGATATTGATTCAAAGGGAATCGAAGGAATTGAATACTATCATGATGATTTTCTCGCAGGCACACCTGGAAAGATCATTGTTCAAAAAGACGCACGTGGGAAAGAGATCATAAGTAATTCAGTTGTTGTTGAAGAAAGTAAGACAGGGTTCGACATCTTTCTTACGATAGATTCCCAGATCCAGTACATAGTTGAAAAAGAACTCAAAGAGGGTGTTGAAAAGTCCTCCGCTGATAAAGGGATTGCAGTACTTATGAAATCTGAAACTGGAGAATTGCTAGCTATGGCATCCTACCCATTTTTTGATCCAAATAAGATTGATAGGAATTCACAAGAAAATAGAAAAAACCTCCCGATGTGGTATTCGTTTGAGCCCGGTTCCATTATGAAGGGCTTTCTTGCCGCTGCAGCACTCGAAGAAAAAAAGGTAACTTCAAGTTCAAGATTTGACTGTGAAAATGGGAGGAGAAAAGTGGGTTCCTCGATTATTAATGATGTCCACCCTTATGGTATTCTTTCTCTATCTGAGATTATTAAGGTATCAAGCAACATTTGTGCTTCTAAGATAGCTGAAACCCTGGGTAAGGATAGGCTATATGAACATCTGAAGGGTTTCGGTTTTGGCGAAAAAACTGGAATAGATCTACCAGGAGAATCAAGTGGAAGGCTTAGGAACTCGAAGGATTGGGGGGCAATTGGGCTTGCAACGATTTCTTTCGGACAGGGAATCTCCGTTACTGCTCTTCAGCTTGCAACTGCACTCTCTGCCATCGCAAATGGTGGGTATCTCATGAGGCCTTATGTGGTTGAAAAAATAACCGACTTGGATGGCAGAGTTATTCAAGAAAAGAAACCGGAGGTTGTAAGAAGGGTTATTTCATATGATACAGCCGAAGAGGTTACAAAAATTCTAGAAGGCGTTATGACTAAAGGTGGCACCGGTAACAGGGCCTCGATCCAAGGTTACAGGAGTGCAGGAAAGACAGGAACTGCACAAGTTCCAAATCCCGAGACTGGGGGATACTTCCCCGACCGTCATATTGCCTCTTTCATTGGTTTTGCTCCGGCTGATGATCCTGAGATGACACTTGTGGTAGTTGTCGAAAACCCAAAAACTAGCCCATATGGTGGGGTTGTAGCTGCACCTATATTTAAGGGGATTATGGAAAAGGTCCTTTTCTATCTCGGTATCCCTCCTAAAACGACCTTTGCCCAATCTAGGTTGATGCCGAATCTAATGGGTATGAGCTCAAGGGATGTCCTTAGATGGTCTGAAAAGGAGGAAATAGAAGTAAATCTCAAAGGAACTGGAAGCGTTATTCATCAAAAACCTCAGGAGGGGGAGATAATAAAAGAAGACACAGTTTGCTTGATAGAGTTAAGACAGACAATATGATTTTAAGAGATCTAACGAGAGGACTAGAAATTAAAAAAGCTCTTATCAGAAATAATGTAGAAATTCTAGGAATCTCATACGACTCGAATAATATCCGTGATAGATTTCTTTTTGCAGCAATTAAAGGTGAAAAAACAGATGGACATAAATATATCGAGTCAGCCTTGAAGAACGGTGCTAAAGCGCTACTTGTAGAAGACATCCCCTTTAACACCCCAAACGACATATCAATTATTCAAGTAGAAGACACGAAGTTTTCGCTTGCCAAAATCTCAGCAAATTTTTTCGGGCACCCCACAAAGGAAATCACACTTGTAGGTATTACAGGAACAAATGGGAAAACAACTATCACCTATCTTCTAGAGTCAATCTGGAAGGAGATGGGTAAGAACGCTGGCGTTATTGGGACTGTTGAATATAGGTATTCAGGAAAGAAAATATCATCTCCTATGACAACACCCGAATCGCTGGATTTAATGAAGTTATTCAGAGATATGCGAACTTCCGGAGTCGAATGTATTGCAATGGAGGTATCTTCACACGCCTTAGATAGAAAGAGGGTTTCAGAGTGTCATTTCGATACCGCGGTGTTTACAAACCTTACACAGGACCATCTTGACTATCATAGAACACTTGAGAACTACTTAGAGGCAAAGAAAAAACTATTCTCCGAGGTTCTAAGGCAAAGTGAAAAGGGTGAAAAATTCTCGATAATAAACATTGATGATCCATATGGAAAAGAAATTGCAAAAGATTCTTCAGGTAAAATTATCTGCTATTCAATTAGCAACAGATGCGAAGGAGTTCATGTAGAGAAAGCTTCTATTACTCCAGAAGGAATCTGGGCGCTTTTTAATACCCCATGGGGAAAGATTGAGATAAGTTCAAAACTATTTGGCAAACACAACCTATACAATATACTTGCCGCCGCTGCCGCCGCTCTTTCCTTAGGCGCTTCGATTGAAGCTGTTGAAACTGGAATTTCAAGAGTAGAATCAGTTCCTGGAAGGCTTGATAAGGTAGAAAACACATACGGAATCACTATTCTTATAGATTATGCTCACACCCCCGATGCATTAAGAAACGTTCTCATGGCTGTAAGACCTTTAACGCCTAAAAGGCTTATCCTTATCTTCGGATGCGGCGGTGACAGAGACCCTATAAAAAGACCAATAATGGGAAGAATAGGAAGAGAGCTATCAGATATTCTTATTGTTACATCTGATAATCCTCGCACAGAGCGCCCTGAACTCATTATAGATGAAATAGAAAAAGGGGTCCACGAGATAAGCTCTGACAACAAAAACTATTTTAGAATTCCTGATAGGCGTGATGCAATAAGAAAGGGAATAGAGATTGCAGCTAGTGGTGATACAGTCCTCATAGCAGGAAAAGGACATGAAACCTATCAGATTCTAGGGACAAAAAGGATTCCCTTTGATGATAAGGACGTAACAGGAAATATTTTGCGGGAGAGAACAAGGAATGCTTGAACTAAGCCGTGTTTTAAATTCGACAAATGGTGTTCTTCTTTCAAAATCGGATGAGGCAATATTTACTGGTGTTTCTACAGATTCACGTAAGATAAGAAAGGACGAGCTTTTCTTTGCCCTCTATGGAAGTAATTTTGATGGACATGATTTTGTTTTGGAGGCGCTTGAGAAGGGAGCAAAAGGAGCGGTTATTGAAAGGCCTCTTTTCCTTATTCCAAATGGCAAGGTATTGATCAAGGTTCCTTCTACGCTAGAATCACTAGGTGACCTTGCCTCAACATGGAGAAGAAGTTTTGTAAACTTAAGGCTCGCAGCAATTACCGGGTCAAATGGAAAAACAACCACTAAAGAAATGGCATCAAACATACTTTCTCTCAAGTTTTCGGTGCTAAAAAACACAGGAAACTTCAACAACCTAATCGGTCTTCCCCTCACACTCTTAAAACTTAGAGAAGGCCACAATGCAGCTGTAGTTGAGCTCGGCATGAACGACTTCGGTGAGATAAGAAGGCTTTCTGAGATTGCAGCTCCAGATATTGGAGCAATTACTAATATTGGAAGAGCGCATCTTGAAAAACTTGGAGGAATAGAAGGCGTTGTAAGAGCAAAGGCGGAGCTCGTTGAGGGTTTCACCGAGAACAAAACATTTGTAACGAACATGGATGATCCTTGGGTAAAAAAAATTGGAGAGCCTATCAAATGCCATAAGATTAGTTTTGGGATTGATACTCCTCAAACATATATCTCTGCAAAAGATATCGAAACAGTAGAGTTCTCCGCAGTTAGATTTAGGATGATTGTAGGTGGAGATAAACTCCCTATAAGAATAAGAGGTATCGGTCTCCATAACGTTATGAACGCGCTATGTGCAGCTGGAATTGCTATTGCTTTTGGATGCAATACAGATGAGATTCAGGCTGGGCTTGAAAGATTCATCCCGGCTTATATGAGACTCGAGGTCATGGATACGTCATTCGGATTTAAGATAATAAACGATACATATAATGCCAATCCTGATTCAATGAGAAGAGGGGTAGAAGAGCTTGTAAGATTAAAAGGAAGCGGAAGAGCAATAGCGGTACTCGGGGATATGCTAGAGCTTGGGATGGCAAGTGAGGCTGAGCATAGAAGCCTAGGTGAGTTTCTTTGTGACTCTAAGGTTGATCTTGTTATAGCTTATGGAAAACAAGGTGAGCATGTTTTAGAAGTGCTTCGAGGAAGAGCCAAAGGCATATTGGCAGAAACCCATGAAGAGGCAGCAGAGAATTTAATCAAGCTTGCAAAAGAAGGCGACCTTGTGCTCATAAAAGGGTCTCGTGGAATGCAGATGGAAAAGGTAATTCAAAGACTTTTTAAGGAGTAATCTTCAGTGCTATATCTTCTCTACCTACTTAAAGAAGACTTTTTATTTTTCAATGTATTTAAATACATCACATTTCGTTCGTTTGGAGCAGGAGTCACAGCCTTTTTACTAAGCATTGTATTAGGAAGGGTGCTTATACAAATTCTTGTTAAGATGCGCCTTAGAGAGAACATTCGTGTGGATGGCCCCATCGGTCACCAATCTAAAATCGGCACACCAACTATGGGTGGAGCTTTTATTGTTATAGCAGTAGCTATTTCAACGCTTCTTTGGGTAAATCTAACGGTAGGACCTGTCTGGGTCGTCCTACTTTTTACACTCGGCTACGGGCTGATTGGGCTTACTGATGACGTGCTAAAACTGAAAAGACGAAAAGGTATGCGTGCAAAGGTCAAACTCTCGTGCCAGGTTTTTTTAGCTTTAGTATTAATTGTAATTCTCCTATACTTAGTAAAAGGTTTTACAATGTCATTTAGAGTTGACCAGATCTCTAGTTTTCCTTTTACATCCGTAATGTTTCCCTTTTTTAAAAAAGCGATTTTTAATCTAGGTTGGTTCTACGTACCATTTGCAATCCTTGTTGTCGTCGGCACATCAAACGCAGTAAACCTTACAGACGGACTAGATGGGCTCGCTATTGGTTCAATGACAATTGTAGCCGCAACCTACATAGTGTTTGCATATCTCGCGGGCAACCTTGAGTTTTCTAGGTATCTTCAAATTCCTTACATTCCAGGAAGCGGGGAGCTGTCTGTCTTTCTTGCTGCCGTCGGCGGCGCATGTCTTGGATTTCTCTGGTATA
>Ga0209751_10004960_pt1 | contig 12635 bp, 9 predicted proteins | sample RifCSP13_1_FD_184019 | JGI IMG/M metagenome (GOLD analysis project Ga0209751, IMG submission 184019) | Soil microbial communities from Rifle, Colorado - Rifle CSP2_sed 13_1 (SPAdes) (version 2) | ecosystem: Environmental > Terrestrial > Deep subsurface > Rock core/Sediment | place: Rifle... | reverse complement strand
CGGCTCGTGGGGACCCTTGGTCCTGGGACACGCTGTGCCTGAAGTTCTGGACGCCATCAGCGACGCGGCGCAGCGCGGCACCACCTTCGGCATCGCCACCGAGCTCGAGGTCGAGCTAGCTGAGATAGTGTCTGCTGCCATGCCCTCCATGGAGATGCTGCGCTTCGTGGCCTCCGGCACCGAGGCGACGATGAGCGCGATCCGGGTGGCCCGTGCCGCCACCGGTCGGGACCTCATCCTCAAGTTCGAGGGGTGCTACCACGGGCACGCCGACGGGCTGCTGGTGCAGGCCGGCTCCGGTGCCGCGGCCCAGAGCACGCCTGACAGCGCCGGCGTCCCGGCCGCCTACGCCTCGCAGACGTTGGTGGCTCCCTACAACGACCTTGCTGCTGTCGAGCGCCTCTTTGGCGCCTACCGCCGCTCGATCGCCGTTGTGATCGTCGAGCCGATTGCCGCGAACATGGGCCTCGTGACGCCGCAGCCCGGGTTCCTCGAGGGCTTGAGGCGGATAACGACGGCGAACGGCGCTCTCCTGATTTTCGATGAGGTCATCACCGGCTTCCGCGTGGCGTACGGCGGGGCGCAGGCGCTCTTCTCCGTGACCCCGGACTTGACCTGCTTGGGGAAAGTCGTGGTCGGCGGACTACCGGGCGGCGCCTATGGAGGGCGGCGTGAGTTGATGGAGTTGGTGGCGCCGCTTGGGCCGGTCTACCAGGCGGGCACGCTCGCGGGCAACCCGCTCGCCATGGCGGCGGGCCTAGCGACCTTGGGGCTCCTTCAGAAGCCAGGGACGTACGAGCGGCTCGCGCAGTCGGGGGAGTACCTTGCTCAGGGCCTCTGGCAGGTCGCCCAGGAGCTTGAGACACCGATCGCCGTCCCCCAGCTCGGCTCCCTGTTGACCGTCTTCTTCCGCGACGGCGCGCCTTGGAGCTACCGGGACGCGATCACGGCTGACCGACAGCGCTACGCAGCCTTCTTCCACGGCCTGTTGGAGCGAGGCGTCTACTTCCCGCCCTCGCCCTTCGAGGTCGCCTTCTGCTCGCTCGCCCACACGAAAGAAGACCTCGATGCGACCATCGAGGCCGCTCGGGGCGCCCTTGCCGCTTTTCGGAGCTAGGGCACTGCTCCAAGGACACTAGAGGGAAAGGCTGCATGCCGCACTACCGCGACCACGCCGACGATATGGCAGCGAATCGGCTGAACTGGGACGAAAGAGTCCGCATCCATGTTGCATCTGACTTCTATAACGTCGCCGCTTTCAGAGCGGGGGCAACGACCCTGCTGCCCGTGGAGGTCGAAGAAGTCGGCGAGGTGCTGGGAAAGACGCTCCTCCACCTGCAGTGCCACTTCGGCCTCGACACGTTGTCGTGGGCGCGCGAGGGCGCTCTCGTCACCGGAGTGGATTTCTCCGGCGCGGCGATAACCACAGCGCAGACACTCGCCCAGGAACTCAAGATCGACGCGCGCTTCATCGAATCGAACGTTTACGGCTTGAGGGAAGCGCTCACGGGGACCTTTGACGTCGTTTTTGCCTCTTACGGCGTCCTGGTGTGGCTGCCCGACCTTCCTGAATGGGGGCGCATCATGGCCAGTTTTGTTCGGCCTGGCGGGTTTCTCTATATCATCGATGGTCATCCGTTCTTCCACATGTTCGCCGACTCACCGAGTGGAAAGGACCTGCGCCTGGTCAACCGTTACTTCACCAGTGAGGCGCTGAGCTACGAGGAGGACGGGACGTATGCGGACCCGAACGCGAAGCTGGAGCACAAGCGCCAGTACGAGTTCCAGCACACCCTCGGCGAGATCGTGACGTCGCTGGTGGACGCGGGACTTCAGATCGAGTTCCTGCACGAGTTCCCGTTCTCGGCCTACGCGGCGCTACCTGACATGGAGAAGGGGGATGACGGGTACTATCGGCTGACGGAGCAAGACGGCCTCGTCCCGTTTTTGTTCTCCCTCAAGGCGCGGAAGCCCGTCGGGGGCTAGCGTCGAGCCAGGGGAAGAGCGAGCGGCGCAGTCTCAGCCGCCTCCGTGCTCGCGCAGTCGCGCCACCGCAGCCCGGAGAAGGATCGCGCACTCATCGGCCTCCGGCGCGCCCTCCAGCAGCTCGCAGTCGCTCAGGCACGACCTGATGGCGCCGTAGGCCAGCGGGCGCGAGGCGAGCGTTTCGCGCACGATCTGGAGCGCCTCCAGCCCCCGGCCCAGGCCCAACAGGACCGACGCCTTGACCAGCCGAGGCCCCAAAGCCACCGAGGTCTCCTGGAGTTGCGCCTCGATGAGGTGGAGCGCGCGGCGCAGGGCGCGCCGTGCCGTGGGTCGCTGCCCCACCGCAAGCAACGCGAGCCCCTGGTTCTTCGGTATGTAAGCGTTGCCGTGATCGAGGCGACGCGCCTGCCGGAACATGGCGATCGCCTCGGCTAGCCGGCCCTGGTCCCGCAGGGCCGCGCCCAGGTTGTTGTAAACCGTGGCGTAGTTCCGCTTGATCTCTAGCGCGTTGCGGTACGCTTCGAGCGCGTCCTCGTGGAGGCCAAGCTCCCACAGAGTCACGCCGAGGTTGTTGTGCGCCAGCACGTCGTTCGGGTCCCGCACGAGGGCCTGCTCGAACGCCCTGACCGCCTCCTCCAACCGGCCCATGTCGCGCAGGGCGAGGCCGAGGTTGTTGTGGGCCGGCGCCATGGTCGGCTCGATGGCCAGCGCGCTGCGAAAGGCATCGGCTGCGCCCTGGGGGTCGCCCAAGGCCGCCAGCGCGGTCCCCAGGTAGTAGTGCGCTGAGGCCTGTGAGCCGTCGAGCGAGACGGCATGGCGAAGCGCGATTGCGGCCTCCCCCCATCGTTTCGCATCGATGGCCTGAAGCCCCTCGAAGAGGCTGGCAGCGGTGGTCTCTGGTAGGCGTTGCTCTGTCATCGCAAGCTCGGCATGGGCGCCTCGATTCTACCGCGCGGATGTCCGTAGCGCACAGGCCTAGGCCCAGGGGCATCGCGGTTGACGCGTGAGAGGCAGTGCCCTATGGTACCTCTTATTCTGTAATCGTCTTCCGATGGCCAGACCAGAGCCCAGCAAGCTATCCCTCAGCGCCTCAGATACGGTCCCCGTCTCGCGAGGGCGATGGCTGCCCGCCCTCCACTATCCTGCCTACCGCCTCTTCTGGGCGGGTATGCTCTGTCTGGCCGGTGGCATCCAGGTCACGATGGTGTCCCAGCTCTGGCTCGTGCACCAGCTCACGGGGTCGCCGGCGTACCTCGGCTTCGTCCAGTTCGTCTCCACCTTCCCGCTCATGGTCCTGTCGCTGCTCGGAGGCGTCCTGGCAGACCGGATAGACCGTGGCCTCTTCATCATCTTCAGCCGATCGGTCATCGCGCTGGTCAATCTGGTGATGGCTGCTTTGGTCCTCACGGGACAAGTCGAGATCTGGCAGGTGGTGATCGCCGCGCTTGTGGGCGCGATGGTCGTCTCCATCGAGGTCCCGGCCCGCATGGCCACCTATCCAACCCTCGTGGACGGGCGAGACCTTCCCAACGCCGTCACGCTCAACATCGCGGCCTGGAACATCACCGGCATCGCTGGGCCCGCTATCGCCGGGCCGCTCGTGAGCCTCATGGGGCCCGGAGGCGGATTCGCCCTTGGCGCGGTGCTCCAGGCGACCGCCGTCGGCTTCTTCACAGTGCTTCGCTCGCGCCACTCCACCTCGGCGCCGGACAGGGACGGCGCACCGGAGGACTCGTTGTGGCGGAGTCTTGTCGATGGGATGCGATACCTGAGAGGGCACGCCGTGCTCCTTCCGCTGTTTCTACTGGCCATCGCGCCTAACGCCTTGGGCTCGTCGTACATGGCGCTGCTACCCGCCTTCGCCGCCGACGTCCTGCACGGCGACGCGGCGCTCTACGGCTCCCTGCTCTCGGCGGGCGGCTTCGGCGCCGCCATCGCCACCGCCTACATCGCGCTCGCCGGCGACCTGCCGCGCAAGGGCGCCATTGCCGCCTTCGCCGGCGTGGCGATTGGAGTGCTGCTCGCTGTCTTCGCGCAGATGCGCGTGCCGCTCACGGCCCTCTCCGCCGCCGCTGTTCTCGGTGTGGCGCAAGCCGCCTTCATGACCCTCAACAGCATCCTCATTCAGAGCCACGTGGACGATGCCTACCGCGGCCGGGTGATGAGCGTCCTGATGATGGTGTGGGGTTTTGGCGCCTTTGGCACGCTGGGCCTCGGGGCGCTCGCCTCGAGCGTCGGCGTGCCCGCCGCCTTAGTCCTCGCCGCCGCCATCGTCGCGGTCTCGGTGCTCTTCGTGGGCGCCCGCTTCCGACAGTTGCTCCGCCTGAGCTGAGCCGTGGCATTGATGCGGCGTTGCATCCGTAGGGGCAGGCCGACCTGCCCCTACCCACCGTACTGATCCAAAGGTTAGAAGGGATGAGCGCGCTTTCGCGGTGGTTCGGCCTCGGCATGAACCTCTCCCTGCGTCTGAGCATCCTCTATTTCCTGGGAGAGGTCCTGCGTAAACCGAACGACGCACGGTTCGCCGGCAAGGCCATTCCGGTCCGGAACCTGATCGTCGTAACGAGCTTCAGCCTTCTTTTCCCAGTCCTCAACAAATTCTGGCCCCGCAGGCCCTGGGTGCGCTACCCGGTCTGGCTCGACTCCCTGTATCTTTCGTTGTTCTGGCTCGACATGGCCGGCAACTCCTTCAACCTGTACGACACCCACTACTACTTCGACCTGATCCCGCACTTCCATGGCACCGGCGCCGCTGCGGTCGTGTTGAGGAAGGCGTTTCGGGCGTCGCCGACCAGCGCGGTTGGGCTGGCCAACATGATCCACATCTTGCTCGAGGCGCAGGAGTACTACACCGATGTCCTAGCCGGCACGCACAACGTGCGGGGACCCTCCGACACGGTGAACGACCTGGTCGCCGGCCTGCTCGGCGCCGTCGTGTACACGGCGGCGCCGGCCTGGGCTAGGCGGGTCCTGGGACGACGCTAGCCGGAGAGCCGCGTCTGATGCCAGCCTCGCCGCGTTGAGGTAGGGGCCGGTCTTAGACCCGCCCCTACAGGGCGCCATTCTAGCGTGCGCTCCCCCTAGATGAGCGCGTCCCGCAGCCGCTCTGCGACGATCTCCTCCTCGCCATCTTCGAAGAAGGCGACCGACACCGTCAGGGTATCCGGCTGCGCATTGATCGCGATGCTCGGCGTCCCCTCCCGCAGGGCGGCGGCGATCTGGGGCCCCGTCTTGCCCGAGCCAGGTTCGAGCGCGATCTGGAGGCCCGACCGCATGACCGGCGGCCCGATTGGGACTGGGGTGACCGCGATGCCTGGGATACCCCGCAGAACCGCGGTGATGCGCTCCGCGCGGCGTGCATAGCCCAAGAAACGCTCCTCGTGGTTCATCGCGAACCACTCGCGTAGCGCTACTACGACGGCCACGATCTCCTGCCGGTCCAGCTTCATGGCCCGCCCGAAGGTGCGGTAGCCGCTCGTCTCGAAGCCGATGAACCCCTGCATCGCGGCGATCTCGACCAGGTCCTTCCTGCCGGTGAGTACGCCCGTGGAATGCGGCGCGTCGAAGTATTTGCCGGCGTAGCAGACGAGGTCGGCGCCCATCTGGGCGTACTTCTTCAGGCTGTCCAGCGGGTACGTCTGGCCCGCGGCGTCGACGATCACGGGCACCGCGTGGGCGCGGGCCACAGCGACGACCTGGTCGAGCATCAGAGTGCCGGGCCTATCGCTGAGGTTGGGGTACGAAGTGGCGTAGTAATGCACCGCGGCCGGCCTCGGCCCGATGGCCGCTTCGAGCTGCTGTGGCGTCGTGCCAGCCTCGTCGCCCACCTCCACCAGCTTGGCCCCGGGCACGGTGACCGCGCGGTCGTAGCGGACGCGGAGGTCCTTCTGGATGAGGATCTCGTGCCGCATGCCGGTCACGTCGGGCAAGCGCTCCATCTTCGCGGGGTCGTCGCCGGTCAGGCAGGCTGCCGCCGCCAGGGCGAGGGCGCCCGCCGCGCCGGACGTGACGTACGCTGCCTCGCACTCCAGCATCTGGGCGATGATCCTGCCGCTGCTCTCCAGCAGTTCCCGCATGTCCACGAAGTAGCGGTTGGCCTCCGCCATCGCCGCCGAGACCGTGGGGCTGAGCCGCGACCCTCCCATTGTGGTGTAGGCGCCGCGCGCATTGATCACGTGCCGCGCGCCAACGGACTCGTAGATGCCGCGGTAAGTCTCGTATTCACGTACGCTCAAGGGACCGCTCCTCGTTGCCTCATCGTCTTTATCTGGTGCCGAGGGCGGGATTCGAACCCGCATGGGTCTCCCCAGCGGAGTTTAAGTCCGCCGCGTCTGCCATTCCGCCACCTCGGCTTGCTACAAGTCTCGGCGCGTCGCTGTGTCCGCCCGCCCTTCGACAAGCTCGGGACGAGCGGATGCCAGCCGCCACCTCGACTCGCGTTAATCCTATCACGCGGGCTGGCAGTGCGGGCAGAGGTGCGTGCTGCGCCCGCCGACCTTGATGCGCTCGATGGCCGTGCCGCAGCGCAGGCAGGGCTGCCCTGTGCGACGAAAGGCGTGCACGTGGTGCTGGTGTTCGCCCGGCGAGCCGTCCAGGTTGATGTGGTCGCGCAGGCTTGTGCCGAGGCTGCTGCCGCGGTCGTGCAGCCCTTCGGCCAGCGCCTCGCGGATGCCGCGGTGGAGCCGTCCGAGCTCGTCCAGCGTGAGGCCCGCGGCGGGGCGTCGCGGGTGCAGACCGGCGAGGTGGAGTGCTTCATCGGCGTAGAGGTTGCCCAGGCCCGCGATGGCCGTTTGGTCGAGCAAGACGGCCTTGATCGGGGCCTGCCGCCGGCGGAGCGCCTCGGCCAGCGTCTCGATGGTGAAGGTCTCCTCCAGCGGCTCGGGCCCCAGGTCTGCCGTCACCTCAGTCGGGTCGTCCACCAGCCAGAGCCGACCGAACTTGCGCAGGTCCACGAAGCGCAGCTCGCTGTCGTCGTCGAGGGAGAGGACGAAGCGCGTGTACGGGTCGGCGGGGGCGCCGTTGCGCCGGTGGAGCAAGTTGCCCGACATGCGCCGGTGCAGCAGCAGGTAGCCTCGCCCGTCGCTCAGCAGGAAGATGAGCAGCTTGCCACGCCGCTGGACTCCCTGGAAGCGCGCGCCGATGAGCCGCTGGCGAAGCTCTTCGGGGGCGAGTCCCTGCACCAGCCTCGGAACATCGGGCGCAATCCAGATCTCGGTTGCCATGCGGCCGAGTATGCTGCGCTCGAGATCGCGCCGCAGCGTCTCGACTTCGGGCAACTCCGGCATCAGCCAGCAGCTGAAGGCAAGGAGGGCCAACGCCGGCGTTCAATGACCCTCAGGCTGGGGCGACAATGACATCCTGGCTCTTCCCACCCACCAGTCCTGGTAGGTCTTGGGGACACCCCAAACCCCGCCAAAGGGCTCTGCCCTCTGGACACGCGCTCAACGACGATCATTCTTATCCGCGGTGACGGGCTCGCCCATGAACGATTGACTCAAAGACAGACCCTGTTGTTCTATCTGAAGAGATGGCCAGGGTTGGCGCCATCTGCCTTGTGGTCTCGCGCGATGTCATGGATTCGCGACGGGTCCAGCACAACGGCCGGTAGCACTTTATGACAGGTCGCCCCAGGTTGGGCCGACGCGCACGTCCACCTTCAGGGGAACGTTGAGCTTGTACGTCTCGCTCATCGCCGCTACGGCCAGCTCCTGCAGGTCCTCGATCTCGCCGGCGGGCGCTTCGAAGAGCAGCTCGTCGTGCACCGTGAGGAGGAGCCGGGCCTGGAGGCGCGAGGCGTGCAGCCGCTCGTGGGTGTTGATCATGGCCAGTTTCAGGACGTCGGCCGCCGTCCCCTGGACTGGCATGTTGATGGCCTTGCGTTCCGCCGCCTGGCGCACGGTGGCCTGGTTGGAGCGTAGCTCCGGCAGATGGCGCCGCCGCCCGAAGAGCGTCTCGACGTAGCCGCGCTGACGCGCCTGCTCCTTGGTGGCGTCCAGATAGGCGCGGACGCCGGGGTAGGTCTCGAAGTAAGCCTTGATGAAGACGCTCGCCTCCTCGGTGCTGAGCTCCGTACGCTGGGCGAGGCCGTAGAAGTTCATGCCATAGATGACGCCGAAGTTCACGGCTTTGGCGAGACGGCGCATGTCCGAAGTCACGGCGTCCATGGGCACGCCGTATAGGCGCGCCGCCGTTGCGGCGTGGATGTCCTCGTCGCGCTGGAAGGCGGCGATCAGAGCCTCGTCTTTCGAAAGATGGGCCAGCACCCTGAGCTCGATCTGCGAGTAGTCGGCGCTCAAGAGCAGCCACTGCTCCGATGGATCGTGGTCATGGGCTATGAAGGCGCGCCTGATCTGCAGGCCCCGCTCCGTGCGGACCGGGATGTTCTGCACGTTCGGCTCGTTGCTGGAGACGCGGCCCGTCTCGGAGCCGATCTGGTTGAACGAGGTATGGATGCGTCCTGTCTCCGGGTTGATGAGGGCCTGGAGCGCGTCGACGTAGGTGGAGAGCAGCTTCGATATCTGCCGGTACTCCAGCAGCGGCTCGATGACCGGGTGGACGCTGCGCAGCCCTTCGAGGATCGAGGCGTCGGTCGAGTAGCCGCTCTTCGTCCGGCGGGCATGTGGCAGCCGCAGCTCCTCGAAGAGGATTTGTCCGAGCTGGACCGGCGAGTTGATGTTGAAGGCGTGGCCCACGGCGTTGTAGACGGCGCTCTCAGCGCGGGCAAGGTCCGCGCGCAGTGAGCGGCCCATCTCGGCGAGGAGCGCGCTATCCACGGCGATGCCGTGGCGCTCCATCTCGCCCAGCACGGGCAGCAGGGGCATCTCGATGCGCTCAAAGACCTCCTCCAATCCCTGCTCCTTGAGCTTGGCGGCTAGGACGGGCTGAAGGCGTAGGGTCACGTCCGCGTCAGCGCAGGCGTAATCGGCCGCCTCGGTCAGGGGCACCTCGGCCATGGTGATGCGGTCGCGCCCTGTGCCGATGAGCTTGCCGATGCGCGTCATCTCCAGCTTGAGCTCGTTGAAGGCGAGGCCTTTAAGGTCTAGGTTGATGGACTTCTCGCCGAGCAGGTACGCCGCCAGCCGCGTGTCGAACACGATGGGCTTGAGGTCGATGCCGGCGCGGGCCAGGAAGAGGAGGTCGAACTTGCCGTTGTGGACGACCTTAGCCAGACGCTCGTCCTCCAGCAGCGGCTTCAGGCGAGCGAGCGCAACGTCCGCTGGAAGCCCTGGCGCCTCGGCGTGGCCGATCGGCACATAGGCTGCGCTGCCCGATGCCGTCGAAAAGGAGATGCCGACGAGCTTCCCGTAATGTGGGTTCTCGCTCGTGGTCTCGGTGTCGACGGCGACGACGGGCGCCGCGGCCAGCTCGCCCGCAAAGGCCTCGAGGCTCGCCAGGTCGGTGATAAGGCGGTAGTCGCCTCGGAGCGTCTCACCTGCGGCGGCGGGGATGACCTCCACGAGGCGCTGGACTAAGCTGCCGAACTCAAGCTCCTTGAAGAGGGCCATCACGTCGCTCGCGTCGATTCTGCCGACACGCGCGGCCTCCAGATCGAGCGTCACGGGCAGCTCTCGCACTATGGTGGCCAACACCTTTGCATGGCGGACCTCTGCCTCACGGCTACGTATGAGGTCCCGCAGCTTGGCCGGCGCCACCAGCTCGATGTTCTCGTAGATGCCCTCCACGCTGCCGAACTCTTGTAGCAGCTTGGACGCCGTCTTGTCGCCCACACCGGGCAGGCCGGGGAGGTTGTCGGAGGGATCGCCCCGCAGCGCCTTGTAGTCGGGGATGCGGTCAGGCGAGAACCCGTAGCGTTTCTGAACCGCGGCCTCATCATAGAGCACGACATCGGCTAGGCCCTGACGCGACATCAGCACCTGCACGGATGGGCCGACGAGCTGAAACGTATCGGCGTCGCCGGTGGCGATGATGACATCGATCCCCTGCGCCACGGCCTGGTCAGCCAGGGCGCCGAGGAGGTCGTCGGCCTCATAGCCGGCGAGCTCGAAGATGGGGATGCCCATCGCCTCGCAGAGCTCCTTCACTCGCTCGAGCTGGCTGCGCAGGATGGGCGGGCTGGCCGGACGCTGCGCCTTGTAAGCCTCGTATTGCTCGTGGCGAAACGTGGGCGCGGGGTGGTCGAAGGCGACCGCCGTGTGCGTTGGCCTATAGTCCTTGAGGCCCTTCAGGAGCATGCTGGTGAAGCCGTAGACGGCGCCCGTCGGCTCGCCGGAGCGGCTCACGGTGAGTTCGGGCAGCGCGTGCAGCCCCCGGTGGAGGACCGCGTGGCCGTCAACGAGAAGGATGGTCTGTCGAGTGGTCTTGGTCGCGGGCATCTCGCGCTTAGTATAGCGTGCCGCGTACACTGGCAGCCACAGATGGCGACCACAGTTGCCTCGCGGATAACACATGTTACACTGGATATTGTTGTGGTCCGCTGAAGGGGGACGATCATGATCAAGGCCCTGCGCATCCTTATGTTCGTCGTGACTGGCCTGCTGATAACCACCGTAGCGTTTGGTGCCGGCGTGGCGGTCAGCCGGCTTACGATGGAGCCGCAGCCTGCCGCCGCAAGGGCAGTCGCTCCGATCTATCCGCAGAACGTGCCCCAGAAGCTGCTGCTTTTGGGGGAGATATGGCAGGTGCTGCAAGACAATTATGTGGAGCCCGCGCTGCTCGAAGATGGCGACCGCCTCGGCCGCGGCGCGATCGACGGGCTGCTCGAGGCCCTCGCTGATCCGCATACGGCGTTCCTCGACCGCGAGAACTATCGGATTGAGCAGACAGACCTGCGTGGCAGCTTCGAAGGGATCGGTGCGACCGTCAATATGCAGAACAACGCCCTAACGGTGGTGTCGCCTATTGCCGGATCGCCGGCAGAGGCGGCGGGGATCCGGCGGGGCGACCGGATCCTGGCAGTCGACGGCGAGCCGACGACGGGGATGTCGCTGCAGGAAGCGGTCAACCGCATCCGTGGCCCTCGTGGCAGCAAGATCCGACTTACGATCCAGCACGCCAATGAGAGCCAGACGGTGACGGTGGAGATCGTCCGCGACGAGATCAAGACCGCGTCGGTCGTCAGCCGCATCCTGGAGGGCGACATCGGCTACCTGCAGATCGCCTTCATCTCCTCCCGTACCGACGATGAGGTGCAGGACCAACTACGCGAGCTGCAGCGGCAGGGCGTGAAGCGGCTGGTGATCGACCTGCGACGTAACCCTGGCGGCCTGCTGCAGGAGACCGTCACCGTGGCCAGCCAGTTCGTGCAGGGGCCCATTCTCCATGAGGTAGATCGTCAGGGGCAGGAGCGGACCTTCCGCTCAAGCAGCGGCGGTCTCGCCCTCAACATCCCGCTGGCCGTGCTCGTGGACCAGACCAGCGCCAGCGGCGCCGAGGTCATTGCCGGCGCCATTCAGGACGCCGGACGAGGCCCGCTCATCGGCGAGCGGACCTTCGGCAAGGGGTCGGTCAACAACGTGCGGGAGCTGTCAGACGGCTCTGCGCTGTATGTCACCGTCGCGCGCTGGCTTACTCCCAAGCGACGTGCGATCGAGGGAGTGGGCCTCAGCCCCGACATCGAGGTCACCGTCCCGGCCGACCAGGTTCTCACCGACGACCCAGTCCTTGCCCGAGCAGTCAAGTACCTCCAAGAGCAGGCCACGCCGACAACATGGGCCCTGCCCCGCTCCGAGCCAACTTCGCCGCGGACGCCCGTCTTCTCTGCAGCGTTCTCGTTGCTGCGCGACCTACTAGGACCGCGGCTGACCGGGCGGCTTTGAGGTATCTGTCAGGGCTGCACTGTTGTTGACAGAACTGCTATAATGGGTGTCGCAGCCAAAGCTCCGGCCGTCCGCAACGTGGCCGTCAATCGGCAGGCCACGTATGAGTACGCGATCCTCGAGCGGTACGAGGCGGGGCTGGTCCTCACAGGGACGGAGATCAAGTCCATCCGTGTAGGCAGGGCGAACCTGCAGGGCTCGTACGCGGCCGCCCAGGACGGCGAGCTCTGGCTCCACAATTGCCACATCGCCCCCTACGAGGCCGGCGGTGTGTGGAACCAGGCGCCGGCGCGACCACGCAAGCTCCTCCTGCACAAGGACGAGATCCGGGAGCTTGCCGAGGCGGTGGCGACCAAGGGTCTTACAATTGTGCCGCTGCGGCTGTATCTTAAAGATGGGCGGGCCAAGGTTGAGCTCGCTCTCGCGCGCGGTAAGCGCCAATACGACCGCCGGGAGGCTATCGCGAAAAGAGATGCCGAGCGAGAGATCGCTCGGTCACTGAGACGGCGGTCGTGAATATGGGGACGAAAGGGTTCGACAGGGGAGGTACGCTACAGGTTGCCGGCCGAGCTGCCGTTGACTCGTAAATCCGACGGCGAAACAACAACTGGCGAACGCGAATTCGCTCTCGCGGCCTAACCGCCGCGACGTTTCTCTCAGCCACCCCCTGACGGGCTGAATAGAAGCGACGATTAGTCGGGGCGCTGCGTCACCGACGCCGATACGGGACGCCTAAGACCATCGGCTGACCCGCAGGGAACCCGGTCGGCGGGGGTCCTCAGGGCGAGAACAAAGCGCCGACTACGCCGGTAGACGCCTCTAGGGGTCTCTCTTGGACGGGGGGTTCGATTCCCCCCCGTCTCCACCAGTACA
>Ga0209751_10004959_pt1 | contig 12635 bp, 8 predicted proteins | sample RifCSP13_1_FD_184019 | JGI IMG/M metagenome (GOLD analysis project Ga0209751, IMG submission 184019) | Soil microbial communities from Rifle, Colorado - Rifle CSP2_sed 13_1 (SPAdes) (version 2) | ecosystem: Environmental > Terrestrial > Deep subsurface > Rock core/Sediment | place: Rifle... | reverse complement strand
CGAGGACGCCGAAGTGGAACAGGTTGACGAGGAGACCGTGGCCGAATTCCGCAAGCAAATCGGCGTCAGCGGGCTGGCGGACGAAAAGGTCCTGGTGGTGGATTTCGGCAGCACCTACACCAAGATTGGCGTCTTCAATACCAAGAGAGAGACTTTCGAACTCCAATACAAGCCGACCACGGTCGAAGACATCCGCATTGGTCTGGCCAATGGCCTGGGCGTTTTGGAAGCCTGCCAGGAAAGGGGAGATTGGGAACCTCTGAAGCGCAAAATGAGCGAGTTTGCCGTGCGCCTGCCGTGTTCCAGCGCCAAGGGAGGCCTGAAGATTGCCACCGTTGCGCTGGTCAAAGAGGAATCTGGATTTGCCGCCGAGCTGGCCGCGCTCACCGCTGGCGCCAAGCTGGTTGGCTCCTATGATGGCATGCTCACCGCCGAGCAGGCTCGCCAGATCTACGAGGTAGACCAGCCCGAGATCATCCTGCTGGCGGGCGGCACGGATAACGGCGGGGATACCGCCACCCCGATTCACAACGCACGCCTGCTCGCCAGGGCGGCGCGTTATGCGACCTACAGCGACTACGGCGTGCCGGTCATCTACGCCGGCAACCAGGACATCCGAGAGCGGATCAAGAATATCTTTAAATATCGCAACATCGACGTGCGCATCAGCCCCAATGTCATGCCTGAAATCAACGATTTCCGCATCGAGGTGGTCAACGAAGCGATTCGGGAGCTATTCCAGACAGTGATCATCCGCGGCAAGGGCTTCGACGTCGTCGAAGAATACATGGATGCGCCCTTCCTCCCGACGCCGCGGGCAGCTTTCCGGGGTATCAACCTGCTGGCGAACGGCTACGGGAACGAAGAAGGTCTGGGCAATATCATGGCCCTGGATATCGGCGGCGCGACCACCGACTTCTACTCGAACGTGAATGACAACCCCCTGTACGCCTATCCGGGCAATGACGCCAAGCGCAAAGTCAAGCGTACGATCTTGAAGACGCCCAACGTGCCGCTGGTTTTCCGGCGGGTAGAGGGGAAATACGGCTTGAGCTACAACGCCGAGAACATCAAGGAGCTTAAAAGCTTCCGGGATGGCAACCTGGCGGAGGAGCTGAGCCGCTATCTCCACGAGCGATACCCAGAGCAATTTACCCCCGGGCAGGATCAATTCCGCCAGTTCATCCACTCCAGGAATGGTTCAACGATAGTAGACCTGGACGGCTATCTGACCTGGCTCAGCCAAAATCCCCATCAAACGCCCATTACCCCACTAGAAAACGCTGCCAGCGCTTTCCTGGCAAGAGAAATCATGACAGTCGCCACCGGCAAACATGTCGGTAAGGTGGATGAAACCGAGACCTACTTCTTACAGCATGGCGTAAATTACTTCAACCAACCAGTCACCGTACTGCTCATCGGCGGCACCATCTACCATAAGTGCCGGGATCGCGAATCCGGCTATCAGGATGATTTGGAGATCATCGCTCAAGGCACCCTGTTTAACTCCCTGGAAAGCCACTCACTGCGGCCTCAAGGCCAGGTGCTGCTGGACGCTAAATACCTGGTCAGCATCCTGGGAGGGTTGTATGGGCGGGTCGCCCCCGAGCAGGCATTGCGGGTGATGAAGCGCGAGTTGTTATCTCTGGAAAGCATTCGCGCCGGGGTTCGTACGGCGGTCCTGGGTTAGCAGACCATGATGAATATGAACGTCCCGCAGGTTTGTGATCACAGGCATTCACATCGAAAGGAGGCGCAAGACTCAAACTGGAACACCGACACGCAAAAAACAAATCCATATTAGCTGACCATCTGTTGAAAAGGAGGAGGATATGTCCCGAATTGTCAATGTGTCTTTAAGGGCTATGCTGCTCATGGCCTTGATCCTGGCAGCCTGCGCTCAGGCAAGCCCGGAGGCGCCCCAGGTCGAAACGGTAAAAGAAACAGTCGTGGTGGTTGAGACCGTTGTGATTACCGAGAGAGAGGAAGTAGAGAGACTCATCACGCCCACGCCGGTGCCCGGACGCCAGACCATCATCGTAGCGCTATCCCAGCCGCCCGATACCCTGGATCCTGCCGACCACCGCAACCGCCTGTCAGAAACGGTCATCCGCAATATGTTCGACGGCTTGGTCACCCGAGATACCAAGAGCGGCGTACACCTGGAGCTGGCCGAGGAGATGAACTGGCTGGACGATCTAACCCTGGAAGTCAAACTGCGCCAGGGGGTGAAATTCCACGATGGCGTGGAGATGACCGCTGACGACGTGGTCTTCACCTTCAACCGCATCATCCAGGAAAACCAGATCGAGTACCCAGAGCCGCACACCTCCCCGCGCAAGGGCCTGATCGCGCCGCTGGCATCGGTTGAGAAGGTGGATGACTACACCGTCGTGATGAACTTCAGCGGTCCCTGGCCTCCGGCGATGCAACTGATCGTCCACCAGCAGATCGTTCCCAAGCATTACATCGAAGAGGTAGGCACCCAAGGCTTCGTGGAGAACCCCATCGGCACGGGTCCCTTCAAGTTCGTCTCGGTACAACCTGGATTTACAGAAGTCGTCCTGGAAAGGTTTGACGATTACCACGGCGGTGCGCCCAGTCTGGAACCCGTTGGGACAGCCTGTGTCACCGGCGCAAATTTCCTCGTCATCCCGGAAGCCTCCACCCGGGTCGCTGCCTTGCTGGCTGGCGATGTGGATATCATCCAGGCCGTCCCGGCTGAGCTGATCGACACCCTGGCCCAGACGCCGGGCATCCAGGTCAAATCCGCAGTAGGCACACAGCCGAAATGGATGGAGATGAACGTGACCAAGCCGCCATTTGACGACCTGCGCGTTCGCCAGGCGATGAATTACGCCGTGGATAAAGACCTGATCATCGAGGAGATCTACGGCGGCCGCGCCTTGGCGCTGCCCGGCCCGCTCTCTCCATTCAACAACTTCGTCAACAAGAGCCTGACCCCCTACCCCTACGATCCGGATAGAGCCTTATCATTGCTTGCTGATGCCGGCTGGGCTGACACGGACGGAGATGGCCTGCTGGATAAGAACGGGCAGCCGTTCACATTCACCCTTGATACGCTCGAGGAATGGCGCTCTCTGGCAGAAGCGGTGGCGGATATGTTCCGTGCCATCGGCATCGACGCCAGCGTGCGCTTCTGGGAGTACAGCGTGGTCAGACCGCAGCTCCTGGCTGGCGAGCGCATGGCTTACCTGGATGACTGGGGAGACTCGGCTTTCGACCCGGTGGGGCACTACGAGGCCAAGTGGCATAGTTATGTTGAAGGCTCCACCTACGGCCGCGCCAACTTCTCCGGGTACAACAACGGGCGGGTCGACGAACTGATTCTGCTCGGTGAGACCACCGCCGATCCCGCCCAGCGCCAGTCGATCTACGATGAGGCCCAACAGCTTGTATACGATGAAGTCCCGGCAGTCTTCCTGATCCTGCCGGATGAGGCTGAGGCGGCCTCCGATCGGGTGATGAACTGGGAGCCTGCCGCAGACAGCCGTGTCAACCTGCACGACGTCTGCCTGGCACCGTAAGATAATATCCCGGCATGATATCGTCCGGAAAGGCTCTGTGACCAGCCGGGCCGGCTGGTCACAGAGCCCCGGGCTTTTGGGCACCCGCTCAAAGAGGAGCGCGTGAGATGTGAGAGCGGTTAAAATCCTCGAGCGCATCCTGGCGACGATCCCGATTGTATTCGGGGTTGCCATTGTTGTATTTTTCTTCATCCGCCTGACCCCTGGCGACCCGGTCGACATCATGATGGGTCAAGGGGGAGCCATATCGGAGGGCGAGATCGAGCGCCTGCGCCAGGAGTTCCACCTGGATGAGCCGCTCCACGTGCAGCTCTGGCTCTTCCTCAGAGACGCTGTGCGAGGAGACCTGGGGTATTCGTACGTGCTTAAACGCCCGGTGACCACCCTGATTGCCGAGCGCCTGCCCGCCACCATAGAGCTCGCTCTCGGGGCGCTTATCCTCAGCCTGGTCATCGCCCTGCCGATTGGCATCGTCTCCGCGGTGCGGCAGAACTCGTCCCTGGATCGCCTGAGCATGGCTGGCGCCTTTCTCGGCATCTCCATGCCGGCTTTCTGGCTCGGCATCATCTTGATTTTGCTTTTTTCCGTCCGTCTGAAGCTGCTGCCGGTTCAGGGCAGGCTCAGTTTTGACGCCAACCTGCAGGAGATGACCGGCTTCTTCGTGCTTGACAGCCTGCTGACCGGCAACCGGGTTGCTTTGCTGAGCAGCCTGAAGCACCTGATTCTGCCCTCGATTACCTTGGGCGCCCCGGTGGCGGCGGTTATCGCCCGCGTGCTGCGCTCGAGCATGCTGGAAACCCTGCGCTCGGATTACGTCACCCTGGCGCGCAGCAAAGGCGCTCCCGAGTGGAGCGTGGTCATGAAGCACGCTCTGCGCAATGCGTTAATCCCCACGGTGACCGTCGTCGGCTTGCAAGTGGGGATTTTATTAGGCGGCAATATGATCGTAGAAACGGTGTTTAGCTGGCCTGGCCTGGGCAGCATGGTCGTCAGCGCCATCTTCGACCGCGACTTCCCCCTCATCCAGGGGTCGGTGATGATCTACGCTTTTACTTTTGTCATGGCTAACCTGATCGTGGATGTGCTCTACACGTATCTCAACCCAAAAATCAGCCTGTAGGCCAGCATGAGACAACTGCCCGATTTGGAAATCGCCCCCGGCGCTCTCAGCCCCCTGGCTCGCCAACAGTATCTCTGGCGCATTCGCCTGGGACTCATCCAGCGCAACAGCTCGGAATTTCTGCGCGAACTGCGCAAACATCCACTGGCATTGCTCAGCGGGGTCGTGATCGTGGTGTATATCCTGGCGGCCATCTTAGCCGAGCAAATCACCGCCCACGATCCCGGCAGAGGCAACCTGCGCCTGCGCCTGGACCCGCCAGCCTGGCAGGCGGAAGGGAGCTGGGAGTATCCATTGGGCACGGATGCCCAGGGCAGAGACCTGCTGACCCGAATTATCTACGGCGCGCGGGTATCATTGGCGGTGGGCCTCCTTTCGGTGGGCGTATCGGTGGTGATCGGCCTGGTGCTTGGCGCGCTGGCGGGATACTTCCGCGGCCGCCTGGACAGCCTGGTTTCCCGCTTTGCCGATCTGCTGCTTGCCTTCCCGTTTCTAATCTTCGCCATTGGCGTCATGGCCTTTTTGGGGCCAGGATTTACCAACCTGATCCTGGCATTAACCTTCAAAGGCTGGGTGGAATTCTACCGGTTGGTGCGCGGGGAAATGCTCTCGGAAAAAACCCAGGAGTATGTCGAAGCCGCCCGGGTCACCGGGCAAAGCCATTCCGCCATTATCGTTCAAGAAATCCTCCCCAATATCATCAACTCGGTTTTCGTGCTGGCTACTCTGCGCATAGGTTACATGATCATCATGGAGGCCAGCCTGAGCTTTCTGGGTCTGGGTATTCCGCCGCGCATCCCGGCCTGGGGGTCGATGGTCTCAGCCGGGCGCGATTATATGCTCGTTGCCTGGTGGGTTTCCACCTTCCCTGGACTGGCAATTGTGATCCTGGTGCTGGCAATTAATTTATTCGGCGAAGGGCTGCGCGATATCCTGGACCCACGCTTAAAAGTAGATGGATAGGTCAGCGACCCGGAGGCAGCATTGAACACACCCCCGCTATTGGAATTAAAGAACTTGAGTACGATATTTCCAACCCGGAGAGGCCAGGTCCGGGCTGTGGATAGCGTCAATCTAAGCCTGCGCGCAGGCGAAATCCTCGGCATTGTGGGCGAGTCCGGCTGCGGAAAAAGCACCGTCTTGCTCTCAATCTTGCGCCTGATCCGCCCGCCGGGCAAAATTTCGGCAGGGGAAATTTTATTCCGAGGCCAGAACCTGCTCGATTTATCATCCCGGCAAATGCGCTCCGTGCGCGGCAAAGAAGTGGCGATGATCTTCCAGGATCCGCTTTCCACACTCAATCCAGCGTTTACTGTAGGCGAGCAAATTCGCGAGGCCTTGCGCCTGCACCACATCGTCGGCAGCGCCCGCCTGCCCTGGCCTTTTGATTACGCTCTGCACAAAAGGGAAAAACAGCGGGTCCTTGAAGTCATGCAAGAGGTGGGTATCCCTTCTCCCATGGACCGCTTCGCGGCATACCCGCACCAATTCTCGGGCGGGATGCAGCAGCGCGCCCTGATCGCCATCGCCCTGGTGTGCGGCCCTTCCCTGCTGCTCGCCGATGAGCCCACCACCGCCCTGGATGTCACCATCCAGGCTCAAATCCTGGACCTGATGCGGCGTATCAACCGTGAGCATGGTACGGCGATCATCCTGGTGACCCATGACCTGGGCATGGCAGCCGAATTTTGCAGCCGCATTGCGGTGATGTACGCCGGGCGGATCGTCGAACAGGGCGAAGTTGACCAGGTGGTGGGCGACCCCCAGCACCCGTACACCCAGGGATTGCTGAACTGCCGCCCGCGCATCTCGGAGCGGGCGATGCGCGTCCAGCCCATCCCGGGCAATGTGCCCGACCTGGCGGAATTACCCCCCGGCTGCGCCTTTGCCCCCCGTTGCGAGCACTGCCAGCCAGTTTGTGAAACAGGAGCGATCCCCATGATCGCTACCGCGAATGGGCATCTCAACCGCTGCCTGATCCACACCAACTTCGAGCGCCAGCCGGGCTGGCAGTGGGGCGACAGGGTAGAGGCAAGATGATGAATTCCAGCCCGCTGCCCGTCACGGCGCCGCCTGGCAAGGCGCCTCTCATCGCAGCCAAAAACGTCTACAAGCACTTTTTCATCCTGCCAAGCATTTTAGCCCGCGCCCTGGCGCGAGCGGAGGCGAAGGTGGTGCGCGCGGTGGACGGAGTCGATCTGGCGATCTGGCCCGGCGAAACTTTAGGCCTGGTAGGCGAAAGTGGCTGCGGCAAGACCACCCTGGGCCGGGTGCTGACCCGCTTGCACGAGCCAACCCGCGGGGAGATTTACTACGCCGGCAGGCAGGTGGTCAAAGACACAGTCGTTGCAGATATAAACGGGAAACGAGGCGCGCAAGAGATCAACTATCACCGCCTGGCCCAGATCATTTTCCAGAACCCGTACTCATCTCTGAACCCTCGCAAAACAGTGCGTGAGATCATCAACACCCCCTTGAAGCACCGCGGTGTGAAGGACCCACTCGACCGCGAGGCGGAAACTCTGGCCCTGCTGCGCCGGGTGGGATTGAGCCCCCGCCACATCGATGCTTATCCGCACCAGTTTTCGGGGGGCCAGCGCCAGCGCATCGGCATCGCCCGCGCCCTCGCCATGCAGCCGCGCTTTATCGTGGCTGATGAGCCGGTCTCCTCCCTGGATGTCTCCATCCAGGCGCAGGTGATCAACTTGCTCGAAGAGCTGCAAGAAGAGTTCCAGCTCACCTTCCTGTTCATCGCCCACGATTTAAGCGTGATCTACTACATCAGCGACCGGGTCGCAGTGATGTACCTGGGGCACATCGTAGAACAAGGGGAGACAGACCACCTGTTTGAAAACCCGCTTCACCCCTACACCCAGGCTTTATTGGCTGCCATACCACGCGTGCGTAAAGAGGCGCGCAAGCAGCGCATTTTACTTCCCGGTGGGGTGCCCAGCCCGATCGACCCCCCATCCGGCTGTCCCTTCCACCCGCGCTGTTTCGCCAAGGTTGGCAGCATTTGTGAAAACGAATATCCGCCCTTTTTTCAAGTGGGCCAGCAAAAAGTCGCCTGCTGGATCTACCAGGATCAGCCATCATCGGCCCCGGCAGGCGCCCTCACCAGCTCAACGGAAACCCCGGGGGACAACCTTTGATCAGACAGATCCATCTATCCGGAGATCATTACTCGATGGGCTGGCAACACGCCCGCCAGGTGGGCGGGTTGCGCCCGCAGATCCTGGCCGCAATGGATAACCGTCTGGGTTTGATCGCCGAGATCGAAATCAAAACCAGGCCCTTCCTGGCTGAGCTGCAAAGTCACTGGCAAACAGATGCCCAGCCGACCCTGAACATGCTCAAGGGCATGGCGGATGGGCTGGACCTGGATTGGGACCGATTTTTCACTTACACGGTAGCCACCTACCTGATGGATCGCGCCCATCACATCCCTGTGGATGCCCAGGGTTGCACGACCTGGGCATCCACAGGCCCGACGCCCCCACACAGCGCGCCCATACTGGCAAAAAACCGGGATTACTGGCCCGATCACCAACAATTACAATGCCTGGCATTCGCCAGGCCAAAATCAGGCGATGCCTACCTCTACCTGACCAGCGCAGGAAGCCCGGGGGTGTTCAGCTCCGGCATGAACGAAAGCGGGTTGGTCGTGGCGGATACCCACGTGGTCTCTCTGGATATTGGACCCGGCTTACCCCGCTATGCAGTGATGATGGAGGCGCTGGAAAATTATAGCTCGGTTGAAGCGGCACTTGAATATTTAATAAATGTCACCCATAGCGGAAATGGGAATATCCTGCTCCTGGATGCCAGTGGAGATATGGCAGTGATTGAAACCGGCTACACGGCGATTGGGATCGACCGCCTGGAGGATGGGTTTTTGGTCAGCGCCAACCATTATGTCACCCCCTCGATGAAGCAACGCTGGCTGCCACGCGGGCCGGAAGAAGTTCACGGTAACTCGAAGGCAAGGTATGACCGCGCAATCCAGGCGCTATCGGAAAACAATGGAAAAGTTGACCTGGACTGGGCGACGCAGTTCATGTCCAGCCACGGGGATTCGCTGGCAGCCATCTGCCGCCACCCGGAGATCGGGCCACGCTCGGTGACCATTGCTTCCACCATTTACCTGCCCCGCCAGAGACAGCTTTACCTGGCAAACGGCATGCCCTGCCAGGTGCCCTACCAGATGTACTCGCTGGGTTGATTGGGCAGACCTGACAGGTTTTCATGTGATTTAGCCAGCAAGGTTGCCTGGCCTTTCACAAGCTGTTTACCGATCCAGATCGAGCCATAGAACCTGGTACGGCCTCAATTTCAGGGCAACTTCTCCACGAAATTCAACCTGTGGATGGCTCATATCGGTCGCTGATTTTGATTCAAATTTGGTCAAAGAAAAGTCGATCGGCGTTTCCTGCGGTGAAACATTGTGCAGACACAAGGCGCGGCTGGCGCCGTCTGGAGAGAAGCGCAGCAAGCCAAACACCGCCGGGTGGAGCTCGACCACTTGCTGTTCTCCAAATGGGTGAAAGGCGGCGCGCTCCCCCCGCAAGCGAAGCAGTTTTTTGAGCCGGGAAAACACTTTATAGCGCAGCGAAGCCGGGTCGGCTAACTCGCTTTCGACCAACCTGCGCGACAGCTTCTGCCGGTTGATCGCCCGGTTGTGACCGCTCAGGGCTGGCCCTTCCTTCCAGCCGCGCGAGCCAAACAGGCTGTGAAAATAAACACCTGGGACACCGACGAGGGAGAGCATGATCGCATGGGCGGCGATAAAGCGCCCTACCTGGATGTGTTCTGGCTCGGGCGATTCCGGGCTGGACAGGGCATCGAAATAATTGAGGTTGAGCTCATAGGGGCTCCGGCTGACGTCCGGATTTTGCTTGTAGGAGACCAGGCCGCCATGAGATTGGGTTTTCGCAATGATCGCGGCGATTTCAGCTTCGCTGAGAATGCCGCGCGCCGGATTCAGGCCAATCCCATCGTGCGAAGCCAGGAAGTTAAAGAAAGTGACCTGCCTGGTCGGCAAGCTGAGGCTTTCAACCCACTCAGACAAGGCGGCGGCGTTGGCGGTCTGGAGTGTGTGCAGGGTCAGCGGCGGTAAGGCGAAATTGTAAACCATCTGGGCTTCATTCGTACCGTCCCCAAAATAAGATATGTTATCAGCATGGGGTACGTTGGTTTCCGTTACCAGCATGACGTGGGGGGCGACGGCGTCCATGACAAGCCGAAATAACTGGATCACCTGGTGGGTTTGCGGCAGGTGGACGCATGGGGTGCCGATCTCTTTCCAGAGGAAGGCGATGGCATCCAGGCGGATAAATTCCGTCCCCTGGGCGACATAAAACAGCAGGATATCCAGGATTTCCAGCAGGACCTGCGGGTTGGCGTAATTTAAATCAATTTGATCGGAGCTGAAGGTAGTCCAGACATGCTTCTCGCCAGAAGAGGTCGTCACCCTGGTCAGCAAAGGCAAAGCTCGCGGGCGCACGACCTCAGACAGGTCGACGGCGGGATCGACCGTATGAAAGTAATCGCTGTACGGCGGCTGTGCGCGAAGAAAAGCCTTGAACCAGGAGCTTTGCGCGGACACATGGTTGATGACGGCGTCAAACATCAAGCGGAATTTCCCGCCCAGCCTGTGGATATCCTCCCACGAGCCCAGGTTGGGGTCGACCTGGTAATAATCGATCACTGAAAAGCCATCATCCGACGAAGAGGGATAAAACGGGAGGGCATGCACGCCGCTGACAACTCCCGTGAGGTGCCGGCTGGCAAACTCGCCGAACGATTGCAACGGCAGCGCACCCGGCTCGGTCACCTGGTCGCCGTAAGTGATCAACAGCGCATCAGCCTGGCTTAGCTGTGGCTTTTTCTCCGATAACTCCGGATGGCGAGATTGAAAAGCCCCAATGCGCTCCATTAAGACGGGGAACAGATGCGCAGCTTGTTCTGGTGGATATAAAAACTGTAGTTTGCCCCTGATCTGCTCCGCAAAATTCACAGGTGCATCCCGAGTTTCTCTAAAGCGTCACTCCAATCCGAGCATCTCTTCGACCAAGGCGGCGAGTCGCCGCTTCAAGACAGGATATGAGTAATGGCGCCGACCTAACTCAAAATTGCGGGAGACGATCTCTTCCGCCAGCCCTGGATTGTGGAGGACCTGCCTGGTTCGCTCAATGACATCTTCCGTTATAAAGTCTCCAAAACCAATCACCCGGAACCCCTTGGGCTGGATATCGGCCCGAAAAATTTCGTAAGTGCTGATCACGATGGGTTTGCGGTAATAAATCGCTTCCAAGAATGCATTCCCAAATCCCTCGATGGTGGAGGGGTAAGTCACGATGTCCGCATGCAGGTAAGCATCTGCCAGTGAATATATTTTTCTACCGTCTGATTTGAGAGCTCGCCGATAACCGAACCATTCAGCGGCAAAAATTACCCTGACATCCAACAGCCGGGCGTACTCTCGCAGGTGTCTTTCATACTCATTGCCTTCGTCTCCGCCGGAATGGGTGATGAGTAGAACACAGTCCATGCCCAGTCGACGGGTGAGCTCAATCGCCAGCTCAATCCGCTTTCTTGGGACGATACGGGTAGGCTGGAGCAATATATATTGATCCGCTTCGATGTTCAGGTTGCGCCTGAAATCACCCACATATTCTTTTTCGAGTCGAGGCGGAAGGGCTTCGAAATCCATCACATTGGGAATCAGGGTTGAGCTGAGACCTGTTCTCAGGGCAAGCTGGCGAGCGGCGTAGGAGTTGATGACGACATGGCGTATGGAGGGCAAAATGGGTGGAAAGGCGCCTAACTGGTAGTCTGAGCCAGCGCTGACCTTGTAGCGCTGGCGTTCCCAGGCGAAATCGTGGTGATGCGCAATCGTTGATATATTCGTCTCCGCAACCAACTCGGTAATTGCCAGGCCAAGCGGCACATTCATCGGCATCGACAGGGAATTTTCCGCAATCAACAGGTCAATATTGAACTGGTCGATAAATTTATACAGGTGATTCTTCAGGAAGAGTTTAATGCGTTGGATTTTCTCAGAAGTCTCAGGCGAGCGGGAGTAGTTTTCAAAAAGATCAGCATGGATAGCACTTATTTCCGGGTGGTCAAAGTGAGCTTCTTCGACAACATAGCTGGCCTCGCCAGCCCAGTCTGTCTCACCGGCAAAGTAAAAACAATCGTAACCCAGGCTGCCAAATACGCTCGACCACTTTTCGACTTCCAGGGAAACGCCATCCGTACCCGCCAGGCGAGTAGAGACAAAACCGATTCTTCTTTTTGCTTTGACAGTCATCTGGTTTTCGCGGCGAAAAGACAAACTTATTGGCTCTTCGGACGGCAGATCAAAAATTCTTCATCACCTCAACGAGCAGGCGTTCCAACACTTCCAGGGAATAATGCTCGCGAGCAATGGCGAAATTGGTCCCAGCCATGCGCCTGACCTCCTCGGGATTTTTGAGAAGCTGGCGGGTCATCTCCACGGAAGCATCATCTACAAATCCATCCAGTTCGATGAACTTAAATCCCAGCGGCTTGATATCCGCGTTGTACACCGGGTAGCGATTTACTACCACCAATTTTTGGGCGAAGATGGCTTCCAACAAGGCGTTACCAAAACCTTCATAAATACTGGGATAGGTGACCAGGTCGGCGTGCAGATAGGCATCCCACAGAGAATACATTTTGTGCCCGTTGATCTTTGCGCGCTGCGGTTTGATTATATGATCGAGCAACTGCACCTGGACGCCCATCACGCTGGCCTCGCGCTTTAACCAGTGCCAATAGGATAAGCCTTCATCATCCGAGCGATGGGTGATATACAGGCGCGGCTGCGGAAGCTGGAGGCGACAGACCAATTCGATGGCTGTTTCAATACCTTTACGGCGGATCACGCGCGTGGGCTGCAAAATGAACGGGGCGCCTTCTTTCAATCCTATCTGCTGGCG
>Ga0209751_10004958_pt1 | contig 12638 bp, 10 predicted proteins | sample RifCSP13_1_FD_184019 | JGI IMG/M metagenome (GOLD analysis project Ga0209751, IMG submission 184019) | Soil microbial communities from Rifle, Colorado - Rifle CSP2_sed 13_1 (SPAdes) (version 2) | ecosystem: Environmental > Terrestrial > Deep subsurface > Rock core/Sediment | place: Rifle... | reverse complement strand
CCAGGGTTCATCCTCGTACTCGAACTCAACCCGCCCGCCGTAACCGTTCTCGGCCCACGTTAGGTGCATGCCGTCCGCGTAGGCGAAGCTCTGCGCCGGAAGGCTCGCTGTTCCCCCCAGCCCGTATTCCTGCACACCGGAGAGCGTAAGCTCTCCGATCTCTTCGGAGCACGCGCTGCTCGTACACGAGTAGGGCCATCTCGTCCCGGGGAAGATGCGACTGGCCGGATTCGTCTCGTAGCTGAAGACGTAGCGACGCACCAGAGTCTCGTAGCTTCCCTGGCCGTCTGCGTTCTGCTCGATACGGACTTCGGTCAGGCGAGATGTCTGGTAGTGAATCCGAGAGACGAGATCCACCCACTCATAGCGGTAGTCGTGACGGTCGCTTGCTCGCTGAAAGAAGACCCGATAGCGGTTGTGGGGATAGACGATGGTCTCGGGGTAGACGGCCAGGGTCATGGTCGAGATGTGGTTTCCGCAGGAATCTCGCGTGCTCTTCGATTCGGTCACATACGTGAATGCCAACTCCTGACCGAAGGCATTCCGGATCGCGCTGAGCGACCAGCGCCAGGTGCGCGTCGCCCGAAGCGCGATACAGCCGTTGTACTCCGGGTAGGTCGCCCTGTGTTCGAAGCGATACTGATTGCCGACCTTGTCCCAGGCCGTCCACGTGTCCGCCGCGCTGTTGTACTGGATGCGCCAGTAGCTTTCCTCGGCCGTGTGCCAGTAGCCATCGGCGCCGGGCAGAAGTAGGTCCGAGACTCCGCTCGTACTCATAGAGAAAGTGTCGTCGCCAGAGTAGTCGATCGTCCCGTGCGTGTCACGCTGGATGAACCCGGTGTCGAGATTCCAACCCATCCCGACCCAGGAGGCCTGGGTCCGCGAGTCGGACCCATCGACGGTTTGGCTGTTGTAGCTGAGCACCAGATCCGGTTCAAGCCCTCCCGGGCCGGGGGGGACCCAGAGCGGGAGTGAATAGGTCGCGGCGCCGGTGAAGGCCGCCGTCTGGAAGGCGGCCATGCTCGGCAGTCGAGCCGCCTCGAAGTTCTGGGCGGTCATATCGAAGACCGTCAGGTGATCGGTCTGGGCGGTGAGGAGATTGGTTTCGGTGTCGACGCTGGAAGGGAGCGGCTGCCATGTCCCGAGCGCTTCATCATAATAGAAGAGGATAAGACTCCGCTCGTCTCCATCCAGGTCGGCCTCGCTGTAGGCCACCTCGATCGTAATCGGCTCCTTGAACTGCTTTACAGGTTGCCGTCCGGGCGGCGCCTGAGGCGGGGCTTCGGTCGCTGGCGGCTCACCAGGAACCTTGGACTGCCCACCGTCTCCTGTCTGTCCCCCTGGCTCGGGCGTCGGGGAGCCACCCTCCGGCGGCGTATCCCCCGTCGGAGCGACTGTAGCTGCCGGCTCCCCGGCGAGCTCTGGCTGCGCAGGCGTCTCACCCTGCGAAGCTTGGTCCGTGTCGGCGACGGCCAGGATTTCGAAGGGGTGGCCGCTCAGCATACGCGGCAGATCCACTCCCGCGCTCACCTGACGGACCCTCACTTGGATTGGCCCGGCCAGCGCCTGCGCGGGGAAGATCACATGAATCCGCTCGGTGCTATCCGTGACGACCCCGCCCTGAGCGTTGAGCTTGACCGCGCGACTGTCTTTAAGGGTGAGCTCAGCCGTGGCCAGGACCGCCTCCCCCGCCACCAGCCCGACTTGGATCAGGAACGGACCGTCGACCTCATCGATGACCAGCCAGTGGATCTGTCCACTGAGGGCCTCAACGGGGACGGAAAGGCTCCCGTCGGTGCCAGTTTCTATCGCGTCGGCATCCTGCACACTCAGGGCACGTGGTGGGAGGCGGAAGCCCGGCGGCACCGCAAAGCGGAGTTCGTACCCGGATTTGGCCGGCTCGCCTTTCTCGGGCGTCTCAAGCGAAAGATCGAGTCCCGAGATTTCCCACTGGACCATGACCGCCCCACCGGGGAGGATCTCCGGTGATGTGGCCTCCAGCGAGAGTGCCACCTGGCCGATCGGGGTCGCCGTGACCGACGGAGACGGGCTGGGGGTCTCAACCTGGGTCTCGCTTGGTGTTGCGGTCTCGGTCGGAGTTGCGGTCTCGCCGGCGACGGGGGTGAGAGTGGCTGTGGTGGTTTCGGTCGCGCTCTCCGTGGCAGGGACCGTCGGAGAAGCGGTGTCCATGGGGAACAGGGTCTCGCTTGCGGCTGCCGTCGCCGTATCCGTGGGTGTGGGCGTTTCCGTCTCCGCGGCCTGCCGGATGGGCGCTGGCGCGCTATTGGCCGCCACGCGGCCAATCGGCGCCAGGAAGTTAGGCACAACCAACGAGGAAACGAACAGGGCGTGCAGAGCCATGGTTGCGACATGACTGAGCCGACGGTTAGCAGGCGCAAAGGCTGGCGAAACAGGGCGCGATGAAGCGGACATGGTGCCCTCCCAATCAAGCGATTGGGCGGACTACGAGCATCTGTTTAACTCAGATGATAATCAGGCTTACCCGACCAGGAAGGCGGTCAGGCATGATCCCCCGTGGTCCCCCAGAGGAGCATTGCCCCCGGCATGATCCACCCGGAACCCGAGGCAGTGGGATCCGGGTACAGCATCATACATAGCATAGGCGCGATTCCCGACGAATCCAGTGGCGGCGCAGAGCGGACAGCCAGTCCATGTCCGTTCTGGGACCCCGTGTTCAGCCAGGGGAGTCTCTTTCTTCGTTGGTCGAGAGCTGAACCTCCTCCGTCGAGCAATGTCTCAATGCCTCCGCCACACGCGTTGGCGGGCTCTCCTCCCGGCTGCGGAGAATTCATTGGAGCTGGCCCCGACACAGTAGCTCTCACCGGGAATGTTACAATCCGCCCGGCATGGAGATCGTGGGACGCTTCTTCAATCAACATTCCTTCACGCTATTTGCGGCGACGTCGATCGTGGTCCTGGCGATCGTCCTCTTTCGAGATGGGATCGAAGCCGGCGACCTCTTTGCGCTCGGCGCCCTCAGCGTCGGGTTGTTGGTCGCATACATATTCCTCCAACCCGGTCCCAGCAGCCTGTCCGAAGTGGAGCACGTCGAGGCGCAGATCGGCAACGGACGGCCGGTCCTGCTCGAGTTCCAGAGTCCCTATTGAATGGGATGCATGGCTGTCAAGCCTATCGTGGATAGGCTCGAATCCGAGGTTGAGGGTCGGTTGACTGTGATCCGCTTGAATGTCCAGGATCCCGCCGGGAGGGTCCTCGGAGAACGACATGCCGTTCAGTACACCCCGACTTTCGTTCTCCTCGACGCCCAGGGTAACCAAGTCTGGCGGACTGTGGGAGCGATCGACCCGGCCGAGGTGGAACGCACGCTGGAAGGGCCATGATGATGCGAAAGTTGTTTTTCGAGTGGCGCTATCTGGTCGGTCGCGCTCCCTGGGACACGGGTGTCTCTCCCCCCGAGCTGCTCTCGTTTATCGACACTCACACCGCCGGTCGCCGAGCTGCTCTCGTTTATCGACACTCACACCGCCGGTCGAGCGATCGACCTCGGCTGTGGCACCGGTACGAATGTACTGACGCTGGCGCGGCGTGGTTGGCGGGTGACGGGGATCGACTTCTCACGCCAGGCTATTCGTCGCGCCCGAAGAAGGCTCGCCGCCTCCGGCTACAACGCCGACCTTCGTCTGCAAGATGTGACCGATCTGTCCGGATTGGAGGGACCGTTCGATCTGGCTCTCGACCTTGGCTGCTTCCACGGCCTTACACCGGCGGGCCAGGAACGGTACACCCCTCACCTGGCGCGGCTGGTCGAACCCGGCGGCACGTATCTGCTTTACACCTTCCTGCGGACTGACCCTTCGGACGGACTTAACTGGCCGGCTGAGGCAGGGTTGCGGACTCTGTTCAGCCGCGCCTTCGATCTCGTCGACCTGACACACGGCCTCGATCACGGCCGGCATTCGGCCTGGATCAGGTTCCTCCGCAAAACATGATGACGCGCGTGTTGATGCTTTTCTGTGATGGCGTCGGCCTGGGCACGGATGACCCGAGCACCAACCCATTCGCCGCCGCCACAATGCCGGCGATGTCCTCTCTTCTCGACGGGCAGCCCATGCTGGCCTCCTCGACTCCCCTGACAACGGAAATGGCGACCCTGCGGGCTATCGATGCAAGTCTGGGAGTGCCCGGTCCGCCTCAGTCCGCCACTGGACAGGCCGTGCTCCTTACCGGGCGCAACGTCCCGGCTGAGATCGGACAGCATTACGGGCCGAAGCCCAACCCGGCCGTGGCGGCGATCCTGGCCGAGGACAATCTCTTCCGTCAGGTCGTCCGCCAGGGTAGAAAGGTCGCCCTACTTAATGCGTATCCGCCGCGCTATTTCGATGGCATCCGATCGGGCCGGCGATTGTCGTCGGCGATCCCGCTCGCCGCCGCCTCGGCCGGTGTGCGATTGCGAACCGATGAAGATCTGCGCGCCGGGCAGGCCTTATCGGCCGACTTCACCGGCGAGGGCTGGGCCAGTCAACCGGATTTTCCACCCGGCCTGATCTACACTGCAGCCGAAGCCGGCGCCCGGCTGGCGCAACTGTCCCTGGCCTACGATCTGGCATGGTTCGATTACTGGCTGAGCGACTATGCCGGGCACCGGGCCTCGCTTGGCGAGGCGGTACGCCTGCTTGTCGCTTTTGACGGCGTCCTGGGAGGGCTCGTCCGCGAGTGGGGCGGAAGGCAGGATCTGATCGTGTTGACCTCCGATCATGGCAACCTGGAGGAATACGGCCGCCGCGGGCATACTATCAATCCCGTCCCTCTGTTGGTGATCGGGCCGCGCCTGTTGCGTGAATCCTTCGTCGAAGGGCTCACCGACCTGACCGGCGTCGCCCCAGCCATCTTGCGGACGCTTGAGGGCTCCCTGCCTGCCATCGATCAGAACCAGGATGGTGCGGCGGCATGACCGGGTGAGTCGGAGGCTCTGGCTGTTGCTCCGCACCGTTCGACTGCTATACTTCACGTGGGTGTGCCGGCAGGAGACCATCCACCTGACAAGCCCTCAACGATCTAGGCCCGGGCTGAAGCACGATGTCCGGGAGCCGAGACCTCCTGGGCCCTTTTCACGCCCGACCGTCCGTCCCTTTTCCCCGACGGGATCCTGGCGAGTAGCTGCGACACCCGTCTGGGGCAAGGTGGGTTCGCGATGAGTGAGGTCCCGCTCTCAGCGGCTGAAAGACACACCCTGCTCGAAATCGCCCGCTCCGCGCTCACCGAAGCCGTGAACGGAAGGGAGATCCAGGAACTCCCCCTCGAAGGACTGACTTCCCGCTTGTCATCCCTCGGGACGTCCTTCGTTACGTTGACGCGCAAGGGGGATTTGCGCGGCTGCATCGGTGGCTTACAGGCTCGTTACCCGCTCGCCGAGGATGTTCGCCAACACACCGTCGCCGCCGCGCTCCAGGATTACCGGTTCGGTCCAGTCGGGCCCGCCGAGGTCGGTGAAGTCGAGATTGAAATCTCCATACTCAACACGCCTCAACTGCTCCCCGCTGCCCCCCCTGAGGCATTGCTCAAGGCACTCCGCCCGGGCATCGACGGTGTGATCCTCATTTCTGGTCCGTTCCGGGCGACCTTCCTGCCGCAGGTTTGGGAGAAGATCCCCGAGCCCGACCGTTTCCTCGACACCCTTTGCGCCAAGGCCGGCATTCCTGCTCACACCTGGCGGAGCGGGGAAGTGGAGGTATTCGCCTATCAGGTCGAGAGCTTTCGCGAAACTCGAGAGGCGGGTTGAGCGGCGGGAAGCACTCCCGCCCGAGCGGCATCGCCTTAGAGCTGCTCGAAGCGCTGAACATCGAGAACGAAGATCATCGCCCCCCGGTGCCCCGGCTCAGCCGGCGTCTCGGCGGCGCCACGGATGGTCTCGACCGCCTCGTCGACCCGTTCGGCCGCTGTCCCTATCAACAGTGTTGTGTTTCCGCGTCTGAGGAACCCTCCGCTTGAGGTCAGCCGGGTAAAACGAAAGTCGCGCTCGAGCAACTTGTGGATGACGTTATCCGTATCTGCCCCACTCAGGATCACAATGATCAGCTTCATGGTCAGATTTCCTCGTATCGCTCGACTTCGAAAACAAAGACCGTCGCCCCTTTGACCTCGATCTCGACCGGCATCGGGAGCGGGAACGGCAGAACCTCGACGGTCGAGCTCATGTACTCGATCCGGGTTCGACACGCCTGATTGAGCCCTTCGACCGCCTGCTCTAATCTGCCCTCGGGGACCCCCACCATCAACAAGTGATTCGCCCTGCCCAAGAAGCCACCCGTGCTCTGGACACGCGTGGACGGGATGTTCCGGATGGCGAGGGCGCTGACTGCCGATTCAAGATCCCGGTCCTGAACGATCGCCAGAAGGAGTTGGCGGACATCGGGCACCTCCCTGTGTGTCATCACGCTGGCGGCCCAGGTCTCGACCTCCGAGCCGAGGCCCAGATCGATCTCGGCCACCAGCTCCTCATAGGTCTCTTCCGAGATCACACCATCCCGGCGCAGGCCGGTCAGAGTGTTTCGCTGCGCCCGTAGCGATTCGCGACGAGCGGTGACGAGCTGCTCGGTCTCCATCTCGGGCGAGTTGGCCAAAGCCTCCTGAACGGCTTCGGTCAACGCCCTCAGCCGCTGCTCGACGATCGGGCGCAGGTTCTCCCAGATGTGAGACGAGATAAGCCCTTCGCTGTGCAGACGCCGGACATGCTCGAAACCGGCACGGGTAGCCAATGCGCGTGCATGGCGCCGTTCATACTCGATCTTCTCATCCGACTTCACCACGATCTTGAGGCGCCGCAGCAGGGCGTCCATCGTCAGGCCTTGTCCCAGGATGGTGAAGAGCACTACCCCGAAGGCCATCGCCGTCACGGTTTGTTGTTCCGAGCGCAGTCCGCCAGAGAAGCTGAGCGCAAGGGCGAGGGCAATGGCGCCGCGCATCCCGCCCCAGAAAAGAACGTGTCGCCAGGCCAGGGGGATTTCCTGGCCGAGACGAGACAGACCATAAATCACGACGATCCGGCTGACCAAGACGCCGGCGATTGCCCACAGGATCATCGTCCAATTGTTGAGCAGGGCCGGGAGATCGAGTTGCAGCCCGATGATCAAGAACACCGCCGAGTTGGCCAGGAAGGCCATGTACTCCCAGAAGTTGAAGAGCACGATGCGCGTCGTCGGTGACATGCCGCGCTGGCCGATGTTGCCATTCACCAGACCCGCGGCGACGACGGCCAGGACACCGCTGAAGTGAAGCTGTTCCGCCAGCAGATACGATCCGAACGCCAGAACGGTGGTCAGGGTCGTTTCGACCAGGTAGTCGTCGATCTGACCGATCAACCTGGACACCATCCAGCCCAGGACGAAGCCGATGATCAGCCCGCCGCCGGCAATCCGGACGAAGTCGACAAGCCCGTCGACGAAACTGAACTCGCCGGTCTCGAGAGCCGCCACTGCCAGGCTGAAGATGACGATCGCCGTGCCGTCGTTGAGCAGGCTCTCGCCCTCGAGCATGACCTCCAGTCGTTTGGGCACACCGAGTTTGCGGAAGATGGAGACGACGGCCACCGGATCGGTCGCGGCGATCAGGGCGCCGAAGACCAGCGCCAAGGGTACCGACATCCCGGCCCCGAACGTCATCACGCCGCCAACCAGGAACATGTTCAGGATCACGCCGGGCACGGCGAGAAGCACTATGGTGTTCAGACTGCCTCGCAGCTCGTCGATATTCAGGTGAAACGCGGCCTCAAAGACCAGCGGAGGCAGGAAAAGTGAGAGGATGAGGTTGGGGGTGAGCTGGATGTCCAGGCCGGAGCGAATGGAAAGCGCCAGACCGGCCAGAACCAGGGCGACGGTGTAAGGAAGCCTGAAGCGCCGGCCGACGATGGCCACGACCGAGACTATGAGCAGGAGCTCAAGGACAAGGGTCTCGACTTGCAGAAGCTGATCCATTAACCGTTTACCAGCACATCACCCGACCCCGGCAGCAGTCTGCAAGAGGGACGGCCTTCGAGGCGAGCGGCCTCTCGCCCAGGACCCTTACGACCACAAGCGCGACGAGCGCTATTCATAGGATTCTCGGCGAAGTACCTCGAGCGCCCCACACAGCCCCGCCGTTCCGGCTAGCGAGCGCACAGGCCGGACTATCAAGCGACAGGCATGCCTGCCAGAGGCCCCCGGACGGTTTCCGCGCGCCGGCATCGGGGGACTTTTCGCCCGGCGGGCGCGGGTGGGTTGCGCCGGGCAGATACGACAGCCCGACCGCAGAACGTATCCCTTACTCAGGATTCCGAAGGCCGACGACGCGAGTAACCGGCGTGACAAAGAGGATTCCGGTGTCCGGCTCGCTCAGAGGCCCCAGGACCTTCTCGGTCACCGCCAGCAGCGCCTCCAGGTCGTAGTCGTCATCGACGACGCTGAAGATCGTGCGGCTGTTACGTTCGGTCTCCTTAAGGAGTCTGCGGAGGGAGGGAATGAGCGGCAGATCGTCCGAGATGTCATGCCGCAGGAGGTGGTGCGACAGCCCACTGCTGTCGAGCATCGTCAGCCCGGTGACCCCCGCCTCGACCCACGCATGGATCAGTTCGTCGCACTTGCTCCGATCGTGGATGACAAGGCTAACCAACTGCGGCATCGGCGCCCTCCTTTCGGGAAAAAGCCAGTCTGAGCAGAGGTGGTGTGACGAGCGTTGTCACGATCACCATCAGAACGACAACGGTAAATTCCTCAGGCGCCAGGAGACCCTCGGCGACCCCTACACCTGCCACGATCAAACCCACTTCCCCGCGTGAGATCATCCCCAGCCCCACCCGGAATGCTTGCCTTCCGGCAAACCCTCCAAGACGCGCTCCAAGGCCGCTTCCCAGGACCTTGGATACGATCGCGATCAGGATGAGCACCAAAGTGAACAGGACGGCGCCGCTCCCCAGGGACCGGATATCAGCCTGTAATCCAATGTCCACCAGAAAGAGCGGAACGAAGAAACCGTATGCGAGGGGGTGAAGAGCCCGTTCAACTTCCTCGCGCAGGTGACTCCGACCAAGACCAACGCCGGCCACGAACGCCCCGGTGATGGCTGCCACACCTCCGCCGAACTCCGCCGCCCATCCCAACAGCAACACACAGGACAGGACCAGGGCGAGCAGCCCTTCGCTCACCCGCAGCCTCATCCCCCACTCAGCGACCCTTGGCAGCAGATACACAGAGGCCAGGCCCACCAGGAGCAGCACGGCCAGCATCCTGCCAAGCTGAAGCAGGATCCCGGTCAGGCCTGCACCCCCGCCGACCATTGCGACGACCAGGGACAAGAGGATGATCACCAAGATGTCGTCGATGACTGCCGCGCCCAGAAGGGCTGCCCCCTCCTTCGACCGAAGACGATTGAGCTCGAGCAGAGTCTGAGCCGAGATGCTCACACTCGTCGCGCTCAGTGTTAGACCGATGAATAGAGCATCCTGGAGAGGATAGCGAAAAACCAGGCCGACACCGAGGCCGAGCAGCATGGGGGTGACAACGCCCAGGATCCCTGCCAGCAACGCCGGCTTACCCGACCGCCGAAGGCCAGCAACGCCGGCTTACCCGACCGGCGAAGGTCGTCCAACTCGGCTTCAAGGCCGGCGGCGAACATCAGCCAGAGAACCCCCAACTGACCTAGTTGATGGAGAACGCGTCCAAGGTCTGGCCCCTCAAGCAACGGAAGGGAGGTGAGGTTTAGAAAAGTCGGCCCCAGGAGCAGGCCGGCGATGAGCTCCCCCAGGACAGCCGGCTGTCCCAGACGAACGGAGAGACTTCCGACAAGTTTGGCTGAGGCAATGAGGATGGCGAGAGCCAGCAGCAGGGGAAGGAAGTCGGCGGCGGCTGTCGCGGCTGCGGGTGTCGATTCGATCGACATTGCACTCCACCGAGATGCAGGCCATGGGAGTGATTCCGGCGAGTAGTCTCGCCGGATCGTCACCACGTCCATCGGACATGATTCAATGGGCTTTGGGCGAGCCTCAGGTCGCGCCCACAAACGGACGGCGCTCGCTCATTGGGCGGCACAGCGGCGCCGATTATAGCATGCCGCTCCGCGGTTCACGGGGGAGCTGCTCGACAGTCCTCGGTTCCTCCCCTTCGACGACTACCTTGTCGCCATCCGGGAATGTGATCTGCGTTTGACCAGCTTCCCGCCTGACCACAAGGCCACGCCAGGAAACGACAACCGGCCAGGGGAATGGGTTTCGCCCTCGCACGATCACTCTCCGAGGCGAGATGAGCCGGACCCCCAGGATCTTCAGAAACAACGCGAGCGGCGCAACACCCGAAATGTGGTTGCGCTCCCCCAGACCTTGCGCCTCGTCCGGACCGTAGGCTTCATGAAATGACTTGTCAGTCCTCAGGCTCCGGACGCAGGCTTGCATCAAGCGTCCCATCAGGCCAGCCGCTAACTCGATGAAACCGTAGTCGAGCAGCCCTTCGCCGATCATCACATTCCACAAGAGGTGCACTCCTCCCGAACCGGTCGCATTCGAGGTATCGAAGGCCGGATCACTTGCAGAGCACACCGGTATCCCGAATTTGCGCCAGAACCTGCCCTCGTCGAGCATTGTCGCGTTCACGATTCGAGCTCCCCTTTCAGGGCTGGGAATCCCAGCCCAAAGCGGGAGCAGCAGCGTCTGGTCCTGGCGGGTGTAGTCGGCGATTCTCAACTCCGTCTCGAATTCCTGGCTCAGACCTCGGACCTCGATCCGATCTATGTAAGCATGCGTCCGATCGCTGGTCGCAGTTCCGTAGTCCCAGAACCACTGAAAGCGTCGCTCGGTCAGCCTCTCAACCTTGTCTTCCGCGCCCGGGGACTCATCGTGAATGAGGACCTGAATGGCGTGTGATACCCCCTCACTCGCCCCGACGCGTACGAGCAAGCGGGCGGCCGGGTCGAAGGCTCGGTCGACGTGCATGACGAACTCTCCCCGCCCCCGACCGAGAACCTCTCCGGAAGCGGATCGATGCAAATCCCGATCCTGGTGATGGTAGGCGGCGTCCGATTCGGACCATGTCCTCTCGACCCCTTCTCGCAATCGCTCGATCCGGGCCTCCAAGCCGGCGGCCAGATCATCTCGGTCGATCTCACGCGCCATCTGGACAAGCGCTCGGCATTCCTTGTAGAGATATGCGGCGAGATCGGGCGTCTCGGCCTTGGTGACATCCAGGCCCTGCCCCCACTTACGCCAGCGAACAAAGGTCGGCCAGTCGTCAAAGGCGGCCTGCATCGTGTGATCCCACTCGGGGAAACCATCGCCGTCCCGATCATGCTCCCGGTCGAACCAGCGGTGCACGAATGCTATTAGGGGCTCTAGACTTTCCTCGATCAGGGAGCGGTCCTGTGTCTGCTGGTAGATCTCCCAGGCCAAACTGGCAAGTAGAGGGGAACAAAGCCCACCGTTCCGCTGCCCGCCCAGGCCGGGTTTCCAGTCAATCGATCCGTCCTGCGTCCTCGACTTGAGGAAATTGCGCAGCACACCCCGCGCCAGCTCCGGAGCAGCCGGCAGGATCTGTTGGATGTTGGCGTAGGCTTGAGCTGCCGCCTGTCCCGCCCAATGCCAGCTGTAATCCTTCCCATCCGCTCGTGCCGAGAAACCCCGGTCCGGCACTCGGGCATCCACGAAAGACGCAAAGGGCAGGAAACGCGTGGGTCCGAGGTAGGCTCCCAGGGAAACATTCTGAGATGCGGCGAAGGCCGCGTCCCAATCCGGATCCCCAGTCCTGATGTCGACGATCGACGCATTCACCATCTCGGCCCGGGCGATCTCGGAGTCCCAGCCGCAACTCGCCAACTCGCGCGCGGACTGGAATGAGGACTCGACATCCTGCAGCCCGGCATGAGTCCAAACCACGCTCTTGGCTTCGCCGACCGATAGCCTGAGGTCGACCGCCAGAGCCGGGTAGGGCGCCATCTCCGGCCTGGCTCCGCCGGATAGAAAGACAACCGGCGCCAGGTTCTCTATTCCCCCCGCTAACACGGTCACGCCGGAAATCCCTTCAGCACGCATGCCGCCCGCCAGAGAATCTCTCCGCCCCGATCCGAAGGAATCGCCTGCGTCGCCGACATGAGCCCGAAGGACCGCTTGAAGTCTGAGCCTGACCACCTGCTCTGAACGGCTTTGGTTGATCAGAGTAAACCGGCCTGCAATCCGGCGCGAATCGGGAACCCAGTACTCCGCCTCCACCAGGCAGTCCGGCGTCGGCCGACATTCGAGCCGGGCATAGTTGGTCAGGAATCGTTTGATGAGCACCGGCTCGGCAAAGCTCGTCGGATCCGCCAGGACCACTCCTCGGGTGAAGAAGCTGGGGAAGATCCGCATGCTCTGGACCCTCAGGCCGAAGGTTGTCTCCAATGCGATCGCCGGAGGGTCGGCGGCTTGCAGGTTCAATTCCCAGATCTGGTCGTCGGCATAGTTGGGGACGCAAAGCCGGGCGTCCGCACTCAAATGGAGCGAGTATGGATCGTCGGGAGTGAGCGACCAATCGCGCATGGCTGAATTGTAAGGACTGCGGAGACAAAGGTAAAGGTGAAGTCGTGCTAGAATGTGTCGGTCCGACGCAGGAGCTGCAATGCCGTCCAACACACTTACGGCGCGCGGCAGGTTCTTCGAGGAGTTT
>Ga0209751_10004957_pt1 | contig 12642 bp, 11 predicted proteins | sample RifCSP13_1_FD_184019 | JGI IMG/M metagenome (GOLD analysis project Ga0209751, IMG submission 184019) | Soil microbial communities from Rifle, Colorado - Rifle CSP2_sed 13_1 (SPAdes) (version 2) | ecosystem: Environmental > Terrestrial > Deep subsurface > Rock core/Sediment | place: Rifle... | reverse complement strand
AACCGATGAGGGCCGCCGCCGGAAGCGGCTCGGCGCGCGGGGCCCCGGGGAGGACCGCAGCCCCGGTTTGGCCGTGCGAGGACCGCACCCGGGGTGCGCGCCGAGCCTGCAGACCGACGCGGCAGAAACGTGACCGTGTGACGAAGTCTCGGACCGAAGAGGTTTAAGTTCCGCCCGGGATGCGGCTCATGTAGGCCTCGGCGGTGCGGCGGGCATCAAGGCCGAGCAGCCGTCCGTACTCCTGCAGAAAGCCCCGCAGGTACACCGAGGCCGGCAGGAGCGAGAAGCGGTCCTCCTCGATGTACTCGAGGAACCGCAGGCCGATCTTGCTCACGGTTGCGATGTGGCGCAGCGTGAGGCCCCGGGCCTCGCGGATCCGCCTCAGGTCGGCCCCGGTCAGGACCGGCGGCAGCTTGGCCTCCTCCGCCTCCTCCCCCGCCGTCCCGGCGCCCGGCGGGCGGAAGGGGACCGGCGAGGGCTCAGGGGGCTCGAAGCCGTGGCTCTCGTCGTAGGCACGCCGCTGTTCGGCGTCGGCCAGCACCGTGTAGGCATCGCGGACGCGCGCCCGCTCGGCCTCGAGCTGCGTCGGCTCGAGCAGCGAGTACGTCGCGAGCGAGGCATCGCCGTAGAGCTCGAGGCAGAAGCGGTAGGCCCTCTCCACCTGCTCGCGCGAGGCACGGGGCTCGAGGCCCAAGACACGGTACAGGCTCTCCCCCACCCCTGGAGGGTGGCCCTGCCCGCTCATCCCCTCAGTACCCCCGACCCAGGCTCTCGCCCTTGAGGAGCCCCCGCGCGAGCTGCCGGACCTCCTCCGCCGCGCGGGAGCCGGGGGCATCGCTCATGAAGAGGCGCCGCCGCCGCACCGACTGCCACACCGCGTCGTCGTGGTGGAGATAGCCCGCGTAGCTCGCCCGGATGCCGAGGTGGCGGGCGCAGGCGGCCACGAGCTGGTGCCCGATGTTGACGTCGCCCGCGTCGCGTACCTCGTTGACGATGAAGCGCGGCTGGAAGGCGGCGACCTCCCGGCGCAGGATCTCCGTCGCCTCGGGGTCCTCTCGCTCCACCTGCTCGAGCAGCTCGACCGGCGTGCGGATGGCGAGGGCGTTCTTGGGGTCGAGCGCCGCCTCCACGATCTGGCGCACCGCCTGTCGCGGGGCCGCCGCCCTCAGGCGCCGGTAGAGGGCGCTCTTGATGAAGCGGTAGCCGTTCTCGATCGAGGTGGGCTCCGGCACCACGGTGAGGATCGAGACGTCCGAGATCAGGAAGAAGTCGAGGATGTTGTACGAGGTCCCGGCCCCGAGGTCGATCAGCACGACGTCCACGTCCAGGGCCTGGATCCGGGTCAGGACGCGCACCTTCTGCAGGTGCTTGATGTTCGCGGCCGAGAGCAGGTCGGCGGCGCCGCTGATCAGCCGCAGCCCGGGAGCTCCGGTCTCGGTCAGCACCTCCTCGATCGTCTCCACGCGGCGCTGGATGAAGTCCCCCAGCGTCCGCTCCGGGGCGGGTAGTCCCAGGCAGGTGTGGAGGTTGGCCCCCCCGAGATCGGCATCCACCAGCACGACACGCCGGCCCATCCGGGCGAGCTGCCAGCCGAGAGAGGCCGTGAGCAGGGACTTCCCGATCCCACCCTTGCCGCCGCCGACGGACCAGATCTGGCGTCGCGGCCCCGGCAGCGGGGAGGGGAAGGCCTCGGACACGCTCAGCGCCATGGCTCGAACCGCACGCTCCCGAGCACCGCTTCGAGCAGCGCCCGCGTCTCCTTCGAGCGCTTCCAGACCGCCCTGGGGGCGTACGCGATGAGGCACACCGACTCGCCTCCCCCCACCACGGTGAGGTTCCGCTGCCTCCAGTCGCGGTGGCCTTCGATCGGCTCGTCGTAGTGCACGGTGAAGACGGAGTCGAGGGCTCGTCGCTCACCCACGGGGCCCTCGACGAAGTCGTACTCGTAGTTGACCTGGGGGGCGGCGGCCATGGGCCCCGCGAGGCGCACGAGCATGCACTCGGCGTGGTAGCTGTCGAGGCCGATCTCGCCCTCGCGGCGCACGATCCTCATGATGAGGCCGTCCCCGCGCGCCTCGGTCTGCTCGGGGCTCGCACCGCCGCTCTCGACCGTCCATCCCGCCGGGGTGCGGAAGGCGAGCGAGCGGGAGGCGTTTCGATGCTCGACGGTGAGCTCGGGCGGCGGGGCCTTGGCCTTCCCGGCGCCACAGGGGATCGGGGCCAGGACCAGCAGAGCGAGGCAGAGCCTGCCCGAGGCCTTCATCAAAAGTTTTCGCCAGTTACACCAAAACCGCTAGATTCTACATTAACTCCCGATCAAGGTGCAGTTTTTTCAGGCCTCATGCGGCCCGGTAGCGGCATCTTCATTGGGCCGATCCGGGCCGGATCCACCCCCCGACGGACGGCGATCATCTCCGCCAGGATGGCGACCGCGATCTCGGCGGGGCTCTGCGCGCCGATCTCGACGCCCAGCGGGGCGTGAACCGTTGCAAGCTCCTCGCGCGGAACGCCGCGCGTCTCGAGCGCCGAGAAGACGTGAACCACCTTCGGCTTGCTGCCGAGGAGGCCCACGAAGCGCAGCCCCCTTCCCACCACCGCCCCGAGGGCGTCCGCGTCGCCCGCGTGGCCGCGCGTGACCACGATCGCGTAGGTGTTGGGGCCCAGCGTCATCCGGTTCGCCGCCGCCTCCCAATCGTCCACGACGACGAGATCGGCTTCCGGGAATCGGTCGGCGTTCGCGAACTTGACCCGGTCGTCCGCGACCTCGACGCGGAAGCCGCAGGCCTTGGCCATCTGCGCCAGGGGCTGGGCCACGTGGCCGGCCCCGAAGAGACACAGCACCGGCGTCCCCTCGATAGGCTCGATAAACACCTGCATCCTCCCCCCGCACACCAGGCCGTCCTCGCCCGCCTGCTCCGGCGTCAGGTCGTAGGACACGAGCTGCGTTCGGCGCGCCTCGATCGCCTGACGGGCGCGCCAGGTCATCTCCGCCTCCAGGCACCCACCGCCGATCGTGCCCACGATGGTCCCGTCGGCGTAGACGACCATCTTGGCCCCCGCCTTTTGCGGGGTGGAGCCCTCGGTGGCGATGACGGTGACGAGCGCGGCGGGCTCTCCCGCCGCCTCCGCCCTCATCGCCGCCTCAAGAACGTCGCGCACTATCGTACCGGCGCCCCCAGCCCCTCGAGCGCCGCCCCGAGCATCTTACGGTCGAGGGGCCGTCCGAGGCAGGCCCGGAAGAGCGATGCCTTGGCGCCGAGATCGACTGGATCCGCGAGGGCGAACAGCGCGGCCGAGCGCGTCGCCGGCAGCCCGCGCAGCCGCTCCGCCACCTCCTCCGCCCCCAGCCGCGGCAGGATGCGGTCGAGGACGACCGCCGTGGGCTGCAGACGGGCGGCGGTCTCGACCGCCTCGACGCCGTCCGCCACCTCGTGCACCGAGAAGCCCAGCTCCTCCGCCACTCGTCGCACCTCGCGACGGGTGCCGGCGTCGGGCGCCGCGATCAGCACGAGGGGCGTCCGCGCCTGCGCGGCGCTGCCGAACAGCGGCACGCTGAACGAGAACGCGGAGCCCTGCCCGGGGACGCTCGACACCTCGAGCCGCCCCCCGTGCGCGCGCACGATGCGCTCGCAGATGGACAGCCCGAGGCCGAACCCCTCGATCCCGGTCGCCTTGCGGTCGTGGACGCGCGAGAAGGGGCGGAAGAGGCGTCCCACGTCCTCGGGGGCGATGCCGATTCCGCGGTCGGCGACGCTCACCACCGCCGCCTCCCGCCCCCGGCGCACGGAGAGACGAACCTCCCCGCCCCCCGGTGAGTACTTGACCGCGTTCGAGAGGAGGTTCTCGACGACCTCCGCTACCCGTTCCCCATCCGCCCAGGCGGGAAGCGGATGATCGGGGAGGTCGAGCACGAGGGGATGGGCGGGATTGGTCGGGAACTGAGCCGCCAACTCCCGCACCCGCGCCACGATGTCGACGAGCCGGAAGTCGAATGCGAACTGGCCGGTCTCGAGCCGCGTCGTCTCCAGCGTCTTGTCCATGAGGGCCGCCATGCGACCCGCCGCGCGCACGATCGAGGCGATCTGCTCCCGCCGCTCCGCCTCCGGCGCATCCGGGCGGCCCCCGAGGAGCTCCGCCCACCCGAGGATCGCGGAGAGAGGGGCCCGGAAGTCGTGGGCGACGATGTTGATCAGCTCGCTTCGGGTCCGGTCGAGCTCGACCAGCCGGGCGTTCGTCCCTTCCAGCGCCTGGTAGAGCTCCGCCGTCCGCAGCAGGATCGATATCCCGTCCGCGAGCGTTTCCAAGGTAATGATCTGCCCACGGTCGAAGGCGTTGTGGCGCTCGCTCTCGGCGTGCAGGACCGCCACCACCTCGTCGCCGGCGAAGATGGGGACGGCGAGCGCGCTACGCGTCCCTTCCACCCACGCCGAGACCCCGGGGTCGCGGGCGAGGTCGCCGAGCGCGACCGTCCGCTTCTCGCGCACCGCCCGACCCGGCAAGCCCTCCGAGATGGCCGGGCCCGCCCAGCCCTCGGACCGCGGCTCCAGCGAGGCGGCGGCGGCGACGCGGAAGAGGCCCGATTCCGCTTCCGGCACCAGCATCGCCACGACCGAGTGCCGGAAGGCCTCCTGGATGCGCCGGACCACGCTGTCGAGGATCCGCTCGCGGGAGAGCATCCCCGCCGACTCTCGCAGCACGGCGTTGACGAGGGCGAGCTGCTCGCTGCGCTCGCGCTCCGCGGCAAAGGCGGTCGAGTTGGCGACCGCGATCGAAAGCTGCCCCGAGAAGCGGGCGAGGTACTCGAGATCGTCGTTGGTGAAGGGCGGCGAGCCGGGTCGCCGCGTGGCGTTGAGCACGCCGTAGAGGACGCTCGCCGCCCGCGCGCGATCGAAGTGCGTGAGGGGAACGCACAGGATGCGGGAGACGGGGTTGTCGCGGGGCACGAAGTCCTCGTGCCGCTCCGCCTCATTGACCAGCACCGGCAACAGGTCCCGCGCCACCCGGCCCGCGATCCCCTCGCCGAGCCGGAAGACCGGACGCGCCTCCGGCATCGGCGCCGGCTCCCGCGCCCAGACCGCGAAGAGGCGCAGCACCTCGTCCCGCTCGTCGTAGCGGAAGACCGAGGTGTGGTCGGCGCGGATGAGCCGCCCCGCCTCCTCGGTGGCCCGGCCAAAGAGGGCCTGCAGGTCCCGCAGGGCGGCGGTCTCGAGCCCGATGTCGTAGAGCGTGGCCATCTGTCGGGCCAGATGCTCGGTCGCCGCCTCGCTCGCCACGCGCCGCAGGGCGAGGGCGAGGTGGCCGGCGAGGGTCGTCAGCAGGTTCGTCTCCTCGTTCTCGAAGGGCGTGGGCGGACGCCGGCGGACGAGGAGGACACCGAGGGCGTGCTCGCCGGCGCGGACGGGCACCGCCAGCTCGGCCGCGGCGTCCGTGCGAGAGGCCTCGAGGGGCGCGGACAGCCGCAGCGCCCAGCGCAGCGCCTCCGGGTCCGGCGCCGCCTCTGCCGGGCCCGCCTCGCTCTCGGGGAGGAGACGGCCGTCCTCCCCCGGCGCGTAGAAGGCCACGCGCTCGTAGCCCAGGTCGCGTTGGACACGCTTGACCGTGAGGTCGAGGAGGCGCGAGCGGCCCGAGATCGCGGCCATGTCCCCCACCAGCGCCGCCAGGCGCTCGAAGCGGGTGGCCTGCCGCCGCTGGCGGTCGTAGATCTGGCGGCTCCGCACGAACGTGGCGACGGGACCGGCGAAGGTCGACAGAATCTGCACGTCGGCGTCCGTGAAGCCCCCGGGCTTGTCCGCGGCCCCGAGCAGCCCGATGAGCTCGCCCTCGGAGAGCATGGGCACCAGGACGACCGAAGTCGCCTCCGCGAGGAGAGCGATCTCCTGCGCGAGGCGAGGGTCGGAGCCAGGCTGATTGCTCACGTACGGTCGCCCGCTCCCCGGGCTCCAGAGGCTGCGATACTCGGGGCGCGGCACGTACCGGAACGCCCGCGCCCGATCGTCGGACAGCCCATGGAGGGGCAGCGCCGCCTCCATCGTCCCCGTCGCCGGATCCATGAGCGCGATGCCGACGACCGGTGCTCCGATGAGCCCGGCCAGCCGCTGCGTCAGCATCCGGTTGAACTCCGCGGGCTCGGCGAGGAGCGACCAGTCACGGCCAATCTCGTGCAGCCGGGCGAGGTCCCGCGCGCGTGCCTGCGCCTCCTCGCGGCTCGTCGCCAGCTGGTCGTGCAGTGACTTGAGGCGCAGGAAGGCCCGCACCTTGAGGATGAGGGCAGGGGTGTCGACGGGCTTGTGCAGGAAGTCGTCCGCCCCTGCCTCGTAGCCCCGGCGTACCGCCACCGGGTCGCCGAAGGCGGTCATCATGATCACGGGCAGGTAGGGACCGTGCTGCTCCCGGATGCGCACGCAGGTCTCGAAGCCGCTCATGCCCGGCAGGCGCACGTCGAGCAGCACGAGGTCGAAGCCACCCTCGCCGCCGAGGGCTTCGAGACCCTGCTCCCCGGACTCCGCCCGGCGGGCCGGATAGCCGTGCTGGCTCAGGAGGTCGACGAGCGTCTTGCCGACCAGAGGGTCGTCATCGATGACCAGGACCTGCGGCATGGGCTCGCGCCCGCGCGGGGCGGGCCACTCCGGGCAGTTTTGCCCCGGCAAGCTCACGAGTCAAGCGCTATACTACCGGGCTGCGGAGCGGGCGTTGACATGACCGAGCACGACCCACCGAACGGCGCCCTTTCCCTCCTTGCGGACGTGTTCCGCCGGCGGCGCACGGGGATCCTCGCCCTCGGGCCCGATCAGGCTCGCCTGGGTCTTGCCGTGCGTCAGGGCCACATCGTCGGAGTGTGCAACGACAGGGCAGCGGAGGAGCCTGCGCCCCCGCCAGACGATTCCGTGCGCCTCAGGCTCCAGCGGGTCCTCGATGACCTCGGGCTGGCCTCGCCGCGACGGGCGGCGGCGCCCGCGCCCGCCTCCGCCAACCTGCGCGAGCGCCTCCTCTTGGCGCTGGCGGCCGAGGCACCGGCCGAGTTCGAGGACGCCGAGGATGCGCCGGAGACGGCCGAGCCCCTCGCCGGCTCGACGGAGCAGCTGATCCTGGAGGCGGTGCGCGGCACGCTCGACAGCGAGGCGGTCCGTGCCTCGCTTGGCGACCTGGATCGTCTCTTGGTTGCGACGAAGGCGCTGGCGGAGGAGCGGACGTTGACCCTCACCGAGGGCCACGTGGTGTCGCGCATCGACGGCGCGACCACGGCACGGGAGGTGCTCCAGCTTGTTCCAGGCGAATCCGACGAGGTGGAGCGTAGCCTGCTCGGCCTCCTACTTACAGGCCGGCTCGAGTATGGCCCCGCGCGCGTACGACCGCCGGCACCGGAGAGAGTTGCCGCGCCCAAGCCCACACCCCTGCCGCCGGTGGAGGTGCCCGTGGAGCCCACCCCCGCCCCGCCGCCGGCGGAGGAGCCCGTCGAGCCCGCCCCGGCTGCGGCGGCGGAGGGGGATGAGCAGATCCAGGCGCAGAGGCGTGAGATCCTCGAGCACCTCCAGGCGCTTCCGCACCAAAACCACTTCGAGGTCCTGGGCGTCCAGCCCGGCTGTACCGACGGCGAGGTGAAGCAGGCCTACGTCGCCCTCGTCAAGCGCTATCACCCTGACGTCCACCGCGACCCGCGCCTCGCCGACCTCCACGACGTGCTGGAGGGAATCTTCATCCGGATCCGCGAAGCCTGGGAGGTCCTGGGCGACGCCAAGAGCCGCGCCACCTACGAGGCGCGCTTCGCCCCCCGCGCGTCGGTGCGAGCGGAAGCGCCTTCCACCGCCGCCTCCGCCTCCTTCGCCCAGCCCGCAGCCAGCGACGCGACCGAAGCGACCGCCGCCGAGGGGCTACTGCCACCGCCCGACGAGGTATTCCGGGAGGCGCAGTTCCTGTTCTCCCAGGGCCGCTACTGGGACACGATCGAGATGCTCGAGGCCGCGCTGCCCCGCTTCCAGCAGGGGCGTCAGGAGCATCGCGGCCGGATCCTCCTTGCTCGCGCCTGTGCGCGAAACCCCAACTGGATCCGCAAGGCGGAAGACAACCTGCAGCGGGTCGTTCGCGAGGATCCGACCAACGTCGACGCCCACTTCGAGCTGGGGATGATCTACAAGGCCGAAAAGCGCCCGCTCCTGGCGCAGCGAGAGTTCCGGAAGGTGGTCGATCTTCGTCCCGACCACGCGGGGGCGGCGGCCGAGCTGGGAGGCGGGCACGGCGCCGCGCGCGGCTTCCTGCAGCGGATCTTCAAGAAACCCTGAGGGAGGCCGCGCCTGCGGCCGACTCAGATGAAGAGGTGCTCGTCGTCCTCGCCGTGCCGACGGCGGGGCGAGATGGGCCGCCGGCCCTCGCGTGCGCGCAGGTCGAAGTAGACGTCGATCCCGCGGCGAAGCCCCTTGAGGAAGGCCACGAGGTCCGCCACCGGTCCCAGCGGACGCAGGATCAGGCGCTGAGCGACCGAGGTCGTCTCCTCGATCTTCTCGATCGTGTCCGCCAGCGCCAGGTCGAGACGACGGGCCTGCAGCGTGGCGATGTCGCTGATCTCCGCCACGTTGCGGCTCACCCGCGTCAGGTCCTGGAGCGCGGGTGAGACGTCGCGCTCGAGCCTGGTCTGAAGGGCCTCGATCCGCCGGGAGAGGCGTCGCCCCGCCACCGCGAGGCCGATCAGCACCGCGGACTGCACCAACGAGGCGACAGCGATCACCCCGAGGAAGACAAGGGCCCAGGTCGTCATGGGAGGCTACATCTTCTCCTTTTCGTCGCGGTAGGCCTGCCGGCCCGCCTCCACCGCCGCCGCGAGCCGGTCGCGACGCTTCTCGAGCGCCTCACGCTGTCGCTCCACGTAGTTGGCGGTCTCCGTCAGCGCCTCGCGCCCCTTCGCCAGCGTTTCCTCACCGAGGCTCCGTCCGCGCTCGGCGCTCTCGCGCAGCTTCTCTCCGAGCATCTCCCGCGTCTCCCGGCCGGAGCGGGGCGCGAAGAGCACGGCCAGGGCGGCGCCGGAGAGGGCGCCCAGCAGGAACGACAGGATGATGCCGGAGGCGCCGGCGCCTTGATCATCGTGGCTCATGGGAACCTCCAAAAGTGCGCAATCAGAGCGCGATCTTCACGGAGCTTAGTTCAGCCCGACGAGACTCGCAAGGGAGGTGGGAGGGAGGAGGCTCATGCGCCCGGGAGCCCCTCGAGCGCTCCCCGCCCCTGAGCGGCGTTCGAATCCATGATCCGCAGCGCGGCTCGGGAGAGCACACCCAAGTACTCCATGGCCATCTCGAAGCTGTCCTCGAAGACGTCGACGAGCATTTCGGCGCTGCCGTGAAGCGCCGCCACCGGGGTCTCCGCGATGGCATCGTAGAAGCGGGGCGTCTCCCCGATCGCCTCCAGCGACCCGAGCGGGAAGCCGGGGCCGGGCTGGAAGGAGAGGCCCCGCGCCTCCGAGGTCGCGCGCACGCGCCCGTCCAGGAGCAGAAACACACTCGGGGCCGCCTCGCCCTCGCGCCACAGCACCGTCCCCGCCTCGAAGCGGACCTGGGTCAGCGCCCGAGCCAGCTCCGCCAGGGCGTTGACGCTGGTCCGTCGGAAGGGATCGCGCTGCCGCAGGAAGATGATGCGGTCGACCAGGTCCAACTGCCCCCTCTCACGCCCGCGGGGGGGTTCGGCGTCGCCCATCCCGAGCACGGGGTCGAGGCGATGGTGGGTGATCAGGGAGATGAGCTGCCGGCTGAGCTCCCGGAGCAGGTGATGGAGGATCGGGAAACGGTCCTCGAGCACTTCCATGACCGCATCCGCGTCGAGCTCGAGGGCGAGGGTGTCCTCCTCCGCGACGAGCCTGGTGCCGGAGGGGTCGCCCGCGAAGAGCGCGTAGCCGCCGACGGCCTGCCCGGGGCCGATTCGGGCCACGTGGCGCCCCCGACGCCACGCCCCCAGCGCGCCCTCCATGACGACGTGGACCGCCCCCACCGGCTCGCCCTCGTGGAGCAGGACCTCTCCCCGCGGCACGAACCGCTCGATCGCGGGCTCGGCGACGATCGCGAGCTCGACGCCGGTGAGGCCGGCGAGGAGCGGCACCCGCTTGAGGAAGAGCAGCCGTTGAAGCGGCCCCGTGGGGCGGGGGGAGTCAGGCATGGGCGGCCGCCTCCCCTTCCGTGGCGAGGGCCTCGAGCGCACGCCCCACGACCCGTTGGAGGAAGAAGCCGGCCTCGGGGGATCGCAGCCCTTCGAGCCGCGGCCGCAGAGCCTGCAGACGCAGCTCGCCCGCGTGGTGCGCGGCGATGCAGCGGAGCGACTCCCCCCCCTCGTCGAGCAAGACGGCAAGAACACCCTCGTAATCCAGGACGGGCGGGGCGTAGAACGGCGTCGCGCGCGCCAGACGCTCGGGGTCGGGGATCTCCTCGACCAGCGCCAGCACGGCGCCCCGCAGGGGTGGCGCGAGGAGGTGCTCGAGAAGCTCGCGGCTGCTGGCGCGCAGCCGAGGGTCCCCGCTGCGAAGCCCGCGGTAGACGCCTTTCATGTCCTCCCCGCGGTAACGAAGGGCCAGGAGCCGGGAGAGCCTCTCCATCGCGTGCGTCTCCTTGTCACGCAGCAGCTGCACGAGAAGCTCGTGGCCGGGCGTCACGCGCCGTGGATCCCCGGCCGTCTCCCGCTCCAGGACCACCCTCCAGTGGACGAGCCGGAAGAGGCCCCGCAGTGTCGCCTCGGTGGCGGGATCCAGCATCCCTCCATCGACGTCCACATCCGGGCGCGCGGCGAGCCGGTTGAGGCCGCGGATGATCCTGTAGCGCACCGCTCCGTCGGGCTCGTCGAGCAGGTGCCGCTGCAGCACCGCCGCCGCACCGGGGGAGGCGAACGCGCTGATGGTCCGGGGCAGGTGGCGTCGCAGCTCCGCCGGCAAGGCGTGGTCGCCGAGGGCGTCATCGAGGAAGACGAGAGCCCCGTCCCCGAAGGCCACCAGGGCGTCACGAGCCGCCGGACGCAGCTCGTGGCGGTCCAGCATCCGCAAGAGCGCGGGAAGGAAGCTCGACCGGGCCAGTGCGCCCATGGCCTGCGCCGCCGGCACCGCCACCTCGTCCGCCGAGCTGTCGGCGAGCCGCAGGAGCGCGGCCTCGAACGCCGCGGTGGGCAGCTCCGCGATGGCTCTCGCGAGGGCGGTCTGCGACTCGGGCGAGCCACGCTCGACGACCTCCTCGAGGAGACGGGCGGTCTCCTCCCCGCCCCAGCCGCCGGCGACGAGCCCCGCCACCGCCGTCGCCCGCACGAGCGGGCTCGGGTCGTCGAGGGCGGCGCGCAGCGGCCCCTCCTCGGGGCGCACGCGCGCCCGGGCCCGGAGAGCGGCGGAGCGGATCTCGGGGTCGGGATGCCGCCGCAGGCGGTCGGCGACGGGGAGGAAGTCGCTCCGTCCGTCCCGAGCGAAGAGCTCGAGCGTCCGGCCGACGACGGCGGAGGAGGGATGGTGCAGGATCAGGGCCGGGATCAGCCGGGTGCGCCCTTCCTCCGCGAGGAGCTCCACCGCCGCCAGGACCTCGCCGTCGTCCGCGCTGTTGAGCGAGGTGATGAGCGCCTCGAGCGAGCCCAGGTCCACGGGGGGCAGGTCCACCGCGGGGCGGATCGCCCCCTCGCGGAGGGCGGAGCGAAAGAGGTCGAGGTAGTGGCTTCGCAGGTCCACCACCCAGGCGACCCAGATCACCGCCAGCGCGGCGGCGGCGGCGGCGACGACGGTGTCGCCGCGATGGAGCGGCACCTCGGCGAGGATGAAGAGCGACGCCAGGGCCTGTCCTCCCCGCTGCCCCACGAGGTCGATGAGCGGCTTGGCCCGGGCGCGCAGGCCGTTCGACAACGGCACGAACAGCAGCTCGCGGCCGGTGCGGTCGAGCGAGTTGCGCAGTGCGCCGTCCGCCCCCCGGAGGAGCAGCGCCGCCGCGAGTCCACCTCCGAGGGCCACCCCCGCCGCCCCCAGGAAGAGCAGCATGGGCAGGACCCAGAGCGCGCGATGCAGGCCGAGGACGCGGAACAGCCAGCCCGTGAGGAGCACCTGCGCGGCGAGGGCGAGCAGGTTCAAGACCGCGTAGACCCCGGCGAAGAAGGTGCCGAGCTCTCCCGGCGGGATCTGGCGGGCGACCGCGCTCTTGAACACGTAGTCGCCGAGCGTCAGCGCGACGGTGGAGACGAGCACCAGCCCTGCGAGTCCCCGGACGTAGGGATCGGAGGGTCCGCATGGCGCTCGCCATCGAGAGGCCCCCGCGCGGAGCCGGCGCCGTGCGCCGTGCGGTCCGACCGAGGGCGATCGCGGGACCGATCGCGGTGGCGGCGAAGGCCAGCGCGGCCACGAGGACGAGCCAGGTCACGGGGGCTTGGGCGGATATGGCACGCGCCGTCGCTCCTCCCACCGCGGCACCGAGCAGGCTCCCCGTCCCCACGACCTGGTAGATCCGCTTGGCCTGGGTGATCGTGTACAGATCGGCGAGCACTATCCAGAACTGGAGGACGACCAGGCTCCCGACGATGCCGGTCCAGACGTAGAGGGCGTAGAGCCCGGGTGGGCTCTGCCAGGGCCCGATGAGCCAGAGGAGAAACGTGACCGCGGCCGCCGTCCCGAGGAGCTGGCTCAACCCATAGGTCCCGCCGACCCTCCGGCGC
>Ga0209751_10004955_pt1 | contig 12643 bp, 9 predicted proteins | sample RifCSP13_1_FD_184019 | JGI IMG/M metagenome (GOLD analysis project Ga0209751, IMG submission 184019) | Soil microbial communities from Rifle, Colorado - Rifle CSP2_sed 13_1 (SPAdes) (version 2) | ecosystem: Environmental > Terrestrial > Deep subsurface > Rock core/Sediment | place: Rifle... | reverse complement strand
CTACTACGAGCATATGGAAGCCGGCCGTTGCTTTCCCACTACCTTCCATCTTGGCGAGGTGCTGGAGGGCTACGACACGCTGCGCCGTCTTGCCGATAGCCCTCAACACATCATTCCCGGGCACGACCCGCTCGTGATGCAGCGGTATCCCGCGCCTTCCAAGGATCTCGAGGGAATCGTTGTCAGGCTGGATGTGATGCCCAAGCCGGCGTAGCCGGAACCAAAATAATATCCGACGCGGACTCCCGCGGATTTCCGCAGCTCACTGGACGCGGATGTTGGCTTTGCGGACGATCGCGCCGAAGCGCTCGCGCTCGCGCCGCTGCAGCGCCGCGAACTCCTCGGGCGAGGCCGTGACCGGCTCGGCCCCGATGCCGGCGAGCACGGCGCGCACTTCCGCGCTCTGCATGACGCGGCCCATCTCGCGGTTGAGGCGCGCGACGATCTCGCGCGGCGTCCCCGCCGGCGCGTAGACGCCCTGCACGAACTCCACAGTTACGTCCGCTCCCGCCTCGGCCATGGTCGGCGTGTCGGGGAACATCCGCGAGCGTGTGGCGCGCGCCACCGCGAGCAGGCGCAGTTTATTGGCCTTGATATGCGGGATCACCGGGGCCGTGTCGAACATGAAGTCGACCCGGTCGCCGAGCAGGTCGGTGATCGCCAGCGCCGCGCCCTTGTAAGGCACGTGGGTCGCCTTGATCTTGGCCTCGTGCGCCAGCATTTCGCCGGCGATGTGCAGCCCGCTGCCAATACCCGAGGAGCCGTAGCTCAGTTTCCCCGGGTTGGCCCGGGCGTACGCGATCAGCTCGGCGAGACTGTGCACCGGCAAGCTCGGACGCACCACCAGAAGCAGTGTGGTGAGCATCGTCGGGGCGACCGGCAGCAAGTCCCTCGCCACATCGACGCTGAGCTTGTACAGATGCGGGCCGATGACGATGGCGCCGGAAGCCGACTTGAGCAGCGTGTAGCCGTCGGGAGCGGACTTGGCCACCATCTCGAGACCGATGCGCCGTCGGAGGGCGGAGCAGGGGTGCCCCTTCAGGGGATGCGACCCCGGAGACGGATGCTGTGCCCGCGGTAAATCCAACGGCGCGCATCCCGACTCGCGGACGTTCACATCCCGCAAGCGGGAACCCTGCTCACTGCTCGCGGGCGCCCGCCCGCGCCGGCGCGGTTGTCGATGACTATCGATTGGCCCAACGCCTCACTCAGCCGCGGCGCGAAGGCACGAGCGACCACGTCGGTAGCGCCGCCGGGGGGAAAGTTGACGACCAGTCGAATCGACTTGACGGGCCACGACTGGGCCCCGGCGAGCGACGCGAACGCGAATGCAGCGGCAGCAGCAGCGGCGATCAGACAACGGGCGAGTGGTTGCATGGTTCCTCCTTGCGTGTCGCGGGGATGCTCGCCTGCAATCGTAACTCATTTCTCGTTCAGCCAATCACGGTAACGACGATCCTGCGCGGTTGCGATCCCGTGCGGTGCTCCCAAAGATAAATTCCCTGCCACGTCCCGAGCAGCAGTTCCCCGTTGCCGACCGGCACGGTCACCGAACTTCCGGTGAGCACGCTGCGCGCATGCGCGGCCATGTCGTCGTCGCCCTCGGTGTCGTGCCGGTAGGCCGGATCGCCGTCCGGAACCCAGCGCTTCGCCAGCGTTTCGAGATCGTGGCGAACGGCCGGGTCGGCGTTCTCCGTGATCATCACCGAGCAACTCGTATGCTGGACAAAGACCTGCGCGAGCCCGGGCTGCTTGAATCCGCACTCGCGCGTCCATTAAATCTCACCGCCCATGCTAAGCCCGATCACGCCGATTTGGCCGCGTGCTACGGCGTCGGCATCGCGAAGAATCATCCGTTCCTCGACGGCAACAAGCGCACCGCGTTCGTTGCCATGCTCTCCTGCGTTCTGCGCTCGCCGCGCGCCGTCGAAGTGAACATTGCCATCATGCGCACCTTCGTGCAGTTGCGGCGCCTCATGGACTCGAATCGCGACCTCGCCCGGAAGATCGAGGCAATGGAAAAGAAATATGACGAACAGTTCGCTGTCGCCTTTGACGCCATCAGGCAACTCATCGCGGAAGATCAAGCGAGAAAGGCTCAAGCGTGGCACCCGCGTCGGAGTTTCTGGATGATTTGCAGAAAAGGTGATCGGAGCACTATCGAGCGACGTGGTTCAGTGGCGCTTGCTCTGGTGGATCGCAGCCTCGATCTTCGCAGGCGTCAACGGCATATTTACTTCAATCAAAAACCGAGCGCGTCGAGCAGCTTGAAATACGTGATCGCCGCCTGCTTGGCGGGAACGCGTAAGAAATGGAACGGAATCGGCTCGAAGCGCCCCTTCGTCAATGGACCGGCGGCGACCGGTTCGCCGCACGCATACTGCGCGAGGACGTGGCCGAGAAAAGCGGAAAGCGCGACGCCACGGCCGTTATAACCCATGGCGTAGAAGACGCGCTCATTAAGCGCTCCCGCATGCGGAAAACCGTCTACCGTCACGGCAACCCGCCCCGACCACCGATACTCGATCGGCGTTCCACGCAACTGTGGAAAGATGGCGAGCATGTCACGCTCGATTCTCGCATAAATGGACGGCGATTCCTTGCTCGTTGCTCCACCCCGCCCTCCAAACATCAGGCGGTTACACGGCGTGACCCGGTAATAGTTGGTAAGCCGCTTCGCGTCAGTCACGAGGTTCCCGTGACGAAGCACGCTGTGTCGCACTTCATTCGGCAGTGGGGCAGTGGCAATCAGCGACGAGACCATGGGCACTACTCGCCGTTTGAGCTGGCTGGTGCCGCCGGTCAGGTCGGAATAGGCATTGGTTGCTATCAGGAGGCATTTGCCCCGTATCCGCGCCTTGGGAGTTTCAACCGTTATTCCGTTTTGATCGCGCTGCCATGCAATGGCTGGCGTACGAACGAATAACTGCACTCCGCGCTCCTCCAGCGCCTGGGCGAGACCATGACAATATCTCAACGGATGTATGCCGCCGCCCCTGGGCTCAAAATATCCGGCGGCGTAAAACTTGGTTCCGATGCGGTCCTCAAGTTCCGCGGCGTCCAGCATGTAAGGTATCTTATCGCCCACCCTGTCGGCAAGCCACTTGACATCGGCGGCAAAACGTCTTTCGTCGCGCTGATGCACCATCGGCGTGATATGGCCGCAGCGGCTGAAGCCGCAATCGATCCGGCAGTCGGCAATAATGCGCTCAAGGATATTCAGCGCGGAATGAGCCACCTGGTAGAGATCGAGCGCAACCTCCCGTCCATAACGCGCTTCGATCGCGGGAAAAGTGTGCTTGTAACGCGGGACCGCAATGCCGCCGTTGCGGCCGCTCGCACCCCAGCCTATATCATTGGCCTCGAGCAATACGCATTTCCGACCTTGCTGGTTCAGGTGATATGCGGTTGAGAGCCCGGTGAAACCGCCACCGACAATGACGACATCGGTTTCGACATCCGCATCCGCCGCTGCCAGATCGGGTGGCGCTCCAGCGGTTGCCGCCCAATAAGAGGCGGGATGTGCTTCCGGAGTTCTACGCATCTCTTCTCGCACTGTCTTCTCTCGACGCTCTTGTCCGAATGGATGGTTATCAGGCGTGCCGCCGAACACTCCGCACAATGTCTATTTGCGCCTCGCCATGATCGACATCCGCAGCCGGCCGGCTTTTCGAATATGAGTTTGTGCTGCGCTCTCGGCGCCTGCCTGGTCTCTGCGCGCAATCGCATCGACGATCGCGGCGTGCTCTTTCTTGACCTCGGCCGGTCTTCCCGGCACCGCATACGTTGTAGCACCCAGCAATGCGAGCGAGTCGTCGATGCCACCCAATGCGCTCATCAAGTGCCGGTTATTTGCGGCGTGGTAGATCGCCTGATGAAATTGTTTGTTGAGGCGGCCGAGTGCTTGGATTCCGCTTCGGATATCCCACATGCGATGGATCTCGCGCAGGTTGTGTATATCGATTTCGGATGCGCGTTGAGCGGCGAATCTAGCAGCGAGACCCTCCAGGTGTTCCCAGACCGTATACAGCTCGGAAACGTTTTCGGGGGTGAGGTCTGCGATGACCAGACCTCGGCCCGATACGGATGAGACCATGCCACGCGCTTCCAGGAGCTTGAGCGCCTCGCGCGCAGGCGTGCGACTGACACCGAGGATCGCGGCGACTTCCCGCTCGGTCAATCTTTCGTTCGGCTTGAGGCTGCCCTCCCTGATTGCTTCACGGATAGACAGGTAGACCATTTCAGCGCGCCGCGCACCGGAGTGGTCCGACAACTTGATACGCATACTCCGTTGCGGAGCACGCATCTTCCTTTTCGTCGCGCCCGTGTTCATGCTCCTCTGCGCCGCACGTCTGCCAACGGTCCATGCATTCAATCCACCTGCGGGATGCCCGCTCGCTTCACCACATCCGCCCACTTCTGCTTTTCCCGAGCGATATGCTGAGCAAATTGTTCAGGAGTCGAGCTCACGGGATCTGCGCCGAGATTGGTCAGCCTCTCTCGGACGTCTGGCATCGCCATCACCTTTAGGATGTTTGCGTTCAGCTTGTCGATGATCGCCCTCGGCGTACCGGCTGGTGCCTGAAAGCCTTGCCATACGGTCACTTGAAACCCAGGATATGATTCCGCGACCGTCGGAATGTCGGGCGCGGCCGGCGCTCGCGTCGGGCCGGTCACTGCGAGCGCTTTGAGCTTGCCTGATCTGACATGAGGCAATGATGAAGGAATGGAATCAAAAAACATGTGCACGTGCCCACCGATCAAATCGGTTACCGCAGGCGCAGCGCCTTTGTATGGAACGTGCATCATGGATGCGCCGGTCGTCTGGAGGAAAAGCTCTGCTGCCAGATGCGCCGTGCTGCCATTGCCGTACGAAGCATAATCCAGTTGTTTCGGTTTCGCCTTGGCCAGCGTCACGAGCTCCGCGACAGAGTTTGCAGCGAGCGACGGCGGCACCACCAGAATCGTGGGCGCCAAAGTGACCTGGGAAATTGTTGCGAAATCTTTGAGGGGATCGTAGGGGATTTTCCTGAACACCGCCGGGCTTGCCGCGTGCGTGCTGGAAGTGACGAGTAGCAGCGTGTATCCGTCCGCAGGTGCTTTCGCTACGATTACGGTGCCGATGAAACCGCTGGCGCCTGCCCTGTTATCGATGACCATCGGCTTTCCAAGTTCGTTACCGAGGCGCTCGCCGACGATTCTGGCAACAACGTCGGTGACGCCACCCGCGGGCCACGGTACAACCAGGCGTATGGGTTTTGTAGGATATTCCTGGCCGTACGCGTTGCCTGCAACGGTAACGATCGAAATCAATATCGCAATCGCAACGCCTGCTTTTTGCCGAAACATAAGACCTCCTTATCTGGCACGTCGGTTTTATGGTGCGTTCAGGCGGACGTGCTCTTGACCGCCTTCACGTTGTGGTCCTGATCTTCGTATCCATAGCAACTATGCGCTTGTTCCCGGCTGATATATCCGTACTCCAAATCGCGCATGACCAGTTCCTGGCGCCGCTCCTTGGGGTCCCCCAGGCCACCGCCCCCGGGAATCTGACAGATTATCGTTTGTCCGGGAAGAATACTCGCATCTCCGCCGCTGGTTGCCGGCTTCCCGTTGATCACAAGCTTGCCGTTGGGCGCAGCGTGTCCTCCCAAGATTCCCGGCACGGGGAAGTGAAACCGGCCTCCACGAAACCCGACGAGTATTGAATGCTCGGGGCCGATATCACCCTCGAGCACCTGTATCTCGAATTGCTGACCGAGTCCGCCGCGAAATCGGCCGGGGCCCGCCGAATCGGTCCACAGCTCCCTGCGCTTTATCAAAACCGGAATTTCGCTTTCCAGAATTTCAGCAGGCGTATTGCCGATATTGACGGGGAAAGTCAGGCAGGAGACGCCATCCTGATTCGCTCGTGCGCCCAATCCACCGTTCGCTGAATTGAGGGGCGCGAATTCGATGCCATCGTGACGCCTGCCGAACAGATACTGCGCCCAAAGCGGCGTCGACCCCGACCCCGCGACCACACGATCGGGTAACGCCGGTGCAAGCGCGTTGAAGATGAGCTCCGGGACAAAATTCCCGATGCTGGTTCTCGCAAAGACGGGAGCGGGAAACGTGGCGTTGAGCACGGTTCCTTTTTCCGCCACGATTCTTATCGGCGCAAGAGTGCCTTCATTTGCCTGCACGGGCAAACTGAGCAATGCTCCGATGGCGAAATACGTGTAGGCCGATGTGTACGTGAGCGTGCAGTTGATCGCAGGCCGCACCTGACGAGACGACCCGGAGAAATCCACCGTGATGCTGTCACCCTGGACCGTGACAGCCACCTGCAATGTGATCGGTTTGCCATCCAAAATGTCGATCGGAGCCTCGTGGCTATAAGTCCCGTCTGGAATCCTGCTGATCTCCGACCGCGCAATCTCTTCACTGCGATTGACGATCTCGTCCGCGAGCATCTGCAAGTCGTCCCATCCGCGCTCGGCGCAAAGCTCCTTCAGCCGCTCGCAGCCAACATGATTTGCGGAGATTTGTGCGCGCATATCGCCCAGAACCGTTTGCGACAGTCGCACATTCGCCGCAATGAAAGCGAAAACATCCTGGTTCGGCTTGCCCGCCTCGAAGAGCTTGCAAACCGGGATGCGCAATCCCTCTTCGTAATTATCCCGGCTCTCCGTCGTCGCGCGTCGGCCGCCAATGTCGACATGATGCGCACCGCAAGCGGCAAAGCCGATCAGTCTTCCCCGACAAAAAGCGGGCGTGACGATGAAAATATCATTATGATGGCCGCTTCCACTCCACGGATCGTTTCCGACCAGGACATCGCCCTCCAACAATTTCTCGGTAGAGTACGCTCTCAGCATGTGATGCAGCATCGGGCGCAATCCACCGCAGATCCCAGGCGTGCTATCCGTGGATTGGACCAGCAGGCGGCTGCTCGCATCGAATATCGCACAGGCATAATCGTTCACATCGCGCACGACGGTGGAAAAAGAAGTGCGCACCAGTGCGGCGGCCAATTCATCGACCGTCGATGCGAGGCGCCTCCATAGCATCTCCAATGTCACCGGATCCAATTGCGCCTGTCTGGCGTATTCAGTAGCTTCGATCGCGCTCGCATGTTCGAGCGTAACGACGAGGCTTCCAAACTTGTCGATCACCGCGCTAGCATCGGCACCCACAATAGTTGTGGATTCAGCCTCCTCGATGATCGCCGGACCCGCTATCCTGATGCCCGACGGCAAGTCTTTACGTTTATAGACTTCGTGCAAGACATACTGCTTCGCTAGTGGACAATACGCTTCACGTTTGGAATAGGAGGGCAATTCTCCGGCGTGCGCCGAAACGGCCTCGCTATATGTCTTGCCCGGAGCATATGCGGTCACACGGAGATTCATGATCTCGATTTCGAGATCATCAAAGACCCGTCCGTACAACTGCTCGTACACTTCATTGAACATTCGCCGAATATGCTGATTGGCATGCGCGTCGACTAACGTCCCGTGTATGGGGACTGCGATGTCGTATCCCTGGCCCACATAACGCATATCGGCCGACCGCTCGAACCACATCGTTTTCGGAGCGACATTCCGGGGAAGGCCCAATCTTGCCTCCTGCTCCATCGCCAGCAAAGTCTCCTCGACTTTCGGCAGGTCCACGCGAGACAGCCTTATGCGATGAGTGCGCACGGTATCGTATGAAGCCGGCGCAATTAACATCCCAAATGCCGAGGCGACTCCGGCGCGCAGCGGAATGACTACGGACGGGACGCCAATTCTTCGCGCGAGATCGCACGCGTGCACGGGGCCGGCACCGCCAAAAGCCACCATCGCGCAACTACTCGGGCTCTCACCTTTTTCCGCGACATAGACCTTTGCCGCAGACGCCATGTTTTCGTTAACCAGACTATGGATGCCCCATGCTGCGTCGGCCAAGCTCAGCCCGAGCGGCGTGGCGAGAAATTGTTGAATTGCACGTTCCGCCGCTCGCTTGTCGAGCCGCATCTTGCCGCCCAGAAAATAATCGGGGTCGAGGTATCCCAACACCAGATCGGCATCTGAAACGGTAGGCAGCGCTCCGCCGTTGCCGTAGCACGCGGGTCCGGGGACCGCGGAGGCGCTCTCCGGGCCGACCTCCAGCGTTCCCTTCGCACTGACCTTTGCAATGCTGCCTCCACCCGCGCCGATTTCCATCAAATCGACCACCGGCACGCGCACCGGAATGCCGCTGCCGCGTTTGAATCGATGCACGCGATCAACCTCCATCTGATTGACGCGCACAACCTTGCCATCCTTGATTAGGCACATCTTTGCCGTCGTGCCGCCCATATCAAAGGCGAGCACCTTGCCGTGTCCCGCAAGCTCGCCGTAATGAGCCGCGGCGATGGCTCCTGCTGCGGGCCCGGATTCGATGATCTGCACGGGGAATGCGCGCGCGGTCTCCGGCGAATTCAATCCGCCGCTGGACTGCATCAGCAAGAGGTCGCCGTGGAAGCGCATTGCATCCAGGCGGTCAGTCAGCTTCCCCAGATATCTCGAGACGATCGGCTTGACGTATGCATTCACGGCGGCCGTGCTCGATCGCTCGTACTCCTTCAGTTCCCGCAGCACTTCGTGAGAAAGCGTGACGAGCATCGCGGGCGCAACGCGCTCGATAATTCCCCGGATGGCGATCTCATGATCGGGATTGGCAAACGAATTAAGCAGGCAGACGGCGACCGACTCCACACCCTGCTTGATGAGGCTTGTTACGGCACCTTCGACTGACGATACATCGAGTGTCTGGAGGATGCGGCCTGAGGCATGAATGCGCTCATCCACCTCCATGCGCAGCGGACGCGGAATGAGCGGCTCTGGAAACGTGATCTGCAAATCATTCCCGTCGTATCGCTTTTCCCTGCCGATTTCCAGAACATCGCGAAAGCCGCGCGTGGTGATAAGACCGGTCTTTGCGCCTTTTCGCTCGATGACTGCATTAATGACCAGCGTTGTGCCGTGTACCAGCGTTCCAGCGTTCGCAACACATCCGTTCGCCACTTCTTCCAGATTCCGCAGCCCTTCTTCCACTGCATCGGAAGGATCAGCCGGCGTTGTAAGGACCTTGTCGACTTCGATTTGCCCCGTCGCCTCGTCAATCAGTATGAAATCGGTAAAGGTGCCACCAATGTCACAGCCAATACCAATCGCCATTACTCCCCCATTGCCGCAAGTCGCATTTCCGGAATACCGTGGTATACCAACCCAAGTGCATGTTAAACCACGGGGCCGTAACTGTCTATTCTGAGCTTAGGTCAGCGATTAGCGCCGGTAAAGGCGAAATCGATTCCGGGGTCGCGTCCGCTCACGATTTCTGCAATCGCGTGCGCCGATCCGCAAGATTGGGTCCAGCCCAACGTTCCGTGCCCGGTGTTCAGATACAGATTCCTGAATTTCGTCCTGCCGATATACGGCACGTTCGAGGGCGTCGACGGCCGCAACCCGGCCCAGAATTCAGCTTTCTCCGGCCTGGCAATTCCGGGAAAAAGTTCAAGCGTGCGGCGTACTATGGCTTCACAACGCACGGGGTTGAGTTGGGTATCGCTGCTTCCCAATTCCGCGGTTCCCGCAATTCTCAGGCGATCGCCCAGTCTCGAAAACACGAGTTTGCGCGCGTCGTCGGTAAGACTCACCGAATAAGCAAGGTCCGGATATTCCACCGGGAAAGTAACCGAATACCCTTTGGCCGGGTATACCAACAGATCGACGCCGAGCGGTCTTAACAATGCCGTGCTGAAGCTTCCCAGTGCGACGAGATAGGCGTCCGCGGACAGCGAACTCGATTTCCCGGCGCGGTCGCGAACCACGATTCCCGCAATCGAATCACTGGTCGCCACGAGACGTGTCACGCTGGCCGCATAGCGGAACTCGACTCCTCGTTGAGCAGCCAGTTGGGCGAGTCCGCTCGTGAACTTGAATGCGTCGCCCGATTCATCCGCAGGCGCCATGCTGGCGCCAACGATGCGCTGCCGCGCCTGGCGCAGAGCGGGCTCGACGGCGATCGCTTCGTCCGGCGTGAGCATGCGCAACTCGCATCCATGCTCCCGCATGATGCGCGCCGGGGTCTGCGCGGCGTCAAATGCGGCCTGGCCGGTGTAAAAGGTCAAAATCCCTTTCTCAAGGTGATCGTACGAAATTCCCGTTTCCCTGCGGAGGTCTTGCAGGACTGCGCGTGAATGCAGCCCGAGGTTCACTATTTGTTTCGTATTCGCAGCCGTGCGTTGCGGCATGCATTCAAGCAGGAATTTCAGACACCATCGCCACTGGAACGGATCCAGGCGCATTCGAAACAACAGGGGCGCGTCCTCCTTCAGCAACCAGCGAAAAATCTCGGCCGGCGCCGCAGGATTGGCCCAAGGCAGAGCGTGCGATACGGAAATCTGACCGCCGTTTGCAAAGCTGGTTTCCAGGCCGGCGCCGGCCTGGCGGTCCACGACGGTCACTTCGTGCCCGGCTTTCGCAAGAAACCAGGCGGAGGTAGTGCCGACGACGCCGGCGCCGAGTACGAGGACTTTCATGTCATGAGCAGGGGATTTTCAGCGTAGGGTGGATGGAGCGAAGCGCAATCCACCGGTTCGAATTGCGGTGGATTCCGGCGGGAACAGCTCCGCCTCCATCCACCCTACGAGTTCTGCAGGCGAGGCGCGTGCGCTGCGAGAGTGCTGCTCATACTCGGTCGAGCGCGGCGAGCACCTTGGGCGGCGACATCGGCAGTTCGGTCATGCGCCGGCCGATCGCATTGTTGATCGCGTTGGCGACCGCCGCCATCGGCGGGACGATGTTGGCCTCGGCCACACCTTTCACGCCAAACGGGTGGTTCGGATTCGGTACTTCGACCAGTATGGTTTCGATCATCGGCAAATCGGACGCGACCGGGATCCGGTAGTCAAGGAAACCTGCATTCTCAAGGTGTCCCGCGCGGTCGTAGATGTATTCCTCGTTCAACGCCCAGCCGATGCCCTGCACGACGCCGCCATGGATCTGTCCCTCGACATAGCTCGGATGGATGGCGCGGCCCACGTCCTGCGCCGCGACGAAGCGCAGGATTTTCACGTGACCCGTCTCGGGATCGACCTCGACGTCGCAAAACTGCGTGGCGAAACCGGGCGCCTGGCCGCCCGCGTTGAGCGACGCCGAAGCGCTGATCGGCCCGCCGGTCGCCGATCGCTTGGCGGCGATTGCCTTGAGCGGCAGTGGCTCAAACTCGCCGGCTCTCTTGCCTGCGGGTCTGGCACAGCCGTCCTCCCAGATCACGTCGTCGGCGTTCACTTTCCAGATCAGCGCGGCCCGGGCGCGCAGCTCGTCGATCACTTTGTTGCACGCGTTGACCACGGCGATACCGGTCGCGTAGGTGACGCGCGAGCCGCCGGTGCCCTGGGTGTAGCCGACTGAGTTGGTGTCGGCGACGATCGGGCGGACCCTGTCGTAATCGATTCCCAGCGCCTCGGCCGCCATGAGGGCCATCGACGCGCGTGATCCACCGATGTCCGGACTACCGGTCGCGACGACGACCGTGCCATCCTCGTTGACGTGCACGGTTGCGCTCGATTCGCCACCGCCGTTGAACCAGTAACCCGAGGCGGCGCCGCGTCCCTGATTCTTGCCGAGCGGCGCCGTGTAGCCCGGATGCCGCATCAGTGCCTCGATGGTTTCGGCGAAGCCTTCGTGCGCATGCTTCGTCCCATAGACTGTTGGCGTTCCTGTTTTGGCAATATTCTTCAGCCTGAACTGCAGGGGATCCATGCCGATCCTGATCGCGACCATGTCCATGGTGCTCTCCACGGCGAAAGCCGAGATCGGCGAGCCGGGGGCGCGATAGGCGGTCACCTTCGGCCGATTGCAGACCACGTCGTAGCCGACCGTGCGTACATTCGCGATGTCGTAAGGCGCGAAGCCGCACATGCAGCCGTTCATGACCGGCGAGCCGGGGAAGGCGCCCGCCTGATACTTGAACAGGCCTTCGGCGGCGACGATCTTGCCGTCCCTCGTGACCCCGATCTTGATCGTCATAGACGCGCCCGAGGTCGGTCCGGTGGCCTTGAACACTTCCTCCCGGCTCATCATGATCTTCACGGGATGGCCCGCCTTGCGGGAGAGCGCTAGCGCCACCGGCTCGACGTAGACGACGGTCTTGCCGCCGAAGGCGCCGCCGAGCTCGGCGGGATGAACGCGCAGGTCGCCGGTTTTCATGCCAAGGAGCCGCACCGTGAACGTGCGCACGATGAAGTGACCCTGATTCGACGCCCAGAGCTCCGCCTGGCCGTCGGCGTCGAAGCGCGCGAGGCATGACTGCGGCTCGATATAGCCTTGATGCACCGGCGCCGTCTTGAAGCTCGCCTCCACGATCTCATCGGCCGCGGCGAAGCCGGCCTCGATGTCGCCGATCTTGAACTCAACCCGCTTGGAGATGTTCGAGGGTTTGCTCGGCGCGGGCACGATGCCGCGCGTGATCATGTCCTCAAACAGCAGTGGAGCATCGGGCTGCATCGCCGCATCGACGTCGATGACGTGCGGCAGCACTTCATAATCGACTTCGATCAGCCGCAGCGCCTCCTCGGCGATCGCCTTGCTGGTCGCGGCGACGGCGGCGACGGGGTGGCCCTCGTAGAGGA
>Ga0209751_10004953_pt1 | contig 12648 bp, 8 predicted proteins | sample RifCSP13_1_FD_184019 | JGI IMG/M metagenome (GOLD analysis project Ga0209751, IMG submission 184019) | Soil microbial communities from Rifle, Colorado - Rifle CSP2_sed 13_1 (SPAdes) (version 2) | ecosystem: Environmental > Terrestrial > Deep subsurface > Rock core/Sediment | place: Rifle... | reverse complement strand
CCTGGAGCACCTGTCGCATCAGTCGCTGGGTCTGTTGAAACTGCCGCAAAAGCTGGTTCACCTCCGCCACCGATGTCCCGGACCCCTTGGCAATGCGCTGACGCCGGCTCCCATTCAGGATCGCCGGATTGCGCTGTTCCTCCCGGGTCATGGAATTCAGAATGGCCTCCATCCGGGTGAACGCCCTGCCGTCCGTCTGCAGGCCGCCCATCCCCGCGGGGAAGCCCGGGAGCATCCCCAGGATCTCCTCGATCGACCCCATCCCTCGCATCTGGACGAGCTGTTCGCGAAAGTCCTCGAGTGTATACGCATCCCGCTGGATCTTTCGCGCCAGCTCCTCAGCCCGCGCCCGATCCACCGCGGCCTCTGCCCGCTCCACCAGGGACAGGACATCGCCCATCCCGAGGATCCGCGAGGCCATCCGTTCTGGATGAAACGGCTCGAGCGCGTCCAGCTTCTCTCCGACGCCGATGAACTTGATGGGACATCCCGTCACGGCCCGAACAGAGAGGGCCGCCCCTCCTCGGGCATCCCCATCCAGCTTGGTGAGGATCACACCGCTGAGGGTCACACGCCGATGAAATGTGGTGGCGACGCCCAGGGCGTCCTGACCGGTCATGGCATCCAACACCAGGAGGGTCTCACCCGGACGGACCGCCTCCGTGACGGCCCGGAGTTCTGCCATGAGGCCATCATCAATGTGTAGCCTCCCTTGGGTGTCCACGAGAACCGGGTCGAGGCCCCTCCCTCGGGCGTATCGGACCGCTTCCTGACACATGTCCGGGGGTGAGGCGTGAGGATCGGTAAAGACCTCGACCCCGATCTTTCCCGCGACCACTTGAAGTTGCGATGCTGCTGCGGGCCGACGCGTATCCGCCGCGACGAGAAGAGGCGTCCGCCCCTGGCCCTTGAGGAGCGTGGCCAGCTTCCCCGCCGTGGTGGTCTTCCCGGACCCCTGAAGCCCGACCAGCAGCACCACCGACGGCGGGTGGGGCGCGGAGGCCAAGCCAATCCCCTGCCCGCCCAAGAGCAGGGTCAGCTCCTCAAAGACGATCTTGACGACCTGCTGCCCCGGGGTGAGCGACTGAAGGACCTCGCGGCCAATGGCCCGCTCCCGGACCCGATTCAGAAAGTCCTTCGCCACGCCGTAGTGGACATCCGCCTCGAGCAGGGCGAGACGGATCTCCCGCAGCGCAGTGTTAATCTCATCTTCGGTGAGCTTCCCGTGGCCGCGAAGCCTCTTGAATATTGCCTGAAGCCGGTCGGTCAAGCGCTGAAACATCGGTGCGCCCTATGGGAGAGGCCTCGCATAAAGCTCTAAACTATATGATGGTATTTCCTGCGTCAACAAGCAATTTCCTCGAGAGTTTCGCTCAGCCGGCCAGGAGGAGGAGGATGTCCATGACGTTGGTCAGGGTTGGGCCGGTCTTGATCAGATCGCCGAGTCCTTCGAAAAAGTGATAGGCGTCATTCTCCTCGAGGGCGCGCAGGGGATCGAGCCCGACCTCTTTCGCCCGAGCCCAGGTGTCACCATCCGCGACTGCCCCCGCTGCGTCGGTCGGTCCGTCGGTCCCATCGGTCCCGGCGCTCCAGATGACCAGGTCCCGCCCACCGGCGATGGCGATGGCACCCGCCAGCACGAGCTCTTGACTACGGCCCCCCTTTCCTTTCCCGCGGACCGTCACCGTGGTCTCTCCGCCGAGGAGGAGACAGGCGGGCGGCGACACGGGGTGACCGGATCGGCGCATCTCCAGCAGCAGGGCGGTCAACACCTTGGCCACCTCCCGACTCTCCCCTTTGAGCTCCGTCGTCAGAATGAGGGCCTGAAATCCCAGTCGCGCCGCCCGATCGCGGGCCGCCAAGAGCGACTGGAGGTTGTTCCCGACGATGCGATGATGCGCCGTCGCGAAGCATGGGTCGCCGGCCTTGGGCGTCTCCGGAATCTCGCCTCTCGCGCCCCGCTCGAGATGCCGCAGAATGCTCACCGGGATGCGGTCCTCGATGCAGTACCGGCGAAGGACCTCCAGCGCCTCCCCATAGGTCGTCGTGTCCGGGACGGTCGGGCCGGAGGCGATCGCATCGACCGGATCGCCGATCACATCGGAGAGGATCAGGGTGAGGGAGCGGGCCGGGAAGAGCGCCCTCGCCATCTGCCCACCCTTGATCCGCGAGCAATGTTTCCTGACGGCGTTGATCTCATCAATAGTCGCACCGCAGGCGAGCAGCACGCGGGTCATCGTCTGCTTATCGATAAGGTCGATCCCCGCGACGGGGGCAGGAAGCAGGGCCGAGCCACCGCCCGAGATGAGGACGATCACCAGGTCCTCCGGGCCGGTCTCGGTGAGCAGCGCGAGGATCGCCGAGGTCCCCTCCACCCCGCGCGCATCGGGGACGGGATGGCCCGCCTGGGTGACCCGGATGCGCCGGAGGGGAATGGCGTACCCATCCTTCACCACCACCACCCCGTCGCGAATCCGATCCCCGAGGACCTCCTCCACGGCGGCCGCCATCGCGGCACAGGCCTTCCCCGCGCCGACGACATACACCCTTCCCCGGCTGAGATCGTACACCGCTCCATCCACCAGTAGCCTCTCTCCCTCCCGACGGACATGGCGATGAATCGCAATCCGCGGACTGGCCGCATCAAGCGCTGCCTGGAAGATCTCCCCGGCCGCCTTCCTGAGGTCTTCCGTCCCCCTCGGGCCGGACATTATATCTCCTCCGACAATGGAACCGACTCGACCCGCGTGTAGACGGCCCCAGCCGGGTGCAGCTTACTCCGCATGAGGTCCACACACCGGACGTGCATCTGTCCCACCTGCCCGATCTCCGCACCGCGGAGATATGTGAGCAGTGCATCGAGCCGCCCAACATCCCTGACGCGACCCAGGGTGAGATGGGGCTGAAAGGGCCGCGCCTCCCGACCGAAGCCGAGGGGAAGGAGGGTGTCGTCGATTCGCCCTTGCAACCGTCTCATCTCCTCGACCCCCTGCGCCACCCCGACCCAGATCACGCGAGGCCTTCCCCTCGGCGGAAAGATCCCGAGACCGGCGAGCGACAGGGTGAAGCGGTCTATACCCGCCACGGAGGAGCGAAAGGTCTCCTGGAGGGCCGGAAGGCGCAGCTCAGGCACTTCTCCCAGGAACTTGAGGGTGAAATGAAGGTTCTCCGGCTTGACCCAGCTCACCGGCGCCGCCGTTGTCTTGAGGTTCGCCTGGACCGCTGCCAGGGGAGCTTGCAGGGCGGGATCGACGTTGACGGCGACAAACAGTCTCATGGGCGTGGCATGCGAAGCGGCGCCGACCGTTTCACATCTTTACGGTCGCCTTGAGCAGGGATCGGCGCAGCATCTCCAGGGCCATCTGCGAACCCCAGAGCTTGTTCTCCTCCCGGGCGAACCGAAACCGGTGCTCACACCACTCCTCCCCCTGCGGGTCGGCGAGGGCAATGTATGTGAGCCCCACCGGCTTGGCTTTGGTACCGCCCCCTGGACCCGCAATCCCGGTAACCCCCAGGCCCAGATCGGCCCTGGCGAGGCGCCGAACCCCGGCCGCCATGGCACACGCCGCCTCTGGACTCACCGCCCCGTGTTGCTCGATGAGAGAGGAGGGCACCTGGAGCAATTCCTCCTTGGCCCGGTTGCTATATGCAACGATCCCTCGCTCGAAATACTCGGAGCTGCCGGGAACGTTGGTGATCCGATGGACAATGAGACCGCCGGTGCACGACTCGGCCACCGCCACGGTTTTCCCCTGGAGGCGGAGAAGGCGTCCCACCACCTCCTCCAGACGCTCGTCATCAACCCCAAAGACCGCATCGCCCAACCGGTCCCGAAGTTTTCGCTCCCATGCGTCAAGCTGAGACACCACCCGGCCGGCCGGTCCGGATACCGTGACCCGCGCGTGGATCTCCCCCAGACGCGCGAGAAGGCCGACGGTCCCAGGGTCGGCACGGAGCAGATCGATGATCCGCTCTTCCACTTGCGATTCGAGGAGTCCGCAGACCTTGATGGTCCGGGTGCGGATCTGGCGGCCGCGCCCGGTCCTCCTGAGAAGGATCGGCAAGACCTGCTCGTTGAAGAGTGGCCGCATCTCGCGCGGCGGGCCGGGCAGGACGACGAGGAGGCGCCTGTCCTCCTGCCACACCAGACCCGGGGCCGTCCCATGCCGGTTCGGCAAGACGAGGACGCCCTCCGGGACCATGGCCTGCCGCCTGACGGATTCCGGCATCACGACCCGCCGGCGGGCGAATCGCTCCTCAATCCGTTTCAGGGTCTCCCCGTGGAGGATCAGGGGCCTGCCGGTGACATCCGCCAGCGCACCCAGGGTGCGATCATCCTCGGTCGGGCCCAGCCCGCCAGTTGCCACGACGACGGCAGCGCGATCGAGGGCTTGTCGCAGCACTTCACGGATCCGTTGCCGGTCGTCCCCAACCGTCGTCCGGTATACGACCTCGATACTGATCCCGTGGAGCGCCTCCGCGAGAAAGCGACCGTTGGTGTCCTCAAGCCCCCCCTGGAGGAGCTCGGTCCCGATGCCGACGATCTCTGCATTCTTGGCCTTCATGAGAAGAGCAGCCACACCTGGACAACGAGGTTGGCATAGAGTCCGGCCACCAGATCATCGCCGACGATCCCCAGCCCTCCCGCAAGACGCTCCGCCTGCCGGGCGGGGAAGGGCTTGGTGACGTCGAAGAGGCGAAAGAGCACAAAGGCCACGGTGCGCTCCAGCAGCCGAGAGGGAAGGAGGGCGGTCGCCACCGCGATGCCGGCGACCTCATCGATAATGACGGCTGGGGGATCCCGGACCCCCATGATCCGCGCCGCCCGACCGGCAATCACGATCCCGGCCCCGATGAGGAAAGCGGTCGCCAGGGCCTGGGCCATTCCGGCGCCCAAGGGCCAGAGAAGCACCAGCCCGAGGAGGCTCCCGAGCGTTCCCGGGGCCCGAGACACGGTGCCCACGTAGCCCCCGGTCGCGATCGCCACCACGAGCGTGTGGGAAAGGGGATGGGTGCTCACGGTGTGAGAGTAGACCCAGGGGCCTAGTCTGTCAACGGTGTCACGGGGAATGGGGCGGGCTCAGGCACACCTGGTTCCGCCCGGCCGCCTTGGCTTGATAGAGGGCTCGATCCGCCTCCCGGACCAAATCTTCTACCTTGGACATAGTCGATGTGAGGGCAGCCGCCCCGGCACTGATCGTGAGATGACCTTCAGGCCACGGCTGTTCCACGGCCGCCGTGCGCATGCGCTCGGCTTGCACCGCGGCCTGGCTGAGTTCGGTCTCCGGCAGGATGATGGCAAACTCCTCTCCGCCATACCGAGCAGCCGAATCCACCCGACGGGAATTCTTCCGGAGGACCTGGGCCAAGCAGCGCAAGGCCTCATCGCCCGCCAGATGCCCGTAGCGATCATTGTACTGCTTGAAGTGATCGATATCGATCATGATCAGGGAAAGGGCGCGGCCGTACCGACGAGCCCGCTTCATTTCCGCATCGAGGAGGTGGTAGAAGTAGCGGTGATTGTAGAGTCCCGTCAAGGCATCGGTGTTGGCGAGCCGCCGCGTCTCCGCAAACAGGCGAGCGTTCTCGATAGCGATGGCCGCCTGGTTCGCGAAAGAGGCGAGGAGGTGGAGATCCTCTTCGGCGACCCGGCGGGGTTCATTGTAGTGCACCCACATGACCCCGCGAACCCGCTCCCGCACCTGCAGGGGGAGACAGACCGCCGCCCTCCGCCCCAACGCCAGCAGTCGGGGATTCACCGTGCCAGCCGGGACCGCCCCGAAATCGGGAAGGACGACGGGCCGACAGGTCTCCCAGACTTGGCGCGAGACGCCCGACTTCCGCACCTCGATCTCTCCCACCTCCCAGTCGACCACGTGAGTGATTTCGCCCCACTCGTCGAACAGGATGATCGTGCTGGAGGCGGCGTCGGTCGAAGCCGCCGCGCCCCGAGCAATCTTCTGAAGCGTCTCGTCCAGGTCCAGGGACCCGCTGACCTGAGTGGCGGCCTCGTACAACTCCGCCACCGTCGACGCGTACCGCTGGATCTGTTGGTACGCCCTGGCGTTGGCAACGGCGATGGCCGCCTGGCTGGCAAGGGCACTCATCAACGCCCGTTCATCCGGGCTGAAGAGTCGTCGCTGTCTCGTGAAGATGGCGAGGACCCCGAGGACACGACCCTCGCTCAACAGGGGAATGCCCGCGAAGGAGATGATGCCCGCCTGGTCCAAGAAGCGCTTGCTCGGCCAACGCGATTCCTGCCTCACATCGGCGATGTACTGGGGCTCTCCCCGCTCCATGATCCTTCCAACGACCCCACTCGTGTACGGGATCCGGTCCCCCATCAATCCGGCAAACTCCTGCAGGCCGTGACTCGCCTCCACCTTGACCTCGCGTGCCTCGTCGTCTGCCACCAACAGCCAGACCCCGGGAACCTCGAGAAACTCCGCCGCCGCCTTCACCGCGAAGTCATAGACCTCGTGGAGGTTCAGGGAGGCGGTCATCAGCTTCGTCAGATGAATGAGGGCCTGCAGTTTATTGGCCCGCTCCTGGATCTCTTGAAAGAGGGTGCTCTTCTCAATGGCGAGGGCCGCCTGGTTCGCCAAGGTTTGGCAGAACTCGATCTCGTCGCGCGTAAAGGCCCGCGCCGGCCCCCGACTACTCAAGCTCACCACCCCGATGCCCTGATTCTGCTTGATGAGTGGGACGACCAGCATTGAACGGATCGGGAGAGAGAGGAGGAGATCACGGATATCGGAAAGCACCGGTTCCGCCGCCACATCGGGGACGACGAGAGGCTGCCGCGTCTCGAGGACCCGCCGGATCTCCGGGTACCGGTCCAAGGACAAGTAGATTCCTTGAACCCAGGGATTCTCTTTCGACTGGTCATATCCGGCGATTAGATGGGCTGTCGTCTCTCCCGGTGCCGCGAGGGTGATGGCGCACCGGTCCACCTGCATCGTCTCGAGGAACCGCTTGATGATGCCCCACATGCCCTGATCTCTGACCGGGGCAGCGACCGCCGGGGCCCTTATCGGCGAAAGGGTTTGGGTCTGGCTCAGCTGCCGCCTCAGGCTGGTATAGAGCGCGGCGTTGGTCAATGCCCTGGTGAGATGGTGGCCCACCGCGGTGAAGAGTCGCACCGCCGCCTCGTCGAACCGGGTGGGAAGGCGACTAAAGACCCCCAAGACCCCCGCGATCCCCACGGTGCCCGGCAGAGGAATGATCAGAAAGGAGCCGGCCCCCGCAGGGATGGGTATCGGCGTGAGCTCGGGGGCGTGCGAGACATCGGGGTAGCAGCGGGGGACACCCTCCTGGAGGATCTCCGCCTCGACAGCAGTCGGCGTCGCACCCCGGCCGGCAGCTGCCTCATCTCCGACGATCTTCATCCCCCCTTCCTCCAGATCTTTCAGGAGGACATAGGCGGAGCGCACCTCCTCCAACTCTGCGATCTTCTCCAGGGCCGCCCGGAGCACCTCCTCCTGGTTCAACGACCGGCCGACGGCCTCGGCAACGGCGTTCAAGAGGCTCAGCTCCCGGATACCGGGGCCGTCCGCAGGTTTCCGCTTCTCTTGCGAGACATCCAGGGGTCTTCTGGATTTCCCGTGCTGCTCCATACCCTTCAGGGACTCACTCAATAGATCAATTGGAGTTTCTGGTCCGCCTCGTCGAGAGCCTGCCCTATCTGTCGATCGGACTCCCTCGGCATATCCCTCATCCCCACGTCATCGAGCTCTAGGGGGGAGGCGAGGCAGGCCTTGTTTGGCGGTTTGCAAAGACCATGCCCAGATACCGACGGGGAGTTGTTTCCCTCGTTCTGCGTATCACCTCTCTGGCAACGCCTTAGCGGGGGAAAAGCTCCTCTGCCCGGAGAACCTTGACCCCGGGTGGCGGGACAAAAGAGAAGAGATCGGCCGGGAGATCTTTGGTCACCTCGACATGAGAGAAGCGCATGACCGTCCGATTCTCATAGGGATCCTGAATCGTCAGGGACCGGATGTACAGGGTGGCCTCATCGACCTCCATCTCCATCTGACTGAGGTGCGGATCAGCCCGGCGCGGGATCAGAACCAGGCGGTAGGAATCTCCCTGAAGATTGACCTGGCGCAGCACGAACTGGTCGGTCAATCGCCCCGCCCCCACCAGGAAGTCAAAGGGGATGGAGCTCACCGCTGTTTTCAGATCCTGGACAATGACCTGCCGATCCGTGGGGGTGTACGCCCACAGGGTGTTCCCGTTGGTCACCAGCAAGCGCCGCTCGGGCTGTTCATATTCCCAACGCATCATCCCGGGGCGTTTGAGGTAGAAGGCCCCCCGGGCCTCCTCTACCTGTCCCATCGCCAACTCGACCCGTTGCGAAAACTGGCCCTTCAGCGCCCGGGTCCCCTCATAAAAGCCCTGAATCCGCTCAACCACCCCCTGTCCCGGAGGGGTCAATCCGACGGCCAGGAGACTCAAGGCCAGAAACCATCGACCACTCTTCACGGCGCTCGCCACCCACGGGGATCACCGTCTTCACACCCCGGCCGACCACGGCTTGAGGACCACCCGGTGTCCTCTCGCATCGGGATGACTGACGATCCCTTCGCGTTCCATGCGGTCAATCATACGGCCCGCCCTGTTAAAACCAATTCGGAGTCGCCTCTGAAGCAGCGAGATCGACGGCTGTCCTGTCTGGCGCACAATCCGTTCGGCCTCGCGATAGAGGGTTTCGTCTTCATCAGCGATCTCTCCGCCGTCGCTCTGCGTGTCCTCAGCGACCTGGAGCGCCCATGGAAAGGGTTCGAAGGCATTCTTCGCCTTCAAGGATTCGACCACGCGGGCGATCTCCTGATCCGACACGTAGCACCCGTGAATCCGGGTCGGCTTCGAGCTCACCGGAGGCAGGAAGAGCATGTCACCGCCGCCCAGCAACTGCTCCGCGCCGTTCGTGTCCAGGATCGTGCGCGAATCGACCTTCGAGGAGACCTGAAAGGAAATCCTGGCGGGGAAATTGGCCTTGATGACGCCCGTGATCACGTCCACGGACGGCCGCTGGGTCGCCACCACGAGATGGATCCCCACCGCCCGCGCCATCTGGGCCAACCGGGCGATACTATTTTCCACCAACGACGATTCCGAGAAGATCAGATCCGCGAGCTCATCGATGACCACCACCAGATGCGCGAGGCGGGGCTTCTCCACAGACCGCGCCATGTTGTAGGCCTCGAGCGAGCGCGCGCCGACCTCCGCGAAAAGCTTGTACCGCCCCTCCATATGCTTCACGACCATCTGCAGACACTTGGCGGCCTGCCGGGCGTCCGTGATGACCTGCCACGCCTGGTCCCCTCCGTTCGTCCCGGCCACCAACGGATCGTCGACCAGATGGGGAATATGGTTGTAGACGGAGAGTTCGACCCGTTTGGGATCGATCAAGAGCAGCCGCAACGCCTCCGGCGCGGAACGGTAGAGGAAACCGAGAATGATGCTGTGGATACAGACACTCTTGCCGCTGCCGGTGGCTCCCGCAATCAGCAGGTGCGGCATCTGCTGGAGGTCCGCCACATACGGATCGCCGGCGGTGTCTTTGCCCAGCGCGATTGGCAGCGGGGACCGACATTTTTCAAACGCCTCAGAGGCGAGGACATCCCTGAGGGGGACGACCGCGCGATTCTTGTTGGGAATCTCCACCCCGACCGCAGCCTTTCCGGGTATCGGAGCGACGATGCGAACGCTCAAGGCCTTCAGGCTGAGGGCCAGGTCATCCGCCAAACTCACGATCCGGTTGACCTTGATCCCGGGCGCGGGTTCAATCTCGTAGCGGGTGATCACCGGTCCCGATTGGGTCTCGCTCACCCGCCCTTCAACCCCAAAATCGCGCAGGGTCTTCTCGAGGATTTTCTTGTTCTCGTCCCGCTCGTGATCCAAGGGTCTGGAAGAGGGCGGGCCTGCAGCGTCGAGCAGGGAGAGGGGGGGCAGCTCATGTTCTCCCATCTCCCGAGCGACCCGCCGAGTCGTCCCCGGTGCCTCGCCGGCACTATCCTGGGGCGTCTCCGGCGGGGCGATCCGGGACGGGCGCTCGCGGCGTGGTCTTTCACGCCTGCCGACCTGGCCCTCCTGCGCGGGTTCTGTCGGGATCGCTCTCCGGGCAGACTGGAAAACCCCGGCGAGGCCCGAACCCAGCCACGCCACGATTTCCCGGAGAGAACGGATGAGCCCGACAAAGGAACCCTGCGAGATCAGGATCACACAAAGAAGCATCCCGGTCAGGGTCGCCAGGTACAGACCGAAGGGACCCAGGGCGGGACGGAGCACGTGGAAGAGGAGCGCGCCCAGGAACCCCCCGGGCTGCCCCCCCCGAAACGAAGTGACAATTCCCTGGTGCTGGAGCAGGCTGAACAGGAGGCAGGTGGAGATGAAGAGACAGAAGAAGCCGACGACCTCGACGGCCCGGGGCTCCCGGTTCCCTCCAACAATGAGGGTAAAGCCAAGCCAGAAGAGGGCCGGTGGGAACAGGAACGCGGCAATCCCCACGATCCCCAGGAGATCTCCGGCCACGTGGGCCCCCACCAAACCCCCGAAGTTGCGCGGGGCCTCCTCGCGGGAGACATAGTGGAAAAAGGAGGGATCGTGCGGACTGAAGGAGACCAGGCTGACCAGCAACAGGAGGGCAGAGGCCGTCACGAGAAGGCCGATGACCTCTCTCGCCTTCGGATGGCGAAAGATCGTGGACAACACCGCGGCGAGCCTCATACTCCCTCGTGCACCCTTCACCGGTGACCGTCTCCCGACACAGTCATGGCCATAAGCCTAGCACAACTGCGCAGGCCCCTCCAAGAACGGCCCATTAGGCACCGGCATCCCCCTCCATCTCGACGATGACCGGCAGGATCATGGGTCGGCGATCAAAGGTCTTCTGAATGAACTTTCTAAGCGCCACCTTGACGTCCTCCTTCAGCAGGGCCACATCCCCCCGTTCCTCCCCCGGACCCCCTGTCAGCACCTCCGTCACCACCCGTCTGGCCGCGTCACAGAGGGCGTCCTGATCCTGGAGATGCACGAAGCCTCGAGAGATGATCTCTGGACCGGCGACCACGGCCCGCGTTTCCCGATGCAGCCCCACCACCACCACCACCATCCCATCCCTCGCCAGATGCTGTCGCTCCCGGAGAACGGCATCTCCCACATCCCCGACGCCCTTCCCATCCACAAAGACTCGACCCCCGGCGACCTTGCCAACGATCCCCCCCTTGTCGGGAGTAAATTCGAGGATATCGCCGTTCTCGGCCAGATAGATGTGCTCCGGATCAATCCCTACTGCCGCGGCGAGACGCGCATGGTGGTGGCGATGCCGGTACTCGCCGTGGATCGGGAGGAAGAACTTCGGGCGGGTGAGGTTCAGCATCAACTTGAGCTCCTCTTGACACGGGTGACCCGACACGTGCACGGGGGCCAGCTCCTCCGTGACCACCTCTGCCCCCCGCCTGAGGAGCTGGTTGATAGTCCGCGCAATCGATCGCTCGTTTCCCGGGATCACCCTGGCGGAGAAGACCACCGTGTCTCCGGGGGTGATTTCAATTTGTTTGTGATCCCCCGCCGCGATCCGTGCAATGGCGGAGAGGGGCTCGCCCTGGGACCCGGTCGCGATGATCACCGTCTCGGCCGGGGACACGTGTCTCAGCTCGTCGAGCCGCACCAAGACGCCGGGCGGGATCTTCAGATACCCCATATCGGCCCCAATCCGGGTGTTGGCGATCATGCTCTTACCGTGGACGGCCACCTTTCTCCCCATCCCGGCGGCAACGTCCAGGACCTGCTGGATGCGATGGATGTGGCTGGCAAAGCAGGCGACGACGATCCGCCGTCTCGCCGCTCGAAAGATCTCCTCCAGGGCCTGCCCCACCGTCCGCTCCGAGGGCGTGAAGCCAGGCCGAAGGGCATTCGTCGAATCGGAGAGGAGAACCAACACCCCACGGTCTCCTAGTTCGGCGAATTTGTGATAGTCGGTGAGCTTCCCATCCACCGGGGTGGGATCAAACTTGAAATCCCCGGCGTGGATGATGAGGCCTGCTGGCGTCTCCAGGGCCACCCCCACCCCGTCGGGGATGCTGTGGCAGACCCGCATGCACTCCGCCTGCAGGCCTCCCAAGCGGAAGGACTCCCGCGGCGCGACCTGCCGCAGGTCGGCGTCGAGACCCTGCTCGTGAATCTTCTCGGCCGCCAGGGCGAGGGAAAGGCGGGTCCCGTAGACGGGGATGGGGAGCTCCTTGAGGAGGAAGGGGAGCGATCCGGTGTGGTCCTCGTGGCCGTGGGTGAGGATGAGTCCGCGAACCTTTTCGCGGTGCTCCAGCAGGTAGCTGAAGTCCGGGATCACCAGATCAATCCCCAGCATCTCCTCCTCGGGGAACATCAGCCCGGCGTCGATGACGACTATATCGTCCGTCGTCTCGACCACAAACATGTTCATCCCGATCTCCCCGAGGCCACCGAGGGGGATGATCCGCACCCATTCGTTTTCCGGCAAACCGGGCACCCTCCAATCTCTCTGTGGGTCTAACGGCAGATCCCGACTAGTGGACCGTCATGGCCGGGGTCGGCCGTTTCGCCGCGGCGATCCCGACCTGGCCTTTCTCCTTGACCGGCCTGACCAGGGCCGCCGCGAGGACCTGA
>Ga0209751_10004952_pt1 | contig 12648 bp, 8 predicted proteins | sample RifCSP13_1_FD_184019 | JGI IMG/M metagenome (GOLD analysis project Ga0209751, IMG submission 184019) | Soil microbial communities from Rifle, Colorado - Rifle CSP2_sed 13_1 (SPAdes) (version 2) | ecosystem: Environmental > Terrestrial > Deep subsurface > Rock core/Sediment | place: Rifle... | reverse complement strand
TCTGCGGCTTGATCGCGAGGACGACGATGTCCGCCCCGCCGGCCGCCTCCTCGTTCGAGGCCTGCGGTCTTCTTCCGCCGGCACAGTGCGAGGCCGCCTACCATGCCTAGAGGAGGTGACGCCCGTCGCCCGATTCCAACCGTGACGGTCTCCTGGAGCCCCAGAGCGGTTGGTCTGCTTCATGCACAGACAAGCCGATTCCGCAGTCGAGGAGGTCCGCGTGCCGCGCTTCACACCAGCCGACTCGCTCCAGTCGCCACGTTTCACCGGGCCGTCGACGTTCGCCCGTCTGCCGCTCGTCCGGACGCTCGACGAAGTTGACGTCGCCGTCATCGGCGTGCCGTTCGATACGGGGGTGACGTACCGGGTAGGGGGCCGTTTCGGGCCCAACGCAGTCCGTGCGGCCAGCGTCATGCTTCGCCCCTACAACGCTAATCTCGACATCAAGCCATTCGACCATCTGAGCTGCGTCGACTACGGCGATGTCGCGATCGTGCCGGGCTACATCGAGCGCAGCTACGACGCCATCGAGCGCGAAGTTGCCCCGATTGTCGAGGCGGGAATCGTGCCGATTCTCGTCGGCGGCGACCATGCCTGCACCCTGCCGCACCTCCGGGCAACCCGCTCCCGCGGACCTGTCGCTGTCATCGACTTCGACGCCCACACCGATGCCTGGGACAGCTACTTCGGAGAGCGCTACAACCACGGGACCTGGATGCGCAGGGCGATCGAGGAAGGCCTCGTCGACACTGCGCACTCCATCGAGATCGGCCTGCGCGGCCCTCTCTACGACTCCGGCGACTGGACGGATCTGGAGGCGGACCTGGGCCTCGCTTATCTGACGACGGAGGATGTCCTGGCGAAGGGAGTGGCGGCGACGAGTGCGGTGATCAGGGATCGAATCGACAATCGGCCAGCCTTCATCACCTTCGACATCGACGTCGTCGACCCGGCCTTCGCGCCGGGAACGGGAACGCCGGAGCCGGGCGGGCTATCCTCGCATGACGCGCTCGCGATCGTGCGGGGCCTCACCGGCATCGACTTCGTCGGCTTCGACGTCGTCGAAGTGATCCCCGCGTACGACCCAGCCAGCCAGACAGCCTTCGTCGCGGCTAGTCTCATCTACGAGATGCTGTCGCTGCTTGCGGTCCGTCGGCTCGAGATGTCAGGCCCCGACCGAAGGTCACCCTGAGGCAGAACGGTATCTCTCCCCAGGGCGTCGGTCGGCAAGGCAGTAACGAGCGCCCCACCCGCGCTGGCAACTTGCAGATGGCGCACGTCGGTTCGTCGGCCTGCCCGATCCAATGGGCTCGAAGGCCAAAGATGCGGCGGGCGTACCGCGGGAACCGATGGAGAACGTGCCGAGGACGGGGACGCTTCCACGGGCGACCGCAATGGCGAACGGGGCCCAACCGGCGGGCCCGTGCCGGGCCGAGGCGTGCAGGTCGACGAGGCACTGGGCCGGAAGGTCGCCCCGGATCGCGGGCGTTTGCACCGCGACGAACACCGGCTGGGCGGTCGAGACGAAGAGGGAGTCGGGCCTGTCGGCATGATCGCGCGACAGCGATCAGGGTCCGGCCGGGTAACTGCCCGAGGAGCGACAGCGGGCAAGCCCCTCCGCCAGGTGGCGCGCAGCCGAAGGTCAGGTCACAAGAGGGAGCGTCCCACTGACCCGACGATCGAATAGTCTTTAGACAAGGTGCCAAACGAAATCTTGTCGGTTTCGGATCGGCCAAGTAGCGTCTTGAACAAGGACGCCTCGTCACGGCGTGAGGCGATCACGCTTCGTGTCAATGGGCATGAGCGAATCGTCTCGGTCTTCCCAGAGACGCCCTTTCTCTATGTGCTGCGGAATAACCTTGGACTGAAGGGGACCCGATTCGGCTGCGGCACCGGATTGTGCGGGGCATGCACAGTGATCGTGGACGGACGGCCGAGCACGTCATGCGACTTGCCGACGTACGCGGTCGCGGGCCATGACGTCCAGACCGTGGAGGGGCTGGCGAGCGAGGCCACCCTCCATCCACTCCAGCGAGCATTCATCGAGGAGGGCGCAGGTCAGTGCGGCTATTGCCTGAGTGGCATCCTGATGTCGGCCAAGGCGCTGCTCGATCGCAACCCGGCGCCGACCGAGGCTGAAATCCGAGCCGCCCTCGAGCCGAACATCTGCCGGTGCGGTGCCCACCCGCGGATTCTTCGGGCCGTTCGCCAGGCATCCCGAGAGCTCGGGCGATGACCGTCGTGAACGGGGCACCGCTCGTTGGCGGGCTTGCCCGAGGCGATCGTCTCGACCGATGGATACGGATCGGCAGGGACGGCACCGTCACGATCTTCACCGGCAAGGTCGAGCTGGGCCAGGGAATTCACAACGCGCTTGCGCAAATTGTGGCGGATGAGCTGGATGTCCCGTTCGATCGCGTCCGTGTCGCGCCCGTGGACACGGCATACAGTCCGGATGAGGGAACGACATCCGCCAGCCGCTCGATCGAGGAAAGCGGTGCCGCGCTGCGACAGGTCGCCGCGGAGATTCGGCACACGCTCATTACGGCTGCAGCGCGGAAACTGGGTGTCGCCCGGGAGGACTTGTCGCTCGATGCGGGCCGCATTTCGGAGCCGGGCGGAAGAGGCGTGACCTATGCAGAGCTGTCCGACGGCGACTTCCTCACGGCCATCGCGACGGGCGAGCCCCGTCCCAAGCGCCCCCACGAGCGCCGGCTCATTGGCGCCGACGTGCGCAGGCGAGACCTGGTCCCCAAGATTACGGGGCAGCCCGCCTATGTCCAAGACCTCGACCTCCCGGGCATGCTCCACGGGCGCGTTGTCCGGCCACCCAAGTACGGTACTCGTTTGAGGAGTTTGGACGAGGCCACAATCCTGGCCCTGCCAGACGTCGTCGGCGTCGTGCGAGACGGCAGCTTCCTCGCTGTCGTCGCCGATCGCGAGGAGCAGGCGATCACCGCCTTAGAGCGGGCTCGGCGGACGGTGACCTGGGAAGACGGTCCGTCTGTCTCTAAAGTCACAGATCCTCGTTATCTCCTGGACAAGCCGGCCGAGGAGAGCGTCGTCCACGCCCACACCGGAAACGCCGTCCCGCCGGTCAGCTCGCTGGAGGCCGAGTACTCCCGTCAGTACATCGCGCACGCCTCGGTCGCACCGTCGTGCTCCGTTGCTCGGCTCAATGGTGATGGCTACACGGTATGGACGCATTCCCAGGGGATCTTCGCCCTGCGCCATGAGTTGGCGAAGATCCTCGAGGTTCGCCCGGCGGACGTGCGGGTTATCCACATGGAGGGAGCCGGCTGTTACGGCCACAACGGCGCCGACGATGTGGCGCTCGACGCGGCCTTGCTGGCCCGGGCCAATCCGGGACGACCTGTCCGGGTGCAGTGGATGCGTGACGACGAATTTGCCTGGGAGCCTTTCGGGCCGGCCGCACTCGTCCGCCTCCATGCCGGGTTGGACGCCGGGGGCAACATCGCCGAGTGGGTCCACCACGGTTGGGGCCACAGCCATGACGGCCGGCCCTCCGAGTCGCATTCCAGCGACGAGTCGGCGCTGCTCGCGGCACAGCACCTCGCGCGACCCTACCGGGAAGCTGCACGCGGGCGGCCTGAAACGCCATCCGATGGCGGGCAACGGAATGCCGTGCCGCTCTACGAGTTCCCCCGCGCGCAGATCGTCGACCATTACGTGGCTGACGCCCCGCTCCGCATCTCGGCCCTCCGCTCGCTGGGCGCGCACACGAACGCCTTCGCGATCGAGTCGTTTATGGACGAGATCGCAGCGGCCACGGGCCTCGATCCAATCGAGCTGCGAGTCCGGTACCTGGCCGATCCAAGAGCGCTGGATGTCATCGATGCCGTGACTTCGCTTGCACGATGGGTCCCGGGCGAGAAGGGTGCCAATGAACGCGGACGTGGCCTGGGATTTGCGCGCTACAAGAACGAGGCGGCCTATGCGGCGGTGATCGTCGAGGTCGAACTCGACACCGAGGTTCGGGTTCGGCGGACCTGGGCGGCAATTGACGCCGGCATGGTCGTCAGTCGGGATGGTCTGCTCAACCAGGTGGAGGGTGGCATTGTGCAGGCGGTCAGCTGGACACTGCACGAGGCCGTGTCGACCGATACCTCGGGTATCGCGACCCGCGGCTGGGATACGTACCGGACACTCCGGTTCCCGGACGCCCCCGAGGTCGAAACGGTGATCGTCGATCGCCCGGAACAGCCACCGCTCGGAGCGGGCGAGGCGTTGACGGGACCGACAGCGGCGGCGATCGCGAACGCGGTATTCAACGCGATCGGGCTGCGAGTTCGCGACATGCCGATCACCCGAGAGCGCGTCATCGCCGCCATGGGCTGACCGGCTGACGTGCGACCGCGGGTCTTCATCGTCCAAGGGGTGCCCGATGAGGCGCTCAACGAGCTGCGGGCGGTGGCATCCGTCGAGATGTTCGACCGCGTCGATCGGCTCATCTCGCGCCGGGAGCTGCGGAGGGCAATCCGAGGTTGCCAATACCTCTGGGTGCTGGGCGAGGTCCCAGTCGACGGGGCGGTGATGGACACGGCCGACCTGAGGCTCATCGCGATCATGGAGATCGTGTCCCGGTCGGTGGACATCGACGCAGCAACACGGCGTGGCATACCCGTCACGACCCTTCCGAACCTGCCGGCCGTCACGACCAGCACGGCCGAACACACGCTCGCCCTGCTTCTGGCGTTGGCGCGTCGGCTACCCGAAGCCGAAGGTCTCATCCGGGCTGGCCGGTGGCACCAGTACCAGTCGATGGCGCTCCTTGGCACGCGGCTGGCCGGGAAGAGGCTGGGTGTCGTCGGACTCGGCAACGTCGGCCGGCGCGTTGCCGGCTACGGGCAGGCGCTGGGCATGGGAGTGATTTACACGGATCGCCGCCAGCTGCCCGATGACGAGGTGCCGCTCGGGGTCGAGTGGCGAGACCTCGCGAGCTTGTTCGGGGAGGCGGATGTCATCGTCATCTGCGCGACGTTGACAGCCTCGAGCCGTGGCTTGATCGATCGGCGGCTGCTCGGTCGGATGCGGCCCCACGCCCTGTTCGTCAACACGTCGCGCGGCCAGATCGTCGACGAGGCTGCACTCGTCGAGGTCCTCCGCGACGGCCGGATCGCAGGTGCGGCTATCGACGTCTTCGAGAAAGAGCCGCCCACTCCAGGCGGTGGCCCGCATCCCGGACTGCTTGCGCTCGACAACGTGATCCTGACGCCCCATCTCGGAACGGCGACCCGGGAGTCGCGGCTCGAGATGGCCCGGACGGTGGCGGACGGCTTGGTGGCGGCCATCGACGGGCGGCGACCGCCGAACGTCGCCAATCCGCAGGTATACGGCGAACCAGCTCCCCCGGTTCCCGAACGGATCGGCTGAAGTGGCCTCGTTCGCAGCCCAGCAGCGTCGAAGCCACGGGCCTCAGGCCCCATCGCTTCGGGCGGTCAGAGAAGCAGGCGCTCCTCGTACTCAACCCGAGACAAGATCCGCGGCGCATCTTCTGTGATCAGAACCATGTCCTCGATCCTGACGCCACCGCCGCCGGGCACGTCGGGGACCCAGACCAGGGGTTCCACCGCAAACACCATGTTCGGCTGGAGGACGTAGACGGTCGCGCCGGGTAGCGTCTCGCCGATGTACGGGGGCTCGTTGGCGCCGATGCCGATGCCATGGCCGATGAACAGGCTGAAGAGGTGGTCGGCAAGACCGTGCTCTCCGATCTTGGCGATGATGGCGTTGGCCACGTCGAGGTTCGTGCGACCCGGCCGCATCTGATCGATGCCCGCCATGAGCCCTTCGTAGACCGCTGTGTATACCTCCTTCTGCCGTCGGTGGGGCCTGCCCACGATCGTGGTGCGGCCGATGTCGCTGAAGTAGCCGTTCCACATCGCGCCGATATCGATGAAGCACAGGTCCTGGTTGCGGATGATCTTGTCGGAGCAGATCCGATGGGGTGGCGACATGTGCTCGCCCGACGCGACGTACGGGGTGATCACGTGGGGCAGCTCGCCGCCCAGGTAATACAGGGTTTGCATGGCGTCGCCCGCGACCTCGCACTCTCGGCGACCGGCGCGGGTTTCGTCGAGCGCCCGCTGCGTGACGGAATCGCCGATGGCACAGGCCTCCTCGATGATCGGGATCTCCTCGTCGAGCTTGATCAGGCGGGCCCGTTGCATGAGCGTGTCGCCGTCGGCGACCTCGATGCCCGGTAGCCGTTCGCGGATCGACTCGATGAGCGAGAGGTTGGCCTGATCGATCCCCAGGCGACCCTCGGTCACGCCCAGGGCTCGCAACTGCGGCGCCAGGATGTCGGTGACGAAGCCGTCGACGAGCTCACGCTGCTCCATGATCGGGATGGCGTGAACCGACGAGACCCACGGCATCCCGAAACGGACCTTGTCGAGCTCGCCCCCTGAGCACAGCAGCACGGGCTCCCTGTCCGCCGCCGCGAGCACCCCGTTGAGGGACGAGGCCTTGTACGCGATGAGTTGGGCGCGCAGAGACGTTAGGTAACGGACGTTCTCGTTCTTCCACAGGAGCAGCGCGTCGAGATCGGAGTCCCGCAGCTGAGCGTGGACCCGCTCGATACGCTTTTCGCGGAGCGCCTCGAAATCGTAGCGCTGTTCCCAGTCGACGGCCATCTGGCCTCTCGCATAGCTCATCATCCCTCCTGGGGCGAAATGCCCACGCGTGCACGGGGATTGTGCATTATGTGCCCGTGCAGCCGACGAGCGGCTCCGTTCTCGGATCCAGTGGAGATCGAATGGACGCGACGGTGCGGATCCTTCCCGATGAGCCGATCCCTGATCCCTACCGAACCGCGCAGGCGGTCGTGGCGGATCGCCTTCGTCGGGCGATCCTGTCGGGGCAGCTTGCACCGGGAGCCAGGTTGCTGCAGGCCCAGGTCGCCGATGAGATGCGGACATCGACCACGCCGGTTCGTGAGGCGATCCGTGAACTGGCGGGGGAGGGCCTTCTCGACCTCGATCCACACCGGGGCGTGGTCGTTCACAGGCCGGACATCGAAGAGCTCGACGAGGTCTATCGGATCCGCAAACTGCTGGAGCCGGTCGCCATCGCCGCGACCGTGAAACGCATCACGGACGCGCAACTGAAGATGGCGGAGGACCTCCTGGACCGGATGGACGACGCTCCTGACGTGACCGAGTGGGCGATCTTGAACGCTCGCTTCCACGGGCTGCTGGCGGAGGCGTCGAGGATGCCGATCCTGCGGTCCCATCTCGTGAAGCTTCGGAACCTCTCGACGCTGTACATCGCGTCCCAGATCCACCGCCATCCCGACCGGGTCGTTCAGGCGAACGCGGAGCACCGAGCCATCCTCGAGGCATGCCAGGCACGAGACGTGCGGCGCGCCCAGGAGGTCGAGGTCGCTCACCTCGAGCACACGCTCGCCATCGGTGCCGAGAGGCTCCGCCAGCGCCCCGGGCGCGCCTCACGCTCCCGAGCTGCCCCGTGACGCGGCGGGGGTGAGCCCGATCACGCCTCGATTCAAGGTCGTCGTCACGGACCAGGTCTTTCCAAGTCTCGAGATCGAGCGCCGCTTGCTGGCCAGGATCGCGGCCACGATCGAGGTGGCTGATGGCACGCCTGCGGGAGTGCGAGAGAAGGCTGCCAGTGCGGACGCCCTTCTCAACACGTACTTCCCGATCGACGCGGACCTGATCGCTGGACTGACGCGCTGCCGGGTCATCGCCCGCTACGGGATCGGGGTGGACAACGTCGATACCGAGGCCGCCAAACAAGCCCGGATCATCGTCACGAACGTCCCAGACTACAGCGTCGAGGAGGTCGCCGCTCATGCCCTCGCGATGATGCTGTCGCTCCTTCGCCGGCTCCCGCGTGCCGACTCGATCGTGCGCGAAGGCCAATGGGGTGTCGATCGTCTGCGGCCGATCCGTCGGCTATCGGAGTTGACCTTCGGCCTCGTCGGTTACGGGCGGATCGCACGTCGCCTGGCCGCATCCATCGCGACCCTCGGCGGGCGCATCGTCGTTCACGACCCCTATCTTCGGGCGGGCCCCGATCTGCCGCCGCTGCTCTCGCTCGACGACTTGCTGGAGACCAGCGATGTCGTCTCAATCCATGCACCCGCAACGGCAGCCACTCGTGGCCTGTTCGACGCGACCAAGCTGGCCCGGATGCGGCCCGGCGCCATTCTCGTCAATACCTCACGCGGGCCGCTCGTCATCATGTCGGATCTCGTCGAGGCGCTTCGCGCCGGGCGACTTGGAGGTGCCGCACTTGACGTCTTCGAGAAGGAACCCCCCGACGCGAAGCGACTCCGTGACGTCCCGAACCTGCTCCTCTCCCCGCATGTTGCCTACTACTCGGAGGAGTCGCTGCAGGAGTCGCAGCGGAAGGCGGCGACCCAGATCCTGAAGGTGCTGACGGGCCAGCCCCCCGACTATCCGGTCAACTAGCAGGACGTCCCCGCCGCCTCGCCGCCCTCCACCTGTATGATGCACAATCGATTGAGGGGCTCGTGCGCTCTGTGCTTGGGAAGGGGCCATCCATGACCGAGACGCCCTGGAAGACGGATCGCTGGTTCTCGAGCCCTTGGAACTACCTGCCGGAGGTGATCAGCGGCTTCTCCTTCCCCGCCGCGCTCGAACTCCACGACGTGACGCTCCGCGACGGAGAGCAGCAGGCCGGCATCGAGTTCACGACCGACGACAAGATCAGGATCGCCGACCTGTTGGCGGAGGCTGGTGTCCACCGCATCGAAGCTGGCCTGCCGGCGGTGTCGAAGGCCGACGAGAAAGCCGTGCGCGAGATCGTCAAGCGGAATACCGGGGCGAAGATCTACGCCTTCTCGCGTTGCATGTTGGACGACGTGAAGCTGGCGATCGACTGCGGCGTCAGTGGTGTCGTCATGGAGATCCCCTCGAGCCATCACCTGATCGAGCGAGCCTACCGCTGGCCGCTCCAGAAGGCCATCGACCTCTCGATCGAGGCGACCTCGTACGCGCACGAGCATGGCCTGTCGGTGTCCTTCTTCCCGATCGACGCAACCCGGGCAGGGGTCGTCGAGCTGCTCGACGACCTCGAGCACGTGGCGACCGACGGCCACGTCGACGCGATCGGTCTCGTCGATACGTTCGGCGTGATCTCACCCCATGCGATCGGCTATTTCGTGCGCAAGGTTCGGGACCGCCTGGCGGTGCCGCTCGAAACCCATTTCCACATGGATTTCGGCCTCGGGGTGGCGAACACGATCATCGCAGTGACCATGGGCGCCTCGTGCATCCAGACGACCATCGCCGGACTCGGCGAGCGCGCCGGCAACACTCCGATGGAGGAAACTATCCTGGCCCTCCTGACGATGTACGGCATCGACACCGGCCTGCGGACTGAACGGTTCTTCGACTTGGCCCATGAGGTGCTGGAACGAGCCCGCGTCGCACAGCCATCCAACCGACCGGTGATCGGCGAGCGGTTGTTCAACGTCGAGTCCGGAATCATCGCCAGTTGGGTGAAGAACGTCGGATCGGAGTTCCTGACCGAGGCGTTCCCCTATCGGCCCGAGCTCGTCGGCCAGCCAGCGCCGCGGATCGTGCTCGGCAAGGGCTCCGGCCTCGACTCGGTCGCGGTGTGGCTCGATCGCCTCGGCATCACGGCGACGTCCGAGGAGATCGCGGCCGTGCTGGGCGAGGTCAAGGCCCGGTCCCTGGAGACCAAGGGCCTGCTCGATGAGGACGAGTTCGCCGCTATCGTCGATCGCGTCCTCCCCGGGCGGCTGACGGAGCCAGCGGCGGTCCCATCCGCGAGTTGAACCGTCCCTCGAGTGACGCGGGAGAGTGGCAGATGCGTGAAGCATTCGGTGGCCTCAGCACGGATTGGAAGGAAGGCATCAACTGGGCCGCGGTTCGAGAGTGGCGCCTGAAGCGCGCCCACGAGGCGATGGGCCGGCACGGCCTTGGGGCTCTCTTGCTCTTCTACGACGAGAACATGCGGTACGTCTCCTCCACCTTGACCCCCGGGTGGAATCGACTCAAGCCGGGCCTCCGATATGTCGTACTCACGGCGGGGAAGGCACCCATCGTCTACGAGCAGGGCGATATCGGCTTCCACCTGAAAGTGCACAACCCATGGATCCCCAAGGAGAACATCCGTTACTCGTATTCTTGGATCAAGGGCGCCGCCGGCCCCGCATCGCAGTCCCAGGTGGCCAAATTCACGAAGGCTCTGGTCGCGGACCTGGAAGCGGCCGGAGTGCGGGACCAACCACTCGGCGTCGATTTCATCGATATCAACCTGATCAACTCCTTTCAGAAGGCAGGCATCACGTGGACCGATGGGATGACCCCGATGATGGAAGCCCGGGCCATCAAGAGTCCCGATGAGATCAAGGCATTCAGCATCGTCGGCTCGATCTGCGATGCCTTGCACTACGAGTTCACGAACTTCCTCAGGCCGGGTCTCACCGAGAACGAAGTCGCCGCCTTCGGCTTCGAGTACCTCTACTCGATCCCCGGGATGGAAGACGTGGAGGATGTCATCGTCTCCTCAGGACCGAATGCGTGGCCGAACTGGCGCAACTTCTCGGACCGGATCATCAGGCCGGGAGAGCTCGTCATCATCGACCTGGCCGCCCTCACCTGGAATGGCTTCAAGTCGTGCGTCTACCGCACCTATTGCGTCGGAGGGGAGCCGACGGACGAGATGAAGCGGACCTACGATGAAGCCCACAAGTGGCTGTGGGATTCGATCGAGGCAGTCAAGCCAGGGGTGACCACTGCCGACATCGCGGCCAAGTGGCCGTCAGCCAAAGAGGTCTGGGGCTACGAGGAAGAGGACCAGGCCGCCGCCAACCTGTGGGGTCATGGCCTTGGCTTGGCTCAGTACGACCCGCCTGTCATCTCTCGGATCTGGTCCCTTGACCACCCGGTGGAGATCCAGCCGGGCATGACCTTCGCGCTCGAGACCCAGCATGGGAAACTGCACGACTACGGCGTTCGGCTCGAAGAGATGCTTTACGTGACGGAAACCGGTCGCCGGCTCGTGTCCAGCTACAAGTCCCACGAGATCATTGTCGTCGACTGAACGATCGGGCGGCCTCGTCTCGCTCGACGACCGGGCCGCGCTCGACCGCGGGACAGTCGGCGGGAAGGCCGCTCTGCTCGCGAGGGCCAGGCAACTCGGCTTCAACGTCCTTCCGGGGCTCGTCGTCCCTATCGCCGCGTCGCGCCAGGCTGTCGAGGTCGGGCTCGCGGCCTTGGAAGAGCGCGGTATGGCTGCGGCTCGATCGGCTGTCGGCGCAGTGGCGGTGGATCCTGCGCTGATCGACGATCTGGGGCGGGCGCGCGAGCTCGGGAGCGTCTTCGTCGTTCGCTCGTCGAGCGAGCTCGATGGGAACGGGGCGTGGTCGGGGGCATTCGCGTCGTTCGGGGGCGTAGCGCCTGCCGAGCTGGCGATCGCGGTCAGAGCGTGCTGGGCGTCGCTGCTCGCCCCGAACGTGGTGCGCCGAAGCGCTGAGGCTCCAACCACGGCAGCGCGGCATGGCATCGCTGTTCTCATCCAGCCTCAGCTCCTCGCCAAGGCGGGGGGATGGGCGCGAATCACTGGCGCGCGGATCGAGGTGGCCGCGGTGCGCGGGGCGCCGGGTCCTCTCCTCCAAGGCTGGGAACGCGGCGCTCGCTACATCGTCCGCGACGGTGCGGTGGACTCGGATCCCGATCCGGGCCCGCTCAGCGCGGCGGACGTCATGGAGCTGGCGGAGATCGCGCTACGGGCGCAGTCCCAACTCGGCGTCGACCACCTCGAGTGGGCAGCCGCGGACGATGGGTTCGTCATCTTCCAGCTCGATCCGCCAACGGCTCGATCGCCCGCTTCGGACTGCCTGAGCGGTCCCGGCAGCTTTGCGACGGCGCCATTCCAGCGGCTCGCCAGGATCCTTGCCGGACGGTCAGGTCCACTTGCCGATCGTCTGCTCGTGCCCTGGGCGGCGGCAGCTCCGGATCGCTGGGCGCCGATCGTCGACGCGGGCGCTCCGCCGGTCGAGCTCCTCAGACAGGCACATGCCATGGCCCGGGCACTCAATGACCAGGTGGCCGAAGCGGCAGGATTGACGTCCGGCACGCTGGACGACCGACTGACGGCAGGCGACGGGCTGGTGTCCGAACGCCTGGCCGGAACCGTCGCCGGCGCCGAAGCCGTCGGGCGGATCCTCGGTGCGGTCGAGGCGATCGCGGCTCAGCTGATGGCACGAGGGCTCATCGAAGACAGCGCACAGATCTGGTGGCAGTCTGCAGACTGGGTGGCGGAAGCGCTCGCGTCGAGCCCGAGACGTGCCGCGGCGCGGCGGCTCGGCGATCGATGGGCAGATCTCATCTTCGCCGTGACTGCCAGCGTGGGAGCCGACTTCCAGGGGCTGCCCGCCTCGGCAGGCAGGGCAACGGGCCCGGCCGTGTTCGTCGACGAAGCCGAGGCCGCTGGACCGGCAGCCCTGCGGACCGGTCAGGTCATGGTCGTGGAGCGGCCACTGATCGTCTTCGCCCCGCTGCTGTGGAAGGCAGCTGCACTCGTCAGTCGCACGGGCAGTCCCGCAGCCCACCTGTGCGAGGTCGCCCGATCCCTGCGCGTCCCGGCGGTGGTCTCCGCACCCGTCCAACC
>Ga0209751_10004950_pt1 | contig 12648 bp, 24 predicted proteins | sample RifCSP13_1_FD_184019 | JGI IMG/M metagenome (GOLD analysis project Ga0209751, IMG submission 184019) | Soil microbial communities from Rifle, Colorado - Rifle CSP2_sed 13_1 (SPAdes) (version 2) | ecosystem: Environmental > Terrestrial > Deep subsurface > Rock core/Sediment | place: Rifle... | reverse complement strand
GGCCATCCCCATCCCGGGAAGTGGAACGTGCCCAGGCCCAAGGGCACGTCAAAGGCCTGAACCCGGAGCAGGGTGGAGAGCCCGTTGCTGATCTGGAAATCGCATCGGTATCGGACGCGCTTGATGTACCCGGAAGGGTACTCCTCGAGCACGTCCGTGCCCGTGGGGCCGGCGGTGAGCTTGACTGTCCATGGGTCGTTTGCGAGAACCCCTCCCACGCCGCCGAGGAGGGCGGTGCCGACGGTCGCAAGGACCGGACTTGCCACCACGGCCTTCGCCACGTCCGCCACCCGGTCCCACGTCCGTTCCTCCTGTTCCTGCTCCAGGGCGCGTTCCTGAGCCCGTTTCGTGAGAAAGACGGGCCGTACCACCTCTGCGGGCAGAACCCGCGTCTCCGTCGCGTTCTGTGCGAGGGCGAGTTTCTTACGGGCCATCTTTACCCCCCGGCGTCCGGTTGAACGCCGCCCGGAGGCTCGCGAAGAACGCGACCCCGAACGAGATCACCGCCGCGAGGGCCGCCGCCTTTCCGTCCGCAACGACGCCGGCAACGGACATGCCCGTCAGGGTGCCAAAGAAGGCCGCCCCGCCCGCCACGGCAGCGTCGATCAGACTGTCCCGGTACGGATGCCCGTCATTCCCGTTCGCGTGCATCTACCGTCTCCGCCTCCGCTTCTGAACCCATTCCATCATGACGTCCATCATCCGTGCTTTCTGTCTCAGCCATGCCTGAATGACCCGATAGTCCGCCGCCGAAAATGACCAACGACCGCCTTCTTTCCTCATCTAACTCATCCTCTGGATATAGAGCAACGCGTACCATGCTGGCTCGTGGTTCGTCGCCGCGTGGGCCACGTGGGCCGTCGGTTGGGTGACGCCATGGGCGTCCACGGCCCCGCCCGCGTGGTTATTCGTGTGGACCTGATTCGCGGCCCCGGTGTTTGCCGCGGTCGACAGAGCCGTGTTCGAGGACCCGGTGGTCGATGCGTCCCTTGTCAATCCATCCTGGCCGCCCGTCTGACCTGTCGGGGCGGTCTCAAGGTGCACGTGAGAAGGGACACCGGAGTGATCACCGTGCGCGGACGGTTGTGTGAAGACGTGGTTCGCAACGGCAGTCCCAGTGTGGGTGAGGTTGTCTCCATGGACGTGCGTCGCGGCCCCGCCGCTCGTATCCACGGTCTTTGTCCCGCGACCCACGATGAAGAAGTTGCGGAGGTCCGGACCCGGCGCGTTGGCCGTACCGTCGCACTCCGCCCAGTTCGCCGGGACGGACCCGTTCAGGGCAGACCACATGGCGATGGCACCGACCGGCAACTCAGCATCCCCCGATTCGACGGTCCAGAACGCCGCGCTCGCGTACGACGGCTGCGTGTTCAATCAGGGTCCCACCTCGTACACGACGCGGGTTCCGTTCGAGTTCCGAATGAACGCGACGACTTTGTCCGCTCCGGGCATCTTCGAGGCCCACGCGCACCACTCGATAGTCCCGTCCTCCCACTCTGCCACGACCTGCGCGTATGTTTTCTGAATAACCGCCATCTAGTACACCTCGTTGACCGTCGGGGAGATCGTGGCGACCGTGCCCGTACTCCGGGCCACGGAAATCGTCCCTGCCTGATTCTTGACCCATGCCCAGAGAAGGAGTTGCACGGTGTCGTTCACCGCCAACGCACTCGTGTTCACGTCGAACTTGACATTGGGTCCAGCGATCTTCACCGGGGTCCCAATCCCAGTCGTCACTGTGGTGTCCGTGGTCGAATCCATATCCGTCGAGGCGCGGGGGAACGTCAAATTCTGCGTTCCACTCCCCGCCGCGGTGATCCCAAACGCGACGATACGGACATTGTCCTCATCCGCGAGTTCGAATGCTTCTTGATCAGCCGCCGTGAACGTACCTACTGCACGAGCGTATAGGATACGGACAATGTTTCCAGCTCCCGCTGTCACGTCAATGACGACGATACCGCCTCCCGCGTTGGTCTGCGTCGCCGTCCCCGTCCATGACCAGAACGGCATCAGTACACCTCGTCCACGGTCTCCGCCTCCGTGTAAAGGCCCGTACTCGTCGTCGTCCATGTCCCGGGGAGCACCTTGACCCGCGCCCACACCTGGAGGTCCACCGTGTCCGCGGCCGCGAGGTTGCCCGGTGTGACCCGGAAACGGACATTCGGACCCGCAAGCCACACGCCATCCCTACTGGATGCAATAGGGGAATTTGTAGTCGAAAGGATATCGTCGTTGAGCCTCGGGATGGTCGCATTCGGGGCCGCCGCCGCCGCGAGGTCCACGAGCTTGACGATGATGTTCGCGTCCTCGTCGATGAGGTCGATGTCGAGCGTACCTGTAGCCGCGATGACCACGGCGACACGCGCCTGGGTCACGTGGACGATGTTCCCCTCGCCCGCGCTGAGGTCATGCGTGATGCCCGTCGTGCCGCCCACGCCCGAGGTCCACCGCGTCCGGTAAGACCAGAAGGGCCACGCCGAATCATCTTCCATCAGCCCGGCACCTCGAAGTCGATCGTGCACCGCGTCCCGACGGTAGCCCCCGTGTCGTTCCGGACGGACACGAACAAGAACGTGGCACCCGAGGGCGCGATCTTCCGCGGTCCGTTGAACACGATGCCGTTCAACGAGTTCAACGTCTGCCACGGGATAATGACCTGCGTTGGGAAGTTCGTACCGAGAGGGAGGAACCCGCTAATCGGGTCCGTGGGAGCTACCGCGTTCCCGCTCGGGATGGCTCGCGGGAAATCGTACAACAGGACGGCGCCCGCAGTCAGGGACGGGCTCACCGTACTGGACGCGATGGTCACGCTCACGCCCCAGAGAACGCCCCCTTCCGACGGGAGCCGGATGGCGATCTCCGTCCAGACGCCATTCGCATTCTCCCACTCGCGGGGATTCGGAGACAGCATCCGGCCCATCAGGGGTTCAACCTCCGTTCGAGCTCACGGTCCTTCCGGTAGGCCCGCTTGAGGACCGGGTCCCACTCCGGATGACGGATGACGGGCGGGGTCCAGTTCGGGCTTTGGAGGCAACCCCGCTCGCAGACCGTCCGGCCCGGGAGAGAGCGGTGGCCGCACCCCATCAAGTATCGGCGTCCCTCACGGCGGATGGCGAAGTTCTCCACGCGGCCCGCATGCTGGATGGGATGCCACTCTGGGAGCGGGACGCCCTTCCCGTACATCGGAAGGCCTCAGTCCGTCCACGTGCCCCGGATGGGCTGCCCCTTGCCATCGACCTCGTTCGCGTGCGCCATGTGCTCGCCGCGCATGTTGCACGCGATCTTCACCATCAACGGCTTCCCGTCCTTGCCCTTCTGCCCCCGCACCGCGGGGACCGTCTTCGTGCTTTCACACCTCATGTCCTTCACTTCCTCACGCCGATGCTGTACCCGAACGCCATCGCGGCGGTCACCGCCGTGGTGAGGTTCAGGACGACATCGAGCGTCTGGTTCGAGGTCCCTGGGACTTCGACGTACATCGGAAGCGCCGGCTGGAACCCGTCGATACCTGCTCCGACGAGTGTCCCGAGCAGAGCCGCACCCAACGCGGGCATGACGTGCTCGTTCGGCGCCATCGCGAAGGTCGTGGTCGCGGTGTCCAACGCCGAGAACCCGACGCACTCCTCCGTCGTCGTCTGGAGGGGGTCCGCGACGGTCGAGGGCCTCCACGAGATCAGCTTCCGGTACTTCGACAGGATCGTCGTGCTCGTCAGGCTCGTGGCCGTCGTGGCCGACACGCCCGCCCCGTTCGAGGACGCGGAACCGTTCGGGCGGAGAGCGCCCGCGACGTTCCAGTCCCAGGCCGGGGGGACCGATGCCCCGTGCAGCACACCCGCGACGACGCTCCAATTGTCCGCAGGCTCGATACCGACCTGGCTAAACGACAGGTTGCCCACCGTGTTCCCCAACGAACCCGAAACCACGGGCTCATAGGGGATGAACTCCGCCGGGAGCCACCAGCCCATCGACTGCGTGGCGATGCCGGCACCGTGGCTCGAACCGACCATGAAGTCCGCCTCGCCCGCCGCGATCCCGGCCCCCGCGTTCTCGTACCGGAGACGGCCCGCCGTCGCGGTCGCCGTCGTCTGGTCCGCCGGAGCTCCCGCGAACGACAGGCCGACAATCACCTTCGCGTTCTCGTCGAGCCGGTTGTCCGCGTTCCGCGTGTTGATGGCATCGAACGTCCCGATGGTCGTCCCCACCGAAGCGTCCGTGCTGATTCGCTGAAAGAGATTCGCCATGCGAATCCCTCACAGCACGTAGACCGAGAGCTTCCCGGCCTTGGCCACCGGGGACTTCTCGATGCTCGAACGCACCGCACGGACCCCGACGTACGCAGCCGCCGGAATGGCCACCGACTTCTGGTACGACGACGTCTGCAACGCAGGTCCAATCGCAGCCAACCTAGTCCACAGATCACCCGACGCATCGAGGGCAGGTCGGAGGATCTCACCGATCGTGACCAACCCGAGCACCGTCGACGCGACGTGAATGCTGATTCCCATGTGTTTTCACCTCACGTTATGATCAGCCCCGAACCTCCGATGTTGACGGTGCGCTCAGGGAGCAGGAGGACCCACGGGAACGGGGCCCGAATGATGCCAGGGCCCGGTTCGGGTCCGGGGATGGGCTGAGGAGAGGGACCGGGCTGGATGACGCCAGGACCGGGCTTCGGACCCGGGACAGGCACGGGCTCGATCTCGAACGACGGACGGGCCACGACGGGGAGCTTGTACGTCACGCCAGAAAGATCAGCCAAGGCGGATTCCTCCTCGATAGCCGCCGCGACGTCGAGCCTTCTTGTGGCCGCGACGCTTGCCCTTTCGACGAGAACCGCGACGAGACGCGCGCTGCATCTTCTTCACAGCCGCGCGACGGGCCTTCGTGAAGACGTATCCCTTCCGGCGCTTCCCGGAGCGCTTGCTGTACCGCTTCGGGAGCCCATCGCCGTACGACCTCCGCGACACGTTCTTCACGAACTTGAGCTTCCCGGACGCGAGCACAATCGCCCTCTGGATACGCGTCTTCCCGCCCTTCATCTTGACACGGATGTTCCGGTACTTCGCCACTCACTCACTTCCCGTAGTTCGCGAGATCGTCCGTCGTCCCGACTGACTTCACCACGGAGGTACCCGGGAAGATTCCCGGCATCCCGAGGATCCCGGTCGGTTGCACCGTACCCTCCGCGCCGCCGCCACCGAACAGGAATTGGTCAAGGAGCCCGGGGGCGAAACGGTCCACGAGGGGACGGAACTGAATCAGGCCGTTGATGAGCTCCTCGATGTCTTCCGTGACCTTGAGGTTCTTCGGGAGAAGACCCAATATCGCTGGCGGGATTCGACCGCGGATGTTGTCCGCGACCTCACGGTTCCGGGTGTTCGCCGCCTTCGCGTTGCCGCCCGCGGCTCCCATGACCTTGGCACCGACGGACACGAGCGGTTGCAACGTCAGCGTGATCTTTTCGATACGGGCATCGAGCTGCGCGAGCGCGTCATTCCCCATCTGCGTGGCCCATGGGGACACATTCTCATTCCAGAACGCCTTGAGCGCGGGCTGAAGACCAGCGACAACGGTGGCCGGGATGGCCTCGATGTTCCCGAGCGCCGTGATCGCCGGCTCAAGACGATCCAACGCGCCTTCGACCTTCTCGAGGAACGGACGGGCCTCCGTCATCATGCCACTGAGCTTGGCCTCATAACGGGAGGCCATCTCGTCGACCTTGAGCCAGGCCTTCTCCTCGATGCCGCCGATCCGTGCCTGGATGAGCTCACCCTGGACCTTGGCCGTCTTCCGCGCCCAGAGACCCACGACGATGAGCGTCGTAGCCACGGTCAGCCACACGAGGATGCCTAACAGGAGCCCGAAGCTGTCGATCTCCATCAGCGCGTGCTCCTGAAAGGCCTCGCCATGCTCAACACGCGCACGCAGACGGTGTTTTGACCCGGCGCGGTGGTAAGATAGCCCCCGGAGAGGCTAAGGTCGACCGTGCATGTCTGTACGACGCCAGGACGAAGCACGTACGCGGGCGTCATGCCCTTCGCCATCGTACCGGTAAGGACGCGGTGGCTATTTAGACGTTGTGATACCGTTTAGACGGCGTCTAAACGTCGTTGAACCTCTTAAATACCCCCCAGGCGATACCCCTCCACGACTTCCTATCGCCTCCGCGACCGCGCCGGGGAATGGTACCCGTACACACGGGAGACGACCTTCTACCCCTTTCCCATTTTCGTGATCGATGGTGCCTGGTGGTGCCCCAGGTGTCCCTACAGCTCCCAGGATTTTTCTAAGCTCTGGGGGCACGAGCGACGGCACGAGTTCATCTTGGGTCGTTACTGAGAGACAAGACACGGTAGCACGGTCCTCCGCGCGCGCGAATTCGACTACTCCAGGTACTATGGAGACGCGGTCCTTACGTGCGACGTCGTCGCGCGTCGGCGCGCGGTGCTGCTGCGCAGGTGATTATAGGTGGTATCGATAGCACATGTGCAACCTTAAATCAACCGACAGGTTGCAGTTGACAACCGCGCGGTTGCGAAAGCATCATGTAGGGACCCCGCCATGTACCCCTCACATGACGACCCGCACCCCTGAGGACGTGGCCGCGATGCTCGACGACCTCTGGGCCGTCGCGTTCAAGCTCCGCGACGTGATCGCGCTCGTGGAGTCTCATCTGAGCGGAAAGGACGGCGGCGCTCAAGGTCTGGGACCGATGGCCGGCACAACCGCCGTCCCCGCAAACCCCGCCGGAAACGTTGCTACCGCATCCCCCTCCGGCGGGGACTTTATCCCCGGGACCGAGTCCAAGTACGGCGAGCCGGTCCAGGAGGGCACGAAGCTCCGGTATCACGCGGGCCTTTGTCGGACCTGCGGGCGCCCGGTGCGGATGATCATCAAGCCCCGCGTCGGGGCAGAGGGGACGTACCGGTGCTGGACGTGCATCAAGGGAGGGCGGCGATGACGCGCAAGGGCGGCGGGCGCGAGAGCGGTAGTGGCGACGAAGTCGCGCCGGTTGCAACGGAAAGCGGGTACGCACCCGCACACACCGCCGCGAACCCCGCCGCCCATCGATTCGGGAAGGACTGGGTCAAAGATACGAACGAGTGGCAACGCCGTGTGAAAGAACGGGACGAGCGCGTCCGCGCCCTCGAAGCGGAACTCGCGGCGACTCGTGCGACGATGGGTCCGCCACCGGAGCAATGGCGTGAGATGGAGGCCCGCGCCGAGCGCGCCGAGGCCCACGTGAAGGAACTCGAGGACGAGATTCGCATTTTCCGCCAGAACGCGCCGGCTCTGCGCGCCGAACTCCGCGGGGAGGACCGGGGATGACCTTCTGCCGGTTCTGCGACGAGGAGCACGATGGCCTCTACGAGCCCCCGCCCTACTCCACAGAGCGCGCAGGACCCGCCTTCGTCCACATCCCCGGGTGCGGGCCGGAGATGGCGGGATGCGCGTCCTGGCTCGAGTGGGACGACGCGGCGCGCCCGACGGGCATGGCGCTGCGGACGGCGACGGGCTGGATGATCGACTACACGCCGGTGATCGGATGAAGTTACCGTGGGTCTCCAACGCGTGGCATCCGAGCGCGCACTGCGACGGGACATGCCACCCAAACGGGGCCTGTGAGGCCAGTCGTATCCGGTGCCGGAGCTGCAGGAAGGATCCAAGATGACCTTCAAGGCCTGGTCCGGGCGGAAGGCCGTGGTGATCACGGACGAATGGTGGTGGTGCGACCTCTGCCACGAGAGCCACCGGGTGTTTACGCGGAACGGCGGGAAGGCCACACACCGCCCCCGGGCATACTGTCCCGTCCTCAGGATGATCGTCTACAGCAGCATGGCGTTGAAGGTGAGGACATGACGCGTTTACATCGAGTGACGAACGAGAACACCCACTCTGATTTCTGTTGGTGCAAGGGCGGCGGGCGCGAGAGCGACGGAGTCGAAAGACCGGACGCTCCGGGGCCCACCGGAGGCCGTGAGGCCGCCGTCGCGAACCCCGCCGTCCACATATGGTGCCGGTCGCCGCCACCCCCGTATGGGGACCGGCGGGGCCACGGGGGGGACCCCGGATGAAACCAAGGCTCGCGGACTTCATCCGCTACGTGCACGTCGGCGTCGACGGAGGCCCGGACGACGGTCGCGTCGACTACGCCTGCTTCTGTCATCTCGTCGCGTGCTACCGAGGCGTCCTCGAGGGCGGGCGCGGGAGACACCCCGCGTGGCGGCCCGGCCTCGAGGAGGAGATCGCGTGGCTCGACCGCACGAACACGCCGGGCTATGTCCTGGGCCTCGTGGAGTGGGAACAATGACCGGACGCACGGCCCGGAAGTGGTCCGGCGCCTGGATCCCGAAGCTCGTGTTCGACGAGGTGGTCCACGGTCCGCCCGGGTACCAGGACTCGCTCGACGCGATCCGGACGCCGCTCCTCGAGATCGTCCACGCCCGCATCAACGCGGCGATGCGCGCCCGGGGCTACCGTTGGCTCCGGCACATGTGGGTGACGGAAGAAGAGTGGGAGAAGGCGGGAAGGAAAAAGGAGGTCGAAGAGGATGAAGAAGTGGAAGGTTGAGTTCACGGGACAGAACTGGAACTTCGAGACCTATGACGCTGCACGGGCAAAGGTCCGATTGTTGCTGGATGCCGGGGTCTGGTGGATCACCCTGACGACGTTCGAGCCGCCGCCGCCGGTCCTGCCGCCGGTCAAGCCGAAGGCCCGGAAGAAGACATGAAGTCCGTGCACCGGTGGCAGGGCCGACTGGAACGCCCCCTGGGACGGGACCGTTCCGTCTGGGAATGGTGCGAGGCGTCGAAGGCTTGCACGCGGCACACGGCGCACCGGGGCCGGCTGGTACCGGGCGGACCGGAGGTCCCATGAAAGGCCTCTGCGCGCTCTGCGGGAAGGACCACCGGCTCCGTTCGAGACCCCCGCCTAACTGGCGGGGTCCGCACACGGCGGAGACCCGGGCGAAGATGTCCGTCGCCAACAAGGCCGCGTGGGTCCGCAGACGCTGGAGGGCCCTCAAGATGCCGTTTTCGGGGGCTTCGCCATGAGCCTTGACGACACCTCGTTCCTGCTCGGCATCTTCACGGGCGCGTTCCTCGTCCTGACGTTCGACGTGCTGATCACTCTCGCGCTGAGACGGTGGCAACACGCGCTATGAACCACTTGCAAAACGCGGGATGGGGGAAAGGACCCATCGACCCCGGGATGCCGTATTGCCCACTCTGCACCGAGCAGTTTGCCGTCCTCGCTGGTGCGATAGTCGTTCGAGTTCTCAACGAGGTTCATCGATGGCTCACGGCACCTACCCTGGCACCACGCCGCTGACCGTCTGCGCCACGGCCCGTGCCACTGCAGGGACGATGAGCACCCCGCCCACGCCGACCGCGAAGCCCATCGCACGGAGGTGGGAGCGGAGGAGTTTCTCGGCGAGCGTGATGATGTCCTGTCTCTCCCGGCGTTGGTAGTCAGCGTCGTACGCCTCCCCCTCGGGCCGCGAGTGCTCTGTGGTCACGCTGAAGTCCACGGGCCATCCCCATCCCGGGAAGTGGAACGTGCCCAGGCCCAAGGGCACGTCAAAGGCCTGGACTCGGAGCAGGATGGAGAGCCCGTTGCTGATCTGGAAGTCACACCGGTACCGGACGCGCTTGATGTACCCGGAAGGGTACTCCTCGAGCACGTCCGTGCCTATGGGCCCGGCGGTGAGCTTGACCGTCCACGGATCGTTCGCGAGGTATCCTCCCACGCCGCCAAGGAGGGCGGTGCCGACGGTCGCGAGGACCGGACTCGCCACCACGGCCTTCGCCACGTCGGCGAAGCGGTCCCACATCCGTTCCTCGGCCTCGGCTTCACGCTGAAGCGCCAGCGCGCTTTCTGAGAGCTTCTTGGGCTCAAAGGGAATACGGGCCGGTTTCACGGTCGAAAGTGCCGTAGAATCGACGCTAGGGACCTTGGCGACCTTCTTACGGGCCATCTTTGCCCCCCGGCGTCCGATTGAACGCCGCCCGGAGACTGGCGAAGAACGCGACCCCGAACGAGATCACCGCCGCGAGGGCCGCCGCCTTCCCATCCGCGACGACACCGGCAACGGACATGCCCGTGAGAGTGCCGAAGAACGCCGCCCCACCGGCCACGGCGGCATCGATCAGGCTGTCCCGGTACGGGTGTCCGTCATTTCCGTTCGCATGCATCTAGCTCATCCTCTGGATATAGATCATGGCGTACCAGGCGGGCTCGTGGTTCGTCGCCGCGTGGGCCCCGTGAGCCGTCGGCTGAGTAACGCCGTGAGCGTCCACGGCCCCGCCCGCGTGGTTGTTCGTGTGTACCTGGTTCGCCGCCCCCGTGTTGGCTGCGGTCGACAGAGCCGTGTTCGAGGACCCGGTCGTCGATGCGTCCCTTGTCAATCCATCCTGACCACCCGTCTGACCAGTCGGGGCGGTCTCAAGGTGCACGTGGCTAGGGACGCCGCTGTGGTCTCCGTGCGCGGAGGCTTGCGTGAAGACGTGGTTCGCAACGGCGGTCCCGGCATGGGTAAGGTTATCCCCGTGCGTGTGCGTGGCGGCCCCGCCGCTCGTGTCCACGGTCTTTGTCCCACGACCCACGATGAAGAAGTTCCGGAGGTCCGGACCCGGCGCGTTGGCCGTCCCGTCACACTCGGCCCAGGCCGCCGGGATGGAGCCGTTCAGGGCGGACCACATCGCGATCGTACCGACGGGCAATTCAGCATCCCCCGGCGGAGGTCCGCCACCCGGCGGGAATGGGAAGAACGGGGCGAAAGTACCCGTTGTCAGCCAACGTCCCAGACCTCCTTGTTCCCGTTGGCCGTGCGAACGACCATGACGACGCGGGTACTGTCACCGGGCTTCGAGAGCGCGGCCATCACGAGCTCACAGTACCCGGTCTCCACGTCCGACACGAACTGTGCTGTCGTCTTCGTCACGAGCGCCATCTAGTACCCTCTCCCGCACGTCGGGCAAGCCGTGCCGGTCGTCGTATGAACCTGAACCTGGGAACGCGACGAACCACCATGGGCTTCACAGTACATGTGCGGACCCACATGGTTACAACTGCCGTCACAAACACAGCACATCTAGTACACCTCGTTAACCGTGACCGTGGGAGCGGCGACCGTGCCCGTGGAACGGGTCACGGAGATAGTTCCAGGGCCATGTTTGACCCACGCCCACAGGAGAAGCTGAACCGTATCATTCTGAGCAAGGTCCGTGGTAGCACGAGCCGTGAATTTCATATCCGGGCCCGCGATCTGAACGCCATCAAGAGACGGGCCACGATCCAGACTCGTCGTGCTGTCCATGTCCGTGGCAGCCCTGGGCAACGTCGCATTCGGCGCCGCGGAGCCCGCGATCTGTGTCAACGTCAGAACGATGTTGTTGTCCTCATCGACCGTCTGGAATGCGAGCGTATCCGCTCCTGCGAATGCGCCCACGGACCTCGCGGCGATGATGTGCACGACGTTCCCCGTTCCCGCAGTTATATCAATAACGGGTTGACCACCTCCCACCGCCGCTTGCGTGGCCGTCCCTGTCCAAGACCAGAACGGCATCAGTACACCTCGTCCACAGATTCTGCCTCGGTGTATAGACCCGTATTCGTCGTCGTCCACGTCCCGGGAAGCACCTTAACCCGCGCCCATACCTGGAGGTCCACCGTATCCGCTGCGGCCAAGTTACCCGGTGTGATCCGGAGGCGGACATCCGGACCCGCGAGCCACACGCCGCCGACCGAGGCCGCGAGATTAGAATTCGTCGATGTGGTGATGTCGTCGTTCAGACGCGGAATGGTCGCAACCGGAGCCGCCGCCGCCGCGAGATCATCGAACTTGACGATGATCGCCGCGTCCTCATCCACAAGGTCGATATCCAGGGTGCCCGTGGCCGCGATCACCGCGCTGGCTCGCGCCTGGGTCACGTGCACGACGTTCCCGGCACCCGCACTGAGATCGTGCGTGATGCCCGTCGTGCCGCCCACGCCCGAGGTCCACCGCGTCCGGTAGGACCAGAAGGGCCACGTCGAATCGTCTTCCATCAGCCCGGCACCTCGAAGTCGATCGTGCACCGCGTCCCGACGGTCGCCCCCGTGTCGTTCCGGACGGACACGAACAGGAACGTGGCACCGGAAGGCGCGATCTTCCGCGGGCCGTTGAACACGATGCCGTTCAACGAGTTCAGCGTCTGCCATGGAATGATGACCTGCGTTGGGAAGTTCGTGCCGAGAGGGAGGAACCCGCTGATCGGGTCCGTGGGAGATGCCGCGTTCCCGCTCGGGATAGCCCGCGGGAAGTCGTACAATAGAACGGCACCAGCGGTGAGGGACGGGCTCACCGTGCTGGAAGCGATGGTCACGCTCACGCCCCAGAGGACGCCCCCTTCCGACGGGAGCCGGATGGCGATCTCCGTCCAAACGCCCGTCGTGTTCTCCCACTCGCGGGGGTTCGGGCTCAGCATCCGGCCCATCAGGGGTTCAACCTCCGTTCAAGCTCACGGTCCTTCCGGTACGCCCGCTTGAGCACCGGGTCCCACTCGGGGTGACGGATGACGGGCGGGGTCCAGTTCGGGCTTTGGAGGCAACCCCGCTCGCAGACCGTCCGGCCCGGGAGAGAGCGGTGGCCGCACCCCATCAAGT
>Ga0209751_10004948_pt1 | contig 12650 bp, 12 predicted proteins | sample RifCSP13_1_FD_184019 | JGI IMG/M metagenome (GOLD analysis project Ga0209751, IMG submission 184019) | Soil microbial communities from Rifle, Colorado - Rifle CSP2_sed 13_1 (SPAdes) (version 2) | ecosystem: Environmental > Terrestrial > Deep subsurface > Rock core/Sediment | place: Rifle... | reverse complement strand
CCCCCGCTGCACGGCCAACGGGTCCTGTCGTCCTGCACCCCCACCGTCCTCGGGTCACCCATTCCCCAATGGGGCCCTTCCGCTCCGGGCGATGGGGCGCCCCGCTTGGTCGGGGTCCCGCCACGGCAGCAGCACTTTCGGGCTCTCGCTCCGTGTCCCGGATTTTCTGGGCCGGGGGAGGGCTGTTCCGCTCGTCGGCGGAATATTCCACTTGGTCGATAGGGCGTCAGGTGAGGTGTTCCGCGCAATCCTCCTCCCTAGGGCACCAGGACGGCCATCCCCCACCTGCACTCCGTTCCGGTGGGCGGGACCCCCTGGCCGGCCGCAAACCAAATTCCGCCGTCCTCGCGGATCCGGCCCTCCCCCGGCCCCCGCCACGGCACCAGCGCCTGCAGGCCCCGAGCGACATCGGCGGGAGCGGCGGGGTCCCTCGGCAGGCGACGGCCTGGGAAACCGAGGCGCGCTCCGTGCCGGGTTTGTTTGCACGGAGCGTGAACACGGAGGGACCCGGGCCGTAAGCCGTCGTGCAGGGTCGCCGCGGGAGCCTCGGAGCGAGGGGCCAAGGGTGCTGGTGCCGTGGCGATGCACCGCTCGATAGGCCAACGGGTGGCGGAGGCCGGGCACCCATCCGCCCGGAGGAGAATTTCGCCACCGCCAGCCCTTCTCCTATCTTATGATTTATTGGTGCGTGAGTTCTCCGAGGACGGACGGGCACGCCGCCGACAGGACCCGTTGGCAATGCAACTTTTGCTGTCGGTGGAATTTTCCGCCGTCCTCAAGCTGCTTCCCTCGTCGCTCGCGCCCAACACCAAGACCCAAGACCGAGGGCGCCCATTGACACATCCGGTGCAGCACCGTACAGTCGGTGTACGATGAACACGACATACGCGATCAGCGAGGTGTTTACCTCGATTCAGGGCGAGGGGGAGGTCATCGGGATCCCCTCCCACTTCATCCGCCTCTACCGGTGCGATCTCACCTGCACGTGGTGCGATTCGAAATACACCTGGATCCGTCAGGAGGAGGCGGTCGAGGGGAAGGACTTTACCTCGATGGCCGTGGAGGCGATCCTGGAGTGGGTGGGGAAACAGCCACGGGCCTCGCTCGTCACCCTCACCGGCGGCGAACCGCTGCTGCAGCCGATTCGTCCCCTGGTGGAGGCGCTTGACGCCCGAGGCTATCACGTGGTGGTGGAGACCAACGGTCTGCACTCACCGGAGGAGGCGCTCCTCGATCTCGTGCGCCACTGGGCCGTCTCGCCGAAGCTCAGGAATGCGGGGATGGACGTTCGGTGGGGCCCCCTGGACTGGCTGGGGAAGGCGCGGAATTTCTATCTAAAGTTCGTCATCTGCGATCCGGCTGCGGATGTCCCCGAGGTCCGGGAATTCATCGAGCGCCGCGGCCTGCCCAGCGCCAAGGTCATCCTCCAGCCGGACGGCCTCGCCCCGAATTACGAGGCCACGCTGCGGCGGCTCGCCGAGTTCGTCCGCGATCGGGAGTACCCCTATCGCGTCCTGCCGCAACTCCACCGCCTCCTCTGGGGCCTCCGCCGCGGCGTGTGATTACAGGGGTCGCATTGCCAGACCTGACTCCCACCGTGTGCGGAAGCTGCTCCACATTCCTCCGTAATCCCCATAACGGGGCGCCTTTTCTTGTCTCCTAGATGGCACAGAGCTTGCACCCGCTGAAATCACAAACTTAGACGGTTGGGCAGCGGTGGCTTTCCTGTAGTCGCTCGAGGGCGGTCCTGGGGGCGATGCCAGCCCTCGCGAGACGGCAAGCGTGATCCTCCTCGGGTCCGATTTGGCATCTGGCCGGTGCCCGGCGACCCGTTAGGGGATGAGGCCGTCCCTCGGACGCCAGGGGAACCCCATAGCCATGCTGATTTGAGGTGTGAGGGGAAGGTCAAATGGTCGGGCGACTGAACGAGGAGTCGGCTTTTGTTTAGACTGCTGCGCTATTTTTCGATTACGAGCCTGGTCGCTTTTGTAATCGTCACCGTGCTGTTGGCAATCTTCTATCGCCGGACCGCGGTGTATGATCTCATCCAGGTTGAAGAAAGTAAGAATGTCGCGCTGACACAGGCATTTGCCAATTCGTTGTGGCCCGATTTTGCCCTCTTCCTTACGCGAGGAGCGCGTCTGAGCGGCGACGGGTTGCGTGCGCATCCCGCAACCCAGAGGCTCTATCAAGAGGTCCTGGCCCTCACCAAAGGGCTTTCAGTAGTAAAAGTCAAGGTCTACAACCTTGACGGAATAACCGTGTTCTCGACAGAGGCGAAGCAGATCGGGGAGGACAAGGGTACGAATGCCGGCTTTCTTGCGGCGCGATCGGGGAAAGTCGCCAGCGAGCTGACCCACCGTGACACGTTTAGCGCCTTTGAAGGCGTTGTCGAAGACCGCGACGTTCTCTCGAGTTACCTCCCCATCCGGCGCGGGGACGCGACTGTGTCGATCGAGGGGGTCTTTGAGCTGTATACGGATGTCACGCCCTTGATGCAGAGAATCGCCAGGACGCAGATCAACATCATCCTGGGGGTGACGCTGATTTCGGCCTCCCTGTATGTTGTCCTCTTCTTTATTGTCAGACGTGCGGACAGTATCATGCGACGTCAGCATATGGAGCGGCAACGGACGAGGGAAGAATTGCAGGCGGCCAAGGAGTATGCCGAAAACCTCATCGTCAGTTCTTTGGATATGATCATCTCTGTAGACTTGGAGCGCCGGATCGTCGAGTTCAACCGGGCCGCTGAACAGGCCTTTGGCTACGGCAAGGCAGAAGTCCTAGGCACGCATGTTGACCGCCTTTACGCGGATCCATCCGAGGGAACACGGATGTCCAATGCGCTGACGATGCACGGCGGATTTATCGGTGAGGTGAGGAACAAACGGAGGAACGGGGAGATCTTCTACGCATACGTCTCTGCCTCGGTGATGCGGGACGCGACCGGCAAGGTCGTCGGCGCCATGGGCATCTCGCGGGACATCACCGAGCGCAAGCGGACGGAAGAGGCCCTTTACGAGGGCAACCGGCGCCTGGAAGAGGCCCTCGCGGAGCTCCAGGCGACGCAGCAACACGTGCTCCAACAGGAGCGGCTGCGGGCGCTCGGTCAGATGGCGAGCGGCATCGCCCACGATTTCAACAATGCGCTCTCCCCCGTGTTGGGTTTTAGTGAGCTTCTGCTCGATCGTCCCGAACTTCTGGAAAACAAGGAGAAGGTAACGCAGTATCTCCGGATGATGAACACGTCCGCGCAGGACGCCGCGAGCGCGGTCCGCCGTCTCCGTGAGTTCTACCGCTCTCGGGAAGTCGATGAACTCCTCTTGCCCGTCCAACTCAACCCCCTGGTCGAGCAGGCCATCATGCTGACGCAGCCGCGATGGAAGGATCAGGCGTCGGCGAGGGGGGTAAGCATCCGGGTGACGACCGACCTGCCGCCCGTCCCGCTGGTGGCCGGCAACGAAGCCGAGATCCGAGAGGTGTTGACCAATTTGATTTTCAACGCGGTCGACGCCATGCCCGAGGGGGGAACCATCAATCTTCGGACCTCTGCCGATGGCGACCACGTCGTCCTGGAAGTCTGCGACACAGGTGAGGGCATGACCGCAGAGGTCCGCCAGCGGTGCCTGGAACCATTCTTTTCCACGAGGGGGAAACGCGGAACCGGCTTGGGATTGGCAGTGGTATATGGGATCATCAGACGACACCATGGCGAATTGACCATTGATAGCGAGCCCGGCCGGGGGACGACCGTGACCATTCGTCTGCCTGCCAGGCCGGGAGAAGGGAGACCGGAGCGGCCGGAGGAGCAACCAACGCTTGCGCGTCGCCTGCGCATTCTCGTCGTAGACGACGAACCTGCGGTGCGAGAAGTGGTGACGGAGTATCTGACGGGGGACGGGCATAGTGTCGAGACGGCGACCGGTGGCCGCGAGGGTCTGGAGAAGTTCCTGGGCGGCTGGTTCGATCTTGTAATCACGGACCAAGGGATGCCCGAGATGGCGGGCGACCAACTGGCGGTCGCCGTCAAACGCGTGGCTCCGAACAAACCCGTGGTTCTCCTCACCGGTTTCGGCGACCTCATGATGGCATCTGGTGAGAAGCCAGTGGGCGTGGACGTCATTCTCAGCAAGCCCGTCGCCATTACGACCATCCGGCAGGTGCTGGCCAAGGTCATGGCTGGCTAGCGCCCTCCTTCTCTTTCTTCTTCCCGCGGGGTCACACGGTCATCCTCCAGCCGGACGGCCTCGCCCCCGACTACAAAGCCACCCTGCGCCGTCTCGCCGAGTTCGTCCGCGATCGGGAGTACCCCTATCGCGTCCTGCCGCAACTCCACCGCCTCCTCTGGGGCCTCCGCCGCCGCGTCTAGCTCGTTCAGGGTTCCTGGTTCACAGAAAAATCCCTGTAACCTTTTTCGGGGGGGCGGCATCTAAGGGGATGAAGCACGAGATGCAGACATGGCGGAAGGAGGTGACAGACCATGAAGCGGTTGGCAGCGTTGATCCTGGCCCTGGCGATCTTCGGCGTCCCGACGCTGACCGTGGCCGGCGAGTACAATCCCACGCAGCAGGTGGCCACCGGGCTCGGCGAGCGGGATCCGAACACGATCGGATAGTCGGTCACGTCTGGCCTCACAATAACGGGCCCCGGACATCCCGGGGCCCTCCCTTTTCCCTATCACCGCCTGTGTCTGCGCGCGGTCACGGGAGGTCGGCCTCGACCGGGAAGGGTGCGGAGAGGCGCATCAATGCGCGGAGCGTCGCCAGGTCTTCGGGGGCCAGTGCGTCGGATGCCGCGATCCGCGCGACCGTGGCGTGCGGGTCCTGCACCATCACCTCGCTCACCTGCCGGACCACGCCCTGCGCCTTGCTGATCTTGGCGTCGACCATTCCGCCGATCAGGGGGACCAGGATCCGGACGAAGAAAGCGAGCACGGGGTTTTCGATCTTGGCGTAGATCGTGAGCTGCGCCGCGACCCTCTCCTGTCCTGATGCGGTGGTCGAGTACTGCGACTGCTGGAACACCACGACCTTGCCTCGGACCCGCAGCAACCCGCCCTCGGCGATTCCTTCGGCGTAGTAGACGCGCTGCGCCTCATCCCGGTAGAGGATTTCCAATTGTCCTTCGAGCCCCTCAGGGTCGCTGGCGCGGAACTGATCGGTTCCTGTACGGGTGACGGTGTACGTCCCGATCTTCAGGATGCGGGCGAGGGCCGCCCCCACGTCCGGGCGGTCGAGCAGGAACCGGTGGATGGGACGGTTGAGGATGGGGTGCTCCAGCCGGGGGGATCGCATGATGGTGTGCTCTCGGAGCAACGCCTCGACCTTTTTCCTGGCGCCTTCGCTGAACGCCTCGACCGGCACGGGTAGAGGCTCGGCCGCCCCGCTCCGCGGGGAAAGCACTCCGGCGAGCGTCAGGAGGGCGAGGAGGATCCGGAGGGGAGGGCGCACGGCACACCCCTTACCGGAGGAGGATCAGGCTGAGTGCGGGAACGTAGGTGATGATCATCAGGGCGATCAGGTAGATGACGAGGAAGGGGACGGCCGCCCGGTAGAGGTGGAGGATCGGCTTGTTAAACCGGAGGCTGCTCAGGAAGAGGTTCACCCCGATGGGCGGGGTGGAGTAACCGATCTCCAGGTTGGCGAGGAAGATGATGCCGAGATGAATCGGGTCCACATCGAAAACCTTGGCCACCGGCAAGATCAAGGGGACGAAGACGATGGTGGCGGAGAGGATGTCCATCAGGCAGCCGACGACGAGGAGGAAGAGGTTCAACAGGATCAGAAAGACCGTCCGGCTGGTGATCGCCTGCTCGAGCATCCCGAGCAGACGCATCGGCACCTGCTGATCGATCAGGAAGCTGGTGAGCCCCAGAGCGGTCCCGAGGATGATGAGGATCCCGCCGACGAGCACCGTGCTCTCCACCATGATGCGGGGGACGTCGCGGGTCAGGCTGAGGTCCCGGTAGATGAAAACCTCCACAACGAGGACGTAGGCGGCGGCGATGGCGGCGACCTCTCCGGCCGTGAAGTAGCCGCCATAGATGCCGATGAGGATCAGCGGAAGGAGGAGGATTTCCCACTTGGCCTCCCAGAGCGTGGCGCGGGCGACGCGCGGATCCCAGGGTCGCTGGGGCAGTCGGGCGCGCAGGCCGACGCTCGCGGAATAGAGGCCCAGGAGCAGCATGAGGAGGAGGCCGGGCAGAATGCCTGCGATGAACAGGTGATCGATGCGCGCCTGCGACACGACGCCGTACACGATGAGCGGCAGGCTCGGAGGAAAGAGGATGCCGAGGCTCCCGGAAGTGGTGATGAGTCCCAGGGAGAAGCGCTCGGGGTAGTGATCGCGCAGCAACATCGGGTAGAGCAGACCCCCCAGGGCGAGGATCGTGATGCCCGAGCCCCCGCTCAGCGCGGTGAAGAGGGCCGAGGCGGTCAAGGCGACGATGGCGAGTCCCCCCGGAAGCCACCCGAACCAGGCCTGGCTCAGCGCCACGAGCCGGGCGGCGCTCCGGCTCTCGGCCAGGAGCGATCCGGCAAAGGCGAAGAGCGGCAGGGCGATGAGGGAAGGGGAGCTCACGAGACGGTACATCTCGAGCATGACGGCGGTGAGAGAGATACCGGCCGCCCCGAAGAGGGCCAGGGCCATCCCTCCGAGACCGACAAAGAGCGGGGTGCCCAGGAGGATCGTGAGTGCGCCGAGACCCGCGATGATCCAATCCATTACTCCACTCCCCCGTCCCCCGCGGTCGGCGAAAACGTCTGGAGCCCGAAGCGGAATGCGACGATGGCGAAACCAACGGGGAGAACGAGTTGGAGCATCCAGGTGGGGACGGGGCCGAACGCCATCGACCCCGTGGCCTGCTCCTGCCGAACGAGATCTACCGCCGCCACTCCGAGGAGGGTGCAGATGGCCGCCGCAATAAGCAGGACGCCTCGCTCCACGAACCGTTGATGTCGCGCAGGCAGGAAACGCAGAAGGGCCTCGATCCGGATGTGCCGGTTCATCCGCGTCGCGAGGGAGGCCCCCATGATCCCGAGCCACAACACCAGGTGCCTCAGCAGGATGTCGATCCAGGGCAGGCCGAAGTCCCAGGCGTTCCGGAGCAGGACCTGAAGGAAGGCGAGAAGGAGCATGACGCTGAGGACGATGACGATCAGGACCTGTTCTGCCTTCGCGAGGACTGCGTCGATCCGTCGAAGGCCCCTCACGGCCGGCGCCCCCGGTGCTGCTGGAGGAGCGAGAGGACCTCGTCGAGGAGCGCGCGCGGGTAAAGCTTCCCCGCCTGCCGTTCCCACACCTGACGGCTCAGCTCGGTCAATCGGGTCTGCTCCGCCGGGTCGAGGTCCACGGTTTGGATGCCGGATCGTTTGAGGACCTGGAGGGCGTCCTGGTTCTCCTGGCGGGTCTTGAGCACCACCTGTCGCGCGTATTTCCGGACCGTCTCCCTGAGGACGGCATGGAGATCGGCGGGGATCGTCTCCCAGCGGGAGCGCGAGACGAGCATTCCACCGATCGCATAGGTCAACCCGGGGGCCGACATGTGGGAGACCTGATTGAACCATTGCAGCGCAAGGGCGGCCATCGGGGGCGCGTAGAAGGCGTTGATGAGTCCGGTCTGTAGGGAGGGAAGGACCTCGGGTAAGCCGAGGGGGACGGGTGCAACCTGATAGCGCTCGAAGAGAGCGGCGGCAAGCGGGTCGCCCTGCCAGGCCCAGATCTTGACCCCTTCCAGGTCTTCGCGGCGCTTGATCGGCTTCTTGGAAAAGATGTGGACGGCGCCTGCTTCGGCGAGGGCCAGGAGGACGAATCCGCGCTCCTCGAAGGCGCGGGCGAGCTTCGGTTCAAGTGCGTCGGTGACGAACTCGACCTCCGCGGCGTCGCGAAAGAGAAGGGGGAGTTCCAGGACCCGGATTGACGGGGCGATGGATCCCAACCCCACCCCGGAGAAGGCGCCGGCGTGGAGCTGTCTCACCCGGATCTTGCGCAGCACGTCGATCTCGTCGCCGAGGACGCCTCCGGGATAGAAGAGGAAACGGACGCGGCCGCCGCTTGTGCGCTGGACCTCCGCATCCATATCCCGAAGGAGCCGCATCCAGGTCGAGCCTTCGGGGGCCAGCGTGGCAAACTTTATCGGGATGGGGTCGGGGGCCGCTGCCGCTCGGGGGCTGAGGAGCAGGAGCACCAACAGGACAGCCGCCATTCGCCAACCCCTCCACCGACCAATCACCACCCACCGGACACCGGTGCATCCTGTCATCGGTCGTCGGTGGTCGGTCATCGCCTTAGAGAAACAGCTCATCCGCTCTCTCCAGCAGGAGTCGGGCACGGGCCTTGGCGACCTGGTTGAGCAGCTGGTGGTCGGGGGCCCGGTCTTCCGGGGTGTCGAGGATGCGGCGGAGCTCCGTCTCGAACAGGGCCCGATCCTGGATGTGGACCGCATAGGGATCCGCGACGAAGAGACGGACCACGAGCATATCCGGTCCGGCCAGTTCCAGGGCCCGATCGAGATGCGCCTTCGCGCGTTCGGGGTTGCCGCCCAATGCTCGCGAGCGGGACGCATAAAAGGCGCCGAAGAAGACGTGCGCCCCGGCGAAGAAATACCCTTCATCCAGCTCGAGGACCCGCTGCATCATCGCCAGGACTCGGGGAATATCCGACAACATCTCCGGCCGGTCGAGGCTCCAGCGGATCGCTCCGGCCCACCCGTACGCCGCCCAGAAGAGGGCGGGGACATCCCCTTTCTGGAGGTGCTCGAGATTCGTGCGAAGGGTCGTGGGGTTCGCGGTCAGCGGGGCGGCGAAGGCGTCGTGGCGCAGCGCGAGGACGCGCAGCGCGTAATCGCGGCCTCGCAGGTACAGGCGGCGGGCGCGGTCCCGGTGCATCTGGAGCGGGTCCGGCTCGCGGTGATGCCGCGCAATCTTGTCCTCGACGAAGGCGAAAGCAAACGCGCCAAAGCCCTGGGACGCCTGCAGCAACAGTTCCTGATTGTCTGGGGATGACTCGAGGAAGACCTCCAGCAGCTTGAGGGTCGAGGCCAGGGCCTGCTCCGCGACGAGGAGGTCGCCCTCCCGATAAAAGGTACTCATCCCGTCGCGGAAGATCTCGGTCGCCGAAGCCACGGACATCTGTTTGAGCAGTGGTCCGCAGCCGGCCAGAGCCGCGCTGAGGCTGATCACGATGAGGAAAAGGATTCGATGACCGACGACGGCTCGACTGTCTTCGGTCCTGTGGTTCGAGGGCCTCACCACCCCGAGGAGGATCGAGGGGAGGCTTAGGCCCGAAGGGAGCTCGCCGAAGTCCAATGTGCGCCCAAGCTCCACCGTGGTCTCCCGCACATCTCTTGCCGGTCGGTGGCGGTCGTCCCGTGGTCGACGGCGGGCGGTCTCGGAAGTTGTCCGGGAGTTGCCGTGGGAGGAGTCCCCACCCGACATCGGCCTCCCGCAAGGAGCCGGCTCTGCTCCCAAGGGACACTCACTATCTTCGGCGGGCCGGCGGGCCTCTTCTCGACTCCGTGGAGGCCCTCCCGCCACCTCCGGGGGGTCATCGTTGATGATCCTTACCGGAAGTCGGCCTCGGTGAAGCGAAGCGTCCAGCCGCTCCCGCGCGGGTCCACCTGGATCGTCCGATCGTACTGCCCGACCGTTCGGGTGCCGAACTGGGTGTCCACGATGGCCCGCGCGACCACGCGATGCGGACCGAGGTCCAGGTAATGGGGTCGCGCCTCTTGGGGGTTCAGCAGGATCGTGGTTGCCCCCTGGACCGCCTGCGGATCGGCGTCAACGTACACCTCGAGACGCCACCGCGTGCTGTTGAGGAGCTGCCCCGCGGTTGGATCGACGGTGGCTGCGGTCCCCGTTGGCACACCGGCATATGGCTGCGAAGGTGGCGCGGTCGCCGCGGGAGGCGGGTAGGCGGCTGCGGCCCGCTCGTTCTCCATCGCCCCTCCGATGAGGGCGCCGGTCAAGAGGCCAACGCCGGCTCCGATGGCAGCCCCGGTCCCCGCCTTGCCGGTGGCGCTCCCAATGAGTGCGCCCGTCCCCGCCCCCAGGGCGGCGCCGGTTACGGCTCCTTGCTCCTGCGTGGTCAGGGGTCGCTGGGCGCAGGCGCTGAGCAAGGCAAAAGCAGCAACGACTATGGTCAGCCTCCGCATGTTGTATCCCTCCCTCGGCTTATGCCTTCATGAGCAACGTGCGTTGGAGTCACCGGTCCCGGTTCCCCCCGTGCCGGCTCCTCCTTCGCCTATGCCATTTGACGGCTCGACGGGTGCTTTATTCCCCGCGAGGAACGCCCGGTCAGGTAGCAGCCGTCCATGCGCGCATGGTGCCGAAGGGGGGACTCGAACCCCCACGGGTTTCCCCACACGCCCCTCAAACGTGCGCGTCTACCAGTTCCGCCACTTCGGCACATCGGACCGTATGCGCTGACCTTTTTATTCTAGGACCGACAGGAGGGATGTCAACGGGAATTTCGGCACCGTGCCTAAACCCAACACCCAAAACCTAACACCTGACACCCAACGGGGCCTAGGCCCCTGGGGATTCAGTGAGAGGTTTGGGCGGCGGGTAGTGGCGTGCCACCTCTCGGCAGAGGGCCCGGGTGTCGATGGGTTTCGCCAGGTAGCCGCTGCAGCCGGCCTCCAGCATCCGCTCCCGGTCCCCTTTCATGGCATGCGCGGTCAGGGCGACCACGATGATGTCGCGTGTACGCGGGCTCTGCTTCAGCATGCGCGTGAGCTCCAGCCCGTCGAGACCCGGGAGCTGGATGTCCATCAGGATGAGACGTGGCACCGTCTCCTTGAGAGCCTCCAGGGCCTCCGCGGCCGAGGCTGCACCGCGAACCTCGTAGCCATTGGCTTCGAGCACGTCCCGAGCCAGCTCCATATTCATGGGGTTATCTTCAATGATGAGGATCATCCGCTCAGCGACCCTCCTCCTTCTCCGTCTATCGGCTGGCTTGCAACACTTATGCCAGCGGGCCGATCGGTCCTCGGTGCCGGCGCGGGTGGACCGCGGCTGATTGACTATTGACTTTTGTCTAGAGGGCTGGTATGTAAAAGCACCTCTTTTTATTGTTATGCGAAGGGGCAAGTCCATGTCGATCGAGGACAAACTCAAGGAGCTGCGGCGGCGCAAGGAAGCTGCCCTGGCCGGCGGAGGCGCCGAGCGGATCGAGCGCCAGCACCAGGCCGGAAAACTTACCGCGCGCGAGCGGATCAATCTCCTGCTCGATCCCGGCAGTTTCACGGAAATGGACATGCTGGTCGTCCACCGCTGCACGGACTTCGGAATGGAGAAGCAGAAGTTTCCGGGTGACGGGGTGATCACCGGGTATGGGACCGTCGAGGGCAGGCCGGTCTACCTTTTTGCATACGATTTTACCACACTCGGCGGATCCCTGAGTGTGACCAACGCCCACAAGATCTGCAAAGTCATGGAGCTCGCCGTCAAGATGGGCGTTCCCATTCTTAGCGTCAACGATTCGGGGGGAGCCAGGATCCAGGAGGGGGTGGATTCCCTGGCCGGCTACGCCGACATCTTCTTGAGAAACGTGCTGGCCTCCGGCGTCATTCCACAGATCACGGCGATCATGGGGCCGTGCGCCGGCGGGGCGGTGTATTCGCCGGCCCTGATGGACTTCACGGTCATGGTCAAGGGAACGAGCTACATGTTCGTGACCGGTCCCGACGTGATCAAGACGGTCCTGCAGGAGGAGGTGACCTTCGAGGAGCTCGGCGGGGCGATGACCCACAACGCGACATCGGGGGTGGCGCACTTCGCCGTCGATTCAGAGGAAGAGTGCCTGATGACGATCCGGGAGCTGTTAAGCTTCCTCCCCCAGAATAATCTCGACAGCCCGCCCTGGCGGCAGCCGACCGACGATCCGCACCGCATGGACGAAGCGCTCAATAATCTGGTGCCCGACAATCCCAACAGGCCCTACGATATGAAGGAGTTGATCCGGCTGGTTGTTGACGACAGCTACTTCTTCGAGGTGCAGGAGCATCTGGCGCAGAACATGCTCGTCGGCTTCGCGCGGCTCGACGGCCACCCGGTCGGGATCGTGGCCAACCAGCCGATGGTCCTCGCCGGCTGTCTCGACATCACCTCGTCGATCAAAGCGGCCCGCTTCATCCGGTTCTGCGACTGCTTCAATGTCCCGATCATCACCTTCGAGGACGTCCCCGGTTACCTTCCCGGGACCGCCCAGGAGCATGGCGGAATCATCAAGCACGGGGCGAAGCTCCTGTACGCCTACGGCGAGGCGACGGTCCCGAAGATCACAGTCATCGTCCGCAAGTCGTACGGGGGCGCCTACTGCGTCATGGGGTCCAAGCACATGCGGGCGGATTACAATTTCGCGTTCCCGGCGGCGGAGATCGCGGTCATGGGGCCCGAGGGAGCGGTGAATATCCTGTTTCGCCGGGAGCTGGGCAAGGCGGCCGACGTCGAGGCCTTCCGGGCGGAGCGGGTCAAGGAGTTCAAGGATAAGTTCGCCAACCCCTATGTGGCGGCGGAAAAGGGGTACGTTGACGAAGTCATCGAGCCGAAGGAGACCCGCCCGAAGCTCATCAGCGCGCTCAAGATGACGTCCACGAAGCGGGACTCCAACCCTCCAAAGAAGCACGGCAACATCCCCCTCTAGCTGTG
>Ga0209751_10004947_pt1 | contig 12651 bp, 11 predicted proteins | sample RifCSP13_1_FD_184019 | JGI IMG/M metagenome (GOLD analysis project Ga0209751, IMG submission 184019) | Soil microbial communities from Rifle, Colorado - Rifle CSP2_sed 13_1 (SPAdes) (version 2) | ecosystem: Environmental > Terrestrial > Deep subsurface > Rock core/Sediment | place: Rifle... | reverse complement strand
GGAGCTGATCACCGATCTTCAGAACGCGTTACGTCAGCGCCATCCGCGGCCCCATCCGGTTCGCCAGCTTTTGCTAAGCGGTCGGCTGACCCAAGAGCAATTGCAATGGTGGGCGAAGAATCAATTCCATGAGTTTCGCAATATCCATCGCTTTTTCGGCGTCCGCTATCAAAAGTGTCCGATTCCCGAGCTGCGCCGCATGTTGCTTGAAAACATGGTCGAAGAGGAAGGCGAAGATCTATTCGGCGGCAAGTATCCGAGCCACCGCGAACTTTGGGTGCGGTTCGCCGAGGGGCTCGGGATCGCGCGCGACGATATATTGAACTACGAGCCCTTGCCGGGAATCCGCGCGGCGCTTGAGATGTACGTGTCGTTGGTGCAGCAGAGCCATTGGGCCGTGGCCATCGGCACGGGGCTGGTTTTCGAGGGCGGCGGGCCCAAGAGGATGAGGGAAGAGCGAGAGGCTTTGGAAAGGTATTATCCCTGGATTCCGGTCACGAGCTTGGATTTTTTCCGCGCCCACGAGTACCATGACGAAGGCCACGGCAACATGGTGATCGACGTCATCAAGAAGCATTGCATGGAGGAGAAGATGCAACACGAGATGCGCGAGGCGGTGAAGCAGCGCGCCGATATCATGTGGCTGCAAAACGACTGCATCTATAACGCCTTTGTCCGGCCGTCGCTATCGGCGGAAACGATTCGGGAGGTCGAAGGACGGCTGGAATAAAGTTCAAGGTTATGGGTTCAAGGTTCAATGTGAATCGGATCGGATATGAGCGATAAAATCATAGACCTGCGCAGCGATACCGTAACGAAACCATCAGCGGCCATGCGCCGGGCGATGGCGGAGGCGGAAGTCGGCGACGACCCGCGCCGCGGAAACCTTCGGGCGCGAAGCTGGATTGTTCGTTCCGTCCGGCAGTATGGGCAACCTGACCTGCATCATGGCTCAGGCTTCGCGGGGCCAAGAGGTAATCTGCGAAGCCGCGGGCCACATTTACAATTACGAAATGGCCGCCATGTCCGCCATCGGCGGAGTGTTGCCGCGCGTGGTGCCCGCCGAGGACGGCATCATGACCTGGGAGCAGATCGCGCCGGCGATCCGCGAGAAGGCTTACTACCGCCCGCAGACCGCGCTGGTAGCACTGGAAAACACGCACAATATGGCCGGCGGCACGGTCTATCCGACCCGCTTGGCACACAAGATTTGCAACCAAGCGCACGATGCCGGACTCAAGGTTCATTTAGACGGTGCGCGGGTTTTCAATGCTGCCGTTCATCTTGGTGAGAACGTCGCCGAGATGACAAAACAATTCGACTCCGTGCAGTTTTGCCTGAGTAAGGGGTTGGGCGCGCCCATCGGATCGATGATCGTCGGATCAAGAGAATTCATCGAGCGCTGCCGCGTGATCCGCAAGACGCTCGGCGGCGGCATGCGGCAGGTCGGTGTGATCGCCGCGGCGGGACTAGTCGCCCTCGAATACGGGCCGAAGCGGCTCCATGTCGATCACGACAACGCCAAAATCCTGGCGGAGGGTTTGGCGAAGCTCCCGAGGCTTCGCATCCATCCGGAGAAAGTTCAGACCAACATCGTCATCTACGACATCGGCGAAACCGGTCTCACTTCAAAGCAGTTCCTGGAACGGTTGGCTCAGCGCAAAGTGCTGGGCGGGCCGGTCGACGCGCGCCGGATTCGCATGGTCACTCACCTCGACGTCGATCGCGACGAGATCGAGCAAGCCGTCAAGATTATCGGCGAGGTCGTCGGCGCCGGCTTTTAACTTCGACTAAGTTTTTTTAGCCGGCCAAACCCAGCAGCTTCGCGGCATTGCCGCCGAAGATTTTCTGCTTGTCGGCTTCCGGTATCTTGAGCTGCTTCACAGTATCCACGGCGCGCACCAGCGAGATCGGCACCGGCGGCGAGTCGCTGCCGAAAACCACATGGTCGACGCCGATGGTGTCGATGGCGCACTGGACCGCGGGTGGGTGAAAGCAGACGGTGTCGAAATAAAGTTGCTTGAGGTAGCTCGCCGGCGGCCGAGTCATGACATCCGGTTCCCACGGGCCGAAGCTCATATCTTTTCTCAGCTCATAGCCGAAGCCGTAGCGCCCCGGCAACATCGCCAAGGCGCCGCCGACATGGGCGCAGACCATTTTTAGCTTGGGAAATTTTTCGAAGCCGCCGGTAAAAATGAACCGGGTGAGCGACAGTGTCGTGTCGAACGGCCTGCCGAGCATCTCCGGCAGGCGAAAGATTTCCATCTTTTCGTTACCGATGGTGAACTTGGGCGGATGGATGAAGAGTGGCACATCAAGGTCGCTGACCAACTCGAAGAAAGGCGTGGCGCGCGGCGAGTCGAGATATTCGCCGTTGGCGCTGGAATTGATCATGATTCCCTTGAGCTTGTACTCCCGGATCGCGCGCTCGGTCTCCTTAAGAATCTTGCCGCTGTCGAACGGCACCGAGCAGGCGAGGCCGAGCAAACGCTTGGGATGCTTCGCCGTCAGGTCTGCCGCGTGTTCGTTGAACTCCTGCACGACCTTGAGAGGATCGTAGCCGTCCGGCGAGCGAATCCAGTTGTTGCCGAAGACCGTGATGTCTACGCCTGCCTTGTCCTGTTCCTCGAACAATCCAGGCAGATCAAAGATTGACTTCGGCGACTTCGGATGAAACCAGCTTTGCGGAACCAAATGGGCGTGACAGTCGATGATCATAAATTCGTTTTCCTTTCCAGGTAGGAACATATGTGGTCAGGTGACGGAAAGTCAAATTTGCGGTATGCTCTGGATAAAGTCCTCTAAGGGAAGGCTAGGCGGAGGAACGCGGAAGCTGGCGGTCATAAGGGTGCCGAAGCAGAAAAAGAGAGGTTGACGCCGCCGTAAGCGGTGCGGCGTCGTATGCCGCGTCCGCTTGAAGGCATGGTTAAGTGGTATCTATCTGTTGCCACTTCTTTAACTCCCGGATTAGGGGAGCCAAGCAGGTTTGATCAGTATTAAACTCGAACTTCAAACTCTGCGGCATTTCTGAATACTCGATTACTTGACCTCGGACGGTGACGTGTCCGGCGCTGCTCAGCTCGACCTCAATAAAATGATCCTCGTACATCGGCTTCAGTACGGCTTTGCCCTTCAATGTTTGGTCCATTTGTTCCAGCTGTTCTATGAATCCACGAAGTGGCTCCACCTCAAAGTAGAATGGAAACTCCACACAGAAACCTCTAGACCGCACAAGTAACTCCGCTCTGTACCCCGAACCGTCAGAGAAGCGTCCGACATTCCGAAACACTAGAGTCTGGTTATCGGTATGTGTTGCAAGAGCGATGTCCATTTTGCCGCTTAACCAAGATCATCCGTTCCGTATAGAGCTTCATGCCTTCGTATATTACGGTGCGCTTCGCTGGTAGTTGGCATGCTTTTACAACGGGGGCGATGGCTTGTAAAGTACTCTCTGATGACGCAATCCGACAAAGGCGGAAAGCTGCTTCTGTATATTCAGAACCTTGGGAGTTCGAAGTCTAGCGTCGCAATCGGCAATCGGGACTTTGGAAAAACATTTGACTTCGTGCTACTTAGCTCGGGATGGCGCTGACAAAGACACAGATGCAACGGTTGATCCGCGGGGCGGTGGGGGAGATTAAGGTCGACCTCATTATCACCGGTGGTAAGCTGGTCAACGTCTACTCCGGCGAGATTCTCGACGGGATGGAGATCGCCGTGATCGATGGGCGGATCTGCTACGTCGGGCCGAGCGCGCAGCACACTCGCGGGGAGGCGACTCAGATTCTGGATGCGCGCGGAATGTACGTCTCGCCCGGTTTCATCGACGGCCACACGCATATTGGCCACTACGCGCGGCCGTTTGAAAATCTCCAATCGTTTTTACCCCGCGGCACCACCGCCGTAGTCGCGTCGTGCGACGAGTTGTCATCGGTGTTCGGTTATCGCGGCTTGAAGCTGTTCTTGGACGAAGTGGAAAGGCATCCACTCCGCGTTTATACGCTGGTCTCGATGGTCGTGCCGCAAGACCCACAGTTGTGCAACACGGCGACTTTCACCGACGCGGAAATTGCGGCGGCGCTTGCCGATCCCCGTGTGTTGGGAATGGGCGAGATCGTCTCTTGGCTGCGCCTGGTCCAATGCGACGAGGAGATTCTCAATCGCCTGGAGCTTGCGCATCGTAACGCACAGATCATTCACGGCCATACGGCGGGCGCTCGGGATCAGAAACTTTGCGCCATCGCCGCCGCCGGGATTTCTTCTTGCCACGAACCGATTCGATTCGAAGAGGCGCTTGAGCGCCTGCGTCTCGGCTACTGGACGATGCTGCGCGAAGGCTCGCTGCGCCAAGACTTAGAGGCGACGCTGAAACCGATGATCGAGCGCGGTGTTACCCTGCAGCGGCTCATGCTGGTCACCGACAGTATGTCGCCGGACGACGTCGAGGAGCGCGGCCATATGGACCATGTGGTTCGGCGCGCGATTGCGCTGGGCATGTCGCCGATGCAGGCGATTCAATCGGCGACGTTAAATCCCGCGACCTACTCCGGTCTGGAGCAGGAGATCGGCGGGATCGCGCCCGGAAGGTTTGCGGATTTCGCGTTACTGGACGATCTCGAACGTTGCCGCGTGCGCGATGTGCTGATCGGCGGAAAGGTCGTTGCTCGGGGTGGATCGTCCCTGGTTCGAAGCGCTGCGTACGATTTACCTTTGGAAATGTTTCACGCTCTCGGTGTCCGTCCGACTATGACCGCGGAGATGTTTAGGATTCCCTGCGCCAAGGCTTCGGTGAAGGTTCGAGTGATGGAGCTGGTCAATTCGACGATTACGGCGGAACGAATCATCGAGTTAAAGTCGTCCGAGGGCGCGATTGCGACTCATCGTGAACAGGATCTTTTAAAAGTTGCGATATTTGACCGGCACCATGGCATTAACAAGATTGCGTTCGGCTTCTTGCGTGGGTTTGGCGCAGTAGTCGGTGCGGTGGGGCTAACCACGAACCTGGACGAGAACGCGCCGATGATTTTCGGCAGCGATGACGCCGATATGGCTCTTTGCGCCAACGCTCTAATCGAAGCCGGCGGCGGTATGGCCATCGTGCATCACGGACAAGTTGTGGAGAAGATCGATTTTCCCTTCGGCGGGATATTTTCGCTCGAACCGTGGCGCACAGTCGGCAGTGGATTGCGGCGGATTCAGACCCGTCTAAAAGAAATGGGCTCGCCTTTCGACAAGCCCATTTTTGCTCTCAGCTTTTTGCCGTTCGTAACCCTGCCCGCACTCAGGATCACGGCGCGGGGCCTGGTCAATGCGAAAGATCGGCAGATCGTTTCGCTGTTCGCTGATTGAGCCGCCTACGAGGCGGTTTCTTTTTTTACATCTTGGCGGATCGGTAGCACCCGTCCCTCTTTCTTCATGGAAACTTGGCCTTCGAGGATGGCGCCGTCGCCGACCACCAGGCTTTGGGTGTTGACGTTCCCGACCACGGAACCCGGCGGTTGAATTTCCAGTTTCTTTTCAGCCACAACATCGGCCATCACTTTTCCTTGGACGAGCACGGAAACCGCATTGATCTTCCCTTTAACCGTGGCTTCCTGTGCGATGGTCACTTGAGCTTGAGCGACGATCTCCCCGTCGACTTCACCTTCGATGGTGGCGGGACCGTCGAATTGCAATCTGCCGTTGATTTTGGTCCCGGGTCCCAAATAAGCGCCCACGCCCGCTGGTACGCCCGCTGGTTTGCTCGCTTCTGCCATAAGCCCCTCCTTCAGGGTATAAGGGCTGTAAATATAAAATATAAACCTGATATTGTCCACATTAAAATTCAGCGCGCCTTACCGCCCCATTTTGGCTCCGGCTAGCTTGACACTAAGAAGCTTTAGGATAAATACTTAATACATTAACCATTGGCCCTCCGGCGATGAATTCGGCCTGCCCTAATTTGCGGCTAATCTTGGGAGATCGAAGATGAAAATTGAAGACCTCAGGGACTATCTCGATATTCTGGAAGAGTACGAAGAAGCGCAAAGGATTGGCACCGAGGTCGATTGGAATCTGGAAATGGGCGCGATCACCCGGCGCGTTTACGATCTCGGCGCCCCGGCCGCGTTGTTCGAGAATGTGAAAGGTTATCCCAAGGGTTTCCGGGCTCTCGGCGCACCATTGGGTGCGAGCAAACACCCTGGTCACGGGCTTTTTGCCAGAACCGCACTGGCCCTTGGTCTACGGCCCAGCGCGTCGGCCAAAGAGATCATGTCGACTTATCTCCAGCGCAAAGAGAAACTCATTCCGCCGATTTCAGTCGCGACCGGCCCGTGTAAAGAAAACATCCTGATCGGAGACGCAGTCGATGTGCTCAAGTTTCCTATCCCGCTGATTCACGGCGGCGATGGCGGCCGGTATGTCGGTACCTGGCATACTGTGATTACCAAGGACCCGGATAGCGCCTGGGTCAATTGGGGCATGTATCGCTTGATGGTGCATGATCGGAACACCTTGGGCTGCCTGTTTCCCGTGCAGCAGCATATCGGCCACATGTACCAGAAATATGAAGCGATGAACCGCCCCATGCCCGTAGCGGTCGCCATCGGCGGGCAACCGGTGATTCCGCTGGTGAGTTGCGTGATGATCCCGCCCTACGTCAACGAAGTGGACGTTGCCGGAGCGCTCCAAGGCGCGCCGATCCCGCTGGTCAAATGTGAAACCGTGGATTTGGAAGTGCCCGCAAGCGCAGAAATCGTTATCGAGGGGGAAGTGCTGCCACACGAGCGGCGGGTCGAAGGACCGTTCGGTGAATATATGGGCTATGAAGCGGGAAAGTCCTCGCCGAAGCCGATTCTTAGAATCAAGGCGATCACGTACCGCAATGACCCCATCTTGCCGTTCTCAAACATGGGGATGCCGGTGCATGAAGGACAAACGGCCACGGCTCTGATAAAAGGCGCCGAAATTTTCGCCGAACTCAAGAAACTCGGTCTACCGGTAAAAGGCGTTTTCTGTCCGCCGTTCGGCGTGGGACATATGGTTGTGGTGTCGACAGAGGTCCCCTTCGTGAACTTCGCGCGCCGGGTGGCGCACGCGGTCTGGGCTACCAAGCCTGGGTTATTCACCTATTACATTGTGATCGTCGAGCCCGATGTTGATCCCACCAACATGGACGAAGTGCTGCACGCAATCACTACCAAGTGTCACCCCGTTGACGGCATCTACCCAGTGCCCCACAATCCGGGATTTCCCGTGTTGCTGCCATTCCTACCTCCCAAGGAACGGCTCATAGGCGATGCTGCAGGAGTGATCTTCGACTGCACTTGGCCCAAAGATTGGCCGCCGGACACGATTCCGGTCAAAGCGACCTTTGAGAATCTTTGGCCCAAAGAGCTGCAGGAACGGGTTCTCTGGAACTGGCAATCCTACGGGTTTAGAAGGGAATGAATCGAATACCCTCGATTGTTAGGCAGTGGTCAGCGCGCTGAAGGTTCGCTATTTTCGTTTGATCGGCACCGTTTTGGCTTTCTTGATGCCCCACGGCGATTCAGCAATCCATCGCTCCAGTTCTCCCGCCGGCTTTGGGCGGCTCATGTAATAGCCTTGAGCGGTATCGCAGCCGAGCAGGGACAGGCGATCCCATATCTCTGGAGATTCAACCCCCTCGGCGACCACTTCGATCCCTAGATTGTGCCCGAGGTCGATGGTGGAACGCACGATGACAGCGTCGCTATCGTCCAGGGTCATCTGACTGACGAATGACTTGTCGATCTTGATGCCGGCCACAGGAAGCTTTTTCAGATGACCGAGGGATGAATAGCCCGTGCCAAAGTCATCGATATAAGTTCGGATGCCCATTTGGCTGAGGCGGTTAAGTGCCTCCGACACATGCGCCGCATCGGCCATGATTACGGTTTCGGTGATCTCCAGTTCAAGGCGATCCCGCGGCAAGCGGTGCTCTCGCAACAGACCTGCGATGTAATCCGGCAGCTGCCGGTCGTGAAAGTTGCGCGGCGAAATATTGACCGCAACCGGCATGTCGATTCCATTGCGGCGCCAGGCGCGACACTGGCCCAATGCTTCGCATAGCACCCATCGGCTCAGCGCGTGAATCAGCCCGGTGCGCTCGGCAATGGGGACGAATTCATAGGGCGGAACCAGACCGATCTGGGGATGATTCCACCGGATCAAGGCTTCGAATCCGCGCGTGCGTTTGGTTTTGATGTCGATTTTCGGCTGATAGTGCAATACGAATTGATTGAGTTCGATGGCGTTTCGAATGCCGCCCAGGTAGACCGGTTTTATTTGGCTGTAGGGGTCGTCCTCCGGTTCGTATACGGCATAGCCGCGTCCTAACTGTTTGGCCTGATCGAGGGCGATGGCTGCGCGCTGAAACAATAAGAGGGACTTCTCGCCATGATCTGGAAATATCGCCGCGCCGATGCTTCCTGAAAGGTCCACGGGGACGCCCTGCGCCATGAATGGGGGATCGAGGGCTCTTAAAATGTCGGCGCAGATCACTTCAACGCCGGCCTTAGTGACGTCCGGAAACAGCGCGGCGAACTCATCCCCGCCAAGCCGGGCTTTCGCGTTGGACCCGTTGGTCACGCGGGCGAATCGACGGGCGACATCTCTAAGCAGGGCGTCGCCATAGTGCGGACCGAAAGTGTGGTTGATTTCGCGAAACCGATCCAAACCCAAAACGCACAAACCGAGGGAGCGCTTCTTACTTCGCGCCTCATCGATTTCCTGTCGCAGTCGTCTCTGGAAGAAGCGACGGGTGGAGAGTTTGGTGAGCGGATCGCGTTCGGCGCCGTTTCGTGCACTTCCTGCCATCTCACTGGTTCCTACGTTTCTTTGCGGGTTAAGGCCCGTGATAACCGCTTGACGATGCCAAGGCACCGCAATCTCTTGCCACTACACAACTGGCTTGCCCCCGCCAAAGAGTTTGCCTCAACGGCCAGGCCGGCACAATATCATAAATATCGGTTGTTATCCCGAAAAATTCACTTCCAACATGGGCCGCCGGACGGGACAAGAATATCGGCGATCAGCTTGTCAGACAATTGGCAGATGACGAAATTTAAATGAGAGTGAATAGGATTTTGTTGAAAGAGAAAGGCAATGATTCAAATCGCATCAGCGACAAACAGCAAGGCGCATCAAATGTTGGTTGATTGCCCGTCCCTTGTTGGCACCGAGCTCTCTTCATCCTGTACCCACTCCTGAAAGCGGCTTTCCAATATGCGCCATTGCCCGCCAACCTTAAAAGCCGGGATTTGCCGGTGCTGGATCATCCGGTGCAGGGTGCGCTTGGAAATCTTCAGGATAATTGCAGCCTCGGCGAGAGTCAGCAACTTAATAGCCGTATCGGTTCGTTTCATAATTCGTGCTCCCGAGTTTGGCTTCTAACCAGCAAGCCTTATGCCATTGAACCATGTTTCGTAAGGTATTGTAATTAAAAATAATTCAAATGGTTCGCACCCGCGTAAAAGCACCAGTTTTGGAACTTATCGACACTTTCAGCCGAAATTGACACTGAAAGGGATGATGCGCCTGGAAAAAATCGGATTCAATTCTCAGTGTGAACCAGCAGGTTACTGAAGAACCCTTCGCTCAACTTTCGGGAACCTCAGAGCGAACGGAGGAGCGGTGAAGATTTTCTGTCCCTACTAAAGCACTCGAAACGGGAAAGCCGATTTTGGGCCTAATTGAGGTTACGTGATGATGGGAACGCAGATGGTCGGATGGTGCGAGGAGGGGGATTTGAACCCCCACGCCATTTCTGGCACTAGCCCCTCAAACTAGCGCGTCTGCCTATTCCGCCACCCTCGCGAAGGATTAGCGCTACGGACTCTTACTATTCTGCGGCGGCGTCGCTTGGGGAGCCGAGGGAGCCGCCGCTTTAGGTTCGCTCGCCGGGGTATTTTGTTGCGCACCGGGCGTCGTTGGTTGCGCAGGTGCAGCCGGCGCCGTCACGGGTGTGCGATCGTCAAAGATAGTGGCCGACGGCTTACGCCCGGCGAAATATCCAAGCGCCAGCGAAGTAAACATGAAAACGATGGCCATGCCGCTGGTGAGTTTCGTGAGAAAGTTCCCGGCGCCACTGCTACCGAAAATCGTCGCACTGGAGCCGCCGAATACCGCTCCCACCTCGGCTCCCTTGCCGGTTTGAAGCAATACCACGAGGATCAAACCGATGCTTACGAGGACATGAACGATGGTAATGACAGTGATGATCATAACTATTTCAACTTTGGTTAAAGCAACGGGCGATAGATATAAACGACTCCGCTGCCAAACTTGCTCCCCCGACGAGAAAGCCGCCGACTTCAGCCGTTATCGCCAGCGGCGCGGCATTGTCGGGCTTGACGCTGCCACCGTAGAGGATGCGTGAACGAGACCCCGCGGCCTTCCCGAACCGGGCCGTGAGTACTTGGCGAATTCGGCGATGCACCCTTGCGATCTGGACCGGCGATGCGTTTTGGCCGGTTCCGATCGCCCACACCGGTTCGTAAGCAATTTCAATGTTGTCTATACCATTTTTGGCTATCCCCTTCAACGCGATCTGAAGCTGCCGCGTGATGACCTTGGCCGTTCGGCCCTGGCGCCGCTCCGCAAGAGTCTCTCCGACGCAAAGGATCACTCGGATCCCGTTGCGCAGCGCGGCGTCGAGCTTTTGGGCGACGATGGCGTCGGTTTCATGAAAAATATGCCGTCTTTCCGAGTGGCCCAAAATCACCGAATCGCAGCCGACATCCCGGAGCATCGTCGGGCTCACCTCACCGGTGAACGCGCCGCTCTCCTGCCAATGGCAGTTTTGCGCTGCTACACCGATCGTTGTGCCGCGGAGGGTTTTTTTGACGGCCACAAGCGCGGTGAAAGGCGCGGCGACGGCGAGTTGGACCCGGGCAGGTTTTCGGCGTTGTAGGCGAACGATGTCGCGCACCAAACTGACGCATTCCGCTTGGCTGCCATGCATCTTCCAGTTCCCCACGACGAGAGGAATGGTCATGCCTCCACCTCGAGCGCTTTGATTCCGGGAAGTTCCCTGCCTTCGAGAAATTCGAGGGTCGCACCGCCGCCGGTGGAAAGATGGGTGATCTTTCCGGCAACTCCGGCAGCCGTGACCGCCGCGACGGTGTCGCCGCCGGCGATGATGCTGACGAGCCGGGAATGGTTTTCCGCCAGCGCTTGGGCTAGTGCCCGGCTGCCTTGGCTGTAAGACTCGATTTCGAACAAACCCACGGGCCCATTCCAAAGGACCATTTTGGCCTTGCGAATTTCATCGACAAACCGCACCACCGTTTGCGGACCGATGTCCAAACCGATTCGGTCCGGTGGAATCTGGGTTGTGCCGACCACCGGGTTTTTTTTGTCCGTGTCCCCGGTGACGTGATCCAGAGGCAATAGCAACGAAATGTCCCGCTCGGCCGCTTCTTTCATCAATGCTTCCGCCAACGCGATCTTATCGCTTTCGATCAGGGATCTGCCGATGTCTACTCCCTTTGCTTTGAGGAACGTGTACGCCATCCCACCGCCAATTAGAAGAGTGTTGACCTTCGGCAGCAGATTGCGAATGACGCCGATCTTGTCCGAAACCTTCGCGCCGCCCAGAATAGTCACAAAAGGAGATTCCGGCTTAGAAAGCACCCGGGACAAGTAATCGAGTTCTTTTTGCAGCAATAAGCCGGCGGCTTTCTCCTTGAAAAGGGCCGCCATCCCTGCAATCGATGCATGGGCCCGATGCGCCGCGCCGAAAGCGTCGTCGACGTAGACATCGGCAAAGGCGGCCAGGCTTTGTGAAAAAGCGGGATCGTTTTTTTCTTCCTCTCTGTGGAAACGAAGATTTTCCAACAGAAGGATTCGGTGGCTGGGCTCGCGCGCAAGCCGCTCTACGTCGGCGCCGATGCAGTCCGGCGCCATGATCACGGGCTGGCCGAGCGAGCGCTCCAGATAATCGCGCACGGGAGCCAAGCTAAACTTGGCAACGACCTTTCCGTCCGGGCGGCCCAGATGGGAAGCGATGACAACTTTTCTCGCGCGCTCCAGGATCAGCCGGATGGTCGGCAACGCGCTCTCGATCCGGTGCGTCTCGGTAATCTTTCCCTGGTCGATGGGAACGTTAAAATCGACGCGCAAGAAAACCGTCTTATTGCGTAAATCCAGATCGTCGATTTTCCGAATCATTGGGAAATTCCTCCTCGCCGGTGATCGTCCCAAATACCCGTGCAAGAAATTTTCCGCTTCTCAATTGACTAATTACAGGGCTTATAATACTTTTTCAATCAGCCCCTCGACACTTCCGATGTATTTCCTTTGGTCGCTCCAGTTGTTGGCCCAAGATGGGCTCCCCGTGCCGCAGCAGCATGGCGTGCTGGATCTGGTTCGTGGATCCGGACCCGTCGTTCAATCCATTTTATACTTGTTGATTCTGTTCTCCGTGGTAAGTTGGGGAATCATTGCTCACAAATACCGTCAAATCCGCCGCTCCAAACGGGAGTCGGAGAGATTCATCGAGGTGTTTTGGGAGCGGCGCAATCTTTCCTCGATACATGACGCCAGCCGCGAGCTTAAAATCGGCCCGGTAGCGCAGGTTTTCCGCGCCGGCTACGAGGAGCTCGTCCGGGTCTCCCGCACTAAGAAAGATTCGCCGGCAGGGGAAGG
>Ga0209751_10004943_pt1 | contig 12655 bp, 10 predicted proteins | sample RifCSP13_1_FD_184019 | JGI IMG/M metagenome (GOLD analysis project Ga0209751, IMG submission 184019) | Soil microbial communities from Rifle, Colorado - Rifle CSP2_sed 13_1 (SPAdes) (version 2) | ecosystem: Environmental > Terrestrial > Deep subsurface > Rock core/Sediment | place: Rifle... | reverse complement strand
GGTGCGTTTACTGGGAAGAAGACCTCCCTGACAGGATGGTATACAGAAAAGGGGCGCATGCCATAAAGCTTGCCTGCGCGGCTCACGGCATTGATGACCCGGTGCTTATGCCGAGGATCACGCTTACTGAAGCCGAGATAGAGCGCGCGTCCATCGTGCTTGAGGAGAAGAGGGTGGAGAGGCGGGCGTATATATGCATCGAGCCTTGTTCCAAGAAGGGCTTTACGCAGAACAAGGAATGGCCCTTCGAAAGGTGGCGCTCTCTCGCTGCAGCGCTCGTCCGTCGGCTCGCGCCGTCAGGTATCAGGGTGGTAAGGATCGGCTCTGAGGCCTGCGAGCCGCTTGAAGGCGTTGTCGATATCTCCGGGATGACGACATTCCGCGAGGCGGCGCACATTATCAGGAACTCGCTCGGCCTTGTTACCCATGAGGGCGGGCTGGCCCATCTGGCCGCGGCGGTCGGGACCAGGAGCGTGGTGCTTATGAGCTCGATGATCCCTAAGGAGCTTATGGCCTATCCTTCGAACATAAACCTGTATACGGAGATAGCGTGCGCGGGATGCGGCCTGAAGGGGCCGTGCCCGAGAAAGCTGGAATGCATGCTGAGGATATCCGTGGACGAGGCGCTCCAGGCATGCGTCCGCATGATCGAGACCGGGCCGGGTATCGAGGAGAGAAGAGATGCCTAAGATACACTTCCTGTTCAGCTTCCGAGAAGGCCCGTGGGGCGGAGGAAACCAGTTCATGTCCGCCCTGAGGCGGTATTTCATAAAAAAGGGCGTATATGCCGATGCCGACGCCGCTGACGTCTACATCATTAACAGCCACCAGGAGCTGATCGGGGCCGCTGAGACCAAGAGGCGCTATCCCTCAAAGATATTCATAGGGCGCGTCGACGGCCCGGCGCGCGCCTACAATAACGAAGCCGATACCAGGGATTCGCTGACATCCCTTGCGAACAGGCTTATAGCGGACGCCACGGTCTTCCAATCGAGGTGGTCGCGGCTCGAGAACAAGTTGATGGGCTTCGGCCAGAACGCGTTCGAAGAGGTGATAATGAACGCGCCGGACCCCGATGTCTTCAGGAAGCCGTCATCGGGAAAGGCCCCGGGCAGCCGTCCACGGCTCATCGCGGCGAGCTGGTCCGCCAATCCCAGGAAGGGCTTTGATACATACGCATGGCTGGACGAGCGCCTGGACTTCAATAAGTATGAGATGGTCTTCATCGGGAACTCGCCCGTGAGCTTCAAAAACATCCGGCAGATGCCGCCGCTCGCGCCTCATGAGCTTGCGGATGAGCTTAAGAAGAGCGACATTCTCATCTTCGCCTCTGAAAAAGAGGCTTGCTCCAACCTTCTTCTGGAAGCGCTTCATTGCGGGGTGCCGTGCATAGCCTTCAACGGCAGCAGCAACCCTGAAGTCGTGGGCAGAGGCGGAGAGCTGTTCATCTCGCCAAAGGAGATACCAGGCCTGATTGACAAGATCCTCTCGGATTACGGCAGGTACGTGGATGGCATGGACCTGCCGGACATTGGCGAGGTCGGGGCAAGATACTACGAGCTTGCGAAACGGGTCTTCAGGCTTTCTGTCGAGGGCAGATATGCGCCCAAGAGGCTCGGCCTGAGCGGGTTCCTGAAGATAAGGAAGGCGGTGCTCATGTCGAAGGCTTCCGCGAGATTCCCGGTTAAGAGGGCGCCTGCATGGTAATGGCCCTTTTCTTCACGCGCGGCGTCTCTCTTGGCCTCTGGTACAGGTCAGGCCTTCTTGCAAGGGAGAAGCTCCTCTACGAGGAATACCTCAACAGGGGCATCTTGAGCAAGGTCTTCTGGCTCACTTACGGCCACGGCGACTGCCGGCTCGGGGAAGAGCTCAAATCGGCCGGAAGACTTCACCCCGGCATTGAGATAGTCGAGATGCCGCGAATATTCGGCGATAGCCCGCCGTGGCACTGGTTCTATTCCTTTTGTATGCCGTTCATGCATTCGAGGGCGCTTAAGACGGCAGACATCATGAAGACAAACCAGATCGACGGCAGCCAGGCCGCTTTCGTCTCAAAGCTCCTCTGGAAAAAACCGTTGCTTCTCAGGGCCGGCTACGCCCTTACAAAACTTGAAAAAGACCTCAATGGGGGAAAGCGCCTGAGGAACACCGCGTATGCTCTGGTCGAACGGGCCGCGTACGCCCTGGCGGACGGGGCAGTCATTACGAGCATTCATGAAATGGGCTATCTTGAACGGAAATACAGGACCAGCGCCGGGAAGATAAAGGTCATACGTACCTTCGTAGACCTGGAGAGGTTCAGGCCCTTATCCACCGGGAGCAAGGGACCAGGGGCGGTCTATGTCGGAAGGCTCTCGGCTGAGAAGAACCTTGAGAGTCTCATAAGGGCCTTGCCTTTTTGCGGCCTGGATCTCGATATCTACGGTGAGGGTCCTGAAAAGGAAAGGCTCATCGGAATATCAAAGGCGGCGGCTGCTTCTGTCCGGTTCATGGGAAGCATATCCAATGAAGAACTGCCTCCGGTCCTGAACAGGTACAGGTTCTTTGCGCTCCCCTCGGTAAGGGAAGGCATGCCCAAGGCGCTGATCGAGGCAATGGCCTGCGGGCTGGTCTGCATAGGAACCGATGTCGAAGGCATAAACGAGATAATAAGGGACGGAGAGAACGGTTTTCTGGCGGCAGGCACCGGCCATATCAAAATAGCCGATGCATTGAGGCGGGCAGCGAGATCCGATACCCGAAAGATCGGAAGAGAAGCTGTCCGGACTGCATCCGGGTTTTCACTGGCCGGTTATGTCAGGGAGGAGGCCTGTATTATCGAAGAGCTTGCGGGAAGGCATCTGGAGGCGGCGGCATGACGAGAGTTCAAATGGAAAAGCCGGTCATCGCCCTCTTACCTGTGCTGCTTGGACTTTCAATGGCGTTCGTCCTTACCGGGATGAGCTTGAGAGGAGCTGTCTTTGCACTGCTCTTCGCGGCAGCCCTCTATTCCGTTGCGTCCATTGATGATGTATCCATCAGGAAGCCCTTGATAGAGCGCGCCGGGTTCGCCGGTTCAATGCTGCTTATATTCGTATTCATCGCGAGCATACCCAAGCTCGGGTCTCAACCGGTCTCTCCCAAGTATTTCATCATGGCCGCCCTCCTTTTGGCAGCCTATGCGGCTGGCCGCCTCGGCAGCCTGTCTTTGAGCGGCGTAAGCCGGCCCCTTCTCCTCTATTGGGGCATCTTTGCCGGAACGTCAGCCGTCAAATTCAATGTAATGGGAATGGTCGAGCCGCTTGAGGCCATCCTGCTCCTTGCGCTTACGGCCGCCTTCATAAATAGAAGAGAAAGGCTTGTCCTTGCGACAAGGTTTGTGGGCATCGTCCTCTTTGCCTCTGCCGCCTGGTTCCTGTTGAGTATCGTCTTTGGCGAGCCGTTCACGTCGATAAGGTCGTTTATCTACGCAAACAATATTGACGTCGAGAGGCCGCTCACGCTTTTTGCCATGGCCATGCCGGCCGGCTTTACCTTCAACCAGCATATAATGGGCTACCAGATGGCCGCGGGGACCGTGCTTTCGATCATGCTCTTCAGGGCGGAAAAAGGGTTGTTCTGGAAAATGGTCTGGGGCATTGCCGTCCCGGTCGTCATTATCGCGCTCTTCCTCACTGCCCAGCGTTCGACGATACCGGCGGTGCTTGCGCCGCTGGCTCTCTTGATGGTCACAAGGCCGAAGAAGCTTATCATAGCTCTCCTCTTACTTCTCATGTCGGCCCCGTTCATGCATTTGGCGGCATCGATCCCTGACCTGGCGCCGCAGATCGGGGAAGCCAGGACGCTCAAGAGCAGGCTGGATTCCGAGAAGGACGTATCTTCAAGGCTCGGGTGGCAGGCGGCCGCGCTGAAGGCGGTCGCGGACAATCCGCTTGGGCTCGGCTCCGGCACACGATGGCAGGAGATATCATCTTCATACGGCGCGGACTTTTCGGACTTCGGAGGAGAGGAACAGGCAGTGCACAACAGCTATATCGCCGTCGGCCTCAAGCTCGGCTGGGCAGGCCTGATCATCGTTCTCGCCGTGTTCTGGCGCATACTGGCCCGGGTACCCGCATTGATGGCAGACGGATACGCGGCCGCTGTCGGCCTTTCTCTAATAGCGGTTCTTATCCAGGGTTTTTTCCACAACGCGAGTATTTTTACGAATGAGGCGGCGAGCTGGACGCTCCTTTGCCTCTTTGCCCAATGGGGCCGCGCAACAGGAGGTGAACAGAATGTATGAAAAAAGGAGAGGACTGCCGCTTGTTAGCGTCATCTTGTCCGTCTACAACGGGGCCGGATATTTGTCAGAGGCCGTCGAATCGATACTCGGCCAGAGCTACCGGGCCCTTGAGCTCATCATAATAGACGACCATTCGACCGATGCGACACCGGCGCTGCTCGAGTCGTACTGGCGCTCTGACCCGCGGGTAAGGGTCTTCAGGAACAGCGCCAACAAGGGCCTTACGAAATCCCTGAACAAAGGCCTCGATTTGAGCCGGGGGCATTTCATAGCGCGGCATGACGCGGACGACTGCTCGCACCCCGACCGTATCCGCAGGCAGATGGAGAGCATGTTTCCCGACCCTGGACTCGCATTGCTGGGCACCGGCGCGCTGCTCATGGACAGCGCGGGTAAAAGCGTAAAGGCGCTGAATGTGAATACAGGCGAGAGGCTTAAAGCCCGCCTGCCGAAAAACAACCAGTTCATCCACGGCTCTGTCCTTATGAGGCGCGACGCGGTTGAATCAGCAGGGGGATATAGAGAGGAGTTCAGGTACGCGCAGGATTATGACCTGTTCCTGAGGCTGAGTGAAAATTACGAGGTCGATAATATAGACGAGCCGCTGTATTCCAGCAGGCTCGCTGACGGCTCTATTTCGTTTTCACGGGCAGGCGAACAGCAGCTCTCGGCCATGATCGCGAGGAGGGCGCACCAGAGAAGGATAAGAGGCGACCGCGCGTGGTCTGCTGAAATATATGGCGAGCTTGAGGCTGAGCTCGCGGGGCCCCTTGCCAGGCGGCGCATAATGGGGCGCGTGCATGCCGACAGGGCAAGGTGCATGCTCCTGAACAACAGGAAGGGCGAGGCGCTCCGCGAATACATGTTGTCCGCGGCAAATATGCCGAGCGTTTCGTCTGTCCGTAACCTCGCAAAGGCGCTCAGGGGTGATCGGTGAAGAGCATGCGGCAAAAGCCGGGCGGCATGAAGAAAGGGCTTGAGGCCGCATGCTTCATGGCAGATCGGACCTCGGCAGGCCTGACGGAGAGCGACGCATGGGCCTGGGCCAGGGTCAATTCACTAAGGCACGCGCATACGCTCTCTCACATTGTCATGCACGCGAAGGGAAAGGGCAGGGAGATCGATGTGCTAAACGCATCCGGCCTTTCCGCCGGACACCAGGACTTCTCCATTTTACCGGCCCTCAGAGATATGGGAATCGAAGTCAATTGGCATGCCATCGAGAGCCCTCAGAGCCCGTATCTCAAGGATATGCGTCATATCGAATCAATAGAGAGGCTCGGCATCCGTCTTAAGCTGACCGACCTTGCCATACCCGGCGCACTCGGCCATTGCGGTCCGTTTGATGTCGTGCTCTTCACCGAGATTGCGGAGCACCTCGACCATTCGGTCTTTCTTCGCGCCCTCTCGGGTATAAGTGACGCGCTTGAACCTGATGGAATACTGATACTCACGACGCCAAACCTCTTGAGCCTGGGCAACAGGCTGAGATTCCTGGCTGGAAAAGGCGAAGGCGCCTGGTGGGGAGACGGACGCATGAACATGGAAAAAGGGCTCTATGGGCACATATCGTTGTACGGGCCCGCGCGCATCAAGAAGCTGCTGCTGGATTCGGGCTTTGCCGTCGACAGATGTTATACGTTCAGCCCCGGTTGCGGTCCGGCGCATTTTATGAGGAAAGCCGCATCAAGGCTCTGCGGCCTGCTTGCGACGCTTGTTGAAAACGGCGGCGCTACTCTTGTCGCGGTCGCTTCCAAGGGAGAGCCCGTAAGGGTCCCTCCAAAAATATGAGGTCAAGATGATAAGTTTCATAATCTGCACCATAGGGAGGCCTGAGCTCGGCGCCTGCATCGCCTCCATACTTTCCCAGAAGGGCAATTACGAGGTCGTGGTCGTCGACCAGTCCGCAGAGGGCGTGACTCTCCCCGGGGACTCGAGGCTTCTGCGCGTAAAGTGCACAAAAGAAGGGCTCTCATCGGCGCGGAATAAGGGCTTCGGATGTTCGCGCGGAGAGGTCGTCGCCTTTGTAGATGACGACGCCGTGCTTTGCCGGGGCTATGTGGCGGCAGTAAGCAGGCTCTTTACAGACCCGTGGACAGACGCGGTTGCCGGAAGAGTGCTTGTAAAGGGCACGCTCAGGCCCTATGCGAGGACCCAGAAGGGACACGGCAGGTTCCTCTCAAAGGAAGACTGGACAATGGTCATGGGCGGCAATATCGCGTTCAGGAGAAGGACCATAGAGGAGACCGGCCCTTTTGACAGGAGCTTCGGCACGGGCGCGAGGTGGGGCTGCGCCGAAGAGACCGATTATTTTCTGAGGATGTGCTACTCGGGCAAGAGGGTCTTCTACTCGCCGGAGCTTGCGGTCTTTCATCCGATGGAGGCGGCAGGCCATACGGATGAGAGCCTGAACGCCAAGCTCTTCGAATACGGCAAGGGCCACGGCGCGCTCTTTGCCAAGCACCTGATCCTCTACGGCCAGAAGAAGGCGATATTCCAGTTCCTCTTCGGCCTTGCAAAGCCTTTTATCCGCATCCTGCAATACCTGTTGATGCTCAAGATAAGGCTTATAAAGAGGCATTTCTGGATACTCTCGGGAAAATGGAGAGGGTTCTGGGGTTTCATACACTCGGAGCGGGAGGCCTCCGGCCATGCATAGGGCGGCCCGCATTCGATTCCTCGGCCGTTCGCTGGCAAGTTCGCTGGTTTCCATTGCAGGGCTTGCCGCCTGCTCTCTCAGGAGCAGGTTCAAGAGGCCTGTTCCCGGCGATTACGCGAGGATAGCCGTTGTCCAGACCGGGCATCTCGGCGACCTCGTCCTTACATTGCCGATTATCAGTTCGCTCAGAAAAATGCATCCTGAAGCGAAAATAACTTTCATTGTCGGCGAATGGGGCAGGGAGGCTGCCGAGTCGTTCGCGCCGGAAGCGGAGGTCGTCTCTTATTATCCGCGCAAATACAGGAGAGGAAATGTTGTCATCGCACCGGCCCCCTCGATGCTGGAATACGACCTTATCATTCATCTGCGCGGGGATTTCAAGTTAGTCGCGAGGTATTTCCTGAACATCAAGGCAGTTTTCCTTTACGGCCTGGCGAGAGGAAATCTCAGGCGTTCCTTCCTTTTCCACGCGGGTATTTCAGAGATGAGGGTCGTACCCGAGCACCAGTACCAGACGTTCAGGAATATGATGCTCAAAATCGGCATTACGCTGCCTGAGAGGCCGGAGATCGACATAAAAAAAGAATGGGCCGACTCCCTTTCGGGGCTGCTGGATGAGAGATGGCTTGCATCAGGCAAAATCGCCGTGCTCCATCCCGGCGCACCGTGGGACCAGAGGCGCTGGCCTGCTGAAAGGTTCAGGCTGGCGGGAGAGGCATTGGCTGAAGGCGGCTTCAGGGTCTTTGTGATAGGCGCGCCTTCAGAATCCGGGCTTTCAGAATATTTCGGAGAGGGTTTCTTCAACCTCATAGGGAAATTGGACTTGAGACAGCTGGCCGCGCTGCTTGCGAGCTGCGAGATCTATATTGGAAATGACAGCGGCCCAGCGCACCTGGCGGCTGCCGCGGGCGCGGCTGTGATCGTGATGTACGGCCCGCAGGAGACCGAGGTCTTCGGGGCGCTCGCATGGCACAGGATCTGGCTCGACGCAAAGCGGCCCTGCTCGCCGTGCTGGCAGAGGTCGTGCGTCCTTGAATATGAGGGCTGCCTTTCATCGATAAGCGTGGCTGATGTTGCCCATGCGCTTGAAATGCTTTTACTGAGAAAAACGGAGTGCGCATGAGATTCTTATCTGAGTTTAAGGAGAGACAATGAAGGTACTGCTTCTATATAACGTCTATTCCGACGAGCTTGGGTCCAGCAGGCCTCCGCTTGGGACCGGCTATCTTGCACAGGCCCTGAGTGACGCCGGCATCGATTGCGATGTGCTGGATATGAAGCTCGGCTACCCGGAGAAGGATGTGCTGGACATGATAGGGCGCGGCGGGTACGGCTGCGTCGGGGTTACTGTGTATACCGTAGGGCACAAGAAGTTTTTTGCCCTGCTTGGGTCGATAAAGGAAAGGTATCCGTCGATCATAACCGTCGCGGGCGGGCCGCATATAACGATAATGGGGAAGAAAGTCCTTGAGGAGTACGGTCAGATGGATTTCGCTTTCATGGGAGAGGCCGAAGACTCTTTTGTCCGTTTCTGCTCAGGAGAGGAGCACGCCAGGATACCGGGCCTGGCATTCAGGGACGCAGGGGGCATTGTCCGCTCAAGCCCGTTCGAGAGGCCGGTCGATCTCGATGAAGTGAGCTGGCCCAGATATGAAAAATTCGAGCTTGAGAAGTATGCGAATGAAATTGGCATCATTACCTCTCGCGGCTGCCCCTATCCCTGCATCTTCTGCTCTGTCGGCCTGACCCTTGGGAAAAAGGTACGGGTCCGCTCAATTGGAAAGATATGCGACGAGCTGGAGTACTGGTACGCCAGGGGAAAGAGGATATTCAACTTTCTCGACGACAACTTCACATTTTACCGGGACCGGGTCTTCGGCCTCTGCGCGGAGATAGAGAAGAGAGAGCTCAAGGGCCTCACGTTGCGGGCTTCGAACGGAATAAGGGCCGACCGCATGGACAGGGAGATGCTCCTCAGGATGAAAGAGGTCGGCTTCAGGAGCTTCGGCATAGGCGTGGAGGCTGGCAACGACAAGGTATTAAAGGCCCTCAGAAAGGGCGAGAGCATGGAGCAGATCGAGAATGCGATAAGCCTCGCCTGTGATCTCGGCTTCGAGGTCTCGCTCTTTTTCGTATACGGCGCGCCCGGCGAGACGCTCGATGACGTAGAGGATTCCATACGCATCGCCCGGAAATATCCGGTATTCAAGGCTGACTTCTACAATCTCATCCCATTTCCGGGGACGCAGTTGTGGCAATGGGTGGAAGACCACAATGCATGGACAGGCGACCCCATGGAGATGCTCAACAGCATGGACAAGAACCTGAGGTTTTCCAGGGAGACCGGAAGGCCGTTTTTCACCACAAAGGAACTGGGCGATGCGGAGCGGTCGATGCTGGCGTCAAGGCTCAGAAAGACGACGCTCCAGCTCCAGAAAAAAGGCATTGAACGCGTCTTCGCGAAATACGGCGTGATGAGATACCCGCTGGCCTGGCTGGCCTCCACGATGTTCTTCCAGAGGCTGTTTTTCAACAGCAACTTCATACGCAAACTCTCTGACAGGGTCCGTTACCGCCGGACGGGCAGCGTTCAATTGAACACGGGGGTGGAGAGATGAAGATAGCATTGCTCAACCCGCCATACCTTCCGGGTTTCTCCAGGTTCTCCCGGAGCCCGGCAGTCACGAGGAGCGGGACCATCTATTACCCGATATGGCACGCTTACGCAGCCGGGCTTCTTGAAAGGGAGGGGCACGAGGTCATGCTGATTGACGCGCCCGCGCAAAGGCTTACGATGACCGATTGCCTCTCGCTCATAAAAGACTTCTCTCCCGGGATGACGGCCGTCTACACCTCTACGCCGAGCATTGTGAACGATATCGAGTGCGCGGCAGCGATAAAGATAATCATGCCCAGCTCTTTTATGGCGCTTACAGGCCCTCATGTCTCTGCATTGCCCGACCAGACGCTTTCAATGGACGAGAGGATAGACGCCGTCGCGATCGGCGAGTACGACCTTACGCTCCTTGAGCTTGCGTCAACTATTGAGTCCGGAGGCGATATAGACGGTGTCCCCGGCCTTGTCATAAGGACCAACGGCAAGGTCGAGCCCACGGCGGCAAGGGCCCATATCGAAGACCTCGATTCGCTGCCGTTCGTCTCAAGCGTCTACAAAAGACACGCCAGGATAGAGGATTATTTCTATGCCCATTGCAGGTATCCGGTCGTCTCGATATTCACCAGCAGGGGGTGCAACGCGCGCTGCGACTACTGCGTCTACCCGCAGACGGTATTCGGAAGGAGGCACAGGCAGAGGAGCCCCGAGAACATTGTGGAGGAGTTCAGGTACATAGAAAAAGAGCTTCCGCAGACAAAAGAGGTGCTCATCGACGACGATACATTCTCGTTCGACAAGGCCCACACTCTTGAATTCGCGGAGCTGATGATAAGGTCGCGCGTAAAGCTCCCCTGGACAGTAGAGTGCAGGGCCAACCTCGATTTCGAGACCCTCTCCGCAATGAAGCGGGCCGGATGCAGGCTTGTGGTCGCGGGCTTCGAGAGCGCGGATGACGCGATCCTGAGGAACATAAAGAAGGGAATCACGGTCGAGAGGATGAGACGCTTCGCCCTTGACGCCAGGAGGGCAGGGATAATGATCCACGCCTGTTTCATGGCTGGAAACAGGGGTGAGACGATGGAGACTTTGAAAAGGACACTGGCGTTCGCGAAGGAGATAAGGCCCGACACATGCCAGTTCTTCCCGCTCATGGTTTATCCGGGGACAGAGGCCTATGCCTGGGCCAGGGGTAACGGGTATCTCGAGTCGGAAGATTTCCCGGACTGGCTCACGCCGGAGGGCCTTCACAACTGCCTGGTCTCTACTCCGGAATTGAGCGCAAGGGAGCTGGTCGAGTTCTGCGACTTCGCGCGGAGGAGCTTCTATCTTGCCCCGGGATATATATCTTACAAGGTCAGAAGGCTTCTTGCGGAACCAAGGGAAATGCGGCGCACCGCGAAATCCGCCAGGATATTTCTGAAGCACCTGATGTCAGGCAATAAGGTCAAAGATGCTGCATGAGATTACAGAATCAGTCTTCTGGTTGAGCGCGCTCGCGCTCTTCTATGCCTACCTGGGCTACCCGGCGCTGCTTGCGGTTTTGCGCTGGATAATGCCCGTTGAGATCAAGGCAGAAAATGCCCGGCCTCCTTCGGTCAGCATGCTTATTGCCGCCTACAATGAAGAGCGGGTGATAGCCGGGAAGCTGGAGAACTGCCTTGCAATCGATTATCCGGGCCTTGCGGTCTGGGTGGTATCTGACGGGTCGACCGATAAAACAAACAGCATCGTCTCGGGCTACGCCGGAAAAAATGCCGCCGTTCATCTCATCGAGCTTGCCCGGTCCGGCAAGTCGGCTGCCATAAACAGCGCGATGCCTCTTGTGGATAGCGATATTGTCGTCTTCTCCGACGCGAACACCTTCTTTGACAGGGACGCCCTGGTGCGCCTGCTGGGCGGATTCAAGGACCCCAGGGTGGGATTCGTATGCGGAAGGCTCATCTACAATAACCCCAATGACGTCGCGAGCGGCCATGGCGAGGGACTCTACTGGAGATACGAGACGGCGCTCAAGAGGATGGAGAGCGCTTTAGGGTATGTTGCCGGGGCGAACGGCGCGATTTACGCAATAAGAAGGGATCTCTTCGAGCCGCTTCCAAAAGGCACTGTAAACGACGACTTCACCATATCGATGAGGATAATCGAAAGAGGCTGGTACGGTCTCTATGCGCCTGAGGCAATCGCCCGTGAGGACGTCGCCTTATCAATGGCCTCGGAATTCAGAAGGCATGTCCGCGACTCGGCAGGCCACTACAAGGCGCTGCTCGCGTTATACGGACTTCTGAACCCGCTGCTGGGCATGAGGTCCTTCATCTTCATCTCGCACCGGGTCTTCAGATGGGCTGCCCCTCCGTTCATACTGACGCTCTTACTCTCGAACATCCTCATGCTTGGCGATCCCTTCTACAACGCGGCTTTCATTCTCCAGGGGGCATTCTATTCGGCGGCCCTGCTGGGCCTTGCATGTAAGAATGCCGAAGGGCCGGGGCGGATCGTACTTGTGCCATTTTATTTCTGCAATCTGAACGCCGCGCTCGTGGCAGGTTTTTTGAAAGCGGTCTCAGGCAGGCAGGGCATGACCTGGGAGAGGACCGAGAGGATTTGAAAATGAAAGCGCTTGCCATATCGCTATCGGCCTTTTTGCTGGGCGTCATCGGCGCGTATCTCGTATCGAGATACGGCATAAGAACAGGCCTCGCCGATATGCCGGGCGAGAGAAGCTCCCATAGAAGGCCTACCCCCAGGGGCGGCGGCGCCGGGATAATCGCGGCCATGCTCATTGCCGGGATCGTCTCGGGCGACGCGGGCGCAGGCCTTGCGATATCGGCTGTGGGCATAATCGGCATTGCCGAGGACATATATGGAATACCCGCAAAGACAAGGCTCGCCGGGCTCCTGTGCGTATCGGCGGCCTACATCATATTTTCAAGCCATTACTCAGGCCTCGGGGAAATAGTGTTCTGGGCCCTGTTCATGACGGCTGCCGCGAACTTCTACAACTTCATGGACGGCGTTGACGGGATGGCGGGTCTTTCCGGCCTTGCCTGTTTCTCCCTGATGGCCTTCTTTGCGCTTTTAAAAGGCAATACGCCGGTCTTCATGCTCTGCGTTTCCG
>Ga0209751_10004938_pt1 | contig 12665 bp, 12 predicted proteins | sample RifCSP13_1_FD_184019 | JGI IMG/M metagenome (GOLD analysis project Ga0209751, IMG submission 184019) | Soil microbial communities from Rifle, Colorado - Rifle CSP2_sed 13_1 (SPAdes) (version 2) | ecosystem: Environmental > Terrestrial > Deep subsurface > Rock core/Sediment | place: Rifle... | reverse complement strand
CAGGCCGCCCTGGAATATACGAATCGAGCCTATCTGAACGAGAAGCGGCGTATCCTGGACCAGGCTCTGGCGAACCAGCAATGGATAGATCAGCAGGAAGGCAGCGACAATGAGGAGCATGGGCCAAAGCACCTTTAGCAAACGGTGCAGCGGGATCCGGCCCAACCAAAGCAACATAACCAGATTGAACACAACAAAGGCCAGCGGCGTCCACGGATCGGTGGTCAGCATCATGAACATGAACAAGATCAAGCTGAGCAGGAACTTGCTGAGTGGGTTGAGTCGATGCAGGAAGGAAGAGCCTGCGTAGTAAATGGTCTGCATGGCTCTAAACGTCCGCCTTTTGCTGGCTGGCTGCCCGATAGGCCAGAGCCAGGAAGTCGTGGATGGTGGCGCTGCCGCGCAGATGCGGATGCTGCGAGGCCAGCAGGGTGGCCAAGCGCGCCAGGGGCGGCAGATTGAGATGCGCCCTGGCCAGCAGTTCAGGTTGCTCGAATAATTGCGCCGGGCGGCCGGAGAATTCCACGCGGCCGGCCATCATCACCGCCACCTGGCTGGCGTATTCCGCCACCAGGCGCATGTCGTGGGTGATCATGATGACGGTCTTGCCGTGCGCGTTCAGATCTTGCACCAAGGACATCAGCGTGGCGGCATTGCGTTCGTCCTGCCCAAAGGTGGGCTCATCCAGGATCAAGACATCCTGGCCCATGGCGAGCATAGCGGCCACGCTCAGGCGGCGTTTCTCGCCATGGCTCAAGGTGAAAGGGTTGGCCCGGGCATAGCGCGCCAGGCCAAAGGTGGCCAAGAGTTCGGCGGTGCGGGCTTGCACCTCCACCTCAGGCGCTCCCGCGGCGTGCAAGCTGAACGCGACTTCATCCGCCACCCGTTCGGTGACGAATTGGTGCTCCGGATTCTGGAACACGTAAGCCACTTGCCTGGCCAACGCCTTAGCCGGCACGCGGCACAAATCCACTCCCTGCAGATAGACGCTGCCGGCCGGCGGCATCAACAGCCCGATGAGGTGCCTGGCCAGCGTGCTCTTGCCCGCGCCGTTAGGGCCCACAATGGCGAGGATCTGGCCGCGCTCCACGCGCATGGAAACATTGTGCAGAGCCGGGGTGCTTCCATAAGAGAAGGACAAGTTACGCACTTCGACCATCGGCTGCGCGTCGGGCTGGCGCTGAGTGGTGGTCGCTTTTCCGTTCTGAGGGCCAGGGTGGCTGATCACCGGCTCCAACACTTTGACGGCTTCACCCAGCGTAATGGGAAACTTGGGAATAGGCACGCCGCGCTGGCGCAGTGCGTGTGCTAACAGGCACACCTGCGGCATCCACACTCCCAAGCGCTTAAGTTCTGCGGCATGCTCCGCGAAGACCCGGCGCGGCTCGCCCTGCACCAATAAGCGACCCTGCGGGTCCAGCACCACCACACGGTCCACCAGGTGCATCAGTTCATCCAGCTTGTGTTCGATGAGCACCAGGGTATGCTGCCCGCGCGCCTTCAATTGCGCCAGCAGGGCGAAGACCTGCTGGGTGCCCATTGAATCCAGGTTGGCCGTCGGCTCGTCGAATACCAACACCTCCGGCTGCATGGCCAACAAGGCGGCCAGCGCCACGCGCTGCTTCTCCCCGCCGGAGAGAGCGGAGAGCAGGCGCTGCCGCGCGTGCTGCATGCCGACCTGACTCAAGGCCAGGTCCACCTTGGCATCCATTAGGGCCGGGTCCACGCGCAGGTTCTCCAAGCCGAAGATGATCTCGTCTTCGACCTTCATTGTGGCGAATTGGGAATCCGGGTCCTGGAAGACAATGCCGACTTTCTGGGCAAACTCGGACACGAGGTGCTCGCGGGTGTCCAGGCCCTGCACGCGCACGGAGCCGTCCAGCAGCTCGGCAACTGAATGTGGGATCAAGCCATTCAGGGTCAGCGCCAGGCTACTTTTACCGGATCCCGAGGGCCCCAGGACCAGCAAGGTCTCCCCCCTGCGCACTTGCAGGGTCAGGTCGCGCAAGGCGGGTAGCTTGCGCCCTGCGTATTTAACCGTGAGACCCTCAATTTGGATCATGGCGGCAGTTAGCCGGGGAAGAAATATTTGTAATCTTGGTAGAGGAAGATCAAAAGGAGGGAAACCATAACCACGCTAAGGGCCAGGTAGCGCCAGCGCCAGGACGTGTTCCAGAGCTGCACGACGTTAAAGGAGATCAACCCCAGGGCGAGCACATCAATGACGGCGGCGATACCGGTAGACCAGGCACCGCTGAAACCCAAAAATGGTAGGGCAAAGGGCAGCAGCACGTATTGCAGCGTGCAACGCACGGCTACGAAGACGAGGTAACCGCCGGTCAGGCGGTCACTACGCTTCAGCTGGGCTGGACTGGGCCCGACCAGCAGCTCAGATCTCTTCAATATTCGTTCGCCCTAAAGCTGTATTAGCCAGCACGCCGGTGCGCGCCACGGCATCCGCCAAGACCTTGGCCAGTGCAGCACACAGGCCAAAGGTGAGAGCGGAAACCAGCAAGGCTGCGCTCAGGATACCCAGTTCGAACGAGGTGCTGCGCAAGGAGCCCAGGATAAGCAGGAATTCGAACAGCCCGCCCACAGCGCCGGCCAGCGCCAGGCGCCCGAGCGCGAAATTGCGATAACGAGTGAAGAACCAGGTGACCAGTTCACCGATGAGGCCCGTGAGGGCGCCGATCAACAGCACGATGAACCCGTAGGCTGTGAACGGCATGGCCACCAGAGCGCTCACCAGGCTGACGAGCAGGATCGAGCCGGGTTTTCGAATGACGTAGGCGGCAAAGGCGGCGGGCAAGTAGTATACGCCGCCGAGCAGCGAGCGCGCCAGGATGCCCAGGCTGAGCAGCGCGGCGTAGGCATAGGTGACTGGGATCAGCAGCACGCCGAACGCCAAACCGATCACAATGGTGACCATCAGATCACGCGTGCTCCATTTTGAAGCAGATTGCTTAGCCATATATGACTCCTTCACCAATCCAGAGTTTTACCATCTATTGAGGTTGAATGAAACTCCGTTTGCGCTGGATTATCTAGGGTGCCAACAGAAGAGGCAATGCTAACAGGTTGCTCGCCAAACTCAATACAGGTGAAACTTTCGCCCCACTTGTTATTTCGAGCGGCCACCTCACTCTTGTCATTTCGAGAGGCTTATTGAGCTCCATCCTGATGGAGGCTCTACAAAGCAGACGCCGCCCCTGAGCGAGGCGAAGGAAATCCAAAAGAACCACCTATTGCGGATAGTCGCTGGTCAGCAAGCCAAACTTCAAGGACTTCTTCGAACCAAGCCCGCCCAAAAGAGACGCGGGGGGAGAATCTCCGCTGATAATCCTATTGAATGCCGAGAATCAATGGGGCGAGCAAGATTCCCAATTCAGAAATATCTCTTCGGGCTTGCAGGCACTCAATCGCCATCAGGACTTTTAAGGTTTCCGCGTTTTAGCCTGTGCCTAACATGTGATTTGATGCCGGGGCGTTTCCTGTGGTGATTGTTCAAGAACGACCCCCACACGTGGTGGAATAGTGTCACGCCTGTTGGGAGGCGAATAGAAAGCGGAGCGCACGTACCGCGATGCAAATCTTTAACAATCAGAGACCTTAAAAATTGCGGTATTTTTAGCCGGGCGTAGGGATTCCACATGGTTAGGTATACGCTTTAGGATTAGAATGCCAGCCTCCAGCGAAGATGTGCTGCGCAAATGCGCAACAAGATCAACTCGCTCAACCTAAACAGCTGAATAGAAACGGGGTTGCAGGTCTGTCACCAGGGATGGCAGCTTGCTCTACCGAAGATCCGGGTCCCCTGTGCGCCAGCAAAGCCCGGGAGGAGGTTTCATCGATGAACGCAAGCCAGGCTTGGCAGGCCGCTCTCGGCCAACTGCAGGTGGAGATGCCCAAGGGCACCTACGACACCTGGGTGCGCGAGGCTGAGCTGGTAGCGTACGAAGACGGCGCTTTCGTCATCGGCGCCAATAATGCCTATGCCCGCGATTGGCTGGAGGGGCGACTCAAGAGCACCATCGCTCGCCTGCTCACTGGCATGATGAACCGCACTGTGGAAGTGCGGTTTGTAGTCTGGCAGGCCACGCAACCTTCCGAAAACCTGGCCGAATTTTCACCGGACCGAGAAACCGCGGAACCGGAACCAGAGGTTCGCCCGCATCCCGACTCAGGCAACTTCACGCTGAACCCGCGCTATACTTTTGAAACCTTCGTGGTGGGCAACAGCAACCGGTTGGCCCACGCCGCCTCGCTGGCTGTGGCCGAAAACCCCAGCAAAGCCTACAACCCGCTCTTTTTATATGGCCGGGTCGGTCTGGGCAAGACCCATTTGCTGCGCTCCATCGGCAATGCCGCCGTGCAGCAGGGCTTGCAAGTGCTGTATGTTTCCTCTGAGGAGTTCACCAACGATCTGATCCACGCCATCCGCACTCACAGCACCCAGGCGTTCCGCGACAAGTATCGCAACACGGATGTACTGCTGGTCGATGATATTCAGTTCATTGCGGGCAAGGAATCGACACAGGAAGAATTCTTCCACACCTTCAACACCCTGCACGGACAGAATAAGCAAATCGTGATCACATCGGACCGTTCGCCCAAAGGCCTGATGACTCTGGAAGAGCGCTTGCGGTCGCGGTTCGAGTGGGGCTTAATCGCCGACATTCAGGCTCCGGATTTCGAAACCCGCCTGGCGATCCTGCGCAGCAACGCCGAACGGCTGGGCAAGGCCGTGGATCCGGCTGTGCTGGAGACTATCGCCCGGCGCATGCAGTCCAACATCCGCGAGCTGGAAGGCGCCCTCAACCGCATCATTGCCTATGGCTACTTGCGTGACCTGCCGCTGACCCCTGACCTGGTGGATAGCGCCCTGGCCGACCTGGTCACCGAGCCGAAATCCCTGGAACCCGAGCAGCTGGTGGAGGCCGTGGGCAAAACCTTCGGCATCTCCCAGGAACGGCTGCTCTCGCGTGACCGTTCGGCTGACGTGGCCTTGGCCCGCCAGGTGGCCATGTACCTGCTGCGGGAAGAGGCGCAGCTCTCGCTGCCCGTCATAGGGGAGCTGCTTGGCGGCCGCGACCACACTACCGTGATGCATGGCTGCCAGAAGATCGGCGAACTGCTGGAACGGGACGAGCGTCTGCGCCGCCAGGTCGCCGGCCTGCGGGAGCAGCTTTATGGGGAAAAAGTGCGAGTTAGATAAAGGCTTTCGGCTAAGGCTTTGAGACGAACCTAAGGTAGGGGCGGGGTAAGCCCGCCCTTCTTTTTATTGCAGGGGCGCCGCCAATAGCGGCACCAGCATTTCTTCCGCGGTCAGGCCGCCGTGCCGCCCGATCAGCGGGTTCTCCCGGTTAGCCCACCACCAATAGGCCGTGCCCTTAGCCGCCACAACCAGGTCGCCAAGCCGTTCTGCCAGGCGCGGCGAGGCGGGGCCGCTGCCGAATAGGCCCGCCTCCGCCGCAAACGCCGAGTCCAGGATGGCGAACTGATTCGGCCAGGTGGTTTCGATATATTCGCGGACCGCCTCGGTCTGCCCCGGCTTTATGAACAGATACACCAGCCGGTTTTCACCGGTCGGCTGGATATGCAGCCGCCGAGTGAGATCGGGGTGGTTGCCCAGATGGTAGTGCGGGTCCTTCTCCGTGTGCACCGCCCCGTGGTCTGCCGCCAACAGGAAGAGGGTGTTCTTCCGCAAAGCAGGATCCAGGCGGTCGAGGAACTGGACCTTGAACGCCTGGCTTAAGGCCGCAAATTCGGAACGCACGCGCTCGTCCCGGGGCCCATACTTATGTGAGAGCGTGTCTACATCCGCCCAGTAGGCCCAATAGAAAGTTTTCCCATCCGCCTGAGCTTGCATCAGTTGGCGCAAACTGATCCACAGATCGCTGGATGATAAATAACCTACGCGGGTCACTCCTGGAAAGAACATGGTGGAAAGGCCAGAGCCTAATATGCTGTAGTGCTGCAGCGCGTAGGGCCGCACACGGTGCGCCGCCAAGTGCGCGCCCAGCGTGGGCAGCCCCAGGAATTCTTCGGGGACAAATCCGGCGTGCGCCAGGGTGCCCGCTTGCTGTTTAAAGCTGAATGGGGCATGCGAGATCATATTGGCAACCATGCCATATTCCTTCAGCCAGACTTCATAGCCCACGACCCCGTGTTCGGCCGGCGCCCGCCCGGTCCACAGGCTGGTGAGCGCCGCGCTGGTGGTACTAGGGCTCACCGAAGTGAGCGGCGCCAGCAGGCCGCTTTCGGACAGCTGGCTCCAAACGGCGAACTCCGGCTCCTGCATCCAGGCCTGCAGGCGATGAAAACCCAACGCATCCACCAGCAAGAAGACCAGGCGCTGGTAAGGACCACCCAGCCTGGTTAAGATCTCCTCGCGCAAAACTGGCGCGCCGAAGGCGGGCACGCCGAGCAAGTTGCATATGCTTCCCGGCAGGTTGAGAATGGACTGCCCGTCGTAAGCCGGGTAGAGAAAGCCACCGCCCAGGTCCAGCCCCGGAATGCGACGCGATTTCAATTGAGGCAGCAGTTCATTAGTTAGGTCGCTCATATCACTCAAGAGCCAGTAAATATTCGCCGGCTTCCATTCTGTTGGTTTGTCAAACGTTTGCGATTATAAGCGGTTGGCTTCCATTACAATCAGTGCATGCCCCCCCACGCCACCATTTACTCCGACGGGTCCTGCCTGGGCAATCCGGGCCGCGGCGGCTGGGCGGCCCTGATCCGCAGCGAGGGCGGTGAGCAGGTGCTCACCGGCAGGGAAGCGCACAGCACCAACAACCGCATGGAATTGATGGCCGCGCTGCGCGCCCTGCAGGCGCTGCGCCAGCCGAGCCAGGTAGCCTTCTACACCGATTCGCAATATTTGCGCCGCGGCGTCACTGAATGGCTGCCCGGTTGGCAGCAGCGCGGCTGGAAGCGCAAGGGCGGCGCGCTGGCCAATGTGGAACTGTGGCAGGAGCTGGCCAAGGCGATCCAGCGCCACCAAATCGACTGGCACTGGGTGAAAGGGCACTCGGTTAATCGAGACAACGAGAAGGTGGATCGCCTGGCGAAGCAGGCGATGCTGCACCAGGGGAGATAGAAAGAGAAAAGGCCAATCGTGTTGATTGGCCTTTTCCTGTTTAGGCTAACGAAGCCGGCGTTGCAGGGTTACGAGAGGCGACGACGGGATTCGAACCCGTGGTGAGGGTTTTGCAGACCCTTGCCTTACCACTTGGCCACGTCGCCTAGCGAGTGCGGATTATACCGAGTGTAATACAGGATACATTACCGCCCTCGGTTTAAAGAAAAAACGGGTGTTATCCCGTTTTTTCCTCTGAGCGGGCGACGGGATTTGAACCCGTGACCTTCTCCTTGGCAAGGAGACGCTCTACCGCTGAGCCACGCCCGCGAACAAGCGCAATTATAACTTGAGACATGGAGTTCCGTTATTCGGTGCAACCGAGTAGGAACCCCTAAAGCAAGCGGTGTTTTCCGATTGGAAAGTGCCGAGGGCCAGAATTGAACTGGCGACACCGCGATTTTCAGTCGCGTGCTCTACCAACTGAGCTACCTCGGCGAGGTGGAATGCCCAACTTCGGGGTGACATTGTACAGTTGGGTACAAAGGCTGTCAAGAAATGCCGGTTCCATTAGACTGCGGATGCAGCGCCGTGGAGAAAATCTAAAGGATGGCAGAAGGAGGTTACTCGGAGAGATATGATCACGAGAATTCTTCACTGCTCTTGACTTGCGCTCGGGGTAGTGGCTTAGGTAGGCGATCAGAATGACACAAGGGGGCGGGACGCTAGGAATCTCCAGTGGACGGGATCGACGATCAGCCCCACCCTTCGCGCATGCCCACCTTCTTGGCGGGCAGGCCGGCCCACACCTCGCCCTCGCCGGTGGATTCGAGCAGCACGGCGTTGGCTCCCAGGACTGTGCCGCGGCCCAGGCGCAAGACCCCCTCTTTGCACAGCACCTTGCTGCCAGGCGACAGGATGACCTCGTCACCGATCTCAATGCCCTGGAATTTGGACTGTTCCATAGGAAGATGGATATCGGCGCGCCCCAACGTGACGCCGGGATAGATCTTTACGCCCTTGCCGATCTTGGATCTGGGATGGATGACAACCCCGAAACCGCCGTGCACCAGGGTGAAGCCAGCGCCGATCTCGACGGAGCGCGGCACTTCTGCGCCCAGCGCTTTGAGCAGCAAGTACGATAGGGCGCCAAACAGAGGGGAGCGGCGGGCGTAGACTAAGCGTGTGTGGAAGTCTCTTTTTGGCATTTGGTCAATTCTCTGTGACCTGCAGAACCAGGTTCTTCCCCAAGACGTGACTAAAGAACTCCTCGCTTTGGTTAGTCCCCATCGGTAAGGACTTCGACAGTCCGCTCGGCATGACAAGGTCTCATTAAGATAAGCCCTTCAGCGTGTAGGTGTCCCCCATCTGGTAGCCGCGGGCGGCGTAGTAGCCGCGGGTGCCCACGGCGGCGATGACAGCCATGCGGGCGTAGCCCGCGGCGCGGGCCAGCTCCTCGGCGCGGGTCAGCAGCCGGGTGCCGAGCCCGCTGTGCTGGGCGGCGCCGCTTTGCTCGGCGCCCAGGTCCAGCGATTGGCCGTAGACGTGCACTTCGCGCACCAGGGCGGCGCTTTCAAGGTCGGCGAGGCCGGTGGCCGGGGAATCCACGCCGGGCAAAGACAACCTTAGGAAGCCGGCGATGCGGTCCTCGGGGGTGACGTAAGTTAGGAAGTGTTCTTCAGCTGACCCGGTGTGGTAAACCAGATCCTTTAATTCCAATTCGTCCACAGCCACGCCGCTGCCTTTAACCTCGCGGCAGCGGATGCAGCGGCAGCGCTGGCCGCGCGTTTTCATGATGGCGTGCACATCCATGCGCAGGCTGGTGCGCTTGTTGCCCTCGACCACGTTGGTTGAGGGGATATCGCGGATGACGCGGTTGACGCGGCAATATTCCGGGATGGTGGGCTTGAGATCGGCCAACATCTCCAGCAGTTCCTGTGTGGAATAAGGGTGATATTCGCCGCGCTGCCAATTTAGATAAAGCTCGGCGTTCTCCAATAACTGCGTTGGGTATATCTTCAATTCGTCGGGGCAATAGCCCTCCCACAGCTTGGCGAAGTCAGCGCGGTCGCCAGCCAGTGTAGCGCCCAGCAAGTTCGGCATCCAGTGCAAGACAATCTTAAACCCGGCAGCGCGCAACAGGTCGGCGGCGCGGCGGGTTTCGGCGGCCGAGTGGCCACGTTTATTGAGCTCCAGGATCTGGTCGTCGAAGCTCTGCGCGCCGAGCTGTACCTTGGTGACTCCCAAATAACGCAGCCAGGCAAGTTCGTCCTGGTCTATGTGGTCGGGGCGGGTCTCGATTGCCAGTCCCACGCTGCGATGGGCTGCCATTTCATTGAGGCGCTGGGCTCCGGCCAGCGTGTCGCTGCGCACGCCGTTCAGGGCGTCGAACATGCGCAGCACGAACTCCTCCTGGTATTCACGTTTATAGGAAGACCAGGTGCCGCCCAGGATGAGCAGCTCGATCTTGTCCGTGGGGTGACCCACGGCTTCCAGGGCATCCAGGCGGCTACGCACCTGGTCGTAAGGGTCGAAGTCGTGCTGCAGGGCGCGCATGGCGCCCGGCTCGTCCGGCAGGTAGCTCTTGGGCATGCGCACGTCGGTGGGGCAGAATACGCATTTTCCCGGACAGGGGTAGGGTTTGGTGAGGGTGGTGACCACGGACACGCCAGAGAGGCTGCGCATGGGCTTGAGGCGGATGCGCGCCAGCAGGCCGGGCTCGTCTGCCCAGGCGCCGCTGTGCACCAGCTCGCGGTAGGCGGCCACCAGGACCTGCTTGCCCACGAAGCCGCCGCCAGCCAGCGGATGGTGGCTGATGGCTTCGAAGACCGCTGCGCCGCCGCGGATCTCTTCCAGGGCGGCGCGGGCGCGCAGCATGCGCTCGGGGGTGGCCTGTTTGGCCTCCTCCCAGGCCTGGATGCGCGGCTGGGGATTCTTGAGCAGGGTCATTTTTTGGTCATGTGTAAAAGGTCAATTGCCTGGCCACTTTCTTGGAGATTGCCGCCTCGGGCCTCTTTTCGTTCGGCATCCTCGCAAATGAGGGTTCAAGCGGGCCATCCCCTATAATCGAGACGTGAAGGCAGAGATCCGTCGTCGTATTATCGCAATTAACCATCAATTCTATCAAAGGCTGGCCGCGCCGTTCTCGTCCAGCCGAGGCCGCTTGCAGCCGGGGGTGCAGAAGGTATTGAGCAGCCTGGCGGCTGAGGCGGACGTACTCGACCTGGGCTGCGGCAACGGTGGCGTGGCGCAGGAGCTGGCCCGCCGCGGCCACCGCGGGCGGTACCTGGGGGTCGATTCCAGCGCCGAGCTGCTTCAAGATGCAAGATCAGGGCTTGAAGGGTTTAATGTTGAAGGTTTTAGGTTTAGGTTCGTCATGGCTGATCTGACCGGGCCTTTAATTCAGCAATCCGAACTCAGCAATCAGAAATTTCCCTGGATTTTCGCCTTCGCCGTGCTGCACCACATTCCCAGCCGAGAGCTGCGCCTAGGTTTCCTAGGCCAAGTGCGCGGGCTGCTGGCGCCCGGCGGCCGCTTTGTGCTCTCCAACTGGCAATTTATGAACAGCCCGCGCCTGCGCACTCGCGTGCAGCCCTGGAGTACGATCGATATCGAGGAAGCCGAAGTTGAAGTGGGCGATTATCTGCTGGATTGGCGCAGCGGGGGCAGCGGGCTGCGGTACGTGCACCATTTCGACGAGGCCGAGCTGGGCAGGCTGGCGGCGGAAGCCGGCTTCATGGTGACGGACAGTTTCTTTTCGGACGGCAAGGGCAATAATCTGGCGCTGTATCAGACCTGGGTGACTGACCAAAGCTAAAAGTTGTATGTTACGGACAGACACACAGCCCTCATCATAACTTGACAAGACTCGCCCGGCACTTGTCGTGTGTCAAGTTGTCATATCGAGACACAGCCAGGTAACAACTTGATAGGTGAGGGTTATGGACCCGCTCAGGATGACACTGGAGGCGGGCTGCTCAGAACGACAATGAGAAAAGGGGCGGGGTGACCCCGCGCCCTACTTTTTCTTTATTGGATGCCTGAGCACCGTTTTTAGTTTCGCAGGCGCGGTGCGGCGTGGGTCGCCCAGGTAGATCTCGTGGTGCTTGCCATGCACCTTGAAGCCATGCTCCAAGGCGAACTCGGTCATCCTGGCGACGGTGGCGGGTTCCTCCGAATAGGGACCGATGTGCATGATCTGCATGCAGGCGCCTTCCTCGAAGGCGGCGAGGCGCGCTTTGCCCAGCATGGCGGGGGCCAGCTTGCGCTTGGCGGCCAACTGCTTGCGGGCCGCGGCGAACAAGGCCGCAGTCACCGGCTTGGGTTGCATGATCATCGCCGTGAAATACCAGGGGTCGTGGTGGCTGACGCTGAATCTTTTGTGGCTGTCCTTTGTCCACCACAGGCCTTCCAGCGGCATCACGGGGTAGTCGATGGGATTTTTCTCACGCAGCTTGAGCATGAATTTGAGCGTGTAGGACAGGCCGTACAGGGTTTCCAACGCGTTTTGATAATCGGGCGCCTCGCCCACCGGCATATTGGGCGGGATGGTGCCATCCACCATGATGAAGTTAAACCGCGGCACCTTCACCACGACCACTTTCTTGGCGCCGGGGTTGTAAAGCCCTTTGTTTTGTTTCTTGAGGTCTAGCTTTTTCATGAGGACTCCTTAGGTTTAGTGCGTGAGATTGCCACGCCGGGCAGCGCCGTTAAAGCTGCGCTAGCGCCCTCCTCGCAATGACGAGTTAGCTTTCGCTTTTGCTCTCCAGGCGCGGGATGTAACGGTCCAGCCATTCGATCTCGGTTTGCAACAGATTGTAGCTATATTCGAACATGCCTTCAAGAAAAGGGGGGAGGTGCTGATCTTGTTGCCAGGCCTGTTCCACCTCCTCACGCCGCTTGATCACGGCGCGGCGATAGAGCCGCAAGGCCTTAGCCGCCTCCCCCGGCTGGACACCGGGCAGCCCGGCCAGCCCCAGCAGGAAGGAAGAATTGGGTTCCGGCGTCGACATGGAAGCCAGGGTGGCCTGGCGCCAGGCAGTTCTCCCCTTTGGCTGGATGGAATAGACCTTGCGGGCTGGCCCGCGGCCGGCGGCGGGCTGCCGCTGGCTGCGGATCCAGCCGCGCACTTGCAACTTGCCGAGGATGTAGTAGATCGAGGAGAAGCCCACCTCGGTCCAGTTGCGCATGCCGCGGTTTTCGATCAATTGCTCGATCTCGTAGCCGTGGCGGGGAGCCTCGGCCACCAGCCCCAGGATGGCCAATTCAGCGTTGGTCATATATTCTAGTACTAGAGTAATACTGATTGGTGATTAAGTCAATTGGTGATTAGTGGTTCGGGATCGGCAATCAGGGCGCGGCAGAACAGAGGTTATTCGGAAAAGACGGCAGCAGGGATTTCTCGCTTTGTTGAATCTTCAGCTGGCAGTGACTTCGGCAGGCCGCTCGAAATGATAAGAGCTGAGGATCCCTTGCTATACTGCCTACATGCCGCGCGAGCCGCGTTCTCAACGGGTGGAAGCTATCGTGCTGAAGCACGCCGATTTCGGCGAGGCCGACCGGCTGCTGACGCTATACACCCGCGAAC
>Ga0209751_10004936_pt1 | contig 12669 bp, 14 predicted proteins | sample RifCSP13_1_FD_184019 | JGI IMG/M metagenome (GOLD analysis project Ga0209751, IMG submission 184019) | Soil microbial communities from Rifle, Colorado - Rifle CSP2_sed 13_1 (SPAdes) (version 2) | ecosystem: Environmental > Terrestrial > Deep subsurface > Rock core/Sediment | place: Rifle... | reverse complement strand
GTTCGTCCACCAGTACGCGGGCACGTCCTGGACGTAGCCCGTCGTGTTGTTGTACCCCGCGGCCCAGAACAGGTCCGTGTCCCCGAAGACGTAGTCGCGAGCCGAGACCCAGGCACCCGCGCCGCCCGGCGCATCCACGATCACGACGACGTCCACGGTCGGCGCCCCGCGCGTCGGCCCGGACACGAACGTCACGGAAGCGATCGTCAGGAAAAGAAAGACCGCGGCAACCCCCGCCCCTGCCCACCGGCGCATCGCGTTGTCCCCCTCGACCCCACCGCAACCGAGGTCGTCGGGAGACCAGCGCCCTCTCGCGATAAATATTGATTTGAGCACTTTCGATGCGTCCGCCCCGCCACCGGAAAGGCCATATCGCGCCGCGGGCGTTCCGAGCGCGATGGACTACCCCCCCGCGGTCCAGCGGCTCCTCCAGGGTGCGGGCGCCGCCGCGGGGGACACAGTGGCGGTGACGGCCCGCGGGAGGCGGCACGAGGGCGTCGTGATGCCCCACACCGCGTTCTCCGGGACGGACGTCCTCACGCTGAAGCTCGGGACCGGGTACAACATCGGGATCGACGTCGCGGACATCGCGAAGGTCGAGCTCGTCGCGAGACAGGCGCCCGCCCGGAAGGCGCGGGCCCCGGTCCCCGCCGCGGGCGACCGGCCCGTCCTCAGCGTCCTGGGCACGGGCGGGACGATCGCGTCGTACGTGGACTACCGCACGGGCGGCGTGCACCCCGCGGTGACCGCGGAGGAGCTCGTGTTCAGCGTGCCCGAGCTCCACGACCTCGCGGACGTGCGGGCCCGCGTCGTGTACTCCGTGTACAGCGAGGACCTGAAGCCCGCGAACTGGCAGCACCTCGCGCAGGAGGCTGCGAAGGAGCTGAACGGCGGGGCCCGGGCCGTGCTGATCCCGCATGGGACGGACACGCTGCACTTCACGTCCGCCGCCCTCGCGTTCATGCTCCGGGACCTCACGGGGCCCGTGATCCTCGTCGGGGCGCAGCGGTCGTCGGACCGCCCGAGCAGCGACGCCGCGATGAACCTGATCGCGGGCGCCCGCCTCGCGGCCGCGGACCTCGGCGAGCCCGTCGTCGTGATGCACGGGGAGACCTCGGACACGGCGTGCCTCGTCCACCGCGGCACGAAGGTCCGGAAGATGCACGCCTCGAGACGGGACGCGTTCCGCTCGATGAACGCCCTCCCCCTCGGGAGGGTCCACCACGACGGCCGGGTCGAGCTCTCCGCGGGCGTGCGGCGGCGGGCGAAGGGGCCCGTCGTCGCGGACGCCCGCCTCGACCCGGAGGTCTCCCTCGTGTGGTTCTACCCGGGGATGAAGCCGGAGCTCGTCGCGCGGTGCATGGAGACCTCCCACGGCGTCGTGGTCGCGGGGACGGGACTCGGCCACGTGGCCCACGACCTGATCCCCGCCATCGAGGGGGCCGTGAGGGCGGGGAAGCCCGTCGTGATGACGACGCAGACCCTCCAAGGCCGCGTCGGGATGCGGGTGTACGACACGGGCCGGGACCTCCTGAAGGCGGGCGTGCTGGACGGACAGGACATGCTCCCCGAGGTCGCGTACGTGAAGCTGATGGTGGCGCTCGGGCGGACGAAGGACCCCGCGGAGGTCGCCCGGTACATGGCGACGGACGTGGCGGGGGAGATCAACCCGCGGATCGGACTCGACGAGTTCGCGGAGTAGCGCATGCCGCACGACGTGTTCGCGTACGGGCAGTTCCTGAAGGAACCGGTGCTCAAGCGGATGCTCGGGCGGGTGCCGAAGAAGGTGCCCGCGAGGCTCCGCGGGTACCGGAAGTTCCTCGACGACATCCTCGGGTTCTACAACCTCGTCGTCGAGGAGGAGGGGATCGTGGAGGGCCAGCTGCTCCTGGGGCTCACGGACGACGATCTCCTCGAGCTCGACAAGTTCGAGTCCGCGAAGTACCACCGGATCGCGGTGACCGTGGAGACCGCGGCGGGGCCGTCCGAGGGGTGGGCGTACATCGGCAGAGCTTAAGCCGCCCTCCGCGTTCGCGAGGCGGGCCGCGATGAAAATCGACGAGTTCGGGAAGGTGGACGAGTACCTCACCGCCGCGAACGAGCCGATCTTGCGGCCGGACGAGCGGGTGATCGGCTTCCGGCAACTCGAGTACCGAGTGTACCGCGGCGGGCTCGTGAAGTCTCCCCTCACGGACGAGCGGGGCGGGTGGGTGTGGCAGACGACGAAGCGTGTCCTCCACCTCGACGACAAGTGGGAGACGCTGCCGACGGGCGTGAGGGGGAAGCGGGTCCACGAGTACGGGTTCATGGAGGTCGTGGACGTCGTGTGGCAGCGGCGGGCCGTGATCGTGACGACGGCCGGCCCGAAGGGGAAGCTGGTCTGGGAGTACAAGCCGTTCGGCGCCGCGGCGCGGCTGTTCAACTGGCTCCGCGAGCAGAGGGAGGAGCGGCGGAGGTTCGCGAAGGGCGAGGTGGAGCGGGTGTACGAGAAGGGGAAGTCGGCGGGGTGAACGGAGCCGGCGGCGAGTATTGAGCCTCTGGGGCAGCGCTGTACTCGACACCGCTCACGCGGCGCCCCTCACGGCGCCTACCCGGTGATCTCCACGTCCACCGTCGCCTCGCAGGCAATCGCAACGTCGGTGCCGGGCCCGCCATTCGCCGTGTCCACCCCGGGGCCGCAGTGGATGTAGTCGTCCCCTCCTGAAATCGTCTCTCCCGGCTGGTCCGCACCGATGACCCAGTCGCCGTCCACGGGGTCGTTGCCAGGTCCCGCGATCAGCGTGTCGTCGCCGAGGATGACCGTGTCGATGCCGACACCGCCGCCGAAGGCAACGTCGGCGTGGATCTCGTCCCCCCGAAAGATGATCTCGTTGCCGGGGCCGCCGATGAGGACGTCGTCACCCGCGATGAGGAGGTCGTCGCCGGGGCCGCCGATGAGGGGGTCACCCGCCAAGACGTCATCGCCCGGCCCGCCATCGAGGTAATCGTCCCCACCGACGACGATGTCGTTCCCGGGCCCGCCCCCTGCGGATTCCCCGACCATCCAGTCGTTGCCCGCGCCGCCGATCAGGATGTCGTTCCCTCCGATCACGATGTCGTTGCCCGCTCCTCCGGGCATCTGGTCGCCGCCCCAGGTGTCCGCGCCGGACCCGCCCAGCAGCACATCGTCGCCGCCCTGCAAGTGGTCATCGCCGTTGTCGCCGAAGAGCATGTCGCCCCCGCTGAAGAAGATCCGGCCCGGAGGCGGGGGGCCCGTCCCGTCGGGACCGAACTCCAAGATGTCGTCGCCCCCTTGCAGGTCATCGCTTCCGTCGAGGCCCTGGAGGTAGTCCCCGTCCCCGAAGTCCATCCCCGGGCCGCCCCGCAGCACGTCATCGCCCCCCGCCAGGACGTCGTCCCCGGAGGTCCCGATGAGGTAGTCGCCCGCCATCAGATCGTCCCCCCGACCGGCCTCGAGGACGTCGTCACCGGCCCCGCCGCACATCACGTCGTTGCCGTCGCCCCCTTCGAGGACGTCGTCGCCGCCCAGCCCGTTCATGACGTCGGGACCGGGCGTCCCGACGAGGACGTCGTCCCCGTCCGTGCCGACGATCGTCGCGGGCGTCCCGAGACAGAGGACCCCGTCGGGATTCGCAGAGGCCCCACCCGCCAGGAAGCCGGCCCCGAACGCCGCAATCAGCACCGCCGCCAATGCGGCCGCACACGCCCCTCGCAGCCCACCCTTCGCCTCCATGAGTTCCACCCCGCTCATGAGCCCCTTCGCCACGGACTACGCCCGCGCACGGGTCGTCATATACAGGTCGAAGGCTCCGAAACCGCCAGGCCGGGTGGACGCAAAGAAGAGCGTCTTCCGGTCCGAAGCGATGTACGCCTGTCTATCGTCCTGTGGGCTGTTCACGCCTGCGCCAAGATTCACGGGCGTGGTCCACGGATCGGACGTGCTGTCGCGGGTGGAGATCCACACGTCCTCCTGGCCGACCCCACCCGGCCGGTTCGAGAAGAAGAACATCTCAAGTCCGTCGAAGCGGATGGACGGGCGCTGGTCGGAGGCCGAAGTGCTCAGCTCCGTTACCAGTTCGGGGGCCCCCCACGAGCCGTCCGGCAGCTGGGCGCTGACATAGATGTCGTAGACGAGAAGCCCAACTGGCCGGTCGCTTCCGTAGTAGAGAAGCGGCACACCGAGTTCGTCGTTCTCGAAGTAGCTCGCTCCCGCGTCATTGGACGCCGAGTTGACCCCGGGACCGAGATTGACCGCCGTCTCCCAGGCGAAGTCATCGTGGACGTGCTCGCGATAGGAGACCCACACGTCGAAACCCCCGAGACTCCCGGGTCCGCCAAGTCGGTTGAAGAACATCCAGTGACCGTCGCGCGAGAAGGCGGGGACGGCTTCGGTGAAACCGGTATTGATCGTCGGGCCGAGGTTCACGGGAGGCCCCCACGGGTCGTCTTGGGTCGCCCGCTGCGACACCCAGATGTCGAAAAGGCCGAGTCCGCCGGGCCGGACCGAATTGAAGTAGACGCTCAGGCCGTCCTTGGAAATCGCGGGCCCGGCATCCACGAAGGCCGAGTTGACGATCGGGCCGAGGTTCGTCGGAGTAGACCACTCCGAGAACTTCGGTGACGCAACGGCATTCGAACTCGCGATCAACATCACAGCCACGGCTACTAACAGCACAACCCTCACAGTAACCCGAAATTCGGACATTCCCAACCATCTCCTAACGAATCTGCAGGATGACCTCCACTACGCCCGCGTGCGGGTCGTCACGTACAAATCGAAGCCACCTAGCCCCCCGGGCCGGTCGGATGTAAAGTACAGCGTAAGACGGTCGGAGGCGAGGTAGCCCTGTGCGTCGGTCGCCGGGCCGTTCACGGTCGGGCCGAGGTTCACCGGCGGACTCCAGGGTTCGGTCACCGCGTCGCGGGTAGAGACCCACATGTCGAAGCCGCCGAACCCACCCGGCCGGTTGGACCACAGGAACACCTCGAGCCCGTCGAAGCGGACGACCGGGCGTTGGTCGTGGGACGGGCTGCTCAGCTCCGGGACCAACTCCGCGGCCCCCCACGAGCCGTCCGGCAACTGGGCGCTGACGTATGTGTCATTGCCGCCGGGACCCCCTGGCCGGTTACTGCCGAAGAAGAGCAGCGGGACCCCGAAGTCGTCGTTCTCGAAGTAGCTCGCCCCCTGGTCGAGGAACGCGGAATTGACCCCGGGACCGAGATTGACCGCCGTCTCCCAGGCGAAGTCGTCGTGGACGTGCTCGCGGTAGGAGGCCCACAGATCGGCGCGTCCGAACCCGCCGGGTCGGTCGCTATTAAAGAACATCCAGTGGCCGTCCCGGGACAGGGCCGGGACTGTGTCGACAGCGGCGGAGTTGATCGTCGGGCCGAGGTTCATGGGCGGCCCCCACGGGTCGTCCTCGCCCACCCGCTGCGACACCCAGAGGTCCTGGAGGCCGAACCCGCCTCGTGCGGCGCCTGACGCCAAAAACAGGCTCAGGCCGTCCTTGGAAATCGCGGGCCCCTGCTCCAGGATGGCCGAGTTGACCACCGGCCCGAGGTTCACGGGAGCCGACCAGTCCGAGAACGTCGGGGCCGCCCCCGCGTTCGAGCTCGCCATCAACACGGTGGCGATGCCGACGATCAGGACGGCCTTCAAGGTCCTCCGGGCCTCCCACGACGATCTCGCTCCCCCGTCGCACACACCGCGCCGTTCCCCCCCGAAACCCGCCATCTTCAGGCCCCTGTCCTACCCTACAATGACAATCTCTAGCTCGACTAAAGCCTACCCGTCGCACGGTTCTGGATTTCGGACAACCTAAACCGGCGACGGCCCCTTCCCGCAACCCTTTTGAGGAATCCGGCCCATGGAGGCGGTTAGGGGGGAGTAGGGAGTGGATGCCCTTGACAAGTGCGTCCTGCGGGCCCTGTTCCAGAACGAGGGCCTGACACCAGTCAACCCCCGGGCCCAGATCTCCTCGGCCGCAATCGCACGGAAGCTCGGGGTGAGCGAAGGCACGGTCCGGAACCGGATCCTCCGGTTCCACGAAACGGGGTTTGTCAAGGAAGTGCGCCTCATCGCGAATCCCAACTTGGTGAGTCTCGCGGAGGCCTGCCTCCTGTTCGACGTCCCGCGCGAGACCCAGAGCGAGGTCATCGAGAGAATCCAGCTCCTGGAGAACGTCGTGATCCTCACGGTCTTCCACGGGAGCCTCCTGTCGCCCATCTTCCGGTACCGGGGCGAGGCCGCGCTCGTCCGACAGGTCGATCTGTTCCGGAGGCTCGCAAAGGTCGAGAGGATCATCGTCGGGAGGATTCCGTTCCCGGAGTGCAACCTCCGCCTCTCCGAGTCCGACTGGGCCGTGATGCGGGCCTTCCACCGCGATCCTCGCAGGGCCTGCGCCTCGGTCGCTCGCGACGTCCGGCTCTCGACGCGGACGGTGAAGCGCAAGCTGGAACGTCTCTTCAGGGAGGGCGCGGCGTTCACTTTCCCCGTGTTCGATCCCACGAAACTGGACGGCGGGGTGATGGGCGCGCTGATCGTCGAGTATCCGCTGGAGATGAAGGGCGACGTGGACCGAACGGTGGCCGCGCGGTTCGGCGAGCACATCTTCAACGTCCTCCACATGCTCCCCTACCGGAAGGGGGACCTTGCGCCCTGCGGCTACAACTGCATCGTCCCCAACATCTCGAAGGGTACGGAGATGCTCGACGAGGTGAACGGTCTCCCGGGAGTCCGGAACGCGCGGTTCGAGGTGTTCGACGAGGTCCAGATTCGCTTCGTCCCGTTCGAGGAGGACCTCCTGAGGGGGGACGACCTCCCGCCTCCGGCAACCTCCCTCTAGGAAACGTGGCGGCTCGACCGCAAGACTATCTTCGGCGACGCCGGACCCTTTCCCCGCTCGGGACCCGCGCGAAGCCGTGGGTCTCGTAATCCGAATCGAAGGTGAAGGCGGAATCCAGCCCAAGCCGCTCCATGATTGCGAAGGAGAGCGAATCCGTCATGTCGATCGGCGCGTCGTTGTACCGGCAGAACAGCTCTCGCGCCCGCGCGTGGTCCTCCTCGAGGTCCGGCTCCACCCGCCAGAGCGAGGAGGCGTCGATCTGCCTCATCCGCGCGACCGCGTCGGCCTTCCCGACCCGCTTCGTGACCCCGTCTAGGTACTCGACCTAGACCGGGCGCCCCAAGGCGAACCGCGTTCCCGCCCGCGCCGCCTCGCGAAAGTACGCCCCGGCAACCGAGTGGTTCGGATCGGACCGGTCGTTCAGTGCGATGAGGGCCCCCGTGTCGATGTAGACGAGCATCACTCCCGCCAGTCCTTCCGCTCGCTCCAGCCCCGGCCCTTCAAGTCCCAGCAGCCGATCATCTGGAACGCGGGGTCTTCCTCCACGTCGCCCTCCACGCGATCGACATAGCTCTGGAGGGCTTCCCGGAGCACGGCCTTGAGCGTCATGGACCGCTTCCGCGCGATGTGCCGCAGGCGCGCGTGGATGCTGGGGTCCACGCGGGTCTGGACGACCTTGGCGGGTTTCACGGGAAGGGAGAAGGAGACGCATGGACTCAAGCATTCGCATCTCGATGTGCATTCACCGTGGAGGCAACGACATCCCGACCCAGAGCCTCTGAGATCGAGGCTGTTCGAGGCCCCCAAGGACGAGGCAGAGACCAGGTCCGTGGAAGGCGGCAGCGTAAGCGTATCTGCGACGGGCCGAGAAGCTTAATCAGGCGTCCCGGACTTGCCTGCCACGCATGGACTACAAGGCCCTCGGCCTCCGGTGCGGCCTCGAGATCCACCAGCAGCTCGACACCCACAAGCTGTTCTGCGCGTGTCCCTCTCGACTCTCCGAGGAGACGCGGGGCACATTCGTCCGTCGTCTTCGCCCGACACAGTCCGAGCTCGGCGAGGTCGACGCCGCCGCGATTGAGGAGGCGAAGCGGCACCTCGCGTTTGTGTACGAGGTCACCGACAACAGCTGCCTCGTCGAGGCGGACGAGGAGCCGCCACACGAGGCGAACCGCGAGGCCCTGGAGTCCGCGCTCCTGATAGCCCTGATGTTCCACGCGACCCCAGTCCGCGAGGTCGACTCCATGCGGAAGATCGTGATCGACGGCTCGAACACGACGGGCTTCCAGCGGTCCGCCCTCGTCGCGATGGACGGCTGGCTCGAGGTGGACGGGAAGCGGATCGGCCTGCCCACGGTCCTCCTGGAGGAGGACGCGGCCCGCAAGGTCGCGGAGAAGGAAGGCGAGGTCCACTACCGACTCGACCGCCTCGGGATCCCGCTCATCGAGGTGAGCACGGACCCGGACATCGCGTCCCCCGAGGAGGCGGCCGCGGTCGCGTCCACGATCGGCTCGTGGCTCCGGGCCACGAAACGCGTGATGCGCGGTCTCGGCACAATCCGCGAGGACCTGAACGTCTCGATCCGGGAGGGCGCGCGAGTCGAGATCAAGGGCGTGCAGGAGCTTCGGATGATCCCGGTGTTCGTCGAGAAGGAGGTCGCCCGCCAGCTCATGCTCCTCGAGATTGCGAGGGAGCTGGGAGGGCGCGGGGTCGCGGCATTGGACCTCGAACTCAGGGACGTGGCGGGCGTCCTGGCGAGATCCGAGTCCACTCTGGTCCGCTCCGCTGTCCAGGCGGGCGGGACGGTGCTGGGCGCGCGGCTCCCCGGCTTCGCGGGCCTCCTGAGAGGGAAGCTCGGCCCGGAGCTCGCGGCCCACGCGCGCCTGGCGGGCGTCGAGGGCATCCTGCACTCCGACGAGTTGCCGGGGTACGGAATCACCGCGGCCGAGGTCGATGCGCTCGCGAAGGCCCTCGGGGTCGCGGGCCAGGACGCGTTCGTCCTCGTCGCCACGGACGAGGCGAGGGCCCGCCACGCGTTCGAGGAGATGCTCCCCCGGATGCGGGCCGCGCTGGCGGGCGTGCCCCCGGAGACGCGGGACCCCCGCCCCGACGGGACGACCGCGTACAGCCGGCCGCTCCCCGGGAAGGCCCGCATGTACCCGGAGACGGACGTCCCGCCGATCCGCGTGACGGACGCATGGCTCGCGCGGCTCCAGGCCCGACTCCCGGAACCGCCCGAGGCGCGTGCAGCCCGCCTCGCGAAGGAGTACGGGATCCACGAGCAGCCGGCTCGCCAGCTCGTCCGGGAGGCGAGCGACGACCTGTTCGAGGCGATCGCGCGGGAGTCCGGGGAGCCGACCCTCGTCGCGTCCGTGCTGCTGTACCAGCTCGCGGAGATCCGGCGGGAGGGCCTCCCTGTGGACGCGATCCCGGAGGACCGGGTGCGGGAGGTCTTCGCGCTCGTGAAGGCGGGCGCGTTCGCGAAGGAGGCAGTCCCGGACTTGCTGCGGGAGATGGCACGCTCCGGGAGGAGGGCGGGGGACGCCGCGAAGGAGCTGGGCCTTGCGGGGGCGACCCGGGACGAGGTCCGGCGTGTCGTCGACGAGGTCGTCACCGCCAACGCGGACCTGATCGCCACGCGGGGCGAGGGTGCGATGGCGCCGCTGATGGGAAAGGCCATGGAGAGGCTCCGCGGCCGCGCGGACGGGAAGCTCGTGAGCGAGGTCCTGCGGGAGCGGTTGAAGAGAGAAATCGAAGGAAAAGAAAAGTGAAAACACCCACCATCGGCGGCGGGTCGAAACGCCTAGGTCCTCAGAAAGGGCGGGACCTTAGCGCTTCTTCGACTTGCCCTTCTTGGCCTTCTTCGCCAAGGGTGCTCGTTTGCCTCCATGCGGCTCGTCGCCGCAGTGGGGAGAACGTTGGGTCGTCTCCATCTTGAATGTATCGAGGGCATTCCCGCGCGCGAGAATCTCCCGCACGAACCTCATCTCCCGCGAGGGACCGATTCGCTTGTCAATCCCTCCCTACGCGCCGCCAAAAGCCTAAATAAGCCACTCCGATATGCGCGGCGGGACCCGGTGCTATGATGGCCGCGAAGAAGAGCGAAGCCAAGGGCGACGACTGGTTCGACGCCCTCGACGCGGAACTCGAGAAGAAGACCCAGGAGATCGTCCAGGAGGTCGGCGAGGAGAGCGTCGAGCGGGAGGCGATCAACCGCCAGCTCATCGAGGACTTCTGGAAGATCTGGAAGCGGTTCAACAAGATCAACGTCCACCTCTCCATGGACCCGCCGTACGACCACTGGGCCCTCTTCGCGGACACGTTCCCGGACGGCGAGTGGACGTGGAAGCCCGCGTTCAACCCCTCGACCGTGTCGACGATCCAGCTCGTGGACCGCACGATGGACCAGGGCCGGGTCGGGGACGCGCTCAAGGTCGCGCACTACAACGTCGAGGACGCGCCCCACCTCAAGGTCACGTTCGAGTACTGCGAGGGGGAGCACTACTACAAGTACAGCGGGTGGAAGCGGATCTGGTCCGTGCACACCCTATACGAAGAACCGCTCGACAAGACCGCGCCGAAGGACCTGCACAAGATCTTCTCGGACGTCGTGAAGGCGTGGTACGAGAGCCACCTGCGGCGGAACCGGGACCTCCTGATCCGCCACCTGAAGAAGGGCTACGAGCGGGTCGAGACGTTCAACCAGTGACCCTATGGCGCGCCGCGTATGGCTTAAGTACCCGCGCGGCGGGCCTTCTTTGGAGAGATTGAAAGGGTCTCCGCGACAGCGGTCCTCGAAGGGCTTGTCGGCGCGCCGCGGTCGGTCTGCAAGAGAACGGGACTTCCCGACGACGGTCCGCGACAATCCGGGGAAGCTCACTTAGCCCCGGCACCCTCGCGAGGCGGGTTCTGGTCTCGGACGGACCGCCGCAGCTCCGCCAGGACCTGCCGGCCGCCGTCAGACCTCCGGAAGACATCGAGGTAGTCCTCGACACCGAAGGCCTCGGAGAATACTCCCTCGGCCTCCTGGAAGGCCTCGATCCGGAGGTCAATCAGGCGCCCGGGCTCGATGAGGATGACCGCCCTCGTGAAGTCCTCGGAGAAGCCAACGCGGGCGACTGCCATCGACAGTTCGCGCTCCGTCGTCCGCTCGAATACGTCCTCGACCCGGAGACCGGGAGACCGAGCGAACGCCAAGAGACCGTCGAGGGCGAGGGCGTGAACGCCGCTCCCACTAAGACTGGAAATCGCACGATCGTAGAGCTCCTGAAGGGGCCCGCGGAGTCTCAAGACTGGGCGGTCGGTCGGCTCGCGAATCATCCTCGGGCGGTTGCGGTTCCACCATTCGTTCCATTCGGGCCGTGCGACGGTGCTGTAGACCGACGCGCGAGGAGGGGGGTCGTCCTCGGGTCCAAGCGCCCCCAGCAGGTCACGATACAGCTTCCCGAGCGAGATCTCCTTCCTCCGCGTGTGCCTGCTCCGGCCAGAGTACTGGTGGGTCACGTGTCGTCCAATTATCCTCGGCCGCGAGAAGTAGACGCTGAGGTGCTTTCCGTGTCCGCGTAGACGAGGGAAAAGGATGCTCTCTCCGCTCGGCAAGCGCTTCCAGCCGAATTCGAGAACGGGTCTGCCACCGACCTCGATCCTGACGCTCTCAGTGGGCTTGCGGTTCGACATATGGCGAGTGAGGAGCGCTCCGGCAGTAGATGAACGAGACCGGGGGGTCACCGAAACTGGAGTCCGCTCTCCCAACCCCTCGAGGGGTGCGTGCCCCGCCCGTTCCCGCGGTACCAGCCTCCCCGGGACGGCCTCAGAATCCCAGACGATTACGGAGGATCTGCCAAGCTGCGGCTCCTTTGTCCGTGTGCGGCGTGACTCGACCTTCGTTGCCGTACCGCGTAGCCGTCGCCCGGTCGCCGGATATGGCCGCCGCCAGCCGATGGCTTGCCTCAATCGTCACATCCGGCTGAGGAGCGAGCCCCGCAGCGAGCTGGTTCTCCTGGATTAGGCCCGGGGTGTACGTCTTCGTCGGGTCGATGCTCCAGGGCTCCGCGACGCGGACGTCGACGTCCGCGGGCAGGGACCGCAGGACGTTGTTGTTGTCCAGGAAGTTCTGCGCCGACCAGCCCGTCCGCTGGTAGTCCTTCGTGACGTTGAAGCCCAGCCAGGGATCGGGCTCGATGGGCGCTCCCGTCGGCAGGGGCGCGTAGGTGCCCTGCGCGGCGGCGGTCATCGCCGTCCCGATCATCAACAGGACGGCGCACAGGCTCACAAGTCCGGTTACTCGCCTCGGATTCATGTTGTTCCCTCGCCCCGCCGCGGACACAGAGAAAAGGGGCGGGCGCGAGGGGCACCACGGAAGGCGGGGCCTACTGCGCCCGCCGTGGTACCATCGACGTAGCGGTCCGGCTCAGCGCCGACCTTCTATAAGCGTATTAGGGACCGATTTGCACGCCCGAACTTGGTCGTTGACGTCCGGGGGGAATTCCACTATCAACGGGGGGCGCGAAGGGCCCTCAACGCCGTTGACACGACCTCCACCATTCTCTCGAGAGCTTGGTCGGGTGGGAAGAAGCCTTGGTCAACGTTGAACTGCACGACCTCCTTGCTAACGAGCGTCATAACGTACACTCGCTTCGCCCGAGGGTCGGCCATGACCTGCAGGTAGTCGGTGTGCTTACTGTTGTACTCAATCACGTTCCTGTTCCGGACGTACCTGCTATGCCATTCCTCCATGGGGCTTGGGGTCTTCTCGAGGTTGGGAATCCCTGGCTGCCTCCGAGGCCTACGCCGTCGCTTGGTGATCTTCTCGACCACGTCGATA
>Ga0209751_10004934_pt1 | contig 12671 bp, 12 predicted proteins | sample RifCSP13_1_FD_184019 | JGI IMG/M metagenome (GOLD analysis project Ga0209751, IMG submission 184019) | Soil microbial communities from Rifle, Colorado - Rifle CSP2_sed 13_1 (SPAdes) (version 2) | ecosystem: Environmental > Terrestrial > Deep subsurface > Rock core/Sediment | place: Rifle... | reverse complement strand
TCGAGCACGACGGCGAGCTCACCCTCGTCTTCGTGCGGACCAAGCGCGGCGCCGACCGGCTGGTCCACAAGCTGAAGCAGAAGGGCATCAAGGCCGAGGCGATGCACGGGGACATGGCGCAGAACGCTCGTCAGCGCTCGCTCGCGCGGTTCGATGCCGGCAAGGTCGAGGTGCTCGTCGCGACCGACGTCGCGGCCCGCGGCCTGGACCTCGAGCGGATCAGCCACGTCGTGAACTACGACCCGCCGAACGACGACAAGGGCTACGTGCACCGTGTCGGCCGGACGGCCCGAGCGGGTCGGTCCGGCACGGGCATCACCCTCGTCACGGCCGATCAGCAGGGCGACGTCGGCCGGATGGCCGCGCGCCTGGACCTGCACGAGGACTTCGAGGACTCCGGCATGAAGGTCGCGCCACCTCGAGTGGTCTTCTCGGCGAGCGGGACGGGACGCCGGTCGGGGCTTCGGCCGCCGAAGCGACGGCGTTTCTAGCCGCTCACGGGATCGTCGTGAGATCCTGTCCGTGCTCGGCTGGGACGGGGCATCGGGGTCACGGAGCCGCCGCGCTCCGCGCCGCGGCGGCTCCGCAGCCCTCCCGAACGTGACTTGCCGGTCTACTCCACGGTGAAGGCGACTCGCATGCCCTCCTGGTAGTGGGACTCGAGCTCGCCCTCTTCCTCCTCGACGAGGTTGCAGATCAGGACGTAGCTGCCCGCCTCCAGCGTGAAGGTCGCCGACTCGGACTCATCGACCGGGAACTCCTCGATCTCACCGATCAACGTGACGCCCTCACCTTCCTCGTTCACCGAGCCGTCCTCGTTGGTCGGCAGGGCGTCGGGCGCCAGGTCTGTTGCGAACACCACCAGTTCGTGCGGGTCGTTCGGGCCCTCGTTCGTGGCCTCGAACGTGACCTCACCCGCGGCGACCGAGCTCGTACCGGGTGTGACCGCCCACTCTTGGAGCGTGACCTCCACGGTGCCGCCGCCCCCATCCGAGTCGCACGCCGCGGCGACGAAGGTGAGTGCGGTCAGGACGGCAAGCAGGCTCGCCGCCGGTCGGCGGCGCGAACGCCAGACCATGGCGTCCTCCTTTTCCCCCCCACCTGGTTCCGAACGTGCCGCGGAGCATAGCCCCACGCCGTCCGGCCGGACAAGGGGGGCGCGCCTCGGTCCTCAGCAGCCGTGCTCGTCGGGGAGGAGCGGCCGGAAGATCAGCCGGTACTCGGTGCCCCCGCTCGTCCAGGGGGTGAGCTGGTTGGCGTTCGACGCCGCTGGCAGCAGATCGGCGAGGTCCCGGCCGCCCACGACGCCGCAGCGGGCCTCCTCCACGATGTCGAGCGGCTCCCCGAACGCCTCGAGCGACCCGGCGAGCGGCCATCCGACCGGTTGTTGGGGAAGCTCGGGCTCGCCCCGGTACGGCAGTACGAACACGCGCATCTGGGCAGCCGTGTAGGGCTCCTCCTGGCCGATCGATCCCTCGGGCACCAGGGTCCGCAGGTCGCCGAGATCCGCCTGGAACGTCGCGAGCGCCGCCCTGGCCTCGACGTCCACACCCGGGCAGTCACCTGCGCCCGCGTCGAACCCGAGCGCGTAGGCGGACACAACGTTCGTGCGTCCCTCGGCGACGACGGTGAAGGTGGTGGTCGGGGCGTCCGCGATGCAGTCGTACCCGTAGGTCGCGTCGCCATCCATCAGGCCGGCGTCGCGCGCGGCCGACAGGATCGCCTGGATGGCCTCCTCGGACAAGTGGGTGACCTGGAGGTTCGGGAGCGCGGGGCCCGGATAGATCTCGATAACCGGACCCGGCACGATCATCCGGCCATCGCCGTAGATCGACACGCCCGGCAGGGCCGACAGGGCGTACTCGACGGGCACGAAGCCGCCGCCGACGTCGATCCGCACCACCAGGTCGTTCGGCCCGGTGGGATGCGGGATCTCGCCGCCGCCGGGGCCGTCGTCGTTCAGACGGCCGCATGCGGCGGCGAGCAGTGCGATCGCGGCGAGCACCGCGGCGATCCTCTTCGGGTTCATCGGCGATCCTCCGTTGGTCGTGGTCGGTCGACGACGCGCCCCTGGGACGCCGGGACGGGTCCCGGGGGTTCCAGGGCTATCCGTCGACATCCTCCCGCTTCCCGGAGGCTAGGCTGGGGTCCGATGGCGTCGATGCGCGCGCTCCGCAAGACCCTGGCGGCCCCGGGGGCAGAGCTCGTCGAGCTCGAGGTACCCGAGCCGGGGGAGGGGGAGGTCCTCGTGAGGGTCCACGCCGCGTCGATCTGCGGGACGGACCTGCACATCTTCGACTGGAACGAATGGGCCCAGAGCCGGATCACGCGCGTGCCGATGACGTTCGGTCATGAGGTGGCCGGGACGGTCGAGGCCGTGGGGCCCGAGGTCCACCACGTGCAGCCCGGTGCCTTCGTGGCGGCGGAGACCCACATCGCCTGCGGGGTCTGCTCGACGTGCCGGACGGGTCGCGCGCACATCTGCCGGAACCTGCGGATCCTCGGGGTCGACACCGACGGCGCCTTCGCCGACTACGTGGTGGTACCTGCCACGAACGCGTGGATCGTGGGCGAGGGGATCGCGCCGGACCACGCGTCGGTGATGGAGCCGTTCGGCAACGCCGTGCACGCCGCGTTCGGGACCGAGGGCGGCGAGGACCTGCTGACCAACCCCGTCGCCGTGATCGGGTGCGGGCCGATCGGCCTGTTCGCGGTGGCCATCGCGCGCGCCCTCGGCGCGTGGAAGGTCTTCGCGATCGAGCCGAACCCGGACCGTCGCGCGCTAGCCGGGAAGATGGGCGCCGACCTCCCGATCGACCCCACCGCGGAAGACCCGGTCGAGGTCGTCCTGCGCGAGACCGACGGGGGCGGCGCCGAGGTGGTGCTCGAGATGTCGGGCAACGCCCGCGCGATCGACCAGGGGACGCGGATGCTCGCCCGCGGGGGCCGCATGTCGCTGCTCGGCCTGCCGGACGGCCCCGTGACGCTGGACCTCAACGATCAGGTCATCTTCAAGGAGGCGCGCATCCTGGGGATCACCGGCCGCGAGATGTTCCGGACGTGGCAGCAGACCACGACGTTGCTGTCGACCGGGCGCGTCGACGTCTCGCCGGTGATCACGCACCGGTTCCCGCTCGAGCGGTTCGAGGAGGCGTTCGCGACGGCGGCCTCGGGACACGCCGCGAAGGTGATCGTCCTGCCGAGCGCCTAGAGCTTGCTGCCCACGACAGAGCCGGACACTCCAACCTCCACGAAAGGAGGGGGAGCCCGGACGATGCTCCACCCGTTGAGAAGCCACTCGACGGGAAGGAGACGACGCCCATGGCTCCCGCAGCGAGTCTGGCACGGCTTCGCAAGTGGATGTTGGACCGCGTGGCCCGCAAGGAGGTGAGCGTGGTGCAGGCGTGCCGTGAAGCGGGGATCTCGACCTCGCGCTTCTACGAGCTCCGGGCCCGCTACCACGCGTATGGGGAGGCGGGCCTGCTGCCCAGGCCACGGCCGCCGCGGCCCGACCGACGCCTGTCCGGTCCGCTCACCGATCAGATCGTCGCCTACGCGATCGAGCATCCGACCGAGGGTCCTCGAACGATCGCGGCCGCGCTCGGGCTCGCACGGTTCGGCCGCTGGCAGGTCTCTCACGGCGGGGTCTACAACGTGCTGCGTCGCGCGGGGCTCTCGCGACGGGCCACGCGCCTGGCCGCGGCCGAGTCCCTGTCGGCCACCGAAGGCGGCCCGATCACGGAGCGGGCGCTGCGCGATCTGCGCTCGATCGAGCGCGCCGTGGTCCACATCGGCTCCGACACGCCTGGTGAGCAGGTGTTCTTCGACACGATGTTCGTGGGCAAGCTCAAGGGGGTCGGCAAGATCTGGCAATACTCCGCCGTCGACGGCTCCTGTTCGTTCGCCTTCGCCAAGGTCGTGGCGGGCGAGAAGTCCGCGGAGGCAGCGGCATCGTTCCTCGCCCACGACGTCGCGCCCGTCTACGCCGAGGCCGGCATCGGCCTCGCCGAGGTCGTGGTCGACGGCGGGCCGGAGTTCAAGGGTGCGTTCAACCGGCGCTGCGCCTCACTCGGCATCTCCCGCCACCAGCTGCCGCCTCGCTCGCCGAACCTCAACGCTTTCGTGGAACGCTTCCAGGGCTCGGTGCTGCACCTGCACTACCGCAACGCTTTCCGCTACTGCTTCTACACCGACGTGCGAGACATCGACGCCGACCTGCAGGCGTGGATGCGCTTCTACAACTTCGAGCGGCCGCACCGCGGCTACCGGACCAAGGGCCGACGGCCCGCCGAGATCCTCTACGCCCACCGAGCCGACCTGCTCAAGATGAAAGGATGGGAGAGCGATGCGTTCACCCCACAGACCGTCCGGTCCTAACGCGAGCCACAAGACCTAGAGTCGTCGTAAGCCCCCGAACACCGTGGAGGCCCAACCGGCATCACGGACCGCCCTTGTGAGGTTGCCCTAGACGTCCATCAAGTCCAAACCGGCTCCCCTGTGGCGGAGGTCGTGGACAGTTGGCCGCGGCGTGTTGATCCCAGCCGGCTCGACGGCCGGGTGGAAGACGAACCGACGGAAGTAGTTCTGCCGGATCGGCCCGGCCATCTGGCTGGGCAAACGCGATATCTCGAGGTGGTTATCCTCATTTTCCCACTACCCTCATGCGTCTGTCGGGCTAAGGATGGTCTGGTGTCCAAGCGATTCGAGCAGACGGTTGTACTGATCACCGGTGGGGGCACGGGGATTGGCCGAGCCACCGCGCTTGCGTTCGGTGCCGAAGGCGCAAGCGTGGTGATCGGCGGACTGGAGGACGATGAGCTCGCGAGGACCCGGGTCGAGCTCACGGACAACGGTGTCGATGTCCGCGCGTCCCATGTCGACGTGAGGGACCATGGGGACGTCGCTCGTTTCGTCGGCGAAGCCGCCATGGCCTTCGGGCATCTCGACGTGCTGGTCAACTGCGCCGGGACGTCGGCGGTCGGGGACCTCGTGGACATGTCGGAGGACGAGTGGGATCTCGTGTTCGACACCAATGTCAAAGGCGTGTTCCTCGTCTCGCGGGCGGCGATCCCTCATCTGATCGACTCCGGCGGCGGTGCGATCGTCAACGTTGCCTCTCAGCTCGCCATCGCCGCCGTTGGCGGCTTCGCAGCGTATTGCGCGTCGAAGGCCGCCGTCGTGCATCTCACTCGGTCGATGGCGCTCGAGCTCATCTCCAAGGGTGTTCGTGTGAACTCGGTCTGCCCCGGAGGCACGGACACGCCTCTCCTCCGTCGTGCGTTTCCGGGGGGCACGGGCCCGCAGGGAAGCCTTGACGAGCTCGCGCGGACGCATCCGATCGGCCGGCTCGCACGCGCCGAGGAGATCGCGAACGCGATCGTGTTCCTCGCCTCGCCGGATGCGAGCTTCGCGGTTGGCGCTGCCTTCGTCGTCGACGGCGGCTACGTCCTCCCGTAGCGCCGAAGAGTGCTCTCGAGGGCGGCTAGCGTGATGGACCCGTCAGAGTCGGAAGGTCGAAGAGCCCTCGCGCCGTCCCTCTCAGTACCGCCTCCCGCTCCTCGCCCACGAAGGCTTGATCGATGGCGGTGAGGTTCGTCTTGGGGTCCGCCACCGAGAATGGATGGTCGGTCCCAAACGCCATCTTCTCGCTGCCCACCATGTCGGCGGCTGCGCGCATCGATCGCGGGTGGTAGAGCACGCAGTCCAGATACAGCCGAGCCAGGTCGAGGCTCGGGGGATCTGGGAGCCGATCCTTCAAACTCGGATCCGATGCCCAGGCCGCGTCGAGACGGCCGGCGAGGTAGGGGATCGTTCCACCTCCATGTGATGCGATCAGTCGAAGGCCGGGGTGACGGCGGAGCACTCCTCCGAAGACCAGCCTGGCGACGGCGATCGTCGTCTCGAACGGGAAACCCATCGCCACAGGGAACGCATGACCGAAGCCGCGCAGCTCCTCGACCGCGGCCGCGTAGTGCGGGTGTATGAGGAGCGGGAGAGAGAACCGTTCGAGCTCCTCCCAGATCGGCTCCAGGCCTTCGTCATCCAGCGTCTTGCCGCAGATCTTCGGCCCGCACACGAGTCCCGCCAGCGATGGTGACACGGCGACGTCACCCGCGACGTCCACGGCATCGGCGACGTCTGTCGGAAGAACGCCCAGGCCGACGATACGGGCTCCCGTTTGGTCCTTCAGGTCTGCAAGCTCGGCGTTGAGGGCGCGCGCCGCCTGCAAGCTCTCCTTCGCATCGAACGGATCGAGCCAGGGATTGCCGAGCGAGAGCACAGTCTGGCCGATCCCGACACGGTTCATGAACGCGAGCTTCATCTGTAGGTCCCAGAACTCTGGGCCCATGGGCCGTCCACCCGTACCGTCTTCTCGGTCTTCTTCGGGGAAGATCACGAACCGTTCGTCGCCGAGCTCGCCAACGATCTTCGGGATCTGTGTGCGCGCCTTCAGCAGCTCGACGTAAGACCTCGGATAGAGATGTGAATGCGCATCGACCGCTGCCTTCAACGGGCGCTCGCTGGCTCGCGGTTGACCAGTCGTTGATAGAGCTCCGGCCGTCGCCATCTCGTGACGCCCGGGATAGTGTCGTATGGCTTGGGGAACTCGATGCGTTCGTCCTGGCCACGCAGGTACTCGAGGCGGTCCAGGTCGAGGTCTGCGAGCAGCAAGCCCTCGGTGGGCGAGGCCGCAAGGACCTTCTCGGGGGCAGCGATCTGGCCCACCCCTTGCTCGTCGGGGGCGTAGAGGTTCTGGGACGCCGCGGTGTAGACGAGGTTCTCGATGGCCCGCGCCCACAGCAGGGTCCGCCACGTGGCGAGCAGCTCGTTGATCGCGCCCCCGGCGGGGTAGACGATCAGGTCGGCTCCTTGCAGGGCGAGCAGGCGCGACAGCTCCGGGACGTAGACCTCCGAGCACACGAGCATGCCGATGCGCCCAAGACGGGTGGACACCACCTGGGGAGGCTCCGGGCTGTCCACGTAGTCCACCTGCCAGATGTCCAGGTCCTTGTAGACGTAGGGCCCGACCGGCGAGGTCCTTCGATAGATCCCCGCGCTTACCCCCGAGTCGTCGATCAGGTGCAAGCAGACGTGATGACCCTGCTCGCCCTCGACGGGCTCGATCCGCCCGGCGACCACGTGCAGGCCCAGGGACCGTGCCCGCTCGGCGAGCGGTCCAAACGCGTCGTAGCGATTGGCCGGGTTCGTAGGGCCCGGATAGCCCTCGGGGAACACGACCAGGTCCGCACCCTGACGTGCGGCCTCGTCCATCCACTTGAGCGCCTGCTCCATGTTGCGCTCCTCATCCGGCCCGTGATGGCTCCGCGGCTGCACCGCCGCCACTCGGATCTTCATCAACATCACCCCCTGTGTCCTGGGCCGGTGAGGAAGCTGCCGTATCCCGGCGCGTCCACAACTCGGCCGTCCCGCACGATCGGGCGCCCTCGGAGATACGTGTGCACGGTGCGCCCCCTAAGCGTCCGCCCGGTGAACGGGCTCCAGCCAGCCCTTGAGATGATCTCCTCGTCGCTAACGGTCCACCGGGCATCGGGATCGACGAGCGCGATATCGGCGTCTGCGCCGATCCCGAGGTGTCCTTTCCTCGGATACAAGCCATACGTCCGGGCGGGTGCCTCGGCGTACGCCTCGACTAGGCGCTCATAGGAGATCGCGCCCCTTGATGCGCCGTCGAGAAGGACCGGCAAGGTGGTGTCGAGCCCCGGGAGGCCAAAATGCACATCCCAGATAGACCCGGCGGCCTTTTGCTCCGCGGTCGAAGGGGCGTGGTCGGTGGAGATGTGGTCGATCCGACCCCCGGACACAGCCATCCACATGCTGTCGAGATCCCCAGGTCCCCGAGCCCTGGCCGGTGGCGTGAACTTCCTGAACGCGCCCTTCTCCAGGATCTCGTCCTCCAGCAGGCTCAGATACTGGGGGCACGTCTCCACCGTGATCGGAGCACCAGCGGCCCGCTCGCGTTCCACGACCGCGAGCGCGTCCACGTGGCTGAGGTGGGCGGTGACGATCCGCGCCCCCGTCAATCGCGACAGGAGGGCTGCGACCGCCAGCGCGGTGACCTCCGCCTCCCGTGATCGCCACGCGGTGATGACCCCGGGATCTTCGCGACCTGCCGCTCGTAGTTCTCGCTCGGCCTCGGCGGTCATGCTCTCGTCCTCGCAGTGGACGAGGCAGACTGCCCCGGCATCGGCGGTCGCACGGAACAACCGGAGCAGATGCGCTGCGTCGAACCCCGGCACTCCGTGGGTGGTGCACGTGAAGACTTTCAGGAAGGTCACGCCGGCCCGCCACAGCCCGTCCACCTGATCGATGCGGTCCGGCCACGCGTGTGCCGCGAGCCCGAAGTCCACGCACGAACGATCACGAAGGTATCGGCGCTTCTCGCGGAGGTCCTCCGGCGTGCGGATAGGTCCGCCGTGCGCGTGCTCCACGATCGTGGTCACGCCCGCCCGAGCGGCCGCCGCCGTCCCCGTTGGGAAGTCCTCGCGCTCGGTTGCGGAGGGATCCATCAGGTGGACGTGCGTATCGACCATCCCCGGAAGGACGAGGAGGCCGGCGGCGTCGACACTCTCGGAAGCCGGCTCACGATCCGAGGTCAGGGCGGCGACGGCGCCGTCGCGAACGTACAGGTTGAGTCGTGCCCGGCCTTCGGGGGTAACGACCGTGCCTCCCTCGATCCCAAGGTCGAAGGTCATGTTCTTCCCGGCCCGGTCGCCGGCCCGGAGCCTGTCTCCTCGCCGCCTTCCGCGATCGGGCCGGCGTCGGTGCTGACCTCGCTCTCGAGGCCCTGAAGGAGGACCTCCTCGGCCGAGCGGATGTGGTGACGCATCAGCGCCGCCGCTCCGACGCCGTCGCCTTCGCGAAGAAGGCGAGCCATCTCGGTGTGATCCTGAACGAATCGGTGCTGATCCTCGCCGCGTCCTACCGCGAATAGAGCGAGACCATGGATCCGTTCACGGAGACTGGCGACGAGATCTCGCAGCGTCCGGTTCCGGGAGGCCTCGAGGATGAGGCCATGGATCTGCTCGTTCAATGTGGCTAGCTGGTCGATCCGGCGGTGGCGGAACGCGTCAAGGTCGGCCTCGATGAGGTTGTCGAATTGTCCGAGCTCGCGGTCGGAGATCCGGGCGGCCGCGAGTTGAGCAGCGTAGCCCTCAAGCGTCTCACGAACCAGAAACAAGTCGTCCAGACTCTTGCGGGTATGCCAGTGAACAGCGAGCCGGCCACCCTGCTGTTGCACGAGGTATCCCTCGAGCTCCAGCCGGAGCAGCGCCTCGCGGACGGGCGTTCGGCTCACGCCGAGCATCTCCGCGAGGTCGGTTTCGACGACGAGCGTCCCCGGGACGAGCCGGCCACCCACGATGGCGGAACGAAGTTCCTCATAGGCCCTGTCGGCCAGCGAGGCCCGGCTCATGTTGGCTCGTTCCCTTCGGCGTAGACGAGGGTCGCGTAACTGCCCGGCTGCCGGTCTGTGAGGACATCCGTTCCTGGCGCCATCTGTTTGAGTCGAGCCGAAGCGAGGTTCACCATCGCTGTCACCAAGTGATCGCGTCCACGAAGGCCGATCGCGCCTATGCGTCCGTCCGGGTCGATGACGGCCGCGATTGCTTCTCTGACATCATCCCCCTGAACGGCTGGGACCAATAGCGCGACCCATACGCGGTTCTCGACTGCGCGGACACGCGCGACCTCGAGGACGAGCGGCGTGCCGGCGTCGGCTGCCCACAACACCAGCTCGGCTCCATCGAGGCAGACGACCCGAGCAACTTCCGGCACGAGGCCCTCGGCTCCGACGACCGCCGCCAGCCGCAGCGGCCCGATGTCGATCGTCCGGGATGCGAGCGACCCGGTGGGGTCGCCACTCGACCCATGGGTGGGCAGCGCGTCGAGCCTCGACCCGTTCGCGACGACGTGAAACGCACGGATGGACCCTTGACCGTCAGTGACAGCGACGCCGGCGGCAACGTTCAGATCCTTCGAGAGGATCTCGGCGACCGCCCCCGCGTCGGCGGCCCCACCCACGTCGGGTTCGCCAGCCGCCGCAACGGCTGCAAGCACGTCAAGCCCGAGCGCGTGAACCGTCGTAGCCAACTGGCCGAGCTTCTCGCGGACGGCCGTGACATCCGAGGGAGTCGCCGACTGCAGGAGCCCCAGTCGGAAGAGGACGTCTTGAGGAACGACCGGGGTCCTGACCCGCCCGAAGGCCTGTGTGAGTTCGGTCCGATCCGTGATGCGGCAGTAGAGCTCAGGTCGCCGTGCGACCGGGGGACCGGTGGCCCGAGAAAGGTCGACATCGGCAACCACGACCTCGGGCTCGTCGCTGGTGGCCATCACAACAACAGAACCATCGGGAGCGAACACTCCACTGCTGCCGGCGTAGACGACGGTCCCGCGCTCCATACCGACCTTGTCAGCAGCAGCAATCCACACGCCGTTCTCGAGCGCCCGAACCGACATCAGGTACTCGGGCTGCGGGTTGGACAGGACCGTGGGATCCCTCCCCATGGCCACCCATGCCGTCGGATCGAGGATCAGTCTCGCGCCAGCGACAGCGAGCGACCGGGCAATCTCAGGCATCCTCGCGTCTGCGCAGACGAGCATGCCCACCGAACCGATCTCCTCCCCCTCGGGCCCAACCCACGGGACCGGGTCGGATGGCGGCCCTGGAGCGAACCACTCTGCGTCGAAATCCCACAGGAAGCGCTTCGCGGTTCGGAGGCGGACCTCTCCGTCTGATCCGAACAGCACGGCGGCGTTCCGAGCTCCACCGTCGCCGGGCCGCCATCGCTGAGCCAAACCCACGGCTACCGAGATCCCGTGCTCTCGCGCCGACGTGGCAAACAACCTCTCGACCTCGTCGTCGTCGCGGAACCGGGTCGGGGTCACCGGCTCCGCCAAGATGTAGGCGGGATAGGAACACTCGGGCAGGACGACCAGGTCGGCCCGAGCGCGTGCTGCCTCCGAGATGGCGGCGAGCGCGTCCTCGAGGGCGCGTTCGCTGTCCTCCAGCTCGCGAGCGGCGAGCTGCGCGCAGGCGACTCGGACAACCGACGTCGCGCCAACGCGCCTACCGGCTTCCTCTGGTCCCTCACTCACCGGTGGACTCATAGTCCGTTCGAAGGCGGCTGGATAGCAGATCCCTCCCCAGCTCGATGTGACGCCGCATGACCTCCTCGGCCGCCTGCGCGTCGCCACGGTGCAGTGTCTCAACGATCTCGTCATGACCGTTGGCAAGCGATGAGTCGGTGGTTGGCTCGCTGGGCCCGAACAGTTGATGGCCTGCCTCGAGCCGATCGTTAAGGGTGGCGATGACGCGAGCGAGGATGAGGTTCCCCGACGCCTCCGCGATCGCGACGTGAAACCTGGTGTTGGCGATCGGGGTGAGATCGCGTCGGACGATAGGCTCGGATGCGAGCAGAGCGTCGACGACCTCCCGGCTCGCATCGGCGGTCATGCGGACGGCGATGGGCTCGAGGAGCAACAAGAGCTCATGAAGCTCCTCCACCTCTCGCAGCGTCACCCGCCGACGGACGTAGCCTCCACCTGCGAGAGGTTCCACGATGCCGGCCAACGCCAGTCGCCGCAGTGCGTCGCGGACGGGTGTGCGACTCATCGACAGGTGGTCTGCGAGCTCCCGCTCCACCAGCCGTCGCTTGGAGCTGAGAGCACCACCCGGGAGAAGTTCCCGTCGTATCCGCTCGTAGGCTTGGTGCCTCAGGCTAGACGGTCGTTCGAGCTTGCGTAGCGGGATCTCGATTTCGTCGGTCACCGTTTCCTCCAGCCGGATCTTCAACCTGCGGATCTTCGTGTGCGAGCGGAGATGTTCCATGTCGCGTCCCGGTTCTCAACTCCGCGGGAGCGTGGTTCTGGTGTACGGTATGCGGCTCGCGCGGACATGGTCAAGGCTTGCTCTGTAATCGCTTCCTGCATCCCAGGCCTACTCGGGAACGAGATCCAGCTCGGTCGAGAGCTCGATGCAGGCCCCCAGGGACCGCGCGACCGGACAAAGATCGACATGGAAGCGCATCACCCGCTCGATGACATCTCGTTTCGCAGGTTCTGCTCGCAGCCTGTATCGCACATGGATCCGCCGGATGAAGATGACGCCGTCATCGGCCTTCTCGATATCGCCTCGAACCTCGGCGATCAAGCGCCCGTCACGGGCGGGGACATCGCGCGCCTCCAGCGCGCCTCCCAGGGTCCCTGTCAGTCAGCCCCCGGTTGCCGCGACCACATAGTCCAGAGTGGTGGCGTGCGGTTCGTAGGCTTCCGGAGTCATCCGGTAATGGTCCGCCACCTCGTCATGCATACCGAACCGTATCTTGCCGTCGATCGGCAGTGTCGCCTCCCGAACACCCCCGCCGAAACGCTCGATCCGGATCTGTGAGGTATAGACGATAGCCAAGAATCCTCCTTTCCAGGCCAGTCACAGGCTTGATGCCTGGGCCTCGCTGAGCGAGGTGCTCGCCCTGGCCCTGAAGGCAGGCCGACAGGTAGGCATCCTCGCTTGACCTGGCATGTGCCGGATGCATACCGTGTACCGTACGCCGCGGGCAAGAACCTTGGATAGGGGTGATGTTGATGAAGATCCGAGTGGCGGCGGTGCAGCCGCGGAGCCATCACGGGCCGGATGAGGAGCGCAACATGGAGCA
>Ga0209751_10004932_pt1 | contig 12679 bp, 11 predicted proteins | sample RifCSP13_1_FD_184019 | JGI IMG/M metagenome (GOLD analysis project Ga0209751, IMG submission 184019) | Soil microbial communities from Rifle, Colorado - Rifle CSP2_sed 13_1 (SPAdes) (version 2) | ecosystem: Environmental > Terrestrial > Deep subsurface > Rock core/Sediment | place: Rifle... | reverse complement strand
AGACTGGGAACCCGATGAGGTGTCTGTCATTGACGGCCGGACCGCCTACCTGTGGATCGTGCCCGCCAATGTAACGGGTACTTGGTCGATGGAGCTGACCGGCGCCGGCAACCCGCAAAGGCTTGATGTCACATTCGAGCAACGCTACCAGAAAATCAGCGGCACCGTGGTGCTCGGCCCGGTGCGGGCGGGACTGCGCGAGCCGTGGCTGCGCGGCTTCCAGATCACCTTCAGCTACGTCGACAACAACGGCGTGCGCCGTGATCTCAGTGGGCGGGTTGTCAGCGGCCGCATGGAAGGCTCGTTTCGCGCTGACAACGGCCAGGAAGGCCGCTGGACCGCGACAAAGCGTTAGTTACAAGGAACTCCCCGATCAGAAAGCTGTTCCGCCTACGCGATGAGCTTGGGACTGTCTCCGAGGCAGGGATAGACATTTCCTCCGCGTCGACGTATGGAGGGTCTGCTTTAGTCCGGTGAAGGAAGGGTCAAAAGTAATTCCTCGCTTTTCTGAGTTTCTATCCGGCACCACAGACCAGGCGGAACATGGGTCCATAGGCCGGACCCTCGACTGAGACTCGGCCGCCCGATTGACACTTGGTCACGCCCGGCTAAGCCGGGCGATGAAATGATAGAGACTTGCCGGTTAAGAATGGTCGCTGCTGAGGAGCAGATCGATACCGCTTATCAACTGGCCACTGCTGAAGGGTTTGGTGATGTAGTAATCGCCGCCCATCTGGTATCCCGCGAGGATATCGCGATGTTGGTCCTTCGCCGTCACTAAGATAACGGGAATGGAGGAGGTATCGTTCGCGCCTTTGAGCCGAGCCAAAACCTCCAGCCCATCCATCTCTGGCATCATGATATCGAGAACGATAAGGTCTGGCCTCTTCACCTCCAGCCGCTTGAAAGCTTCCGCGCCACTGTATACACACTCAACCGCGTAGCCATCGACTTCCAGCATCTTTTTCACCACATCTACGAAATCGGTACTGTCGTCGACTACCAGGATTGTTTTTTTGCCGTTCTTGACATTTTCCATTTCAATCCCCCGGTTGGGCTTTTGCCCAAACCTGCCAGTTTTTCCAGCTTACCGGACTGGACCCATTGATGCCATGTGCTAAAAATATGCCAAAACTCACGAACCGCTATCCGAGTGGTAAAAACTCACGGCGAAACAAGCAATTAAGAAGAGGGAAAAGGAGACGAGAGGGGTTGAAGTTGGCAAAATGACAAAAAACGCCATTTCCCAAGACCATCTGTCGGCACAGCAAGAGCCAGCCGGAGACAGAGTAGCGAATCTACGGCACCGCCGCGAGCCGTTCTCCATGCGGCTCCTTCAGGAACACCCCAAGACCCACGATACCTATTAGGATTGCGCCCGCCAGCGCCTGCCACGCCACCGAGTAAGAACCGGTCGCATCGACAAGATGGCCGAACAGCGGAGTGCCGAAGATGGCCCCGATCGAATTGACCGAGATCACGAGCCCCATCGCAGCGCCAGTCCGCGCTTTGCCGGCGATCTCGCCGATCAATGCGTAAGAAACTCCCTGATAACCCACCATGCAGATGCCGGCGACAAAGATTAGCGGCGCGATGATAGCGATGCCAGTGCCACCGGGCATGACGCTTAGGAGCAGGGTGATCACGGCGGACAGCGCCCCGACCAGAATCAGGACGACTTTACGCCGCCCTTTAAACAGCCGATCGCTGACGACACCCCAACCGATCCTGCCGATCATCGCTCCCGCCTGCGTTAAGGCCAAGGCTCGGCTTGCCCAGTAAGCCGAGAGCCCCATCGCTTCTTTGAGATAGAGGGGGAGAAAAGTGATGAGCGACATCTGAGCCACGAGCATCAGAGCGGTCCCGAGGCTTACGTTGAGCAGGCTCCGAACGCTGAGACGGTCGCGAACTTTTTCGGCGACGCGAGGAGAAGCATCGGGATTGTCCCGCTCCTCTCGCGGGTCGCGCCACAAGGCCCAGAACAAAAATCCGAATAGAAAGTTCATCGCCCCGAACCCCGCCAGCGCGCCGCGCCACCCCACCCAGAGCACCAACGCAGGCCCGAGTAAGGCCGCAAGCACGCCTCCCGCGGGAACACCCGTCTGCTTGATCCCCATCGCCGTGGCACGCTCATCGCGGTAAAACCACGCCATCACGCCTTTGGTCGACGCTGGGTTGAGGAAGCTGTACCCCAGGCCTGCGAAAAAGAACGAGCCAAAGGCCCAGCCAAAGGAAGGCGCCAACGCAGCGGCAGTCGTGAAGAGCCCCAAAACCACGTGGCCGTTCAGCGTAGTCGCGCGAACCCCCAGCCGGTCCGCCAGCCATCCGGCGACGAAGGAGAGCCCGGCCATACCCGAATAGAAGGCGGAGAAGAAAAGGCCGATCTGGGCGCGAGAGAGATTGAGATCCTGCTGATAGAACGGCGCCAGGGTATTGATGCCGTACTGCCCCACCCCGCCAATGACATGCGAGACGCTGATGAGAGCCAGGATGGTCCAGCGAAACCTGTCGCGATCAGCCATCGAATGGGACCTCGCTCCTCAAGCAATCAGTCAAATACCGTGAGCGAGTAGGGCTCGACATCGACAAAGGCTTCGACAACGCTCGGGCCCTTGAGGTTCAACCCCCAATCGATGGCCTCTCGTAGCGCCCGCTCATTCCTGACGGCGCGGCAGGGCACCCCAAAGTAATGCGCCGGGGAGTCGGGCGGGTCACCCAAGTAAACCCCCGAGAGGCCGTACCCTTTGCGCTCTTGTTTGATCTTCATGAGGCTCAACCATCCATCATTCAACACGACGACAGGCACGGCTACTCCGAGCCGCCTGGCCATAGCCAACTCGCCGACCGTCATCTGAAAACAGCCGTCGCCCACGACCGCCGCGACGGGCCGGTCGGGATAAACGAGCTTTGCCGCGTACGCCGCGGGCATGCCGTAGCCCATCGAGGACCAACCGTTCGTGGCGAGGCAGGTCCGAGGAGAATCGGTCCGCCATTGGGTCGCGATTTGATGCGTGTGCGCGCCCACATCGTATACGAGGATCCCTTCCGCGGGAAGTTTGCCCCGCAGGATGTCCAGCGCCCGATGCGGAGCCAGGCCGCGACAAACGGGGCGAAGAGATCGGTCCAGGGCCTCGCGGTGCGCCGCGAGCTCGGCGGGGGACCAGTCATTCGGCCGCGGGGACAAATTATCATTGATGCTTTCGATCGCCCGATCCAGATCACATGCCTTATTAAACAGAAGCGACAGCTCCATCCCGACCTCCGCGGCCTCGGTGCTCACATGGATCACAGGGGTGCGCCCTACCCACTCTTCATAGTTGATTTCAATCGGGTCGTAGCCCACCGCGATGATCAAGTCGGCTTTTCGGACAAGACCCTGCACGTCGGTCCTTCGGGCACGACCGATAACGCCCGCCCAATAGGGATGGCTCTCAGGCAGGAAACCCTTGGCATGAAGGGTCGAGACGAACGGAATCTTTTGGCTCTCGATAAAACGCAAGAGTTTGCGGGCCGACCGACACCGCGTAAAACCAAGGCCGGTTACCAGCAGCGGCCGGCGGGTCCGCTCAAGCGCCGCCGAAATCGCCTGGGCGACCTCGCTAGAGAGATCGGGCAAGCGTGTGGGACTCGCGCCGCTCGTGGAAAACTCCACTGCGTCGGCCAGGGCGACATCTTCGGGCAGATCGAGATGCACAGGACCCGGAGGCTCAGCACACGCGAGTGCCAGGGCCCGCTTCAACGTTGTCCCCACCCCACCGGCCTCAAGGGCAAACGTCGCTTTGGTCAGCGGCCTGAAAAGAGCATGATGGTCGATTCGCATCTGGACGCGCCGGTTGAGCCATGGCGTGGCGACATTGCAGGTGATCGCCAGCAGGGCCGAGCGGTCCAGCCAAGCGGCGCCGACTCCGGTGGCCAGATTGGTTGCTCCCGGACCCAGCGTCGCAACGCAGACGCCCGGGACTCCGGTCAAGCTCCCGACGGTCTGAGCCATGAATCCAGCGGAGGTCTCGCTGGCAGTGAGGACGAAGACAATGGAGCTTTGGCGCAGTGCCTCGATCAAAGGCAAAACGGGACCGCTGGGAATACCGAACACCCAACGGACACCGGCCTCTTCGAGCAGCCGCACTATAAGCCCGGCGTTATTCATTTACTTCTTAGGCACAAAGACAGCTCTCAGGGCAAACCCCTTAAGCCTTTAACCCTTGACCCCCGAAACTTCTTTTATTACGTCCCGATACGCACCGAATCGGCGGTATCCTGGACCGAACGGATAATCGATAGCGCGGTGAGTCGCCCGGTGCGGGGATTCTCGCTCGGAACGTTCTCCACGTGCACGAGGAGGCGGCCGAACTCCCCTTCCACCTCAACGTCATGGCAGTTGCGCTTAAGACCAGGGACCGCCAGGATTCGTATTCTGGTCCGATCGGGACCGATACCGGCGAGGCTTACCGCCGCCGAGACGTTGACGTTAGCCGGAAAACCCCGGCAAGCTTCACGCGCGCTGCCCGAAAACACCTCGCGCTCTTCGCTCAACCCCTGCAACGAAACGCCCCGCTCGACCAAATAGGGAGCGCCTTCGAGTCCTTCGGGAGGCTTGCGCGTCGTAATCGTTACGTGTTCTACCTGACCGACACAGGCAGACTTGATGCCATCGAGCCCGGCGATCGCCCCCGACGGCACATAAAGCTTGCAACCGGTCTCCCTCGCCTGTCCGATGATCTCCGGGTGGTCGAGAAGCGCGCCTACGCTGATGACCATCAACTCTTTCCGCGCGGCGAAAACCTCCCGCGCCAATTCGGCAACCACACCTTGCCCTGCCGCTTCGACGACAAGATCGGAGCGAGCGATCAGCGAGGCGCGATCGAGGTAAGGGACGGATTTCCCGAGCGTAGATAGAAAAGCACGAGCGCTGGCCTCCGTCCGGCTCGTGACTCCGGCGACGCTCACGGCGAGCTTTCCCGCATCGAAGGCCTTCAGCAGAGCCTTGCCGATCGCGCCGCACCCGACAACGCCGATAGATCCCATAGGATAACCTCAGCAGAGCTTTAACCCGCCCCAGCGAGTCTTGTCAACGAGATCCCGCCGCATCAGATCTCTGATGGGATTCCCATTTTCTTTTGGAAAAGAGGGTAGGAGAGCGCAACCAGGGCTAAAAGGAGGAGCACGGCGCTGACCGGGCGTGTGAAAAAAATCGTGGCATCGCCCTGGGAGAGGACCAGCCCCCGGCGAAAGGAGAGCTCAGCCAGGTCCCCGAGCACGAGACCGAGAACCGCAGGGGCCGTCGGGTATCCAAACTTGGCCATGAGGTAGCCGATGACACCGAAGATAAACATGACGTAGAGATCATCCACGCTGTTATTGATGCCAAAGGCGCCGATCACGCAGAGCAGCATGATGATCGATGCAAAGACAGAATAAGGAAGGCGATTGAGTTGAAGAAAAAGTCGAACGCCCCATATAGTGGTGAGAACCATGACCAGATTGGTCAGCAGGGCAGCGATGAAGATCCCATAAACCACGTCGGGTCGCTGAACCAGGAGGAGGGGACCGGCCTGGAGTCCGTGAATCATAAACGCGCCGAGAAGCATGGCTGTGGTATTAGATCCCGGAATTCCCAGGGCAAGGAGGACTGTCAGGGAGCCTCCTGTGGAAGCATTGTTGGACGCCTCGGCGGCGATGAGACCATCCTCAGCCCCATGTCCGAACTTCTCCGGCCTCTTCGACCAACGAGAGGCCTCGCCGTAAGCCAAAAATGACGCGATGGTGGCGCCTGCCCCGGGAAGGGCCCCGACAAGAGTCCCCAGAGCGGAAGACCAACCCAAAAGCCCCAGATGTCCGCGCCACTCAGCCCAACGGGGAACTTCGACGCGCAGCCCACGGTACTCCGCTGATTCAGTCTTTTCCTTAAAGGGCTGCTCGGCCTCGGCAAAGATCTCGGAGGCCGCCAACAGGCCCACCATGGCTGTGACAAAACCGATTCCACCTAACAGGACAGAGGTTCCAAAAGTGAAGCGCTCCGCCCCCGTAATTCCATCCGTCCCAACGGTGGCCAAAAAAAGACCGAAGAGACAGGAAAGAAATCCCTTGGTCAAAGATCGGCCTGAAAGGCTCGACACCACGCTCAACCCCAGCACCATGAGCGCAAAGTATTCGGCCGGACCGAAGGCGAGGGCAAAGCTGGCAATCAAGGGGGTGGCGAACATCATGACTAATACACTGAAAAGGCCTCCCACAGCCGAGGCAATAATGGCGATCCACATGGCCTTGGCTGCATGTCCCTGCTTAGCCATCGCGTGCCCTTCCACGACCGTGCATACCGCCGAGGGCTCGCCGGGTATCCCGAAAAGGATCGCAGTGATAGAACCACCGGTGATAGCGCCGCAGTAGATTGAAACCAACATGCTGAAGGCCGTGACCGGATGCATGCCAAAGGTAAAGGGAATACCCAGGACCACAGCCATAGAGGCGCTGATTCCTGGAAGCGCGCCCGCCACGACCCCCCACAGGCTGCCCAAGAAGATAGCCAGGAGATTGACCGGCTGGAGCACGGTCATGAGTGCGGTCAGGTAGTGCTCAAGCATAATTGCCCGTCAGTACAGCATCCGGCTAAAGGTCAAGAAAACGCCGCTCCCGCGGGGAAGGGGAATCTGAATGAATTTGATAAAGAAGAGAAAGAGACCGACAGTTATCAGCACGGGGGCTGCGCTCAGGATGCCGACACGCCTCTCCCCTAACTCCAACATGAAGACAAGGATGAAAGCCGGAGTCGTTATGACGAATCCGGCCCATGGCAGGATAAGCAGGTAAGCCAGAACAATGGCCATGGCACCCAGGCATCGTCTGGCACCCGCCGAGGTTGGCTGAGCCGCGGCTTTCTGACGGGATTCCCGACGAGCGCTCCAGAGTCCCTGGAGAAAGAGGAACAGGCTCAGGACCGTAGCGAAGGCAAGTACCCAGAGCGGCCAGAATCCGCTGCCCACCTCGCCGAAACGACGAATTCCTCCCAACTGCCAGGCATAGGGCAGGAGCGCGGCAAAGAAGAGAACACAGAAACCACGGAAAACTAACTCCCCCCTGCCCATAAAAACTGATTTTCTTAGAGGCCGGCTTCCTTCAGAATCTCTCTGTAGAGAGTGACTTCTTCCTCCCAGACCTTGCGAAACTGATCCAGGGGCAGGTAGCCCTTGCGGATGTGCAGGAAATTTTCCTCCTCGAACTTCTTATAGCTGGGATCTTCCATCGCCTTTTTGACGGCATCAGCAAGGAGCTTCGCGAGATCAGGCGGTGTCCCTTTCCGGACTGCGAAGCCTCGGGTGAGCCCCTTGGTGTGATTGATGCCCTGCTCCACGGTCGTGGGGACATCGGGAAGAGCCGGATGACGCGACTCGCTAATCATCGCCAGGGCACGGATTTGGCCCGCCTTAATGAGAGGCAGGGTCTCCGCGACCTCTTCCATCGCCCCATGGATATGTCCTCCCAGAATAGCAGCCTTGATCTCGGCACCGGAGGCGTAGGGAACAAAGGTCATTTGGATACCGGCCAGCTTGGCAAAGCTTATTGTCTGAATCTCGGACCACCCGCCGGGGCTCGTTCCCGCAAACGTGAGGTGCCGCGGGTTCTTCTTCCCGTAGTCGATAAGATCCTTCAGATTTTTGAAGGGGGCTTTACCCCCCACGAGCACCCCCGTAGTATCGAGCTGGTAGCGCGCAACGGGCACAAAGTCATCAAGGAGGTTGGCCCGGGCCTTGGGTTTAACAGCATCGATGAAGTGGGAGGTGGTAATAGCAAGGATGGTGTAGCCATCCGGGGGCTGCTGGGCCACATGGAGCATCCCCTTGGTGGCACCGCCTCCGGGCATATTCGTTACAACGATCTTCGCCTTTAGCACCTTCTCCAATGCCGGCACAATGGCCCGGGCCGCGGTATCGCTCCCCCCGCCCACTCCGAAGGGGACAATGATCTCGATGGGCCGCTCAGGGTATGCGGCGGTTAGGGCACCGGGTAAGGCAAAGAAGAAAACAGACAAAAGTGAAAGAATAAATCGCACAAACCGCTGCATAAGGGCTCCTTTTTTACGTTTCACGACGCCAAAGCGATCTATTTTGACCTCATCAACTCATACTGCCTCAGGACTTTCCCTGTCAAGCATGTGTTATGGCTCTAGCCTCCCCCTTGCCGGGAAAATGTTGGATTGCAAGATCGGCCCTGGACCTTCATTTACGGATTTGCGCAATCGAGCAAATATGGCAAGCATGCCATTTTTAGGAGACAGAAGATTGCAGCATCCAAACATCTTTGCTGCCGGGAACGATCATCAGAAAGAGCCAGAAAAGCTTTTCACAATCCCGATTCTTGGGGACCCCTGCCTCCTCTAAATCAGGTACTATTACGTCAACGCGGGTGCGGGCTAGAGCACTTTGGCAAGCCGGAAAGCAAGGACGCCGAGCCTATCCCGTTGAAATTGCTATTTTTTGCTGCAGGATTGTCTAGAAGGGAAATCCTAACCGCCGTGATCCGCCCGCCTTTTTCATTCGTTGACAGCGAAGGCAATCATGTTTTACGGTGACAAAGTAGGCCCTTTCAAATATGCAGCACACTTACGCCGAGCTTCTGACGGAAATAGAAAAGACCCTCTTTGAGGCTTCAGGTGAGGCAAAGAACCGCCGGGTTCAAACCCTAGAACGCCTGGTAAAGGCTAAAGTCGCTGACGAAGACCGAGACGTTAACGTCCTGTGTGAGGTCATCGCAAGACTGGGTGCAGTACAACCAGAATTCACGCTTGTCACAAAGTGTTTAGCGAAAATAACCCGCTCCGAAGGGCCGGGGCTAGATAAACTCGCTTTTCTTATTGAACAAAAATCGAAGGCAGCTATCCACTGCGGTTGCCATTTAGTACTTTCTTTAAGGGGGAACGCCCAGGTGCGATTAGCGCGCTTACTGGCGATGGCACTGATACAGATGGACGCCATGGATTCTCTGACCGAAGATCTTGTCAGGAGGCTGCAGCAACTTAAATCTCCTGGATCGCAACTTGCCGTGGCGGAAGAGCTGGCCGGCTGCCTTGACTCGCCGGACTCCCTCAAGATCCGAAACGCTGTAACAGTCCTCGCCGAGATAGCTGACAAATCCGTTGAGCGGGGAATGATCAATGTCCTACGCAAGCTATTTAAGGGTTATTATCAAAACCACGCCCCGGATATTAAGAAGAGCCTGTGCTCGTACCTTGCGAGAGTAAAAAGCAAAGCAGCCGTCCCTCTGCTGCTTCGGGGTATCGAAGACGCAGGTGACCGTTGCTTTGCTACAGCAGTGGGCGCCATCTGTGATTACCATCCGGAGGTGCAAGAAGATCTCCTAAGACTGTTTAAAAAGGCAATTGGGAAACCAAAGGAGGCCAGCATTAAGGTTGAATGTGTACGAGCCCTTTCTACGCTAAAGAAAGAAAAACCTCATGTGACTAAATTGGCCAGGATCTTTAATTATGATGATCTCCGGTACGATTCTTTGAGTGCTGACTTCAGGGACATGCTTTTGAAAAATCAAAAGGCGTCGAAACCTGTACTGTTAGGCATGATCCAGAGCCATAGTGAGGTGCAGTATGAGTTCGCCCTAGAAGTTTTGAAGGAGATGCACGTCCCAATAGAAGAGGTGGAAACGGCGATAGGGGCAAATCCTGTAGTAGCCATTTACAAATACTTCTTTGAGGTCCGAGCGAGCGGATTGGGGCTGAGGGCTTTATGGGAAGCAAAGGACAAGCTCGGCGAAGAAGTGAGAGGCAAAACAACCAAATTTGAGCACCTTCTGCGGCACCTGTTGTCCTGCCTTGGGTTCATCACTTTGGATGTGGATGCTTCAGGAAAAAAAGGGGTCGATACCGTCGCGTTTGCGCCCACCTGGTCATGTGTGTTGGTGGTTGGCAGTACGACAGGTGGAATATCGAAGAACCTGCAAGACCTTGCAGACATTTCGGGGAGACTCAGGACGGCGCTTGGAGTGCTGGCCCGCAAGATCGAAATAGTCCCAGTCGTTGCAACCTCCATGGCTGGCGAGACACATCCTAACGATACCGAGTACGCTCGCAAGCATGGGATACTGGTCCTGCGGGAGTCCGATATTGACCGAATAGTTAGTCTGGTAAACACGAATAGAAGTTATAAGGAGTTTTTGGCGTATCTGGAGGGGAAGGCCGGAAAGGCGCCGGCGCAAAGCTTGTTGGAAGCCTTGGAACGATCCGCAAAACGGATTCCGAAGCGGATTCCGGGGACATAATACAGATTTTTCCTCGACTTCCAGGACCGGGGTCGATAAGCTCTCGCCCAAGACTAGGCTTTCCAAAGCAGGCGTGGGCTGGGATTCATTTCTGGTCGTTGGGATTTGAATTGTCGAGCACCCAGACCCGCACCGCGTGTCCACGCGCCCGCAAGACAGGTGCCACCATTTGTTGCATTTGCACTACCACCCGCACTTTGTCCGTGAATGACAGAAAACAGTAGGGTTCAGGCATGCCTTATTGCTATTTTAATAACTATGCGGAAGAAAAGGGACCCGGGAGTCTTTTCGCGCAGGAGTAAAGGACGGGATGTGAGGTAAAATGTGCCTTGGCTCAAGAGGTCGAAGTCTTTATCGCGCGCAGAAGTTCATCTGCAAGCGCTTCTATCCCTATTTCTGTTGAGCCTGCTAATCTATCGGCGAGTGGAAGCGAATACCGAGCCACATCGGCGTGGGTTACGCCGTGCCAAACTGGAAGTATCACCTTTTGGCTTGCGACTTCCTTCTGTACAAGGCCGTTGAGCTCTCGCTCAGGCCAACCTTTTCCAAAAAAGGCTTGGCTCAGGATAACGATTCCAAAGCGCGACTTTGCCAAACCTTCGTCGATTTTCTGCCTAAGGCTGTCCCCGATGGTTAGGATCGTTCGATCGTACCATACACGTAAGCGGCGAGCAGCCAGAGCAGTCACGAGCGGCTCGACGACGGCTGATTTGTCCTCACTTGCGTGGCATATAAAAACATCCCACTCCTTTGCGCTATTTTCTGATTGATCGTTCTTGTAGGAAGTTGCCACGTGGGTCAGTGGAACGGACTCCCGACGTTCCCAACCCTTATGGGTAAGCACGACTGTATCGTCGTTGACCACGTCAACAAGGCCATTTGCCTTCAAGGCTTTTAGGTGGAAGATTGCCTCCTGAGGGTTCATAGCTTGGAGTAGGGGGTAATCGTGTTCGGGACTAAACGACACAGTGGCTCCAGGGTAAGGGCTCCTTGTTCCAATTATACTTAAAAGCATGTCTGGTTTCTGGCTAGGCGGTATTTGGGCTATACGTCGAGCGAGGGATTCTAAATTATAGGTACTGAGCATTTCAGGATGCTCGTTTACTTCCTTACATTGGCGTGTATAGGCGGAGAGATGTGGCTTCAGTTCGGGAGGAATCTTCCTAATTGCGTAGAGGGTACCTGAGATTGTAAAAGGACCACAACGACGGCAGTCGATGTCAAATGCGTCTCTAGTCGGATGCATCGAGACTTTTGCTGATTGTGCATCGCACAACGGGCACGGCTTGACTTCAGCTCTGCTCATGATCTCACGATGTCAAGGTCCCTTGATGATATTCATTTTCGGTGGCGCGTATCAAGTATCATGCCTGGGTCATGGTGCCGGGGTCAGATACGACAAGCTAAACAATCTTCCCCGATCTGGTCTGTTACCCTCCTGACCGAGGTTCCTTAACCCCTCGGGCTGATTTCTGGCGTTCCGTATTTTGCAGCCCGTTCCTTCACGAGAAAGTCGATCTTTCGTTTCTTCGGCTCCGGCGGCGTCATGAGCAACTCGCAAAGGAAGTTAGGATAGAAGCTTGAGACCGTATTGCCGAAAGTGGGGATCAAAGGCAAAGGCCTCCTTGATGCCGAGGCGCTCCATCACGGCAAAGCTTGTGGCATCGGTGTAAGAAAAACTCTTGTCGCTGTATCTCCGGATGATTTCCCTCGCCTTTTCTTCGTCTTCAGGGGTGATTCGCTCCACGGGCCAGATCTGGCGCAGGAGCCAGTCCCGGGCGATTTCTGCCCCGAGGCGTGAGAGGAGCAGGGCATGACTTTCCGCCATAATGAAGTTGGTGAGCAGGGGCGTTAGTCCTCTTCGCGGCACAGAGCGAAGCAGGGTTACCGCCTTTCGGTGGTAGGTATCATCCCGATCGATCAGGGCATAGACCGCGCTCGTATCCACTAGGAGCTGCGCCACCTCTTCCGTTCTCCTTCGGCAAGGTAGTGGTCATGGCGCACGGAGACATCCTTGCTTCCGCTCGATCCCTTTCCAATTAGGTCCCAGATGGGATCCCCGGGCTCCAGCGGTTTTTCGGGCGAGAGCTTTTTAAGCCTGAGATATTCCCCCTCAGCCTCCACCACCAGATAGTTGTCTTTGGTGATGCCAAGCTTCTTACGAAGGTCGACCGGCAGGGTAACCTGCCCCTTCTCGGTAACTTTAACAATGGCCATAGGATACCTGTAAGCGGAAATTCTTACTCAAAGTATACCAGGCGTCGCGTCGCGTCAAGCCGGGCGATGCGAGTTCTACGTCCGTGCCTGCTCGATCGAGTTTCGAACCAGCGCGGCGTATCGATAGACCACGTGGGCGAACTTGCCGTAGGGCGCCGTGAGAAACACGCCCGCGACCATACCCAGGTGGAGAACC
>Ga0209751_10004930_pt1 | contig 12681 bp, 14 predicted proteins | sample RifCSP13_1_FD_184019 | JGI IMG/M metagenome (GOLD analysis project Ga0209751, IMG submission 184019) | Soil microbial communities from Rifle, Colorado - Rifle CSP2_sed 13_1 (SPAdes) (version 2) | ecosystem: Environmental > Terrestrial > Deep subsurface > Rock core/Sediment | place: Rifle... | reverse complement strand
AGAGCTGGCCTGTCTCACTGAAATAATCGGGCGGCACGCCTGAGACATACTCCGGCTTCTTTTCGCCATTAAGCTTGAATATGCAGGGGTTTGTCCATACATCGCAGCTGTCATGGCAGACATAAATAGGAAGGTCTCCTATTATCTTGATGTTCCTGCCGTTGCAGTAATTTTTGAGAGAGTTCCATTGCTTGAAGAATAGGTATTGGAGGAACATCTCAAAAAGGATCCTGTCCTTCAGCCTCTCGCTCCATTCTCTTATGGCATCATTGCATCTGTCTCTCAGGTCTGCATGCCAGTCGCTCCAGGCAGCGCCGTTAAAATGGTTTTTAAGGGCCATGAACAGGGCATAGTCATCAAGCCAGTCTGCGGTTTCTATGCAAAATCTCTCGAACTCGTAGTCCTGACCTATATTGCCCCTGTACCTCTCGAAGGCTCTGTGAAAGAGTTTGTTTTTGTGAGCTGTTACCGTCTCATAATCAACTTTATTGTCTGGAAATGGGGGAAGTTCCTCGAGGTCAGATACTGAAATAAGGCCTTCAGTCAGCATGATATCAGGGCTGATGAATAGCGGATTTCCGGCAAAGGCCGAAAAGCTGCTGTAAGGAGAATTGCCGTGAGCCGTGGATGTGGGATTTAAGGGAAGTATCTGCCACAGGCACTGCCTTGTTTCAATGAGAAAATCGGCGAATGCGTAGGCACCGGGACCCAAATCTCCTATTCCATAAGGTGACGGCAGGGACGAGATATGGAGCAGTATTCCGCTTGCGCGTCTGTTCATTAATATAATCCTTGTGAGGCATGGATAGAAATATCATCAATTATATTTGACATCGGATTTTAGTCAAGGTTTCTTCTTAAGAAATCCCCATTTTGCAAAGAGGAAAACGGAGCAGGGGAATCCTTTAAATCTCCCCTCCCCTGGCGGGATTTATGCCCCGTGGGTAGGGGATTAAGGGGAGGGGGAACTTGTTATTGAGCCTAAGTGAACAGTATTGCGGTTAAAGCCCTTTCTTTCTGATGGCAACCTCAGCCGAGAGGATCGTCTTATAGTGCTTAACAACTGCGTCAGGCAGCTTGTCTAAGAGGGCAATGATCTCCTCGTAAAGACGTTTCCTCTTCCCGTATGTTGTCATGCCTTCAGCAACCTTAAACCGTTCAGACTCTTTGCTCTCAAACAGCCGTGAAACATCTATATCAAAAGCCTTGGCAATCCTTGACAGTGACTTTTGGGAATACCCCCTCTTCCCGTTTTCCAGAAAGTTTATATAACCCTGGGTTAAATCACACCTTAACGCCAACTCTTCCTGCGTGAGGTTTCGTTCCTCCCTCAACCTCCTGATGTTCATCCCAACGACATTCTTTATCATGGGATGAAATAGTATAACAGGCAGTTATGGCGTACAAATACTGAAGGTAATATTTGCCTTGACATTTATTACTATGGGTAATAATATGGTTTTATTGTCTTTCATTATCAGGAGGGCTGTATGAAAAAACATACTTTATTTGTATGGATAACCATAATTGTTCTAATCCCGCTGCTGGCTGGTTGCGGGGCTGGCAGCGGTGGCGGAACGAATGTTTCAGTCAATGATGTCGGCAACGTCGAAGGCACTGTAACAGACGCAGCCACCGGTGCGCCGGTTTCAGGGGTTACAGTCCAGGTCGGTGATAAATCTAATGTCACCGGTAGCAACGGCGTTTATTCAATTCAGGACCTCGCTGTTGGAAGCAGAACAGTAACTGCAATAAAGACAGGCTATCAGGACTACAATGGAACCGTGACGGTCACAAAGGGAACGACCATTGCCAGCAACATACAGTTGACCGGCACCAGCACAGCCGCACCCTCCGCCCCGGCAGGGTTAAGCGCCACTGCTGGGAATAGTCAAATAGCGATTAGTTGGAACAGCGTTTCAGGCGCATCGTCTTATAACATCTATTGGTCAAATACTACAGGGGCAACAAAGACAAACGGCACGAAGATAACAGGCGCTACAAGCCCATATATCCACACAGGCTTAACCAATGGAACGACCTATTACTATGTTGTAACAGCGATGAATAGCTATGGGGAGAGTAGTGAATCAAGCCAAATATCAGCAACACCCCAAGCTACGCCTGTTGCAGCCGGACAATGGGATGCGTTGGTGTGGGGTACGGACGTTTGGGGGAATTAGACCTATTCCCATCCCCCCCTGACCCTTCCCTTAAAAGGGAGGGAATGATTTAAGCGTTTCTTTCCTCTCCATCTGTGATTTATGCCCAAATGGGTAGAGAGTTGAGGTGAGGGTGGGATTACAAGAGGCTTAACAGTAACTAAATTTCAGAGGAGGTAGGTGAAATGAAAAAGATGGTTCAGTTATTCAAAGGTAAGAGTCTCTACAGGTATTCGTTTATTGTGGCGGCGGTACTCGTCTCAGCAGCCGTTGTCTATGCTGCAAGCGTCCCTTACACGTTTTCTTCCGGCACTGTTGCAAAATCAAGTGAGGTAAATGCCAACTTTCAGGCTTTGGCTGATGCGATGAATAATAGAACCTCTGCAACGCTGGCCAACATGGCTGGAACCTGGAATTATAGAAGTGCTGGTTCTTTTCTTGAGGCTTTGAATGGCAATAGACTATGTACCAATTCACATACCGGAACTTTAACTCTTAATGCGGATGGTACATGGTCTGATAATCAAGCAGACACGAATAATTATTGTCAGGGTGGCGGCGTACAAACAAATACTGGTGCAACTTTCACTGGCACATGGACTGTTTCAGCAAATGGCTCAGGAACAATTACTTATGGAGGAGGATATTCTTTATCCTTTCAAGCATCAAAAGATCTTAATACGATGATTTCAGCCTGGAATTCATCCACCGGAAATTTTCCTGGAAACGGAACTGCAACTTATGTCCGGCAATAAGCCCTGTATGGTGGGGAAATCGTGGAGTCAGACTTTGTTATTTTGATTTTGAAATATTCCCTCTGTATGCCAGCTTAAAAACTGCCGGAATGACAATAGTTGAGGCATAGGGTAATGCCCGCCATTGGTGTTTTCTGAGGATATCGTCATGCTTTTTCAAAAGACCGAATTCTTATTCTGTAGCGGTCGACAGTTATTAAGGCTTTTTTCGCTATATCCTCTCTATGGGTGTCTATCAACTTTAATAGGACCTCCCCCTGGTTTCTTGCCGGAATATCAACAAGTCTGATTATCGAAGGGTGAGGTTTGTTGAAAATAAAGATCAGATCGCCAAAGTCTTTGTCTGCTGTAACAATTGTCAAGCCCTCATCGCATGCTTTTTTAAGGATTTCATCGTCTCCAGGATCCTTTCCTGCTTCTGGAACCCATTGGACATCAACTCCTGCTGCGCGGAGGTCTTTTAATGCAAAACTTGAAATACAACTATCAAGCAGTAGCCTCATAATTAAGCTGCAAGGGCAGGCTCAACCCTTTCGTGAGCAACCATCTTATAGGCAAAAGTAAGGCAAGCCTGAATATCTTCTTTATTCAGAAACGGGTAACCTTCCAATAACTCTTCAGTAGTAGAACCGGCTGCCAGCATTCCCAGAATATGTTCGACCGCTATCCTCATCCCACGTATTATAGGCTTTCCGCCAAATATGGAAGGGTTAAATGTTATACGTTTCAGAAGCTCTTCGTTATCCATTGCGACCTCCTCTTTATATTTATCAAATCCCTTTTACCCTTTTACTATATAAAGAAATATAGCAGAGTTGCCTATATAGGACAAGAGATTTAGAGGGTCAAAAATATTATGCCTCGAATATCTTTCCAGGATTCATTATATTGTTTGGATCCAGGGCCTTCTTTATCGCCTTCATCATCCCTATCTCTGTTTCTGAAAGCTGCATCTTCAGATAAGGGGCCTTTGACATCCCTATCCCGTGCTCCCCTGAAATGGCTCCTTCAAGCTCCACTGTTGCCTTGAATATGTCCTTTATGGCCTCTTCAGCCCGCCTCATCTCTTCAATGCTCTTTTTGTTCACTCTGATATTGACGTGGAGGTTCCCGTCCCCTGCATGGCCGAAGGAGGCAATGACAAGGTTATGCCTGTCAGATATGGTATCCAGCCTTCTTATCATGTCAGGTATTTTATTCCTTGGGACAACAATGTCTTCGCTTATCTTTCCGGGCCAGAACTTGAGCATTGAAGGAGACGCCCCCCTTCTTGCCTTCCAGAGGGTATCGGCCTCCTCCTTGTTTGCAGCCACATTGAATTCAATGGCGCCGTTTTTTAGACAAGCGTCCCTTATCTTTCCCGCCTGCCTGTCAAGGATCAGTGGATCGCCGTCTATCTCTATCAGAAGCATTGCACCGGTTTTTTCTGGAAGATCCATTCCAAGGTTTTCCTTTACGCATGCAAGGGTGTTTTTGTCCAGAAACTCAAGTGTGGTCGGGACTATCCTTGACGTAATTATATCAGAAACGCTCCGCGCTGCATCCTCTGCCGTTTTAAAAAAGGCGGTCATCGTCTTTTTTCCCTCAGGCAAGGGGATAAGCCTTATGATAAGTTTTGTTATGATCCCAAGGGTCCCTTCTGAGCCAATCATAAGCCGTGTCAGATCGTACCCTGTAGCCCTTTTAACGGTCTTCCCGCCAGTATTTATTACCTCGCCGGTAGGTGTTACAACCTCCAGTCCAAGTATATAGTCCCTTGTAACGCCGTATTTTACAGCCCTTGGCCCGCCAGCACCTGTGGATGCGTTGCCTCCAATGGTAGAGAACTTCAGGGATGCAGGATCAGGTGGATAAAACAGGCCAAGCTTTTCTACTTCTTCCTGGAAGGTGCCTGTTACAACAGAGGGTTCAACCACTGCAATAAGGTTTTCAGTGTCTATCTCTATGATTTTATTAAGCCTCGACAGGTGTATGACGATTCCACTCTTGACAGGTACGCTTCCACCGGCAAACCCTGAGCCAGCGCCCCTGGGAATCAGCGGCAGTCTATATTTATTGGCAAGCCTGACTATCTCGGAGACCTCGCCGGTGTTTGCCGGAAGGACAACGGCATCAGGCATAAAACTCTGCCCTGTGGCATCGTAGGAGTAGCAAACCAGGTTAGCCCTTGAGGTCAGCAGGTTATCCTGGCCGACCACGCCTTCCAGTTCTTTTAAAATAGCATGGTTAATCATCACTGGAAGTTTAATTGAAAGAGCGGAAGCGGTCAAATGGTTTTTATCTGGCTGTTTTTTTTAAAAACTTCTTGACAACCTATCCGGGTGATGATAATACTTATTCATATATTCATATATTTACAAAAGGTGGGATATGGAGAAGTTTGCAGAGAGTGATTTCATAAAAGAGGCTGAACTGTTAAAGGTCTTGGGGCATCCTGTGAGACTCAAGATAGTGGCCGGGTTGCTGGACAAAGCAGAATGCTGCGTAAAGGATATGTGGGAGTGTCTTGAGATGCCCCAGGCTACAGTATCACAGCACCTGACCCTTCTGAAGCACAAAGGTGTCGTTGAATCTTACAGGGAAGGGATTCATGTCCGCTATAAGGTAGCGGACAAAAGGGTTGAGGGGATATTGAAGGCGCTGAAGGGGACCAATGAAGCAGCCAGGAAAAAGTAATTTTTTGGGTCATATAAATCGTAGTTTTAATATATTCAATTTTTTGAATTGACAGGAGATTTTGCAGGGTGATATCATCCAAATATTCATATATTCAATTTCATTAAATGGAGGTGTATTTGATGTGGACTATTAACCGCACGTTGAGGCTGATTGCAGGGACTTTTGTATTGCTTAGTCTGGTCCTTGCCGAGGTACATTCCAAGAACTGGTTCTGGTTTACCGGTTTTGTTGGTCTGAATCTATTCGGCTTGAACCTGTTCCAGTCCGGTTTTACGAACTGGTGTGGTATGATGTGGTTTCTCAAAAAGCTTGGAGTCAAGGAGGGATAATCTTGGCCCTTTGTGAGAAATACAGGAGAGTGATTTCTCTTGAATCGGCGGTCTGTCCTGACCCGCATATATACTGTGGTTTCAGGAGTGCCTGTCTTGTTTATATCAAGTTGCTTTCAAACAGCTACTCTTTAGGCTAATGAAAGCTTACTTGATATTATGCAGGTATTATGCAGTATATGAAGAGGGGCTCGAATCGGAAGGAAAGGATAAGGAGGTTTAACGTGAGCTTGGCTAATATCATTCTTTTTATCTTGTTTGTTGTGGTTCTGATAGTGACCAAAGGTCCCGGCGGCAGCTGAAGTGTGCCCCCAAAATGACCGGTCTGGTCATTTAAGATATAGCAGCATTGCGGAAGACTTCTTAACCTGTTAAGCTTTTATAACCTTATTAATCTTTTAACATAGGAGGCATATATGGCAAAGGTAGTTATTGTTGGTGCTTCAACAGGCGGACTACCTGCGGCTTACGAGATCAAGGACACCCTCGGAGCTACCCACGATGTGACAGTGATCTCAAACACTGAGACCTTTCACTTCATCCCCTCAAACCCCTGGGTAGCGGTAGGGTGGAGGACAAGGAAGGATATAAGCTTCCTCATTAAGCCTTATCTTGATAAAAAGGGTATAAATTTTATTTCCGAAGGTGCCCAGAAGATAGACCCAAAGCTGAACCAGGTAATTACAGGGAAAGGGACTGTTGTCTCTTATGATTACCTTGTCATAGCCACGGGGCCGAAGCTCTCTTTTGAAGAGATAGAGGGACTTGGGCCTGAAGGAAATACCATCTCTGTCTGTACAGTGGACCATGCAGAAAAGGGATACGAGCAGTACAAGAAATTTGTTGAAGACCCAGGTCCCATAGTTGTTGGTGCAGCCCAGGGGGCATCCTGTTTCGGGCCTGCATACGAATTTGCCTTTATCCTTGATTCCGACCTCCGCAGCAAAAAACTTCGCAATAAGGTCCCTATTACCTTCGTAACACCTGAGCCGTATATAGGTCATATGGGGCTTATGGGAGTGGGAGATTCCAAGGGCCTTCTTGAGCACGAGCTCCGCGAGAGGCATATAAACTGGCATACGAATGCGAAGATAAAGAAGGTTGAAAAAGGAAAAATGACCATAGAGGTGCTGAACGAGGGTGAAAAGGAGCTGCCGTTCAAATACTCCATGATCATCCCTCCTTTCAAGGGAGTGGATGCCGTGGCCCAGGTAGAGGGGCTCTGCAATCCCAGGGGATTCGTCATTGTTGATGCCTATCAGAGGTCTCTCAAATATCAGAATATCTATTCAGTGGGCGTATGTATTGCCATTCCGCCTCTTGAGGCGACGCCGGTTCCGACCGGAGTGCCGAAGACCGGTTACATGATAGAGAGCATGGTCACGGCTACAGCTCATAATATAAAGGCTGCGGTCGAGGGCAGGCAGGTATCCACAAAGGCGACATGGAATGCTATATGCCTTGCCGATATGGGTGATAACGGGATAGCCTTTGTTGCCCTTCCCCAGATACCTCCGAGGAATGTTACATGGGCGAAGAAGGGGAAATGGGTGCATCTCGCCAAGGTTGCCTTTGAAAAATATTTTATACGCAAGATGAAGAAGGGTGTGAGCGAGCCTTTCTATGAGAAGTGGATACTCGACAGGCTGAAGATCAAAAAGCTGGAACCCTGACACATGAAGAAATAAGTCAATAGATACAGAGATAACCTTAATCCTCGGATGTAAACTAAAAGGGGTTACTCATTTAGGAGGCTATTATGGTTGATGTCAATGTCCACTGGACCGGGGATATGCAGTTCGTAGGGGAATCCGTTGACACTGGGCACTCTCTTGTCATGGATGCGGATAAGGAACACGGAGGGAAAAATTCGGGTTTTCGCCCCATGCACCTTCTACTCGTTGCCTTAGGCGGCTGCACTGGGATGGATGTCATCTCTGTCATGAAGAAGAAGAGGCAGGAGGTGACTGCTTTGACCATCAATATAGGCGGAGAAAGACGGGTCATTGAAGAACCTCATGTCTATACCCGTATCTCGGTGGAATATGTGTTTAAGGGTAATAAGCTCTCGGACGCAGCGGTTGAGCGGGCGGTAAAACTTTCCGAAGAAAAGTACTGCTCAGTAATGGCAACGCTAAGGCCTCTGGCAAAGATCGAGATAAGCTGGAGGATATCGGAGGGTCGTTAGTCAGCAATAACTGCTCTGACCCTGTTAAATAGGTTTTTCACATCGTACACCTCATCATCTATCAACAGTAACGTTTCTCTGTTTTTCTTCCTTTTTGCCCCTCAGGTTTGATTTTCCTAAGGGTAAGAGAAATAATTATATTAAAATATGAGGCTCTAGCAAAAGTCCAAAATGTCATTCCCGAAGTGTTTAATCGGGAATCCAGTTCTTGTAAAATCAATGCCTTATGGATGCCCGACAGAACCATTCGGGCATGACAAGGTTATAAAAAGGTAGTTTTGCAAGAGCCTCATATTATAACTTGTTTTTGGCTAAAATTAAGTTTTATGCATAAAAAATATACCAGAAAAAATCTTGACTTTCTGTTACACACTGTATACAATTTCCCCCCAATTGGTTGTTAGTATTATCTCGGAAGGAGCATTTGATGATTATTATAGGTGAGAGAATCAGCGTCATCGCCAAGAAGGTCAGGGAGGCAATGGCTGCCAGGGACCCCAAGCCGCTTCAGGAACTTGCCAGGACGCAGTTTGAAAAGGGCGCAAATTATATTGATGTCAGCATAGGCCCTGCAGAGGATGACGGCCCTCAGCTGATGGACTGGGCTGTAAAGGTGATCCAGGAGGTTGTCCCTGCACCATTATGCCTCGATACAACCAACAGAGCGGCGATGGTAGCCGGCCTTAAGGCCCACAATAACCAGTGGGGAAGGGCGCTTATAAACTCGGCATCTGGCGAGGAGGAGAGGCTCAACAACATGATGCCACTGGCAGGCGAGTTCAATGCCGAGATTATTGCGCTTACACTTACGGAAAAGGGAATCCCTGCCTTGGCTGAAGAGAGGTGCGAGGTTGCGGCAAACATAATGGGCAAGGCCATGGAGTGCGGTGTGCCTATGGAGGATATCTGGCTTGACCCTCTTATCCTCCCAGTCCCTTTTCAGCAGGACAAGTGCAAGGAGTCGATAAGGGCCATAAGGCTCTTCAGGGAGCTGAACGACCCGCCGATGAAGACCACCGTCGGCCTTTCAAACATTGCCAACGGAGCTCCGAAGGAGTTGAGGGGGATTATAACAAGGACATTCCTTGTCCTTCTTATGTACGAAGGACTATATTCCGCCATTGCTGACCCCAACGACAAGGAGTTCATGGATACGATGAAGACAGTTGATGTGCTTATGGAAAAGAGGCTTTACGCCCATTCTTATTTAGAGATGTAGGAGGAACCATGCCTTTTGTGATACCTAAAGATACCTATGCAGGTAAAGTAAACGCCCTGACCTTTGGTTCAGGGGACAAAGCAGTTACAGTAGGGGGAGAGAACGGCCTGCCGTTCCTTTCATTCGAGAGCATTATCCCAAACAGGCCTTTAATTGCCCTCGAGATCCAGGATGTTGCCCCATCAGACTGGCCTGACACAGTGAGAAAGGTCTATGACGGTGTAAGTGATTCTCCTGCCAAATGGGCCAGGTTCTGCCAGGATTCCCTCGGTGCAAAGATAGTAGCTCTTAGACTCGCAGGGACCCATCCCGACAGAGAGAACAGGTCGGCGGAAGATGCTGTGAAGACCGTAACAGAGGTCCTTTCCGCAATAGATGTTCCTTTAATGATTTTGGGGAGCGGACATATAGAAAAAGACGCCCAGGTGCTGAAGGCGGCGGCTGAAGCGGCTAAGGGCAGGGAATGTATCCTCGGAAAGGCCCAGGAGGAGAACTACAAGACCATAGTTACGGCGGCTATAGCCAACAACCACAAGCTCATTGCCATGAGCCAGCTTGATGTGAACCTTGCAAAGCAGTTGAACATCCTTATAACCCAGATGGGATTCAATAAGGACAATATCATAATGGACCCGATGTCATCGGCCCTTGGTTACGGTATAGAATATACATACTCTGTAATGGAGAGGATCCGTCAGGCTGCCCTTGTCCAGAACGACCCGATGATGCAGACGCCTCTCTTGTGCGACATAGGTCCAAACGTTTGGAAGACAAAAGAGAGCGCAGCCCCCGAGTCCGAGCTCCCTGAATGGGGTTCTCTGGATGAGAGGGGAATTGTATGGGAATCTGTTACTGCCTCAACCATGATAATGGCAGGTTGCAACCTCCTTGTGATGAGGCATCCAAAGGCGATTGAGGCTGTAAATAAGCTTGTTAGTGAACTTATTTAATTAAGGAGAATTGATATGGCCCTGTCCGGTGTAGAGATATTTAAGCACCTCCCTAAAACAAACTGTAAGAAGTGCGGTTACCCGACCTGTCTCGCATTTGCCATGAAACTGGCGGCATTGCAGGAAAGCACCGATAAATGCCCTGATCTGTCTGAAGAGGCGAAGAAATTTTTAGGTGCTGCGGCTGAGCCTCCTATAAAAGGGATCACCCTCGGTCCCAAAGGGGTAAAGGTCGGAGAAGAGACAGTCCTCTTCAGGCATGAGAAAAAGTTTGTCAATCCCTGTCCGATAGCCCTGAATATAAAAGACACAGAGGGTGCGGATGCGATAACAAAGCACATAGCAGATGTCAACTCCTCCGAGATCGACAGGGTCGGGCAGATGCTCCGTGTGGACCTGATCTGTGTCACTGATGAGTCGGGCGACCCTGCCAGGTTTGCCGCAGTTGTAAAACAGGTGGCTGACGGGGCTCCAAATGCCGGTCTTATCCTTAACTCATCCAGGCCTGCCTCCATAGAGGCAGCTATTGGGCATTGCGCCGACAAGAAGCCTCTTGTTTATGGCGCCAATGCTGAAAACCTTGATGCAATGGTGAAGATTGCCAAGGAAAAAAAGGTTGCCTTAGGCATTTATGCCAAGGGTCTTGATGCCCTCTCAGATCTTTCTGAAAAGGTAAAGGGTATGGGTGTTACTGATATAGTGCTGGATTCAGGCGCCAGGACAGCAAAGGAGATGGTTGAAGAGTACACGATGATAAGGAGGGCTGCCCTAAAGAAGTCTTTCAAGCCACTTGGATTCCCGGTAATCTCCTTTGTCGGCAGGGACGACTCCACCTTAGAGGCTGCTGTAGCCTCCATTGGCATCATGAAGTATGCCTCCATAATAGTTGTGAACAGCATAGAGAAGTGGAAGACCCTCGCCCTCCTCACTTTGAGGCAGAACATATACACAGACCCGCAGGTTCCTATGCAGGTCGAGCAGAAGATATACAAGATCGGGGATGCAAACGAGAACTCTCCTCTGTTGATCACAACCAACTTCTCCCTTACCTACTTTATTGTAAGGGGAGAGATTGAGAACAGCAAGGTTCCATGCTGGCTGGCCATAATGAATGTGGAAGGGCTTTCAGTCCTCACGGCATGGGCCGCAGGCAAGTTTGTGGCAGGTTCCATAGCCAACTTTATTAAGGAAAGCGAGGCTTCGAAGCTTGTTGCGAAGAAGGAGCTTATACTCCCAGGGTATGTCTCAGTCCTTTCCGGCTCTCTTGAAGATAAGCTGGGGGAGGGATGGAAGGTCGTGGTTGGCCCGAGAGAGGCGAACCAGCTACCTGCTTTTCTGAAGGGCAGGGCATAAGTAATTCAACTTTATACAAGATACAGAAAGGGCGGCCAATGGCCGCCCTTTCTGTATAACCTGATTTATCAGAGACGGAACATCTTATGTCTCTATATCTGTTTGCTTTGAACCGTCAAAATATCTCATCCAGGATCTCTACTTCATCTATAGGGCCGTCTTTTCTTTCCTCGTCAAGCCTGCGTAGCGCCTCCATTATTATCCCCTGGCCGTTCAACTGGATTTCTGCCTGAAGTATCGGCTCAGGCACAGGATGGGTTGTAAAGGAGAATGTCCCTTTCTCCCAACGAAAAAGATCACATATAATGCTTTCGGCTAGCTCTGTCAGCACATTTGTGAGCTTTTCCTTTGAAATGAGTTTGTTGGCCTGCATGACATCCGTCATCATTCTGTTTTTTTCTTTCCCCTCGTTCAGGCACTTTTCAAAGTCTTCTTTAGATATAAGTTTTTTTGAGATAAGAAACTCTCCTAGCCGTTCCTTCTGCTTGTTTGAAGAGGCAAATACGATGACCCCATTTTGAAAATATATCCTCTTTTCCATGATATTCCATTCATGCTGCCATTTGACCTCAAGGCAGCCTGTCTTTCTGTTCATCTCAACCCATTGGAAAAGGTCTGTAAGAGGCATAGTATCTATGTCGCCGGATATTGCCACTGATTAACTCCTCTATTCTTTCTGAAAAACATGTATCAAGTTATTATTCCTACCGTTTTTCGCTATAATTGTCAAGGTTGAAGTTTCTGGCAGAAGTTGCTGGCGTAAGGAGCGATTGTCTCTTGAATCCCTCCTCTCCTTGACATACTCGGATTGATATGGCATTAATTTAATATGGCAAATAAATAAGGAGGTGATTATTATGTGTCAAACGTGCGGATGTTCACCATGCAAGAAATGCGGGAAACCTATAAAAAACGGTGTGTGCAGCGGATGCGGCAAGAAGTCGTCGGAGTGTACTTGCAAGTGAAGAGTGGCTCCCTGATATAAAATGTGCCGGGGAGGCTTTTTTACCAATAAAAGGGGGGAGAAATGAAAGTAAATATTGTAT
>Ga0209751_10004929_pt1 | contig 12681 bp, 10 predicted proteins | sample RifCSP13_1_FD_184019 | JGI IMG/M metagenome (GOLD analysis project Ga0209751, IMG submission 184019) | Soil microbial communities from Rifle, Colorado - Rifle CSP2_sed 13_1 (SPAdes) (version 2) | ecosystem: Environmental > Terrestrial > Deep subsurface > Rock core/Sediment | place: Rifle... | reverse complement strand
GAGGCCCAGCGCCGCTTTTTGGAACGGGAGTGCACCTACACCGACGGCAGCGCGGGACGGCGGACCACGGAATTCTTCCTTTCGCTATTGAATTGATTTCAAGGATTTAAACCACCAAGGCACTAAGACACCAAGAATCGCTAATTATATTTTCAGAACAGACACCAAGATACAAAGGTATATCTATGGATTTCAACCCCATATCCGACAGAGAGGATAGCATTGGAAAATCTATTGTCGACGCCGCTTATGCCGTACATAAAAATCTTGGGCAAGGGCTACTGGAGAATGTCTATGAGGTTTGTTTTTGTCACGAGCTGGATAAGCGCCATCTATCCTACCGCAGACAGGTCATTGTGCCAATCATCTATGACAATATCAAATTTGACGAGGGGATAAGGTTGGATGTGCTGGTGGAAGATATGGTTATCTGTGAACTTAAAGCTGCGGAAGCTAGCCAGCCAATATTTACTGCCCAGTTGATAACTTACTTGAAATTATCCGGAAAGCGCCTTGGTTATTTGATTAACTTCAACGTACCCGTCATCAAGAATGGCATAAAGCGTATTGTTCTATAAATATAAACTTGGTGCCTTGGTGTCTTGGTGGTAATGTAAATGGTCCTGAAGCTTAAAAAACGAGTAAATTTAGCCTACCGGCTCCTGATAAAAGGTGAAAATCCAGCCGGCGCTCGCGGCGAGGTGCCAGCCATCACGCCGGAAGAGGTCGCCGAAGCCAGGCAATTCTTCCCGCTGGGCAAGTTCTTCATCTTCGGGCACGCCCGCTCGGGCACCACACTGTTAACCCGCCTGGTCCGCCTGCACCCCAGGGTGCATTGCAATTACCAGGCTCATTTCTTCACCCGCGCCCCCCTGCTCGAGGCTCTGGTCGCCGACGAACAGGTCAAAGAGTGGTTGAGGCGGCGCAGCAACCGCTGGAACAACGGTCGCGATCTCTCCCCGCTGGTCCTGCGCGCGGCGAGCGATTTCATCATGGAGCGCGATGCGCGCCGCGCCGGCAAGCACGCTCCCGGATGCTTGGTAGGCGACAAAAGCCCCAACAGCCTGCTGGACGGGGAGGCAGTGCGCCTGATGGTCAAAGTTTATCCGGATGCACGCCTGATTTTCATCGTCCGCGACGGTCGCGATGCGGCCATCTCCCATCGTTTCCAGGCTTTTATCGATATGCCACAGACCTTATCCCGCGCCGACCTGCACATCCGGGCTGATTTCGCTCGCGATCCAGAACCTTTCCTCAGCGGGCAACGCTCGCTCTTCACGGAGAAAAGCTTGCGAAACTCGGCAAAAGGCTGGGCGCATAACGTGGTCGAGACAGACTCGGGCGCCCGCCAGTTGCTCGGAAAAAACTATTGCCAACTGCGTTTCGAGGAATTACTGGCCAACCCCTGGGGTGAGATGAGCAAAATATGGTCTTTCCTGGGTGTAGACCCTGAAGCCAGCGGGTTGAAACAGGCTTTGGAAGCTGAACTGGATCAAAATCCAGACGCCGACTGGCAACAGCAAAAGGCAGGTGAAATCGCCTCTGCTATCCAAAAAGGCAAGCAAGGCAACTGGCAAAACATTTTTACCCCACGCGATAAGCAAATTTTCTCTGAGGCGGCCGGGGAAGTATTGAAAGCCTGGAATTACCCGGGCTGACCCTCAAAAATCCTCTGACTTGCGACTGCTAAAAATGCCAACGCGACCTAGCTTTCTATCAATTCAAGCAAGTGTTGGTATTGCCAATCTCGTTCTTTGGCTACAGCAGCATCGGCGTCAAATGAGTCTGTGGCTCTATGGATAGCCTGTAAGGCATAAATTGCAGCACCAATAGAATGAGTGGGGACATGTGCAGTTGCCACCGCCTGACCTGCGGCACGGGCAGCAGAGCGAGCCGCATTATCCTCTCCTACCTCACGAGCAGCAGCATGAGATGCAAGCGAAGCCTTACGTATAACAGCCATCCTAAACACACCAGTATTTATCCATGCCCGGAGCGTTTCGATAGCTTTTCGAAGGCGATGATCTTCTGGACATATCCCCTCAAAATATGGCAGGACACGCTCAGCACAATCGATTGCCCAGACGGCTAATGTTTTATGGTCAGTTTTTTTTATAAGCTCGAGAAACCCGTCTTTGTGTTTTGTAAGTGAAAATTTGGATTTTCCCATTAGATTATTCCAAGTAATCGGGTTCGGTTGCTATTCTAACATAGCCAGAATAATGTCCTGACAAAGTGTAAATCTCAACACAACGTGGAGTGCGGATGTGAAAATACTGATCGCCGGGCTGGGTTCGATTGGCCGGCGGCACCTGCGCAATTTGCTCGCCCTGGGTGAGGGCGATATCCTCTTATACCGCACAGGTCACAGCATCCCGCCGGAGGACGAGTTCGCCGACTTTCCGGTGGAGACTGATCTGGAAGTCGCCCTGGCGCGCCAACCGGAGGCAGTGATTATTTCGAACCCCACCTCCCTGCACATGGATGTCGCCATCCCGGCAGCGCAGGCGGGCTGCCACATCCTGCTGGAGAAACCGATTGCCGCCACGCTGGACAGGGTAGATGAATTGCAGCGCGCGGTTGTTGAAAGCGGCGTCCGGGTGCTGGTCGGATTTCAGTTCCGCTTCCACCCCACGTTGCAAAGACTCAAGCAGCTCCTTAATCGGGGTGCGATTGGCCGCCCATTGTCTGTCCGGGCTCATTGGGGCGAATACCTGCCCGGCTGGCACCCCTGGGAGGACTACCGCCAGGGCTACAGCGCCCGCGCCGACCTGGGCGGCGGCGTCGTGCTCACCCTGTGCCATCCGCTGGATTACTTATGCTGGCTACTGGGTGAGGTAACCTCCCTGTACGCGTTTACCGGGCGCCTGGGTGAGCTCGACCTGGAGGTGGAGGATACCGCCGAGATTGGGCTTCGTTTTGCCAGCGGAGCGCTGGGCAGCCTGCACCTGGACTACCACCAACGCCCCGCCGATCACCATCTCGAGATTGTCGCCACCCAGGGGTCGCTGCGCTGGGACAACTCGGACGGCTCGCTGCGCCTGTTCCAGGCAGAGCGTGGCGAATGGCAGGAATACCACCCTCCGCAAGGATTTGAGCGCAACGACATGTTCCTGGCGCAGATGCACCATTTCCTATCGGTGGCGCGGGGCGAACAGACGCCAGATTGCACCCTGCGGGATGGCATCCGCGCCTTGAGGTTAGCCCTGGCTGCGCACGAGTCGGATAAAACAGGTCGAGTGATAAACCTTGAAAGGGTGGCTATCACTTAGGGTTTGAGCTGCACCTTATCCCACAAAATTTCTTCGGAATCTGTGCGCAAAGAGAAATTGAGGCCATCTCCCGTCCCGCCAACGGTGTAGTATTCCTGGATATAGGCCTCTGCAACCGAGGTTTCCCCCCAAAGCTGCGCCACTACATCGGGCTTCAATTCTCCGATGGAGTAGTCATAATCCCACTTCATGTGCCCTGGTCTGAAGTTTTTTATGCCTCCAAGACCATCATCGGTGATGGCATCCAGGCGGGCTATGCGGGCGTCGCTCTTCCCGAGCAGGTCAATGGCATAGCGGTCTGCAAAATAGGGGATTGCCCCGGCCGTCACCACAGCAATGGAAGCCCGAGGAGTGGTGATTTCCGCCAGGTTCAAAGCTATCTCGACATCTTCCTGATTACCCCTTACAAAGAGAGACTGGCGCAGCATAGCCAGGCGTTCCAACGATTTAAAGTCGCCCAGCAGCAGGTTAAAATTCAACAAACTCACCAGGGCGAACCCCGCAAGGAGGGTGGAATAGAGAAATTTGCGCCTGGGCGTTCTCGCCTGGTACATGTCGGCAATCAGGCCAGCGAACCTGCCGGCCGCGGCGGCAAAAAGGATGAAGAAAACCGGCATCACAATGGCGATATAGCGATTACTGCCGCCTTTGTGGTCCCAGGCATCCCCGCCCACGTATACACTGTAAGCTGCCTGCCCCAAGAACAGCAGAATAAGCAGCATAACGCTGCGATCACGCCGGAAAATAAGGATCAGGAAAGGCAATATGAAAAGGATCCAGTTCGAATACCAGGCAAAAAGAAAAAAGACGTACAGCCCGCGGGCGATGCGCAACCAGAAAGGATAGCCGCTCATCTTCAAGTAGTAGGTATTGGGCAATAATTCGCCAAAATACAATAAGCGGAAGGATGTCTGGCCGAGAATGAACAGGAAAAAAAGTCCCATTCCCCAGATGACGTGTTTGCGCCTGTTCTCGCGATCGCTCAGGATGAGGAAAACAAGGACCATCAGGAAAGGCACAGCCATATCCACGCGGACCAGAGTGCTCAGTCCAAGCAAAAGGTATAGCCAGACAGAAAACCGCCCGCTGCGCAAATTCTCCAGGCCCAGCCACAGCGCCGCGCAGAGGATCAGCGCCAGCGCGCTCACTTCCATGCCCAGCAAACCCCAGTCATTGAGCGGACCGTAGAAGGCGGTCATGATGGCCGCCAGCATGGCTATCGGGAAGCTGCCGGATAACCTCTCGCTGATCATTTTGACGAAAATCAGGTTGGCGGCCAGGAAAAGCGCCCCGCTGATCTGGATGGGCAGGCTGGCCTTGGAGGCTGGAAGAGGGAGCAGATGAAACAAGGCCATAAAGACAACCCACAGGGGATTTGAATAACCCTCCACCCGCTCTCCGCCCGGATTCCAAACCAACCCATCACCGTTTGCCAGGTTGCGGGCGTAGCGCATGGAAATCATGGCATCGTCGAACAGGACGAAATAACGCTCGCCGCGCACCACAAAGCTGGTCTTGTAAATATATACGCCGGCGTATGCCAGATAAGCGAGGAGCAGTAACCCAAACAGGATGCGGCCTTTTGCGGGTAAGTGCATCGAGAGGAGATTATATCAAATCCACATCGCCGCTCTGGTCACTTGATACTTTCAAATAGAGAACGCGGAGAACGCCGAATCGCTAAGCGCCTGCGAATCAGCCCATTTTACGGGCAATAAAGCTGCTATAATATTTCTCCTATCGGGGAAATGCAGGTCGAAGCAGAAATAAGCCAAATTCATGCAAATTATGCATATATTTTTATTCAAGGAGCACCTTTTATGCCAGAAAAACACAATGGCAAGCTGATCTCCCCTTATGGAGAAAAATTAATCAATTTAATGGTCACCGGCGAGGAACGCCAGGAGCTGCTGGCAAAATCCAGCCGCCTGCCTTCGGTGCGCATCTCTGCCCGCGCCCTGTGCGACCTGGAACTGCTGGCAACCGGCGCTTTCTCACCCCTGGACCGCTTCATGAGGAAAGCCGATTACGAGCGCGTGCTGACCGAAATGCGTACCGCTAACGGGACGCTTTTTCCCATCCCGGTCACTTTGCCCGTCGATGAGGCCGACCTGCCCGGTTGGGCAGAACAAATCACCTTGAGCGATTCGCGCAATAACACCATGGCGGTGATGAATATCGAGGAGGTTTACCACTGGGACCCGCAGCGAGAGGCGCGCCTGGTGCTGGGGACGACCGACTCGCGCCACCCGTTGATTTCCGAGATGGTCCGCTGGGGCAAGGTGTACGTTTCCGGCGAGATCAAAGTGATCGACCTGCCGAAGTATTACGATTTTATCGATCTGCGCCGCACACCCGCCCAGGTGCGCGCCATTTTAGGGGGTATGGGGAATAGCAACGTGGTCGCTTTCCAAACCCGCAACCCCATGCACCGCATCCACGAGGAGCTGACCAAGCGCGCCGCCGAAGAGGTGCACGGCAGCCTGCTCATCCACCCCGTAGTGGGCATGACCAAGCCGGGCGATGTGGATCACTACACCCGGGTGCGGGTCTACCGCGCCCTGGTGGAGAATTATTACGAGCAAAATCGGGCTCTGCTCAGCCTGCTGCCGCTGGCCATGCGCATGGCCGGCCCGCGCGAAGCGTTATGGCATGCCATCATCCGGCGCAACTACGGCGCCAATTATTTTATTATCGGCCGCGATCACGCCGGTCCCGGCAACGACAGCCATGGCAAGCCTTTCTATGGCTCTTACGAAGCTCAACTGATGGTCGCTCAATACGGCGCTGAAATTGGCGTCCAGCCGATTGAGTTCAAAGAGCTGCTCTACCTGGCTGATGAGGAGCGCTACGAAGAAGCCGCCAAAATCCCGGAGGGGAAGCGCATTTTTTCCATCTCGGGCACCCAGGCTCGAGATGACTATCTTGCCAAAGGACAGGTTTTGCCGGAATGGTTCACCCGCAAAGAGACCGCCGAGATCCTGCAGCAAATGTACCCGCCGCGCCACAAACAGGGCTTCTGCATCTGGTTCACCGGTTTAAGCGGATCGGGCAAGTCCACCACGGCTGAAGTGCTCACCTCTCTGCTGCTCGAGCGCGGCCGGCAGGTGACCCTGCTGGATGGCGACGTGGTCCGCACGCACTTATCCAAAGGCCTGGGTTTCAGCCGGGAAGACCGGGATACGAACATCCTGCGCATCGGCTTTGTGGCCGGCGAAATCGCCCGCCAGGGCGGCGCGGTGATCGCCGCGGCCATCAGCCCGTACCGGGCCACCCGCAACGAGGCGCGCAAGATGGTCGGCGAAGACCGTTTCATCGAGGTATATGTGGACACACCCATCGATGTCTGCGAGCAGCGGGATGTAAAAGGCCTGTACGCCCGCGCCCGCCGCGGCCAGATCTCCGGCTTCACCGGCGTGGATGACCCCTATGAAGAGCCCATTGACCCGGAACTGACCCTATACACCGTGGATACCGGTCCCGAGGAAAACGCCCGCAAGATCGTATCCTACCTGGAGGCGCGCGGCTTCCTGTTGCCGGATGGCAAGTTGCCGGAGGGCAACTGGAAAAATACAACAACGAGCGAAGCCGAAGCCGTCCCCGCGGCTGCCGGATAGCTCCTGGATTCGCCAGCTCGCCTGCAGATCCCGGGATCGTTATGATGACCGCATCCCAAGCATCCAAAATCCTTGACTTGTTCGACTTAACCGCTCGCGTGGCGATCGTGACCGGCGGCGCTGGATTGCTGGGCGCCGAATTCGCCCGCACTCTGGCGGAAGCTGGCGCCGCCGTGGTGATCGCCGACCTGGACGTAGAATCAGCCAGCCTGATTGCGGGTAAAATCCAACGTGGTGGGAGGCAGTGCCTGGCGGTGCAGGCGGATGTCACCACGCCCGACTCCGTCCAGAAAATGGTGACAGCCACATTGCAGACTTTCGGAGGTCTTGATATCCTGGTCAACAGCGCGGCGCTGGACCCCAAGTTCGACCCGCAGGCGCTGGATTCCGCCCAGGCGGGTTCCGGCAGCTTTGAAGACTTCCCCCTAGACGCCTGGAACCAGGCGCTGGCAGTCAACCTGACCGGCATGTTCTTGTGCTGCAAGGCAGCCGTACAGCCGATGCTCGCCCAGGGGCGGGGCGTGATCGTCAATCTGTGCTCAATGTACGGGCTGGTCGGGCCGGACCAGCGGCTGTACCAGCGCCCGGGCGAACCCGCCCGGTATAAACCGGTCTATTATTCGGTCACCAAAGCCGGCGTGTTGGGCCTGACCCGCTACCTGGCGACCTATTACGCCGGTAAGAATATCCGCGTCAACGCGCTGACCCCGGGTGGCGTGTACAACGGGCACGATCCGGACTTCGTCCAGGCTTACTCAGCCCGGGCGGTGCTGGGGCGAATGGCGGAGAAGGACGAGATGAACGGCGCACTGCTGTTCCTGGCCTCGGACGCCTCGGCCTACATGACCGGAGCGAATTTGGTAGTGGATGGGGGATGGACGGCGTGGTAAGCCGCTCATTAGAAGATGTTAATATCAATTTGATCGAAGTATTAGCCCTGATCCCCGCCCGCGGCGGCTCCAAATCCATCCCCCACAAGAACATTCGCCCTTTTGCCGGGCACCCGCTGATCGCCTACAGCATCGCGGCTGGTCTGGCTGCCAGGAGCGTCAACCGGCTCATCGTTTCAACCGATGACGAAGAAATTGCCTCGCTCGCCCGCCGCTACGGCGCCGAGACACCCTTCCTGCGCCCAAAAGAGCTCGCCCAAGACGATACGCCCGACCTGCCCGTCTTTCAGCACGCCTTGAACTGGCTGAGGCAAAACCAGGGTTACCGCCCCGATATCGTGGTCCAGCTCCGCCCCACCTCGCCCTTCCGCCGCGTCTGGCACATCGACGGCGCCGTGCAGCGCCTGCTGGAGGGGCCGCAGGCCGACGCGGTGCGCACGGTGTGCATCCCGTTCCAGAACCCTTTCAAGATGTGGCGCATCAGCTCAGATGGGTTTATGCGCCCCCTGGTGCAGATGGACCATCCGGAAGCGTACAATCTGCCCCGCCAGGCTCTGCCAGAAATTTACTGGCAGACCGGCTACGTGGATGCAGCCTGGGCGGACACCATCCTGTCCAAAAACTCTATGACCGGAGAGCGCATCCTACCCCTGATCATCGACGCCAGCGAGTGGGTGGATATCGACTCGCCCGATGACTGGCAGCGCGCCGAACGGCTGCTGGAGAGCGGGGAGATCGGACTGGCTGAGCTTGGCTTCAGCATTCAGGTTCAGGCCGCGTCAGAATAGGCTGCGGCTTACGGTCCATCCAAATTATCCGACCCCACTTTATTCAAATACTAGCTCCTCCTGGAGGTTAAAATGCCTACAATCAAAATCGGCGACCGTCTGATCGGCGATGGTCAGCCAACCTATGTGATCGCAGAAATCGGGGTAAACCACAACGGCATCCTCGATCTGGCAATCGAGCTGATCGATGTATCCGTCAGCGCGGGCGCAGACGCGGTGAAATTCCAGAAACGCCGCCTGGACAAGCTCTATTCGAAGAGGTACCTGGAAAATGTTAATGCGGGCGAGAAAACGCTGCGCTACCTGCTGCCCATTCTCCAGCAAGTGGAGCTCCCCGCCGAAGCCTACCATAAACTGATCGAATACTGCCGGGCGAAGGGGATCACATTTCTGTGCTCCGCTTTCGACATCGAGAGCGCAGATTTTTTGGACAGCCTGGGCGTGCCGGCTTACAAAGTGGCCTCCGCCGATCTGACCAATATCCCCTTGCTGAGCCACCTGGCAAAGAAGCGGAAGCCCCTGATCCTGTCGACGGGCATGTCGCGCATGGAGGAGGTGGAATTCACGGTAAATTTCCTGAAGGAGAGCAACGTCGAGTTCGCCCTGCTGCACTGCAACAGCACCTATCCAGCCGCCTTCGAGGACATCAACCTGCGCTTCATGGACCAGTTGCGCCGCTTTGAGGTGCCGGTGGGATATTCCGGTCACGTGGCGCCCATCGCGGTCTCCACAGTGGCAGCCGCGCTGGGCGCCAGCATCATCGAGCGCCATATCACCCTGGACCGCACGATGGACGGCCCCGACCACGCCGCCAGCCTGGAGCCGCAAGGCTTCAAAAAGATGGTGCGTGACATCCGCCAGGTTTCTCAGGCTCTGGGCACCGGCGAGGAGAAATTCTTCTCCCGCGGCGAGATTCTCAACCGCGAAGTTTTAGGCAAGAGCCTGGTAGCGCGGCGGCAAATCCAACCCGGCGAGACTATCCTCCCCGAGATGGTGACCGTCAAAGGCCCCGCCCTGGGAATTTCGCCACAGCGCTACACCGAGCTGGTCGGCAAGGTGGCGGAACGTGCAATCGAGGAGGATGAACCCTTCCAGGAGCGCGATCTGGGCATCAAAATCTACCTGGACGTCGAGCACTTGCTGCCCATGGATTACGGCTTCACCGTCCGTTTTCGGGATTACGAGGACCTGCTGGAGTACCAGCCGCGGCTGCTCGAATACCACTTCACCGATCAAGACCTGGACGAACACTATCCAGGCGGCGAGCATAACATGAAGCTGGTCACCCACGCGCCGGAATTTTGGGAGCGCACGCTGGTCGATTTGTGTTCAACGAGCGAACGCCTACGCCGCGCCTCGGTTCACCTGATGCAAAAAACGATCGACCTGACCCGCGAGATGGCGCCCCATTTTATCGGCACGCCCAAAGTCGTCGTCCACCCGGGTGCGATGAGCCTCGACCACCCGGTAGAGAATCGCCAGGCCTTATACGACAATCTGCGCCGCTCCGTCGAGGAGCTCGACTTCCAGGACCTCGAGCTGCTCCTTGAGAATCTGCCGCCCCACCCGTGGTACTTTGGCGGGCAATGGCTCACCAACGCTTTCATGGACGCCTGCGAAATCCGTGATTTTATCACCTCCATGGGTCTGGATGTGTGCTTTGACACCTCGCACGCCAAGCTCTACTGCAACTGGGCTCACCTGGATTTTTACGAGCAGGTAAAAGTTCTGCTCCCGTATATTCGTCACCTGCACCTGTCAGACGGCTCCGGGCTGGACGGGGAGGGCTTGCAGATTGGCGAAGGCAACATTGACTGGGTGCATTTCTTCCGCGTGCTGGGAGAGTACCACGGAACAATGATCCCCGAGATCTGGCGCGGCCACCAGCGCCAGGGCGAAGGCTTCCTGATCGCCATCCAAAGGCTCTCCGAGGCGTATTTCAAAGCTCGTGCGGCGGAAGGGTGAAATCAAGGAGCCGGTTGGGGCAGCAGTCGCGGCGCGAACTCGCCGCATCCTCCATCATGAGATCGCTCTTTATCCAGGCGCGCTTATGGTTTGCGCTCCGCCAGAACAGGCTGCGCATCAGGCGCCTGGCCCAGCAGGTCGCCTCTCACGCGGCTCCCTCTACCCAGCAAAAGCCGGTTGTCTTCTTTAACGCCTCCAGCCGGCTCTCTGGCTTGAGCCAAAACGCCGCTTTTTCTTTACTGACCGCCTGGAGCCTGCGCCTGGCGGGTGCGCCGGTGGCGCACTTCGTCTGCCGCGCCGGGATGCACCCATGCGTGCTGGGCACCAACCGCAGAGATTACACCCAGCCCCCGCCCTGCCGGATCTGCATCGCCCAATCCCGGCGACTGTACCGCGGCTCGGATATTCAAGAGTTTGCCTATCAGGAAGACGCCGGGCTGAAAGCCGCCCTCGAGGACCTCCCCGTCGCCGAGCTGGCTCGTTTTGAATACGCATTGGGTACCCCGGCGATCAAGACGCCCGCGCCGCTTGGCGCGCTGGCGCTCCCCTCTCTGCGCTGGGCGCTGCGCCGGCATACGCTGCCCGACGATGAGCCCACTCGCTACCTGCTGCGCCAGTACATCCTCTCCGCCTTGAACGTAGCCAGTGAGTTTGCCTCTTTTCTTGAAAAAGTGAAACCGCAGACCGCGGTTATTTTCAACGGGATCATGTATCCCGAGGCTGCCGCCAGTTGGGTCGCTCGCCAGCTAGGGGTGCGCACTGTCACTCACGAGGTTGGCTTCCAGCCCCTCTCGGCTTTCTTCACCGAGGGCGAAGCGACCGCCTACCCCATCCACATCCCTGACGACTTCGAATTGAGCGCCGCTCAAAACGCCCGCCTGGACGCCTACCTGGAATCGCGCTTCCAGGGAAAATTCAGCATGGCGGGGATCCAGTTCTGGCCCGAGATGCGCGATCTGGACGAGGGTTTTTTAAAAAAGGCCGCCGGGTTCCGCCAGATCGTGCCCATTTTCACCAACGTGGTCTACGACACCAGCCAGGTGCACGCCAACCTCATCTTCGCGCATATGTTTGCCTGGCTGGATCAAACCCTGCCAGCCATCCGCGCTCACCCCGAGACGCTGTTCGTCATCCGGGCTCACCCCGACGAGATGCGCCCCGGCACCGCCAAGCAAAGCCAGGAAAGCGTCCGGGCGTGGGTGAAGGAGCGCGGCGTCGACCGGCTGGACAACGTGATTTTCATCGATTCGCAGGAATACCTCAGCTCTTATGCGTTAATCCAGCGTTCCAGGTTCGTCATTGTGTACAATTCTTCGATTGGTCTGGAAGCCACTCTGCTGGGTAAGCCTGTGTTGTGCGCTGGCAAAGCGCGCTACACTCAATATCCAACCGTGTTCACCCCGGCCAGTGAGGTGGAGTACCGCCAGATGGTCGCTGACTACCTCGCCGCAGAGGTCCTGCATGCGCCGCCCGATTTCCAGCGCCACGCCCGGCGCTTCCTGTACTACCAGCTTTACCGCGCTTCCATCCCGCTGGGAGAATACCTGCAATCCATCCCCCGCCTGGGCTTTGTAAGCCTGCGGCGCTTCTCCTGGGAGCAGCTACTGCCGGAAAACTCCCCCAGCCTGAAGGTGCTGGGGCGTGGCATAGTATACGGCGAACCGTTTTTGCTCCCTGAGGTGTAATAGCAATATGCAGGAAAAAATAGAAATCCTGTCCATAGAATTGCTCGAAAAGCACCGCCCGCTGGTCAACGAGCTGAAGGTGCTGGCCCGCTCGCTCGGGCTTGAATTCGGCTGGCACTACCTGCTCGACCTGACCTGGATGCTCCACCAGCTCGGGAATGCGGCGGGAATGCGTATCCTGGATGCCGGCGCAGGCACGGGGATCGTCCAGTGGCACCTGGCAAACCAGAGCGCCGAGGTGCTCAGCGTGGACCGGGCAAGCCGGGCCAACCTGCCGTTGCGCTTTCGCAACCACTTCAGGGCGCGCGGCCTGCGCCCCTCAGACCTGGCGCCGTATCCCCAGGTCGTCCGCCAGAATCTCCAGCGCAGGGGGAACGCCTGGGGCAAACTGTCCGTTCAGGCAAAGGAGCTGCGCGCCTTCGCCGACCATCAGCGCTCACCAGGCAGTGTCCTGATCTACAATC